>Ga0115567_10000807_pt1 | contig 31000 bp, 18 predicted proteins | sample COGITO_mtgs_1204_2_FD_88679 | JGI IMG/M metagenome (GOLD analysis project Ga0115567, IMG submission 88679) | Pelagic marine microbial communities from North Sea - COGITO_mtgs_120412 | ecosystem: Environmental > Aquatic > Marine > Epipelagic | place: Germany:Helgoland, sampling site Kabeltonne...
AGCATTTCGGATTCTTCAGGAGGTCGTCGATAAAGATCCTGATCATGAACTGGCCTGGATGTGGCTGGCTCAGGTCTGCGGCAATGAGGAGGACAAGCGCACCTGCCTGAGCAAGGCAGCCGCACTCGGCACCGACAATCGCTGGGCAGTGCATCAACTGGCGATCCTGGCTGGCGAAGCAACCGCCGACGTGGATCCATTCGCACCAGAGGAAAAGGCGCAAGTTCAGGTCCTGCAGTGCCCGCAGTGCGGGGGCGGTGTAAAGCTGCAATGCGAGGTCTCGAACACGCTGGTCTGTCGCTTCTGTGGTAGCGTGGTGGACCTGAGTGCCGACCAGGCCAAGGTGGTCGGCAAGAAGCGGAACGTCAAACCATGCCAGCCCATCAGCCCGGGGATGACCGCCAGCCTGGACGGAAAGCCGTACCTGGTGGTCGGCTGGCTACGGCTCAAGGAGTACAGCGACGGCGAGGTCTACCGCTGGGAAGAATGGTTGCTCGTCAACCAGAGCGACGGGGCAGTACTCTGGCTCTGCTACGAACCAGAAAAAGGCTTCACGCTGTCCGAGCCGATCCCAGCCACGGAGGGATTCGACCCGGCGACCGACCGGACATTACCCACGCCTGATGGCGCAGCCAAGATCACAGAACGCGGCCAGGCCAGCATCAGCGGCATCGACGGCGAACTGACCTGGCGGGCCAAGCTCGGTGATTCATTCCGCTACATCGAAGCCGCGAAGGGCTCCAACCAATACAGCGTCGAATACACGGACAATGAGATCGAACTGTTCAAAGTCACGCCACTGCGAGAGCTGGACGTCTGGCGCGCCTTGGGCAACGAGGACCTGGTCAAGGCGATGGAGGCCGCTGGCGCGACGGGCTACGGGCCCGGCGGAAAGGGAGCAGCGCCAGCTGCGGTCTGGCTTTCCAAGGCCGTGCTCTGGTGCCTGCTGGTCGCAGGGATCGGCGGGACTATCTACAGCTTGACTGCTGGCGAGCGGATATACCACGAAGCAGCCACTGTCCCGACTGGCGTGGCCCACGCGTTTCCGCAGATAGACGTGAAGGCAGCCGGTCGCCCGCACCAAATCAAGATTAAGTCAGGGAGAATGCCTGCCGGCGCCTGGGCTGTGATCCAACTGGAGGCAGTGGCTGCAGACGGAACGCGCTACTACTTGGGCGGCGCTGAGACATGGCACGAGTCTGGCCGCGACTCAGAGGGAGCGTGGGACGAATCCGACTACTCGGGAAATTGCTATTTTGTCCCAACCGAGAATGGGCCGCTGACTTTGCTGGCAGAGCTCGAGGCATCGCGGGGCATTGCCAAGCTGCCGGTGACGATTACGGTCAAGTCCGGTATCTGGATGACTCGCTACTTTGTCATCTTCTGCATCTTCTGCTTGCTCGGCCTGCTGATCACGGGCGGCATCAAAATTGAACTTGAAAGCGATTAAGGAGGGCATGCTGTGAGCACACTATTTCGTTGGCTAGCCGTGGGAGTGATGGCTGGTGGCCTGGGCGCGTCAACCTTCGCCTCCCGGACTGGAGTCGGCTTGAACCGACTGGACCGCTCCGTCCAGCAGAGCGTACGGAACCAAAGCGTTTTCGGCCCGTGGTTCAGCGGCCGTGGCTACCGCGGGGGAAAATAATGCACCCCGCACCTTCAACTTTTCAACACATAACGGAGACATCCTCATGTTCAAGCAAGTAAGAAACTGGGTCGCCTTCTGCCTGTTGGCAGTCCCCATGATGCAAGCCCAATCCACGGCCGCAGACGACCTGTCGGGCGCGGCCATAGCCTCAACCTTGATTTATGGACTCATCGGCCTGGTCCTGTTTATGGCTGGCTATGTGCTGTTCGACAAAGTTCTGAAGCTAGACTTACGCAAGGAACTGGCAGTGGACCAGAACACTTCAATTGGGGTGATGATGGCCGGCGTATTCATTGGCATCGGCATCATCATCGCCGCCGCAATGAAATGAGGACATCCGCTCCCCTGCGATGAGCACCCCGTCAGAGACTCCCAAACCAGAGCCCCTGAGTCGACGCCAAATTTCGCTGTTGCTGGTCTCAGTGTGGGTCATCTCGATCTGCGGGTTGGTCTATGAGCTGATCATCGGGACGCTTTCCTCCTATCTACTGGGGAGCAGCGTCACCCACTTCTCGATCACGATCGGCTCGTTCCTCTTCGCGATGGGGGTCGGCAGCTACCTGTCGCGCTTTGTGCAACGGGACGTGCTGGGGGTCTTCGTCACGGTCGAAGTCGTGACCGGTATCTGCGGCGGCGGTGCCGCCGCTTTGCTGATGGGTATCTTCGCCTTTACCAGCTACTTTTACATTGCGATGTTCGCAGCCATTCTGATCATTGGCGGCTGCATGGGACTTGAGATTCCACTGCTCACGCGCCTGGTCAGCGAGCGAGGCCCGCTCAAAGATCACCTTGCCCACATCCTCAGCGTCGACTACCTCGGCGCGCTCATCGGCTCACTGCTGTTTCCCCTGGTGCTGCTGCCGGTGCTCGGACTGTTGGGCACTGCCTTTGCTACGGGCCTGTTGAATCTACTGGTTGCCGGTGCGGTGGTCGCGGTGTTTCGCGATCGCCTGCCCTCTTGGCGCCGCTCAATCTGCTTGGTTGGAATTGCGGCCGTTCTGCTCATCGCAGGCCTGGTGCGCGCCAGTAGTCTCAGCAGCTTCTACGAGCGCAACCTCTATAGCGACCGCATCGTCTACTCAGAGCAGACGTCGTACCAGAAAATCATCATGACCCGCTACAAAAACGACCTGCGCCTATTCCTGGATGGCTCGCTCCAATTCAGTCTGCTCGATGAATATCGCTACCACGAGGCGCTCGTTCATCCGGCCATGTCACTGGCAACCAGCCCGCGCCGCGTCCTCATTCTTGGCGGCGGCGACGGCCTGGCTGTCCGCCAAGTGCTCAAGCACGAGACGGTCCAAGCGATCACCCTGGTAGACATCGACCCCGCCGTGACCCGCCTCGGCCAGGACCATCATCTGCTTCGCGAGGCAAACGACAACGCGCTGTCAGCCCCGCGTGTCACCATCATCAACGCCGATGCCTTTAACCATGTCGCCGAGACCAACGAGTACTATGACGTCATTCTCAGTGATCTTCCCGATCCCCGCAACGAAGCGCTCTGCAAACTCTACAGCGGCGTATTCTACCAGCTCCTGCAGCGGCGTCTGGCGCCGGGCGGCGTGATCGCAGTGCAGGCCACGTCGCCGTTCTTTGCCCGTCACGCCTACTGGTCGATTGTCGAGACCATCCGTCAGACTGGCCTGGCGGTCACCCCGTTCCACGTTCAAGTGCCCTCCTTCGGCAACTGGGGGTTCGTCCTGGCCGCCAAAGCACCTCTTGAACCACAGAACTATGCGCCGACGGTCCCCGTGAAATTTCTGAACGCCGCCACCTTTCAGGCTGGCCTGAGTTTTCCGGCCGATACTGCGAAAATCGAAGTGAACATCTCGACCCTCGATCGGCCAGCGGTCTTGAGTTACTACGAAGCCGCCTCGCGGAACTGGCGCTGATGGCTGCGCGACGCCACATCCTGTTCGACATCTGGGTCGCCGACCGCGCCTCACTCAATGATGCCGATGCCTGGAAGTCCTGCCTCGAAGAAGGTGCACGAGCGGCTGGTGCGACGATCCTCCATACCCGATTTCATGAGTTTAAACCCGAGGGCCTCACCGGCTTTTTGATGCTGGCGGAGTCACACATCAGCGTTCACACCTGGCCAGCCGAAGGCTATGCCGCGATCGATATCTTTACCTGCGGTGCGATGTCCATCGACCGCATCGTCGATCCGATACGTCGCTGCTTTCCCGCGGAACGAGAATCATTAACCGATCACGAGCGCGGTTAATTTTTCGCTCATGATTCTTTTTCTGAGGTAGCGCTTTCCAACACCGGAGTCAATTTAAGAAAGGCATAGGAAAAATACCACAAGAGAGGGATTTAGTATGGAGGGCACAATGGCATTAGTGTTGCGGTCATGATCGCTGCAGTAATTTTTTGCTTGGGCTGCGTCGCCTGTACCATTCTTGGTTTCTATTTCGCGATAGCCAAGCGGCAGCTTTGGGGCTGGCTACTGGGCCTAGCGGGACTGGGCATGATGTTGCTCATTATTGGTGGTGTTTTTGGGATGAAGCGAGCAGCCAGCGCCGGAATAGAAGAAATGCAAGAATTGACCCAACGCGAAGCTAAAGCCCGTACAGTTGCGTACCAGTATATCGCAGACTATCTGCAAACCACACATCCAGACAGCAAAGCAGTCGTGTTTGACCCGAGCGGTCCCATCCGCCAGATGACGCAGGTAAAAGGAGCAGGCATGAGGGAAGCTCTGTTGGGAGCCGCGCCTGGAGGAGTACTGATTGCTGCCTTGGACGGGAAGGTTGAGATACTCCATGTGGAGGACTTCACTGTCGTGGCCACAGGCCTGGACAAGAAGCCAACAATCGAAGAGATTGCCGCGGCGATGTCACCTTCATTCGCCCAATACGAAGAAGCTGTGGCGAAGTACCCAACCACAACGATGATCATCTTTCTCGGTGCTCCCCCAGCTGAATGGCGCACCTTGAAATGCCTGCAGGGAGATTCTCCGGCCAAGGTGGTCATGTTGGGCCAGATGTTGGTGGGAATGGGGGACGATATCAAGAATGGGACCATCGTGGCAGCCATGGCCGTGAATCCGACCGGATCCTACGGCGAAGAGCTTCCCAAAGATCCCCAAGCTGCCTTCGACTCGCGCTATCTACTGGTGACCCCAGACAACGTCTCAGAGATGATCGAAAAGGGCAAGGTATTCGGACTTTAGCAACTGATAACTGATTTGCGGAGTTCGCAACGCCCAGTTTCGGGGCTTGGAAGCGCTCACAGACGACCCCATCCGCAACATGATGGCCTGGGACGCCCGTCAGTATCTGCCCGACGACATTCTGGTAAAAGTTGACCCCGCCAGTATGGCGGTAAGCCTCGAGGCCCGCCTGCCACTAACTGATAGGAAATTCCTTTTCCCCTAATGTTGATACGATAGCGGATGGGAAGGTGTAATGCTCACAGCAACGTGCAATGCGTCCGGGCTTGGCCGTCGGCTTCTTTCGCTTGAACCCGAGAATCGTCAGTAGTTTTCCGAAGATCTGTTTCGTCTTTATCTCATCGAACGTAGAGCATGGACGCGGCCTCAGCCGTTGCCCACTGGGTCTGGTTCGGCTTGATTGGTTAATTTAAGGCCCGATAGCCAGAGGAATGCAAATGAGACAGCAAGCCCGTGTGGTATAAGAAAAACTGCGATGCTGCCAAACGAATGTGGTCGACCAAAGAAGACAATGGCCGGTATTGAGCAGGCGGCAGCAAGCAAGATAATGCTGATGCTATTCACTTTCTTTCTTGTTTTTAATAACCCGTAAAGCGGATACCAGATAATGGGCAATGTAAGATGTGCAATCGGAACACCATAGAGCGAAAACAAAAAGACGAACTCCCACGGCTTTTTCGGGTCTGGCCAAACAAGAGCATCTGGAGAAGGTGGAGGCTCAAAAAAGGACTCGATGAAAAAATATACCGAGAAGCCAGTGTTAACTAAGATCACTGCGAGCGGCGCTAGAGCGAAGGCAAAGATGATTCTCTTAGTTTCTTTTTTCATTTCTTTCGCCGAACTACGAACTTGAGTCGTTTTGACTGGAGCCTAGCACGTTTGCGCGCGAAGCGCAGTTTGAAGAGTATGCTCAATGCGATTGTTACCTACCTTGCCTGACTTTCTTACGGCTCAATGCAGTTGGCTTTGTGCAAGGCATTTAATATGGCCCGCGCCACATTGATCATCCACGCTAACCTCTGTGTTTCTGTTACGATTCCTTTAGCGAGAATGAAAACATCCGATGGCGTATCAGTCTCCGCATGACTGCAAGAAAATCCCGCCAATATCTTCACACTTCGTCCGCCAACAATTATTCTGAATTCATTTGGTGCATGTCTTAGCAAATCAGCCAAGCCCCGATCACCAAGGACGTCCATGGCGAATGCCTTGTTCTTTCCAAGCAAGATCCAGTCTTCACCGAGATCCGGTACATCTCGTTTGAGGGTCTGCGACGTTCTCTGCGATATTGATGGCGGTGACCAGCATACGTTTTTGATGGCAGCTTGGGCAGATGCCGCGCTGCTTACAGGAAAATGCGACGAACAGGCTGTGGCCACAATCTGGGCAGCGCACCCGGGCGAAGCCTTCGCGCAGGTCGCCGCAACTCAGAAAAGCATACTGCCAGTAGGGATGGAGTCGCTGTTGTCCAGCGCCGAAATCGCCTGGAGCAGCTTCTCAGCGTTTTTGACGGAGAGCTGGCCGTAGTGGGAAATACGCCCGAATTGGATGTGCGCAAAGAGGACTAGGCGAGGAGCTGCGCTCCATTATTCGTCGGCGGCTCAACTCTCGCGCACACCCGGGCTGGTAAGGTCCATAAACGCGCGTTGTAGTTCGGCAGCGTCTGGCGCAAAGCTGACAATGGTCGCGCCAGCGGCAATCGCTGTACTCAGGATCGCATTCGTGTCCGCCGATCGATCGTCAAAGCGAATCCGAAACTGCGCGTGGTTCTCCAAGACCTTAACCGAATCGATCCCTTCGAGTGCCTCAAGCTGTTCCCTGATCTCGTCGGCGTGCCCTGTCGCCTCCAAAATATAGGTCGCATTCCCACGGAGTGCCCGCAGGCCAGCACGAGGACCGCAGAACTTGGTTTCACCGCGATCAATGATCGTGAAGCTGTCGCACAGGTCGCCAAGCTCGCTGAGAATGTGGGAACTGATGAAGACAGTTTTCCCCATTTCGCGCAAAGTCGTGAGGATGTCCATCAACTCGATCCGGGCGCGCGGATCGAGCCCAGATGCCGGCTCATCCAAAAACAGCACCTTCGGGTCATGCACCAGAACGCGAGCTAGGCTCACACGCTGCTCCATACCGCGAGACAGTCCCTTGATCAGATCATCCCGCCGCTCGTACATGTCCGTCAACTCAAGCACATCCTTAATCACCGCGTTACGCTGATCCATATTCAGCCCATACGCAGCGCCGAAAAAATCCAGGTACTCGAACACAGTCATCTGCCGATACATACTAAAATGGTCGGGCATGAAGCCAATGATGCGGCGCACCTGCTTGCAGTCCTGAACCACGTCATGCCCAAACACGCGCACGCTGCCATGCTGCGGTTTCAGCAGCGTCGCCAAGATTTTTAGGGTGGTGGTTTTGCCAGCGCCATTGGGCCCGACAAAGCCATGCACAGAGCCCTCATGGATCTGAAAGGAAACCCCGGAGAGCGCCTGGTGCTTCTTGTAGGAATGCCGAAGGTCATGGACCTCAATCGCAAGTTTCCTGTTTTCGCCCATTTCCGTCATCCGTTACTCCTCTACGTCCCCGGCTACCTGTGCAATACAGTGAAATGTGATCACCCCGCGATAGTCCCCGAACGTCCGCGCCGGCGACAACGAATCAGGCGCCAGGACCGAGACGAATACATGCTGCTGCCCATCCGTAAGCGGCGGAAGTTCCTCTCTCTGGCCAGAGATTTCAAGCCCGTCCACCGCTACCGCTAAAAGCTCCAAGTGCGGAATCTCGGTCACGTCTTTGCCGTTAGCGATTCGAGTGTGACCGTAGTAATCGATCGCGCGTGCGCCGGAAAAAATGTTACCATTTTTACTGGTCCTCTGCAGTTTTCCCCCTTGCCACAGTATTACGTCCAGAAGCTCAAGGTCGCTTTTCACCGTATAGGTACCGCCCTGAACGCTCACCACAGGTGTCGCAAGCTCCCAGACCCCACGATGTAGAAACTGACGTTTGGAGTATACCGGAATCTCGACGTCAAACTCCGCCTTAGGCCCATTGCGAATCACCCCGTCTACCGACTCGTTCGGCTGGGCCGCGGAGAGGATGCTCTGTTGGGCATCTGATACGATCTTGTAGCGATTGCGCTTGGCGACGAACGCGGTCGCCCACTGGGTCACGTCGGCCCGACCATTGCCCAGATCGCGCGCGTACCCCACGGCGAATGTGCGGCTTTCCGTGCCATATCCCTTCCTGCCAATCACGCTCATGATGATCGAAAAGACCGTGACCACAGCAAGAAAGAAGCCCAAGGACAACCAATGGCGCTTCGCCTTGCGCCCAATTAGATAATTTACCGGAGCAATCAAGATCAGGTATAACCCTGCCAAGATGTAGATCAGGGTCCAGTTGTGCTGTGGGCTCACACAACTGCCAAGGAGCCGGAACAGATTTTGTGAGCTGTTCCTCATGCTATAGTTTTGCTTTAGCGGTTGCTGCGACGTTCCGGGAATCCGGAACCCAGAGGCGGCAAGCAATGCCGGTGTAAGTTCACTCACACGAACTCGATGTCGCACGATGTGCCCATTACCATGCCGAAAGCGTGCGCCGGGTTGATTCAGCAAGGCCAGCGCCCCTTCGAAGCGAAGCGGAACACCGCCATCAGTCTCCGCTAGGTGGACCACGCCGCCACGGAACAGCCAATCCAGAAAGGCGGCTTCTCTCGTCGGCTCCCACTCTGGCATATGACCAAGAACAACCCCAGCGAGCGCATCGGTCGCACACACAGTCGGAGGAAACAGATTCTCCGCATAGCCGGGCAATTTCCGTCGCCCAGGCTGCACGGCGCGTGGCTGCAGCACCACGACTGCGCGAGCGCCAACATCCGGCGCGGACAGTTGGTGGCGATCGCGGCCGTCGCGGCCCCAGCGCAGCTGCCAATTGCCACTGGAATGAGTACCTACGTAAGGAGTGAATTGCACCCAGCGGCGCTGGCCAGGCCCCAAGTAGTCAGCCCGAGCTAAAATCGCGTCGATTCGCCCAATGCCACTAGTCTGGACGAGCTGCAAATCCCCGTTACTGGCCTGCCCTGTATCATTATACACCAGCACGTTGAGCACATTTACTCGCTCTGCAACGACCTTGCCATTGAATCCCCAGCGCGCAGATTCCACCTGCAGCCCACAGGCGGGAAGCACGGACGAAATCCACAGAATAATCAGCGTACGCATGGTTCCTCAAATATCCAACGGTAACGACCACTCGCACTGTGCCGTGAGCGTCGCGCTACGCAAGTGAAATGCCAAACTCAGCTGCCATTTTCCGGCACTCAGACGCCAACTCACAGTTCTCACGCTTACGGGCACCATTGTTTAACACCCGCAGCTTCCTACACAGCATCTCCACCGTCGCGCAGCGCTGTGTTTCCGGGAGTTGCGAACTCCGCAACATCTTGCTAAGCGCCACCACGCGGAACCGATCCATGCCCCAATACTTCTGCGACAGCTGATCTTGATGCCCGCCATAGCGGGTCAGCAATTTCTCACTCACAAACAAGACTTCGTATCTGGCGCACAGCCGCAGCCAGAGATCGTAGTCCTCCGCTGCTGGCAAGGAGACGTCAAACAACCCGACTTCTTCGAAAATACTACGGTGCATCACCACAGCCGACGGAGAGATGCAGCACAGGGCCAAGCACTGATCGTAAATCCAGCCGCCTTGTTTCGCGTGCTTTTTCATCGGGTTTACCCGTTTTCCGTTCCGGATCCAAATCTCGTCGGCATGGCAGAACCGTAGCTCCGGGTGCTCCGCAAGCGCACGACGTTGCACCGCCAGCTTACTCGGCAGCCACTCATCATCGGAATCCAAGAAGGCGAGCCAAGGGTGGGCCGCAGCCCCAATCCCAGTGTTTCGGGCCGCGCTCACGCCTTGATTCTCTTGCCGAATCACCCTCACCTGCGGATACTCCTGCGCCAGCAGCACGGCGGTCTCATCGGTACTGCCATCGTCCACCACGATAAGCTCATCCGCGGGCTCATCCTGGGTCAGCACCGACTTCAGGGCACGGCCCAATGTCTGGGCACGGTTGAACGTCGGGATAACGACCGATATTTCGACGCTATGCCGAGTTCGCAAACGGCTCATCCTGACAAGAGAACGCTGCCTCGAGAGCTTCCTGCCATGGTCTCATGATTACCCCAAAATCTGCTGCCAGGCTGGCACAGTCCAGGACAGAATATGTGGGACGAACTGCTGGAGTCGGATAGGCCGAGCTGGAGATTGGCTCGACCGAGCGCACCTTTAGTGGCTGCTGCTTGCCGCCTAGCCGTATGATCTCCTGGGCAAACTCGCACCAGCTGGCCTGCCCAGAATTGGTGCAGTGCCAGACGCCTGATGGCGGATTTGCGAACTCCGCAACGCCCAGGATTGCTGCTGCTAGATCCGCGGCATAGGTGGGCGAGCCTAGCTGATCAGCCACCACGCGCAGCTGCTCCCGCTCAGCGCCAAGGCGCAGCATGGTCTTGACGAAGTTTCGACCATGTGTGCTGTAGACCCAAGCCGTACGCAGAATGACATAGCGCGCGCCGGACTCACGGACGCGGCGCTCACCGTCCAGTTTGGTCCTCGCGTATACGCCCTGAGGGGCGACCGGATCGTCTGGGCGCAGCGGCCTGATGCCATCGCCGTTGAACACGAAGTCTGTGGAGACGTGAATGAGCAAGGCATTGATGCGCGCGGCGGCACAGGCGAGATACTCTGGCCCGTTCGTATTTACGCGTTTAGCGGCCTCTGCATCAGACTCCGCCCCGTCCACGTTTGTGTATGCCGCTGCGTTTATAATCACGCGAGGTGCCACGGCGGCGACCATGGCGGCGACCGCAGTCTCGTCCGTAATGTCCAGCTCCGCGGATGTAAATGCCACGCACTGGTCTGCAGTCATGAGGCGGCGCAGCTCCCAGCCGAGTTGCCCGTTGGCGCCGGTCAGCAGAATCTCAGCCATAGGGGGGGAGATCACTCTTTGGTAAATCGCGCAGGCAGATCCCTGACTGGTCCTTGTCCGACAGGATCGGCGTTTTCACCCGCCAGTCCACACCAAGCTGGGGATCATCCCAGGCGATGGTGTGCTCGCAGTCCGGTGCGTAAAAAGCAGTACATTTATAGGCGATCACGGCGCTCTCGTCGCCAAGCACCGAAAAGCCGTGGGCGAAGCCGGGCGGCACCCAAAGCTGCTGCTTGTTCGTCCCGGATAGCTCGTAACCGAGCCACTGCCCGAAGGTCGGCGAGCCAGGCCGGATGTCCACGGCCACATCTAAAATGGCACCGCTGATCACACGCACGAGTTTGCCTTGATCATTCGGGTGTTGGTAGTGCAGGCCGCGTACCACGCCCGGCTGCGAACTGGATTCATTATCCTGCACGAACGTGGCATCCATGCCGGCGGCAGCCAGCTTGCTCTGCGAATAGGTCTCGACGAAATAACCACGGTCATCGCCAAACACACGCGGCGTCAGGTGTAGTACGCCAGGGAGAGAGGTCTCTTCGATTAGCATGATTCGGTGCGAATGATTTCCAGCAGGTAATGCCCGTAGTCGCTCTTGGCAAGTGGCTCTGCAACCTTCGCAAGCTGCTCCAAGTCAATAAAGCCCATGCGGTACGCAATCTCTTCGATACAGGAGATCTTAAGCCCTTGTCTGCGCTCAATGGTCTCGATAAAGGCGGATGCGTCGTGCAAGGATGCCGGGGTACCGGTATCCAACCAGGCCATGCCACGGGACAGCCTCACAACATCCAGCTCATTCCATTCCATGTACTTCCGGTTCACATCGGTGATCTCCAGCTCACCACGCCGGGACGGGGCCAGATTCTTGGCAATGTCGATCACCCGGTTGTCGTAGAAATAGAGGCCGGTGACCGCAAAGTGGGACTTCGGTGCCACTGGCTTCTCTTCGATGGATGTTGCTGCGCCATTCTCATCAAAGGCAATCACGCCGTAACGCTCGGGATCGTGCACATGCATGGCGAAGACCGTGGCGCCCGCATCCTCCGTCGCAGCCTGCTGCAGGATCTCGCTAAACCCGTGACCGTAGAAGATGTTGTCGCCGAGCACAAGCGCGACGTGCCCATCGCCGATGAACTCCTCACCGAGCAGAAATGCCTGCGCCAAACCACCCGGGTCGGGCTGCGGAATATATTCAAGATTCAGGCCGAGATCGTGCCCATCGCCAAGCAAGGCCTCGAATTTCGGCAGGTCATGAGGCGTAGAAATGATCAAGATATCACGAATTCCGGCCAGCATCAGCGTAGACAGGGGATAGTAGATCATCGGCTTGTCGTAAACCGGCAACAGTTGCTTACTCATCACGCGAGTCAGCGGAAAAAGCCGTGTGCCGAGGCCGCCGGCAAGGACAATACCTTTCATTTCAAACCTTCCTGGACTGAGTGTGGCTCAAGCGCAAGCAGACAAAACATCAGGATGCCGTCTGCCAGCACTGCATCGTTGAAATCGAACGTCGAACTATGCAGGCCCGGGTGCGTCTGTCCAAGCCCGACCCAGAACATCGCCCCTTCCCGCCCCGCCAGGTAGTAAGCGAAGTCCTCTGCGCCCATCGAAGGTGCCGTGAGTTGCTGCCACCCTCGTGCGCTGCGTTTTGCGGCCCCCGCAATCCGCTCGTATGCGGACTGACTGTTCACCAGCGGCAACTCGTAGGTCGCCTCGATCGTCACCGACACGGTGACGCCAGCAGCGCATGCTTCGGCCGCAAGCCTGTGAACAGCCTCAAAGTCCTCAGCAGCCTGCACGTCATCCAGGTGACGGAGCGTCCCCCGCACATACGCCTCGCCAGGAATGGCGTTCGTGGCCTGGCCTGCTTCCAGCACGGCCACGCTGGCAACCGAGCCATCGCGGTTATGGATCGTCTCATGAAACTGCTGCATGGCGAGCACGAAGCGCGCGACCGAGTCCATCGGACTAAGGCCTAGATGAGGCATCGCGCCATGGCAACTCTGCCCATGAAAGCAGACCTCGAAGAACGCCGCGGCCGCCATCATCGGGCCTGGGCAGCAGGCGATCGAACCGGCCTCGATTCCAGGCCAGCCGTGGAGAGCATAGCGGGCGATTGCGGACTCCGCAACCAGCGGTGCAAGGTCCCGCCCCGCACAGACCATTTCTTCGCCGGGCTGAAAGACAAAGCGAACTGGCTGCGGTAGCGCTTCCTGCATGGTGCTCAACACGCAGGCGGCCCCATAAAGAATGGCCATGTGACCATCATGCCCACAGGCATGCATCACGCCGGGGACCAAGGACGCGTACGGCACACCGCTGGCTTCATGAATCGGCAGCGCATCCATGTCAGCGCGCAGCAGTACATGGGGCTGATCGTTCACTGCGAGATCAGCCACCACATCCGTCTCAAGAAATGGTGGGTGTACGGTCAACGGCAACCGAGCAAGCCGATGCAGCAGACGCTGCCGCGTCTCAAACTCACACAGGGAAAGCTCGGGATTTTGGTGGAGTTCATGACGAAGATCGCGCACCTGCGGTAGCACTGCTGCGATGTCGTCACGCAGTCGTTCTTCAGATAGGGTCATTTTTCCTCTTTGGCATCAAGTCCTCTCGATCCGGCATCGGGAACGCGAGGAAGATCCCGAGGTCCCGTCCAGCCACCGTTAGCGTCTCCTGCAGCCGAACATGGATACCCGTGTTGTTTAGGTACTGGTTTGCAGCCTGTGCGCCGCTGTAGCCTATTAAGATCTGCGGCCGGAATCGTAACTCGTTTGGATTAACGCGTAGCGGAAACAGGCGGCCCCCGTCCAGACACTGAAGCTGCGCGGCGTTGCGCCCGGCGACCACCCAGTAGTAGCGTAGCGCAGGGAAGAGGTGGATATCACAGTAGATCACAGAATGAGGAGGCGTGACCTCGAGATGCGCGAGCAGACGGGCCACTGACGACACATCCCTACTCCCATGATAGTACTGTGTAAGCAAATCCTGCGGGTACTTTCCCTCAACAAGCGCGACCTCTCGCGCGTTATGGGATACCGCCGATACCAGCACGGCATTGGTAATGAGGAAGAAAAGGACGTAGAGCAGATCTCGGCCATCGTCCAGCAGATTTTTAGGCACCAATGGCAGGAAGGCGAGCGAGAAGGGAACAAGATACATCAGAGAGACACGGGGAAAGGGCGCCTTCACAATTGCGAGCGCAAGAAACGGGACCAGGCAGCACGCACCCAGCATCAGCAGATGCTGGCAGGAGGAGTCACCCTCAGCACGCGCGCGCCCCCGGCGCAGGATCAGTACGCATGCGGCCAGGAGGCCGCAATGCGCGATGGCCGCCAGTGCCAAATGACCAAGGAGCTTTGTCGAGGAGCCAAAGTTTCCGGTCTTCTGTACCACGGCGAGGAATTGCTCATGAACTGGCAGGTAGACGAGGGCACCGAGACCGGCACAAACCACGACCAAAAGCAGTACCAAAATGCTCTTGCGCTGCATCTGTTGCCAACTCAGAAGCAGGAAGACCACGAGCCCGGCGTTGAGCAATAAGTTGGACGGGATTGCCATCGGTAACAGGATCAAGGCGGGACAGGCCATCATTACGCCACGGCGATGATTCCCATGATAAATGTCGAGAATGCCGCAGGTTGCAGCAGCAGACAGGGCAAAAGTGAGACCGTAGCCTCGCATTTGGGTCGCGAACGTCAGCAGAATTGGGCTGGTGCAGAGCATGCAACCCAAAACCAGCCCCCGACTGTGACCATAGAGGGCGGAGATTCTGCGGTAGCAGATTAGCAACCCGACCAGCGCGCACAGCAGAGAGGGCACGCGCAGCACCGACTCTGTGAGTGCATTGGGGTTACCGGCAAACAAGTGCATCCACGCCCACAGCATCGCGGAGTACAGGATGTGGTTATTCGCGACCGGGTAGTTGCGAAAGATTCGTTGCCAATCGTCGTGGAGCACCCAATCGAATAGGGTCACAATCTCGTCAAACCAGAGATCTGATCGGACTAGGGGCACGGAGACGTAAACGAAGGCTACGACAAACAGCGCAAATACAGGCGGTGCGTGTCGATCCAGCTTAATCTCAAACATTCGGTGAGCGGCCTCGCACAGCTATCTGCTTTTCGGCGGAGTGCCAGCCTACCAAACGACCTGGCCACCCTCCGGCGTAAAGATCCAATACCCTAGACCAATCGTGAGAATGCTCTCTGCCGCGTGCTCGTAATAGCGACCGGCTTCGAACGAATGGATCGCATCCACCTGCAGTGATGCCGGCACCGCTGTCTCATAAGGCACGCCTTTAAGATTCCAGCCGTCGACGAAGCTAGAGAGCGCAAACGGTGCGCCATCAACTGTAACTACCACTGGGCTCTCGCCACCGACAAACACCCAATAGCCTTCGCCGCCAGCAATGTCCTCTGCTGGCACGTAACTGCCATCCTCGGCCACAGAGAAGACAGCGCCGCTGATTGCGGAGTTCGCAAACAACTCGCTTGCTGTGGAAACGGCAGGCTCCAGTGGCAACGAAACTAGGTTCCAGCCTGGTTGCAACGGCAGGTAGTAAACATTTGCGGAGTTCGCAACCGCTCCTTGCCCAGCAAAGCTGACCGCGCTGTCGGAAGATGTCGTACGAGAGCCGTTGACTAGGCTGCGACGGACATCGATCAAGGTGGCGGCAAAAGCCTGCAGCGAGGATTCAACACGCAATGGAAAGTCTCCGGCGCCGATCGCGGTCGGTGAAACGCCTCGGTCCACACCATCCACCACGTAGATCACCTGACTGCCGCGAATCTCGACCTTGATCACCGCGCCATCGGCGACTGCACCGATGTTACCGACGATCAGGCCATTCTCGACGATCGCCCCGAAATCACTACGAACGCGCAGGCCCCAAAGAATGTCAGTGATGGCAGCACCGGAGTCTGTGGCATCACCAAAGCCAATAGCGCGCATCTGCGTGGCGTCGTTGATTGTGGCGGAAACAAAGTGATTTCCCTGCGTAAACAACTGTGTACCGGTGGCTCCGGCATCGAAGTTGTTGTTGGCGGAGGTCTTGACGAGAGTGGTCCCGTCAACTTCCACATTGATCGGGCTCTGCCAAGTTACAGGAATCCCCAGCGGATACTGCAGGCCGAAATTTCCAATCAGCGCGCCAGAGACCAGCGACGCTGGCGAACCTGCTTCATGGGTGATAGGCGGAAGACCGGTTGGCGTAAACACGGTGCCCAAGGCCACCGTGCTGCCAGAGGCGTTGGTCACTGTGATTTGTAGGTTCTTGCCGTCGAGCCACTGGCCGGTGTAGTCAGCACCAAGAACGGCAGAACTCGTCAGGATCGAGTCCACCTGGTCTTTGCTGAGGGTGCCGGGGCCGAGGACCTGATTGGTGTCGCCGTCGAAGGAAATCGTGATGAGATCACCCACGTCGACAGCAGGGGAAGACTCATCCGGATCCGAGCACAAAACCTGTATGATATTGGGAGCTACGGGCATCATGGTGACGTCCGCAATAGTCGCCCCGGTTTCCAACAGCACGCCATCGACGAACAGCGGGTAGGTGACGTCATCGGTGAAGCTGTGCTGAAACACACCGTTCTGAATTAGAGAGATGGTATCTCCATCCGTTTCAAGCCGGAACCGATCTCCCGGGAAGTAGGTGCTAATGTATTCGACAGTGCTGCGCTTCATCAGGCGGTACTCACCGTTAGCCGGTCGAAGGTACAGAGCGTAATCGATGTCGTTCAGGGCAGAGCCTAGCGAATTACTTGAGTTCAATCCCAGAGCCCGTGTTTCGTCCATCTGCAGAACTGTGGTCTCTACGAATGTCTGCGGGCCCGGCATCCAATGCGCGGAGAGTGCTTCGATGAACCCCTTGCGAGTGTCATCTGTCCGCGTGATATCCGTGCCATTCACCGCGATTTCGGGGTCATACTCAACCCACTCGATCGGCATGAGAATGCCGGCGCGCGAACCAAAACTTCCCGTAAGTGCATCGGATTCGTGCTGGGCACGGCGGGAGCCTTCTGACTCGTCGAGGATGGGGACGATTGCAGTCGGGGTGACCGTGGCGCTGCCGAGATTGATGCTGCCTCCTGTAAAGTCCAGAATCGTAATGCGGAAGGCATCTGCAGTTACCCACTGCCCGGAGTAGCTGGCCCCCAGCGGCTCACTGAACGCAAACATGAGGTCGACTGCTGTTCGGTCCTGAACCCCATCACCGCCTGGCTTGTTGGTATTGCCGCTGAATTGGATGGTAAGGGTATCGCCGTTAGAAAAACTTGGATCACTGGAATCATCGTCTTCGACAAAATATTCGTCGATAATCGGCTGTGGCGCGCTACGGCGCACGTCAAACAGTGTCGCGTTGGGCGAGGTGAATGCGGCCTCAACCACCAGGCCAAATTCAGGCACTCCGACAGGCACGTTGGACGTGTAGCGCAGATCGGAGTTTACCCAGTAGGTAACAACCTGGCCAGCGACTTGCAGACGAATAATATCTCCTGATTCATACGTACCGAACTCGCCGCGGAAGGCAGTGCCTTCATAGACGATGAACTTACCAGTGCTGTCGAGCACGGCAGCATACTGGATCTGTGACCGACTTTGAATATGGTTGGGGAGGCCCAGGCCAATGGCACGGGTCGTATTGGTCTCTTGAACAAGCGTCTGGGCGTAGCCATCACCGCGGAGGTAACTCTGGGAGTTGGCACCGGCGTCCCAGCCTGGCGGTGTATGGCCAAAGGTGTCCAAGCTGTTATCAACGATATTCACATTTTGTGGCAGGCGCCAAGCGACCGGAATCGGCCCAACCCGCAGCCCAACGTCCACCGAGTGCAGTTCTAGCCCTGGCGTGATGACGAGGAACGGGCTCAGACCGGTGTCAAGGTCAAAGTCACTGTCCAGAGCATCATCGCTGCCCTCACCCGGATTGGAGATTGGGCGATCGTTGTTCTGCACACGGACCTGGTATGACCCAGCGATTAGATCCTCGAACAGGTACTCACCCTCATTCCCTGAGAGGGTCGTGTCGATCACCTGCCCTAGACTATTCAGTAGATCTAGGGGAATCCCCTTCACACCAAACTCGGCGGGCTGCTGAATGCCATCGGTATTCTCATCCAACCAGACAAAGTCACCAATGGACGCCAATGGAGACTGCGGCATTTCAAGTGCGCCCATGTCTACAATCGGCGCGCTTCCAGCACCGGTATCAGGCGTGTTCAAGTCGTCGACAAAGCGCGGAGCACCCGCTAGGTCGGTCAGTGTCGCGGCCGGGACCAGCGCGTTGTTACCAGCATCGACGGCCGGGCCCACGGGAGTAAGCTCATAATTCCCGTTCGCAGCATCGATGAACTGCGGGTCCGCAGAGATGTTTCCGCCGAGGTCAGTACCGGGGCCCGCCCAAGAGCCGGAACCTCCAGAGCCCTGAACTGCGCTGTAGGCGAAGGAGAGACTGCCGCTTACGAGTGTAGCGGCAGGAGCGGTGCCAGTATTAGACCAGAGAATGCTGTTTTCGACAGTCGTGTTACCGGCGCTAATGTAGAGGGCACCACCGCTGTCTGTTGCTGAGTTCGAAGCGAAAGTTGCGTTGTCGACCGCCAGCGTAGCCCCTGCATAGATCGCGCCACCGTTGGCAGCGGTGTTGTTGGTCATGAGCGTGTTCTTTATGGTTGCGCTGCCGCCGGACAGAGCCAAGGCGCCACCTTGGGTCGCGGTGTTGCCGTCGAAGGAGATCGAATCGAGAGTTGCAGTGCCACCTGAGAGCTGCACACCGCCGCCAGATACCGCGCCGCCGTTGGTGAAGGAACTGCGGATCAACGTCAGCACACCGCTACTAGTCTGGATCCCTGCCCCACTGCCCGCGGAGCAGCCATCGAAGCTAGAGTTATCGACAACGACTGTGCCGCCAGCAATGAAAATGCCGCCACCACCACCACTGACGGACGTCCCAGAAAAGCTTACGCCATCCACCAAAAGATCCGGAGTCGCCGCAGAGTTCACCGTGAAAATTCCGCCGCCGTTGGCTGCTTGGTCGCCGGAGAAAGAACCGCCGGTCAGTTCGGTGCCACTGCCGTTATAGAGGCCGCCACCATCCCCAATAGCGACGTTGGCAAGGAACGTGACATTGGTGCCCCGCAGAACATTTGCAGCGACAAAAATACCGGCACCACGGTTGGCCTGACCATTGCTGACGGTACTGTCGCTGAGCAGGACAGGAGACAGCGCACCGAACCAGCCATTACCACCGTCGACGAGAGCCCGCGAGTCTGTCAGGATAGAGTTAGTGATCGTGAGGTTTGCGTTATTAAGGTAGACACCGCCGCCAATCTGCTCCGCTGAATCAGGACCATTGGCATTCCCATCTCGAATCGTGAGGCTGTCCAAGATATAGTCATCCCCTGGGCCGGTTGCTGTCACCACGTGATAGACGTTGTCTGAGAAATCTCCCGGAGCGCCGATGTCCCCAGAAAGAATGGTGGGCGCGCCAGCGATGCGTTGATCTGGCGAACTCTCGCTGCCTGCGAAACCGCCGAGGATGCGTACCTCATCCATGAGCACAAAGCTATCGCTGCGGGTGGCGCCCGGCGTGTATGTGCCGTCAGCCATCCAGATCTGGTCACCAGCACGCGCGATGTCTAGAGTAGACTGCAGCTCGAGGTATGCGTTGGCCCAGGAGGTACCGGTGTTGTTGCCTGTGGCACCTTGATCCACATACAAAGTGACAGCCGCAGGAAACTCGTCTGTGATCGTGATCGTCACCTGCTGCGGTGAGGATTCACGACCATTCATCATCGAATCGATCGCCAGGATCACGGTTTCACCCGGATCGGTGACCGTGTCACGCGTAGTCACGATATCTACGCTGTTGCTGATTTGCCCAGCTTCGACAATGATTGTGGTGCCCGTGATGAGGTAGTCCGCCGGGGTCGCGGTTCCGCCGACGCTGAGGTTGATGGTTACCGCTACACCAGTTGCCTGCGACAAGCTGGCAGTTACGGTCGCGGTGCCGCGGTTTTCAGACACTGGCGATCCGACCACGCTCAGGAACACAAAGGGCGCTGGCTCAACAATACCGGCTACGCTGAACGTAAAGGGGTTCTCGTCTGGGTCGTCGTTTGCGACAGTGACGGTGCCGCCATAGGTGCCTGGCGTATCAGTTGTTAGCTCAATGGTCAACTCGGCAGTCTCACCTGCCCCCAGGAATGGGGGCGGAGTGGTCGTGACGGTAAAGGGTGCCGTAACCGGGAACGGGCCCAACGTAAGCGGCGTACCGCCATCGTTTCGAATCGTAAATATGCTAGATACACGGGTACCTTCCTGCACGCCCAACCCCAAATCGGTGCCGTCGGCAGCAGCAGTCGTGAGCTGACCGCTCGTCAGCTCCAGCCCAGTGTCTCCACCGAGGATTGCAATCTCCGGCTGCGAAACCAGGCCATGAATGACAAAGTCGAACGGACTCTCATCCTCGTCGCTATGGGTGAAAGTCACTGTACCGGTGTATTCGGCCAAGCTCCCCGTGTCCACGCGCACGGCGAACGTGGTCAGTCCGCCAGGCTGGAGCGTGCCAGACAGGTCACTGAGTAGCTCGAATCCCGGCGGCACACCTACGGCCCCCAGTGCGAGTGGATCGTCACCATCGTTGCGCACCGTGAACACACGCGTTACCGGAGTCTCGTGCAGACGAATCGCACCAAAGTCGGTATGATCGTCCACCGAATAGTCCACCGAGCCATCTTCAATAGATTCGCCGTTGCCGATCACCGTGATATTTGGGGCGACAACCAGCCCAGCAACCGCAAAGTGGAAAGGGGACTCGTCAAGATCGTTGTTGCCAATGACGATGTCGCCGTTGAATTGGCCGGCGACTGAAGAATCGAGCTGGATGGTAAAGACATCAGAGGCCCCGCCTGCGATGTTCGCAGCCAACGGATCAATGATCATATAGCCAGCTGGCAAGGTAAGCGTGGTATCCAGGCGACCTTCTCCGAGGTTCTGGACGGTATAGGATCGAACAGGCCCCGCTTGACCGCGCCGAACCTGCCCAAAGTCCGTGTTGTCAGCAAGGCTGACAGTCTGCTGCCCTGCGAACAGTGCCAGCCCGGTGTTCGCGCCGCCGAGGACTCCGATTTCCGGTTCGGCCCCCTCACTGAATACAGTCCTGATCTCAAAATAGTCGTCAATGTTGTTGGGATCAGGTACACCTGCACCGGTACGTTCACCGACTGGGGTCCCGGGCAAGCTGCTCCAGGTAAGCGTGGCGACCGAGTCGAAGGACTGCCCGGGCGTAAATCCATCCTGCACGGTGGCTGTGAACACGATCGTGACGGAACCACCGAGCGGAATGTTGTAGGTACCAGTCAAGGTACCGGTTCCTTCTCCTCCTGTAGGCACGATGGTCACGACTCCGGGGCTGATGCCGGTGCTCAGAATGCTGTCCACCAACAGGAAACCGGAGGCACCGTCGAGGACATCCTCAATGAGCACATCATAGGCAGAGTTCTTACTGTCTGCGGTGTGTTTGATCTCTAGCTCATAGGTCACCGCTGTGCCGTTGTTAAGCTTTATGTTTGACGCTGGGCTGAGCTTGGTATGAGTCAGGGTAAGATCCGGCTCAATAATCACCAGATTCTCGAACTCATCCACGTCGATCAGCACCGTTTCGACGTGCGCAGCGGCGATGTTCGTTTTCTCTGTGCCGTCATCATTGAAGATGTTATTCAGAACAATGACATCCCACTCAACCGTAATGAAATCATTGTTGGGATTGTTGTCCGCATTATTGGACACATTCCCGAGATTCACAAAGAGATCCTGTCCTGTCAGGCTCAGGTGCTGAGCCTCGTCCACATAACCAGTCAGCAGGCCAAGCGAGCCGGTTTGAACTTCAAGACTGCCGGGCTGAAAGGCCAGTGCGGTCGGTAAGATGTTGCGCAGTTCAACCGCCGGCGTGTTACCTTCCATCACATCAATGCGCAGCTCGTAGTGCAGAATCTGCCCCACCAGTCCGGTCAGCGGCGGGTTAATGTGGTCGATACGCGGCAGGCCTGAAGCTGTCAGGATGTGCTGCGATGAAGAGACGTAATCGTTAAGACCGACTTCCCCGTCGTCGCCAGTTCTTTCGCCGGGTGGTGCACTGTTGAGCGACGACCAATCTAACGCAGCATCGGTCTGCAGGGCGTCGGCACGGGCTACGGACTGCTGGATCACGGCATCGTAGCGAATAGCGATCTGGCCACCCAATGGGATATCGAAGGATCCCTGCAGAATGCTTCCGCTGCCGCCAATCACAGGCTGCGTGTCAATCGTGGCATCGCCCTCGGGTGTGATGGATGTGATTTGAGTGGCAACCAGGCGACCGAGCGTTGGATCCACTGTGACTAGAAGGTCTGCATCAAATGCAGCCGCTGTACTCGATGTGGCATGGCGGACGATCACTTCGTAGCCGATTATATCCGCAGCGTCCGGGGCATCGGGCGCTCCGATGGTCTGAATCACTGCCTCAAGCTCGGGCTCTGTCACCAGAATATCGTGGCTCAACTGGCCGCGCAAGGCTCCGTCCAAGAAAGTCCGGGCGGCGACGGTCAAGGCGCGGCCGTCCTGGTTAGCCGGGAGATTCACAGCGACGACATCCAAGCCGATCGTGATCCGATCATTGGCAACGTTGTTATCTCCCGGGTTGAAGAGTGGACCCAGTGGGATGGTGAGCGTATTCCCATTGATCCCAACAGTTCCTTCGTCAAATGGCACTATCGGAGCAGCAAATGCAGGAGTCACCGTAATACTTCCAGGCTGGAAGGTGAGGCCGTCCGGGATGTCGATCTCGACGCTGCCGTTCGGGATTACCCCCTCAATAGGAAGTGCGGAAGTTTCGATCGTCACCACCTCGCCGATCGAAATCCCATCCGGGATACTTGCGAACTCCGCATTCAATTCATCGCGAACGGGCGTGACAATCGACGCCTCGAGGAAATGATCATCCACGCCGCCAGAGTCATCACCGGTACGCTCACCAGTGACGGTGCCAGGCAAGGACGTCCAAGTGGCGACACTGGAGGAAGTCAGCAGATCCGCTGGCTTTACGTTTTCGTTGACAACCGCCTGAAAGGTCACTTCAATCGCCCCCCCCACGGGAATTTCATAGAGCCCAGTCAGGCCGTAAGTATCGAGATCAATGTCTGTGGGCACGGTGACTGTGGCTCCGCCTGTAACGATTGTATTGACAATGTTCGTCACGGCCATGCGACCGATGCGGGTGTCGACATTCGCGGCTAACACGACCTCGTGGGCATCAGATCCGCTGCCGACTGTATGGGAGATGGTGGCCTGGAAGGTAATCACGTCACCGGCATCGACAGTGCCGGGATCTGGGGTCACGATCGCAGCAAGTTCCAGGACGGGCTCAAGCACCCGCACTGTGGTGTCAGCCTGCTGCTGGATTACGGTATCTGTCGCAATAATGGTACTGATTCGGTCCACACCGTTCTGGTTTCCGGGAGCATTATCAAGAACAGCATCGTACTCAAGGTCAATGTAGTCGTTGGACGGGTCGTTATCGGGTGGGTTCACCACACGACCGAACAATACGGAGAGGCTGTTTGTTGCGCTGGTTGCACTTGTTTGCTCATTCTGATAGTCTGAGACAATCCCGGAAGTTCCGTAAGCGATGCTAAGAGTCCCCGGCACAAAGGTCTGGTCAGTGAACTGATGCGTGACGACCAGCGGATCGGTGGGCCCCTCAATGAGCCAGACCCGCACGTAAAAATGGCCGGTTTCACCAATGCGCAACGTGCCTGGCGCAGCCTGTACGACGGGCTGCATAAGCGGCTCTACGTTGATCGTCGGGGTTGCCATTGCCACATAGTCGTTCAAGCCCCCAACCCCATCGCTGCCATCGCGGGACTGCGGCGGGCTATCTTTCAAGGAAACCCAATCTGCAGTCGCCTCATTCAGCAGCGACTGCCCGGGTGCGATCACGCCAGAAACCAACACATCAAAGATCACTTCTACAGATTCACCAAGCGGCAGGTCAAAGGATGCCGAAAGGCTCGTGTCATCGACGGCGACGCTGAGTGGAGCGAGAATAATGACGCCCGCACTCGCCGTAAAACTTTGCACCGTCTCGACGGTCAGTTCCGGCCCCGCCGCATTCAATAGGCTTGCAAAGGAGACATCGAAGGCATCGGAACTGCTATCCGCAGTATGCTCGATCACAACACGATACTGAATCAAGTCACCCGCATCCACATCTGCAGCTGGTTTTGGAAATAGAATTTCGCCAGTGACATCCAGCAATGGCTCAAGGATTTTGATGTCCTGAATCTGCTCATTGAGCAATCCGCCGCTGGCCACGCGCGCAATGTTCGACCGCTGGGCACCATTCTCGTTCGACGGGTGGTTCAGTACCTGAATGTCGAAATCCACTAGCAGGTAGTCATTGCTGGAATCGTTGTCGGAAACGTTAGTGACGGTGCCGAGGTCGATCGTTAATTCAGTACCATTAATGCTTACCACAGTCTGCTCGAGTTGCGGCGGTCCCGGAACCGTGACATCCACGCTGTCCGGCAGGTACGCAAACCCAGTAGGCAGGTCGTTCGTGACCACCGTATTGGCCGTGATCCCCTCAATGAGATCTATCCGAAGCTGCATGCGCCCCACTTCGCCGATGGTCAAGGACGCCGGCGCAAACAAATGGTCCACGTGCGGCCGGTCCGTGATTTCAAGGTATACCTGGGCACTGGCCACGTGGTCATTGGCACCGACCATTGTCCCAGTACGCTCATTTGGCTGAAAGCCAGCCAGGCTAGACCAAGTCATGTGGGCGGCATTGGGAATCGCTTGACCAGGAGCTACCGAATTTTGGATTACCGCGTCGTACACGAGGACAATGCTCGCATCCAAGGGGAGATCGAACAGACCGTTGATGCTCTGCTGGTTGCCGCCGATCCCAAAGTCCAGAATAATCGCGGCGCCATTGTTCGTGACCGAACGAATCTGCGTGACCAGCATGACATCGGTGGCGTTCACTAGGACGTCATCTACTTGGACCTCATACGCGTTCGACAGGCTCGCCGGCGCATGTTGGATCGTCAATTCATAGGTCAACGGGTCGCCAGCGTCAAGATCGGACAGCGGATCGGGTTCAATGACCGATTTCAGAATCTGTAGCACTGGCTCGATAATCGTAATATCGTGAGCGACGAATGCGGCGAACAGACCGTTGTGCGCGTTAATCACATTGCTCCGCACGTCTTCGTTCTGGTTCACCGCATCATTGGCAATCAGCACGTCAAACGAGATCGCAAACAGGTCGTTTGTAAAGTCGCCATCTGCGGTATTATTAATTCCAACTTCGATTGTCAAAAGCCCCGGGGCATCTGTGAGGTTCGTGGCTTCATCCACGTAATCAATGGATATGCCAGCATTGCTCGTGGAGATGGCAAAGGTGCCCGGCACAAACTGAAAGCCGTCAGGAATCAGGTCGGTGATTACGAAATCTGCAAGCTGCCCATCCTTCGAAAAGATATCAAAGGAGAACGTGTGGGTTTCACCGATTCGTACTTCGGTCGGCAGCGGCCCGTTTGTCACTTTGATTGCCGGCGGAAACTCCGAGCCGGAAATCAGGCCAGCCTGCCCGGAGCCGCTTCTTCCGCCCGGTCCATCAGCAAACGGGGCCCCTATGAGCAAGTCATCAAAGTCGTCCCCGTTAAAGTCACCGGCGATGACGCTACCATCGATCCCCAGCGTATCCCCAGCCGAAGCGCCGTAGACGATAAAATCCTCTTCGTGCCGGCGCAGGTCCCGTGCTGGCGGCAACAGGACATTGCCGCGAAGGATATAGGCCTCACCCGCAGAGTCACGCAACTCGCCGGGGCCATCCGCACCAAAACCCACCAAAATCAAATCTGCAAAACCGTCATTATTGAAGTCGCCAGCGCCGATCCCGTTTCCACGCCCGACAAAGTCACCGGCATCCGCCCCGTAGACCACGGAGTCCGCATCACCAACCGCCAAATCGAGGAGCCAGGGCAAGCCTGGGCCACCACGAATTACGTATGCTTCGCCAGCCTCGGGGCGGTCCTCACCGGGACCATCGCCAAAAATTGCAGCCATCGCCAAATCAAGAATGCCGTCGCCATCAAAATCTGCCAGCAGCATGCTCCCATCGCCGCTCAGACGGTCGCCAGCGTCGGCACCGTAAATCACCACATCGGCCTGGTTCAAATCTAAGTCGATCACAGGTGCTAGGCTTCCTCCCCGTAGGAAGAAGATTGCTCCAGAATCACTGCGGCCCTCCCACAGGCCGTCCGGAAAAGAGGCACCGATAATCAGATCATGCCCGCTATCTGGGCCCACACCATCGCCGTCAAAATCGCCGACTAAAATTGCGTTACCGTCTGATAGATTATCGCCTGCATTGGCCCCATGAATGGTCACATCGGCGGGTGTCGCTGCCAAATCGTAGAGTCCGCCCCAGCTCGCACTTCCATAGAGGACATACACATGGCCGGCCTGTTGGCGACGCTCATCAGGTCCATCGGCGTGTTCCGCCCCGACGACGAGATCCGCGACACCGTCATGATTCAAGTCGCCACTGACAAGCGCCCCATCACGGCTCAGCGAATCTCCCGCCCGATGGCCGGCAATTCTCATGCTTGCCTGCGTCGCCAAATCCAGCGTTGCTGGCCAGTCAAAGGCAACGCGTCCGAACAGGATATACACCTCGCCAGCAGCATTCCTGCTGTTACCGGGCCCATCCGCCAGGTAAGCGCCAATCGCCAGATCCACCGGCCCCTGATCGTTCCAGTCGCCTGCCGCTAAAGCGCCATGAATGCCGATGCGGTCATCCGGCTCAGCACCATAGACCGTGGTAACTTGTGGATCCACCGCCAGATCGATCGTTACAGGGGGAGCGACCTGGCCAGCGATGATGTACACCTCGCCACAGCCAGGACGCCCGTTCCCAGGCCCATCTGCTTCCGACGCTGTGATCACCAACTCATCGCGCCCATCGCCATTCAAATCTGCAAACAGCAACCCACCATCGCTACCGAGACGATCAAACGCCCCAGCACCGTAAATCAACACGTCGGCAACCGCGCCAAACGTTCCGGCTAAATCGGTCACAGCTGGGAACGCGGCGCCACCAAACACGATGGCCACGGAACCAGCGTCCGGCCGAGTACCTCCCGGTGCATCCGCACCCGGACTGGCGATTGCCAAATCGACAGCACCGTCCCCGTTAAAATCTCCCACCGCCACAGCACCATCAGCCCCAAGATTGTCTCCACTAGCCGCCCCCAACAAAGACGTACTGCCCAGACTCAAATCAGCTTGTTGAGCCGATAGGGAGCCGGCGGCGAGCATCACCAGCAACGGTCGAATAAATCGAAACATATTAATCACCATCTTAAAATCCAGACACAAAAACGGTCGCGCGAAGCCGCGGCACCACGCGAGGGACTTCGTATGAACATACGTAAGTCATACAGACAGTACCGCCCCGTGCTTATCCATCAATGCGCAGACGCGGAAACAGCGCCGGCGGCTTTTAGTGTTCGCGTGCGCCTGCGAGGCGTGGCCAGCTGAGGATGAGTTGATCTAAACGGTGCTATCATCGCCCGTCCGGATCCTAGCAATGGACGCGGCACGATGTTGAATCTACTTTAGCAGCCTGCGGATAAACATTCAGCGAGCGGGGTTGGTATGAGTGACGAAGAAGCCGGAGGAGAAAAGACCAACTGGGTTGTGGTTACCGTGAGTTTCGGGCTGGTAGCAGTCGGAGCGCTGCTTAAGCCGCTTGCCTCCCTGCCATTATTTCTCCTAGCCGTCGTCTGCAGTGCTTGCACCCTCCCCCTCGCCCAGCGCTTGACACCTCGCCGGGGACGCTGCTCGGCAGCCATTGCTGTCTACCTGACCACCATTCTCGCCACCACTGGGCTGGTTTTCATTGCCTATCCATCTTTTCACCACAGTGCCGCAGTCTACGTCGGGCAGGTTACCGATCTGGGACAACGGACGCTCCAAGGAACCGCCAACCTGGCCAATACCGTGCTCGGGGACGATGACGAGGAAGAAGAGGTGAAGGGAAAACCTGACAGCATCCGTGGCAAGCTTGATGGCATCCTCGAAAGCGACACCGATTCCTACGGTTCAGTCACCGCAGAGCTGCCTAATCGCTTTGCGGAGCAGGCGCACATTTCTAACCAACACCGCTTCTTTCTCCTGTTCCAATTTTCGATCTTCCTCTTTGCCATGCAACTGCTCCACACCTATGGGCACAGCCGCGCCACCGAAACTGTCGTGACCATCCCACCTCCCTCGTCAAGCGGCGAAGCCGGGGAGGCAACACCGGTTGATCCTGGCGTATTCAACCTGCTCAGCATGTACTGTCTCGTACGTGGCCTGAAAGGGATATTGCTCGGCCTGATAGTCGCCGTGGCGCTACTATTCGGCGGCGCTTCCACCTGGCTGATTCTGGCAGCCGCCGTGTGTTTCATCGGCATGATTTCCGGGGCTGGCCCCTATGTGTTCCTCATGCTTGCCATTCCGGCTGTCATCGCCGCGCCACAGTCTCTCATTGCCGCTGGGGCCACGGGCCTGGCCTTTGTGGCAATGCTCCTACTCGAGACCAAGCTGTATTGGTACCTAGTCATTCTTCCCGTCGCCCGCTGGGGCCACCTCCCCCTGCACGTTTTCCAGCACCTCAGACACCAACATACCGACAATAGCCGAGGAACATTCCGCCTCGCCCTGGGGGTATTTCAGCTCGTGCTCTCCGTCCTTATCGTGGCCGCCCTTGGCATGGCCCTCGTAGTCGGGGGAGTGGCCGGTCATTCCGGCTGGAAGACACAGCAACTCATGGCCGACGCCGATCAGGCCATGATTGTCGAAGACTTTCCCCGCGCCGTTCGCTCAATTGATCAGGTACTTGAATCACACCCCAGCTATCGACCGGCGATGCTAATCGCGACCGAAGCCCACGCCTTGGCAGGCAATCCGCAGCGAGGGCTAGAAATAGCCACAAAATATAGCATGTGGAAGCCTATTGAATCACCCGGAGCCACACAACCGATCTCCTGGCTGACTGAGCAGATCCTGTCTCTTCAGGCCCGTCAAGTAAAGGATGGGGCTGATCGCACGCACGCATTCAAACTGCTTCTCCCGCTGGTCATGGAGAATCAACTCCTGCGCACTCGGGTTGCAGCGCTGATTCTTGAGCAGGACTCCGACTACATCCGGGCACTTCTCATTCAGGCGGAAGCGGCCTATGATGGCGGAGACTATCAGCTTTGCCTTGATTGGGCCCGCGAGGGCGCCCGCGTTCAACGCGAAGATCCGCGCTCTTACTACTGGGAAGCAAAGGCCCACTGGCAGCTCCGGGACTTGGAATCGGCAAACAATTCGCTCCAGCAGTTTATTCGCCTCGGCGGAGATCTGAAAGAAGCAGATAGGTTGAGGATTAAAATCAACCAATAATCCTTCCGTTGCGCCACTTTCAGCAAATTCAACTAAGTCCGACTGGCTCTTACTCGTATCCCACATATTTGTGACTTGGCACACTAGAATCTACCTTGCGCAAGACTCCGACACCGCGGGGGATCATCTGCACGTCAACGGAATCCGGTGAGAATTCGGAGCGGTCGCACCACTGTAAACAAGCAAAAGCTCGTGAGTCAAAAACCTTGACATACAATCCACTTCGCGCCTGAGTTGCTTAGCCCTAAAAGCTATCTCGACGTGAGCCGAGCATCAGCTGGGCTCAGAAGCGTGGTCTATCCTCATAGGCGCGAAGCTACGAATCCACGATTCATCCTCATTGCGATCGCCGCGCAATCTTTGCCCAATCCCATTGGGGCTCGCACCACGCGGGCATCACAACCTAGCGGCTTGCCGGCACCCGCACCTGCGACGCAGCCGCCACTACCTTTCGTGGTGCAATAGGCACCGGCTTCAAAGCACCCAACTTCAACGACCTCTACCAACCATTCGGCGGCAACCCGAATCGTAGACCAGAAAGCACCACGGCTGGGACGCAGGCGTCAGCCAGAATCTCTTGAGGGACGAGCTCGAGGTAAGTGCCACGTACTTACATTCTGAAGTTGAGGACTTTATCGAATGGCGCCCAGTCGACCCCACTGATCCATTCTCATTTTGGGCCCCCGAGAATATTCCGGAGGCTCGCCTGCAAGGTATTGAGCTAGCCACGGAGCTTCGGCTCAGCACGGCCCTGACCCTTCACGCCGATGCCACCTGGCAGGATCTTGTCGTTCGCTCGACCGGCAAAAAGCTGGCTCGCTGGGCAAAACGTAGTGCGAAACTCGGCGCCACCTACCTCTGGGAAAGTGGTGCTCACCTCAACGCCACCGTGCAGTACGTCGGGCCGCGGTTCAACGACCGGGCAAACACCACCACCCTAGATTCGTACGCGCGCGTGGACCTCGCCGGCTCACTGCCGATTCGCGAAAATCTGTCCCTCTTTGGCCGCGTCGAGAACATCGGCGATGTCGACTATCGGGAAGTAAATGGCTACACAGTTCCCGGCCGCACGGCCCGCGTCGGGCTGCGTCTCGATTTCTGACCGAAATTTGCGAAGTTCGCACCGCCGCAGGCAGAGCCCGAGCGCAGCGAAGGGAGCAAAGCGCCAAAAACGTTGAATAAAGTGCGATGACGGGCCGTCGGAGGGTGTTGACACGCACCCACAACAACCGAGAATCCGCCATGAAGGTTTCCAGCCAGATCGTCCTGCTTTTCGCCCTGATTCTGTCCACCGCCGCTGCTCACGCCGGAGACCGATCCTGCGACAGCCGTTCGCGATACGACTCGTATCGCGGAAACAGCCATCACTCGTCTGGCTACGATCGGCATCGTTCGCATCGGTCACACAGCTACAGCTCCCCCCGCCACAGCTACAGCTATAGCTCCCCACGCCAGAGCCACAGCTACAGCTACTACTCGGCATCAGCCGGGCGCTGGCAGTGGACCGCTCCGGTCTACGGCTACCGTCGCAGCTACACCGGCTGCTCCGTGCGTACAATCGTTCGTCCCGGATGCTGGACCTGGGTGAGTTCCTGCAGATAGCAGCACCACGCTGCTCAAAAAGCCGGTATCTGAATCGCTCTCTGAGCGGCTTGGGTACCGGCTTTTTTGTGTCAGTAGCGCAGCTGAGCAGCGGTCGTGATCC
>Ga0115567_10000811_pt1 | contig 30970 bp, 35 predicted proteins | sample COGITO_mtgs_1204_2_FD_88679 | JGI IMG/M metagenome (GOLD analysis project Ga0115567, IMG submission 88679) | Pelagic marine microbial communities from North Sea - COGITO_mtgs_120412 | ecosystem: Environmental > Aquatic > Marine > Epipelagic | place: Germany:Helgoland, sampling site Kabeltonne...
ATTATGGTTAAAAGATGTAGCGAAAACCGTTAAAACACGTTCTTTATGGTATGCGACCCAGTTAAAGACCTGTGAAGAAGAGTTATCCAAAGGATGGTTTTGGCGGTTGTTTAATTAGCATGCAAATAATACAGGTCTGTCATTTATCTGTATCGGGGTTAAAAAAATCGCCTATTCCATTCTTGATTGAGTCAGATTAAATAATTTTTAATTAAGCCATTTGGAATATTATTTTAGGTAACGAATTGTTTGTTGAACGCTAAAACCGCGAAAAATATTAGCGAAAGGCCTAGGCTAATATTTTATCTGGACGGTATTCAATATAGCGACTAATAAAGTTTAGACGTTGTTGCCGGGGTTTTAATTTATAGTTTTATGTTCTGTCGTTGTTTTTGTAACTCAGGCCAAAGCCCATAAGAGTCAAGGCAATCAACAAAGCTGTTTGTGGCTCATTAACATTTATTGGTGGTACTAGCTTTTGTGGAACAAAAACCTCAATGTTATCGAATGCACTTGCAGCGCTGCCTCGTGAGGATGTAATTGAAAAACGTGTCAGCTCATTCCAATTGAGTACTTGGTTACCCAAATATTCCGAGTTGACTAGTGAATATACTTCTGTTTCTCCAGTAAACCCTGAAAAGGTCCAAGCGGCTAAACCATTATTCCCACTGAAGTAGCTACCCACATCCAAGCCAACTAAATTAAAGGCTTTTCCTGACCGCTCTTCTAAGTTAAATACAGCTTGTGTATTCCAAGTTTCCATATAATCACCGGCAAAGCCTATTGCTTGCAAGTGACCTGGTGCACTCAAATTTCCACCGTTAACCTGATCTATAGGTGCTGTTATTTTAAAACCCCCTTCAATGTAGAGTCCTGTATGGCGAATATTATTACCATCTAGAGTGATTATGCTGGCTTCTACATCGACCACCATACACAGCAAACTCGTTGATATAATAAATTGACAAATTCGGTTCATTCTAACCCTTATGTAAATGACTGCATCCTATAACTAATTTAGTCTTGTGCGCACTCTAAAATTGTTTGCGGTAGATTAATCGAAGGGGAGGGTAAAGTAACTTAGACTTTAGTTTAACATTCTCTCTCAGATTTTTTACCTTCTGAGCCTTTCATCCAGCATAGGTTACTGGTTTAATCGATATTATCCTATTTGATGTCGAACCCAATTTTCAACATTACTCCTTAGAAACAATATTTAGCGCTTCGTCGGAGTTATGGTTAAAAGATGTAGCGAAAACCGTTAAAACACGTTCTTTATGGTATGCGACCCAGTTAAAGACCTGTGAAGAAGAGTTATCCAAAGGATGGTTTTGGCGGTTGTTCAGCTAACACCTTGAGAAAATAGTACAGGCCATTTATTGGTCTGTACTACATTTTAATATACCTAACGTATTTTATTTTATTATTGAACCCGTTAAAAAGTTTATCAACCAAACTCTCACTTCTTGTATCGCTTGCGGTAATAGTCATGTTAGGCAAAGTATAAAAGTCGCTTAATTCTTGATGTTCCTTAAGGACTAGAGGAACAAAACATAAGCCAAAATCCTTGCCTAACGTTTTGCCAGTACTTTGTTCGATATCAGTGCCAATGGAATTTTGAATGTCAGCATTAGCTGTTGGCTGACAAATAACGATTAAATGAAAGTCTCTCTTAGACCGTAAAGTTGCAGATATTTGTTTTACAGCCGAGACCATGTTTTCCGAATTCACGGTCGATTTTCGAATGCTACTGTTGCCAATGCAAAGCATGGTTAAATCAGAACTTAATATGGCGTGGTGTAAGTCGTTTGAAGCAACTAAATTGTTTAACCTACGTACCTGTTTTACAAGCGCTTTCAATTTTAAATCAGTAGAGGATACTCGTCCTTGATTTAAAGCATTCACCCAACGTTGATCATGATCAACCGCTATAACCTTGTGACCCAATGCGGCTAATCCTATCCCAGATACAGTACCTGTTGTTCCTAGTCCTATTACATTAATTTTTAAACTATAACGACTAATGGGTAAACACTGACTTTTATTTTTATCGTATCCGACGGCCGCAATCTTAGTCAGTCCGTAAATATCGGTTTCGTTCGACTGGTTATACGCTAATAATGGGGATGTAGACTCTGCTGTATATTGAGATACTTGCTCTAACATATAATTTACTCACTTTAGATAAAACAACGCTAATGCTCGAGTTGCTAACTTTTATTTATTTAAGTGGTGTAAAGCAGTTTTCATTCCATAATTTAAAAGTGCTTGTAAATCAATTGTTTATGGGTTTTTAGGTAAGTTTTTTTCATTATAACAACATGAAAAGTTTACTTAAGTGTTTCAAATTTACTACATATTAAACTTGGCAGAAACGCCCTTGGTTTTACATGTTCAAGTGCGCTAATTTCCGCTGCTCAAGAGACTCGTTTTCTGTCTAACCAAAAAGCAATTAAGGCAAATATGCTGTAAGCAAGTAGAGCCGATATTGCTGTGCTGACAACAGTATCTTCCTCTGAGAGTGGCCCAAAGATGTTAATAACATTGATAACCAATAAAACGACTACAAAGGTAGGCATACCGTATTTGGCAATAGTTGTGTCTTTAACCCCTGTTTTGTTAGTAGAGGTCATGTACCAGTACAAGCCAGCTAAAATGACGATTGCTTCTAGCAAGTATGTTAACCAAGCAATATTCCATAAGCCAAAACCAAGTAGATAACTGTTATCTAAAAACAGTGGTAGGTCTGGTGTATGTACTAATAGGTCTAAACACCAATGGGAAACAACCGCTACAAAAATGACTAAAGCTGTATTCATTACCTGTTTTTGTTGGCTCGACATAAATAGCGTCACAAGCAGATAAATGGCTAGCGCCCATAAAAAGGATGCAAGCAAACTATGGCTGAATGGCATGTAATCAAGTTTAAAGTGGGTAGACTCGGTATAATTTTCGATAAGAGAAAATTTTTCCAAACCAAATAGTGCAAATGAAAAAAACAAAAAATCTACAAATTGAACTGCAATAAAAAGCCAGCCTAAAGATAGTTTTGGCTGAACCGATTTAAGTGCAAGACTGACAGCGTAGTGACCAATAAACATAATATTTTTCCTCTTAAAATAGTTAACAGCATCATATCCCCCCATAATTTGGTAGCGAATAGATAATGTTTGGCACTCGCTATTCATATTTGAATAGCCTAGACTAAAAGTCAAATAGGTCATTTAAGTTAAAAAAATTGCAGCATTTAGATTGGGACTTGATTCAAAACTTTTCAGCGGTTGCGAAATTGGGCAGCTTGTCTAAGGCCGCCAAATATTTAAATACTTCACAACCTACCCTTAGTCGCCAAATCGCATTATTAGAAAAAAAATTGCAAGTGACTCTGTTTGAAAGAAGCACTCAAGGGTTGCGGATCACCGCGTCAGGGGAAAAACTAATTGTAAGTAGCCTGTTGATGGAACAAGCATCGGAAGAGTTCCTCCGGGTCGCTTCAGGCTCAGATTTGTCTTTAGGCGGAAATATTCGGATCAGTGCCAACGAAATCATCGGACTTTATTACTTACCAAAGGCAATCACTGAATTTAATCAGCAGTATCCTGAAATCCTTGTAGAAATAGACATATCCAATAAGTCCACTAGTTTGCATAAAAGAGATGCGGACATTGCCCTGCCATTGCCCTGCGGATGTTTAGGCCTATTCAACCAGAGCTTATCGCAAAACGATTGCCAGATCTAAAGCTCAATTTTGCTGCCAGCAATGCGTATTTGGCCAAACACGGACAACCAAATAGTATGCAGGATATTAACCAACATAACTTAATTGGCTATGACCGCAATGTTGACTTTATCAAGTTAGTTCAAAAACTTAACTTTCCAGTGACAAGTAAGGATTTTTATTTTAAAACTGACTTTTTGCCATTACAAATTGAGTTAGCTAGAAAAGGTGCTGGGATCACTATTACGCACCAGCATTTAATTAACCAATGGCAAGAGCTTGAACTGATAATGCCAGAATTTATATTACCTAGTCTGGAGTTCTGGCTTGTTTGTCATGCAGACGTAAAACACAATCGCCGAATTAGAGTCATGATGGATTTTTTAACACATTATTTTGAAAAATTATTGTTTTAACCTTACAGCCTCAAAATAGTTAGTCTTGGTATAAACGGCATAGGTGAAAAGATATAAAATTTACTTTTATGCTAATAAAAGCGAACCACAAAATCAGTCCTCAGAAACGACTTTTGTGTCTTCAGTGAGCTCAGTGACTTCTGTCTCTCGGTCGGCTTTGCTAATGTATTTAGGCTTGTTTGTGGAGGACAATTTGGCATTAGCCTTTTTGGCACGCGCCTTTAAAATTTGATTACCTTTTTTACGACGGTTCATATGTATATTCTCGATTTATCAACCTTTGTATAATACCACCTTCAAACATTGAGCACATATTGTATCTAGGGTTATTTGGTGTTTTGGTTCAAGGTGGATTTTTTGTTTTACTCTGTTAACTTGTGTATCTGCAAAGCAGTAGTTAAAAATATGGCCTTAACAAGGAGGGAATTTGATGACATCAAACAAAAACATTGCATGTGATCTACATGATTATCTGGAAATTGCCTGTTTGTTTGCGTATCAGGTTAGGATCACCTTAGTCACTGGCGAGACATTCACAGGTGTTGCCAAAACAACTCGGGTTGAAAATAAAAAAGAGCTGTTAGTACTTGCCGTTGATAATGCTCAGCTTCAAAAAATAGAGACGCCCAAGCTTAAAACAATGGAAGTCCTAACTCCCAATGCCAAATTTACACGTATAGAGTTTTAGGGATCTACCAAGACTCCCTTGATAATTGATGGCGAAGCCAGCTAAGCATCTTAGTCGGCAATGCCGATGCACTTGATTCAATACTTAGCATGGTGCAAAGGCAAATCAATCAACACCAGCAAAGCTGCCTGACCACCCCATTCTTTGGGCGCTTGATGAAACCCCATCACTGCAGGGTGTTGAACTAACCAATTAGGAATCGATTTTTTTAGAGCGTAGGTGCCTTTACCATGCATGATAGAGACACAATAAACATGTTGTTTTTGGGCGGCATGAATAAGCGCGGCGATTTCGTGTTTGGCTTCCTCTTTTTTTATTCCGTGTAAATCGAGGATAAGATCTGGTGGATAATCACCACGGCGTAGACGTTTAACTTCGTGACTGTCTGTTTCTGGTTTGACATATTTGAGTGGTTGTTCGATATCAAAGTGGCCTTCAAATCCATCTGAAAACTCAAAAGCCGCAGCAGCTTGTTTAATTTCTGCTAAATCTTTATTATTTTTTGCCCTAAGTCCCGAATTCTGCTTGCTGGATAAGCGCTGAGGCGGTATTTTGTCCTGCTTAATTGGCGCTACATCTTTGAACTCATTTTTAAATAGACTGGGTTCATCATTAACTGTTTGAGTTTTACGGTGATATGGCGTGTTTTTCATTCATTACAAGTACGTATTTGCTATGAAGTTAGCATAACAAAATTTGCTACAAGAGCATATGTATTCAAGGTTTGCGGACCTAGATTTATTAAGCGATAACATGACCACAGAAATTTTTTCCGAAATTGAATCCGAACAGATTGCAGCAGACTTACATACCATTTTAGATATGGTGAGATGGTCGGTGAGTTGTTTTAATCAGGCTGAACTGTTTTATGGACATGGTACAGATAACCCATGGGATGAAGCGGTGAGTTTAGTTTTACAGTTATTGCATTTACATCAAGATTTGACCTTACAAACTGGCGATCAGTTGTTTCATAGTCGTTTAACCAAAGCCGAAAAGTTAAAGATTATCGCTATTGTTAAACGCCGTGCTGATGAGCGCATTCCGGTGCCGTATTTAACTAATCAAGCGTGGTTTTGTGATTTACCCTTTTTTGTGGATGAGCGTGTGCTTATCCCACGTTCGCCTTTCGCAGAACTGATCCAAAACCACTTTGAAGAGTGGATTGGTGAAAGTGAGCCGCAGCATATTTTAGATTTGTGCACAGGTGGTGGTTGTATTGCTATTGCATTGGCTTATGCATTTGAAGAGGCGCAGGTGGATGCTGTGGATATTAGCCAAGATGCCCTTGATGTAGCAGAACTCAATATCACTGAGCATGAATTAAATCACAGAGTGTATCCTATTCAGTCTGATCTGATGGAAGCCTTGCAAGGTCAAAAATATGATCTCATTGTGAGTAATCCACCTTATGTGGATGCTGAGGATATGCATGACTTGCCAGATGAGTTTCACCACGAGCCTGAGTTGGCTTTGGCAGCAGGTGCAGACGGACTGGATTTAGTCGACCATATTTTACGTCAGGCTCCCATTCATTTAACCGATAATGGTTGGTTATTTGTGGAAGTAGGCAACAGCGAAATACACATGTACAGCCGTTATCCAGAATTGCCTATTCAATGGGTAGAATTTGAAAATGGTGGGCACGGTGTGTTTGCTATAAGCAAGAACGATTTAGTTGAGTACTGGCGTTCGGTTGACCATTAAACTAAACAAATTAAGCTTGAATTGAATAGACCTTCGCGGTTTATTTCAGAATACGTAGTTAAGACAACAGGATTTTAAAATTATGGCAGGAAACACTTTCGGTAAATTATTCACCGTCACCACCTTTGGCGAAAGTCATGGTATTGCTATTGGTGGCATTATCGATGGTTGTCCTCCCGGATTAGAGTTGTGTGAAGCAGATTTGCAAGGTGACCTAGACAGACGCAAGCCCGGCACCTCGCGTTACACCACAGCGAGACGTGAAGAAGACGAAGTGAAAATTTTGTCGGGGGTATTTGAAGGCAAAACTACAGGTACCAGTATTGGTCTGCTGATCAACAACACTGATCAGCGCAGTAACGATTATTCAAAAATTAAAGATACCTTCCGGCCAGGACATGCTGATTATACCTATCAACAAAAATACGGACTACGTGATTATCGTGGTGGTGGCCGTTCTTCGGCTCGCGAAACCGCTATTCGTGTTGCTGCGGGTGGTGTCGCCAAAAAGTATCTTAAACAACATCATGGTGTGGAAATTCATGGTTATCTATCGCAGTTAGGGCCGATTAAAGTTGAGACAGTTGACCATAGTGTGACTAACACTAATGCATTTTTCTGCCCAGATTCAAGTAAACTTGAAGCCCTAGACGCCTATATGCGTGACCTTAAAAAACAAGGTGATTCCATCGGTGCAAAGGTGTCTGTGGTCGCAACTAATATGCCGGTAGGTTTGGGCGAACCTATTTTTGACCGATTAGATGCCGACTTAGCTCATGCCATGATGGGCATTAACGCTGTTAAGGGCGTAGAAGTGGGTGATGGTTTTGCGACAGTCGAACAAAAAGGTAGCGAACACCGCGACGCATTAACCCCACAAGGATTTGCCTCAAACCGCTCTGGTGGTGTGTTGGGGGGAATATCGACAGGTCAGGATTTAGTGGTGCATATGGCACTTAAACCTACTTCAAGTATCAGTGTGCCAGGCGAAACCATTGACATCCATGGTAACAGCGCTGAAGTGATTACCAAAGGTAGACACGATCCTTGTGTGGGTATCAGGGCCGTGCCTATCGCTGAAGCTATGATGGCTTTGGTGGTAATGGATCACCTATTAAGAGATCGTGGGCAAAATGCTGATGTACATTGCACTACACCCGTTATTCCTGCGCAGGTCGGGCCTCGATAGGTCGGGCCTCGATAGGCTGGGTCTCGCTAACATATATTTAGATAGGCCTAACCGGCCTTTTTACTATTACTCAATTTAAGTATTACCATTGCCAAAATCCGCATTTTCAAACTCTAATCTCATTTTACTCGCCATAACTTATCTGTTTTATTACGGGCAGTTTGGTGTGTTGATGCCCTATCTAGGTGTTTTTCTCGATGGCAGAGGATTTTCATCCAGTGAGATAGGTGAGCTTTTTGCACTGATCACCGTTGCTCGTATTGCTGGGCCGAATTTATGGGCTGTTATCGCTGACAAAACGGGTAGGGCGCTCATGGTATTGCAACTAGGAGCATTGCTAACCTTTGGTGCTTTCTGTTTGTTATTTTTTGTTGATGGCTTTTGGGCACTGACTCTTAGCCTTGCCTTAATGATGATGTTTTGGACCGCGATTTTGCCGCAAATTGAGGGGTTAACCTTAAATTGTGTGTTGGGTCATGCTAGTCGGTATGGCCGCATTAGGTTATGGGGCAGCATTGGCTATATTTTGCTGACTATCTTCACGGGCAAAATGATCGATGTGTTTTCTAGCGAAGCGCCCATATACGTTGGTGCGATAGTGTTATTTAGCCTGTTTGCCATAACCCTTTTACTCAAAGAGCCGCCACCAGAAAAAAATACCGACCATCAATCAGTGTCGATTTGGCATAAAATTAACACACCTGTATTTTATGCCTTTTTATTCTCAGTTGCTTTGTTACAACTTAGTTTTGGTGCCTATTATGGTTTTTTTGCATTATACGTTCTTGAATTAGGTTACAGCGGACAAGCAACCGGATGGTTGGTAGCAGTGGGGGTATTGGCAGAAGTCATCATTTTCTTGCAAGCAGGTAAATTGATAACTTTATTTGGCGTAAAGTGGATTTTGGTGAGCAGTATTTTACTCACAGCGCTGCGCTGGTATTTGTTGGCTGTGGCGGCGAACAATCCAGTATTACTAATACTCAGCCAAATGTTACATGCATTTAGCTTTGGCATGACACATGCGGCGTCTATGCATTTTATACATCACTATTTTGGTAAAAAGTTTCAAAGTCAGGGCCAGGCCATTTATATCAGTGTAGGTTTTGGAATAGGCGGAGCGATTGGTGGTTATGGGGCCGGTTATTTTTGGCAACAAGGTCAAGGTGCTGAATTAACCTTTACCTTAGCTGCGGTTGCCGCCCTTATATCTGCTATTAGCTTGTTGTTTGTGTCTTCTAAACGAATGTAATTAGAAAATATAAAATGTTGACCACTATTTAGCGCAACATTTGACTAAATATTCACCTATGCATGTTGTTAGTAAAAGTCATAACGTTCAATATATAAACAGTTGTTGGCGACACAATACTGTTAATGAAGATGACAAAATTATGACAAATTTGTGACTAACTTATTGAAACAAAAAGCCTTGTTCGACCAGTTTTATTGCTAAAAGGAGTTGACCTGTGATATGTGATGGATATACTACTCTGGCTTGAAAGTAAGTTTGATATTTATGTACATTGTTTCGACGTTCCACAGCAGTACCCGGTCTCGTAGCTCATAAGTAATTGCAACACACTTCAGCACAACTAACGTCTCTTAGGAGACACAATTACTCTTGAAAAATATAGGAAAGACTATGTCTGCAACTACTGGTACAGTAAAATGGTTTAACGAATCTAAAGGTTTCGGTTTCATTCAACAAGAAAACGGCCCTGATGTTTTTGCTCACTTCCGTGCTATCACAGGTACTGGCTTTAAAACTTTGGCCGAAGGTCAAAAAGTTGAGTTCACTGTAACTCAAGGCCAAAAAGGTCCTCAAGCTGAGAACATCGTAGTACTTTAATTATCAAATAATTAGAATTCTATAAGAAAAAGCAAACCTTAGGGTTTGCTTTTTTTATGTCTGAAGAAAAGTAACTAGCAGCTTTGAGCATAAAAAAGAATTTGAACCACAGAGGAAAAGGAGGGCACAGAGGAAAGACATAATATGCTTTTCTTTTCCTTTGTGGAGCGAAGCGCTCTGTGCTTTCTGTGGTTTAATCTTTTGTTCTTGCTTTAACGGCCATTGCTTTAGTTATTCCGTTAACTCTCCACGTAAGTTGGCTATTAGCTGACGTTTGATATGACAAGCAGGCATGTCTTTACTGAGTAAATAATGTAGCTTGGCGAGGGCGGCCTCTGGGGTCATGTCTTGGCCTGACACTACGCCCACTTCTCGTAATACATGGCCATTTGCATAACCGCTCATATTAACTTTACCCCGCACACATTGAGTACAATTTAGGACAATTATGCCTTGTTGATCTGCAATGGATAGTTGATTCAGTAGGCTTGAGTTTTGCGGTGCATTGCCCACCCCAAAACTAAGTAAAATTAAAGCTTTAACCGGTTGCTGTAAGGTGTTTTTAATCACATCTGTACTGATGCCAGGATATAAAGTCACTATACCAATAGGCTGTGATTCAATTTGACTCACATGTAGATTTTTACTGGCATCTATGCCCAGAATATTTTTGTTAACCTCAATATTAATGCCAGCTTTAAGTAAGGGCGGAAAATTGGGTGAATCAAAAGCATTGAACCCATCAGCATCCAGTTTGCGGCTGCGATTGCCTCTAAATAGCTGATTATTGAAAAATAAACTGACCTGAGCGATAGGGTAGTTGGCTGCAATGTACAACGCATTCAGAAGGTTTACTTGTCCGTCAGATCGCAACTGAGCAAGGGGTATTTGCGAGCCCGTCACAATGACAGGTTTGCCCAAGTCTTCGAGCATAAACGACAACGCTGAAGCGGTGTACGCCATAGTGTCGGTACCATGTAGAATAATAAAACCATCATATTTTTGATAATTTTGCTGGATATCATTGGCGATTTTTTGCCAATCAGAGGGACTCATATCAGATGAATCTATCAGGTTATCATATTCATGGATGGTAAAATTTGGCATTTCGCTACGGTGAAATTCAGGCATCTTTGCTAAGGTTTCACTTAAAAAGCCTGCTGCAGGAATAAAGCCTTGAGAAGAAGGGCGCATACCAATGGTACCGCCTGTGTACGCAACATAGATGTGTTTTTTCATAATGATATTTCATTTATTATTATTATTTTTAACTACTGTAACCCTTGCTCTCGAAATTAACCAATAATTCCATTAAGTTAGGTAGGCTGATTTATAAAAATTATAAAAGGAATGTGCAGACAATGAAAAATAATATTTTTGGGTTTGTGTTATTAGTCTTTAGTGCAATTAGTTTGGCAGATCCTCATATTTTACCTATGCGCGAACGAGCGCAACTTATCAATCAGATCTTAGATGATAGGTTACAAAATCTGCTACCTAGTCTGATGCGCCGCGAGGGCATTGATATGTGGGTGCTGATATCACGTGAGTATAATGAAGATCCAATACTTAAAACCATGCTCCCAGCAAACTGGCTATCTGCACGTCGGCGTACAATTTTAGTGCTTTTTGACCCAGGAGAAGGGCAGCCAATTGAGCGTTTAGCTGTTACAAGGTACGCGGTAGATAGCTTATTTAGAAAATCTTGGGACAAAGAAAAACAACCCAATCAATGGGATAGCCTTGTCAAATTGATAAAACAAAAACAACCCAAGAAAGTGGCTATTAATAAATCCCAACACTTTGCATTAGCTGATGGGATCACCGCTACAGAATATGAGGAATTTGGCCAAGCATTAGCTAAGCAAAGTGAAATTGAGTTGGTGTCTTCAGAAAAATTGGCTCTCTCTTGGCTTGAAACCCGCAGTGAGATGGAAATGCAGGTATATCCCAATTTAATTGAGCTAGGTCATCAGGTGATTGCCGAAGCATTTTCAAACAAAGTTGTTAAACCAGGGGTCACAACTACCGACGACATAGTGTGGTGGCTAAGAGAGAAAGTATTAGATTTAAGGTTGCAAACTTGGTTTCATCCTAGCGTTTCATTGCAACGTTCAAGTAATGAAAAGTTTGATCACTTAACAGCGTTTAGTGAGCGCCCTAAAGCACAAATCATCATGCCAGGAGATTTGTTACATATGGACTTTGGTTTAACTTATTTGCGCCTGAATTCAGACCAACAGCAGCATGCCTATGTGCTTAAACCGAATGAAACCGATGCTCCAGATTATCTTAAAAAAGCTTTAGCAAATGCCAATCGCCTGCAGGATATTTTTACCGCTAACTTTAAACAGGGGCGCACCGGAAATGAGGTGTTAAAAATGTCACGGCAACAAGCCATAGAAGAAGGCATTAAACCTTCTATTTATACCCATCCTATTGGATATCATGGCCATGCAGCTGGCACCACATTAGGTATGTGGGACTCTCAAGGAGGTGTGCCAGTGCAAGGCGATTATCCACTACATTTCAACACCGCATATTCTATAGAATTGAATGCTGCGACTTTTATTCCCGAATGGAAAAAAGAAATCCGTATAATGCTTGAAGAAGAAGCTTACTTTGATCAATCTGGCGTCAATTACTTACATGGTCGTCAAACTCAGTTTCATTTAATAAAATCAGAATAAAGAGTCTCATAATGAATAGAAAACACCTTACCTTAGCTGTCGCTTTTTCGCTGGGGCTAGTTGCCTGTAATCAGCCAAACACAGCACAAACTCAAAAAATAGATCAAGGAAGTACGGTGGTAAGCCAATCTGAGTCTGAGAAAGCCAATGCGCTGTTTCAAGCTTATTTTGATGAAAGTATGCAGATGAATCCTATCTCAGCAACTTACGTAGGCATAAACGACTACAACGACCGGTTTAGTCCCCCTATTAACCAGCAAACCCTTGCTCAGTCCTTAGCGTTTGAAGAGAAGTATTTAGCCAAGATAAAAGCAATAGATGCAACAGCTTTGAGCGGACAGGATTGGTTAAGTTACCAAATATTTTTGCGAGACAGAGAAATTGCCATCAAAGGTGCACAATTTCCGGGCCACCTCATTCCTATTCATCAAATGGGTGGCGCTCATAGTTATTTTGCTTCTTTAGGCTCAGGTGAAAGTGCTCAGCCTTTTAATACGCCAGTCGATTACCGCAATTTTATCAGTAGAGCAAAAGGTTTTGCTATTTATATGGATAGTGCAATAGAAGCGATGCAAGAGGGAATAGAAAAATCTATTGTGCTTCCTAAACCCTTGATTGAAAAAGTATTGCCGCAGCTGCAAGTTCATATGCTCGAGGACGTGACACAAAGTGTCTTTTATGGTCCGTTAAATACCCTCAAGAACAACCAAAACATAACGGATGCAGATAAAAAGCAAATTACTACAGACTATATCGATAGCATCAAAACTGTGATTATTCCTGCTTATAACAGAGTCTATAAGTTTATGTCTGAGGAATACTTGCCTAATGGACGGGACACCTTTGGCTTGGCAGATTTATCTAATGGTAAGGCGTGGTACGAATACCGAATCGAAACCAATACAACCTTGCCTCTTTCAGCCGAAGACATTCATGCCTACGGACAACAAGAGGTTGCGCGAATTTTGGCAGAGATGACCAAGGTAAAAGAAGAGGTTGGCTTTGAAGGTGATTTACCGGATTTTTTTGAATTTTTACGTACAGATGAGCAGTTTTTCTTTAAGTCAGAGCAAGCTTTAATTGATGCTTATACACAAGTAAAAGAAAAAATTGATAGTCGAGTACCCATGTTATTTGAAGTCTTTCCTAAGGCTGATTATGAAGTTCGGGCAGTAGAGGCTTTTCGAGCAGCGTCATCTGCTGGGGCCAGTTACCAAAGTCCCGCCCCTGACGGTTCACGGCCAGGCATTTTTTATATCAATGCTTATAACCTAAAAGCACAACCCAAATACTTGATGGAAACCTTAAGTATTCATGAAGCCGCACCTGGCCACCATTTTCAAATTGCCATTCAACAAGAAGTTGAAAGTTTGCCTGATTTTCGCAAATTTGGTGGATACACAGTGTTTGCTGAAGGGTGGGCGTTGTACGCCGAAAGCTTAGGCAAAGAAATGGGCTTATTTACCGACCCTTACATGTGGTACGGGCGTTTATCAGACGAGCAATTGCGCGCTATGCGTTTAGTGGTCGATACTGGTTTACACGCATTTGGTTGGAGTAGAGAAAAAGCCATTGATTTTATGACAGATAATTCGTCTCTTGCTTTGACTGATATTGAAGCTGAGGTAGAACGTTATATCGCCATTGGCGGGCAAGCAGTGAGTTATAAAGTCGGCCAAAGACATATTCGTATGCTTAGAAATAAAGCCCAAGATGCATTAGGTGAACAATTTGATGTGAAGAAGTTTCATACGCAAATACTAATAGATGGCGCATTGCCTATGCCAATACTTGAGGCAAAAATTGATAGATGGATTGCGCAGCAAAAAATATAAAATTAGGGTAGGGAGCTAAACATGGAAGTTTGGCTTTCTAGTATTAAAAAAGATCTTCAAAAGACTCAAATGAGCGAGTTCTAGCCTATGATACTTGGTAAATTCTTCGCCTGCTAAACTTGTGTATGCGGACAGTCACGGCTGATCATGCAATCGGCACTTAGTGACACAACGGATATCCTGACAAGTACAAATAGATTGTAAGCTGATTTTCATAAATGAATTTGAAATGGAACGCTTAATATTTTCGGTTATTTAAACCGAGGAATAGGTGTCCCATAAACCCACTGCAGATTTAAATTATTTTGAGATTAACCTGCACAGCAGGACAGTTCCTTAACATCCTTACTGAAGGTTTGAGCACACAGTTTTAAACCTTCAACCATGGTCAAATAGGGAAATAATTGCCCAGCGAGATCATCTACCGTCATACTATTATGGATTGCCAGAGCAGCACTTTGGATGATTTCTCCACCTTCATGGGCGAGTATTTGTGTGCCAAGAATTTTACCAGTTGGTTTGTCCGCAACCACTTTAATGAAACCGTCCGTTTCAAAATTGGCCAATGCTCGTGGCACATTTTCCATAAATAACACGCGACTAATGACTTCATATCCCGCTGTTACGGCTTGAGCCTCTGTTAAACCCACGGTGGCAACCTGTGGATCTGTGAAGATAACAGCAGGCATAGTCGATAAATCGAGTCTAGCTTCACCACCTGTCATATTAATGCCTGCTCTGCTGCCCGCTGCGGCGGCGACATACACAAATTGCGGCATGTTGGAGCAATCACCAGCTGCATATATGTTTGCGGTCGATGTTTCCATTTTATTATTGACCAAAATGGCACCACTTTTATCCATTTCAACACCAACATTCTCTAAGCCAAGCTGAGCCGTATTTGCATGACGACCAGTAGAGATAAGTAATTTGTCAGCTTTTAATACCCCTGCATTAGTGTCTAATGTGAATGAATTCCCGTCATAGCTGATATTGTTAGCTTGGGTGTTATTTAGCACCTGAATACCTTCCTTTTCAAAGCATTCAGTTAGCTTCTCGCCCAGTAGCGGGTCTTCAGCATACAATAAGGTATGGCGTGCCAATATAGTCACATTACTACCTAAACGAGCATATGCTTGGGCAATTTCAATAGCGACAACCGATGAACCAATCACCATTAAACTGTCTGGCAACTCTTCTGCAAATAATGCTTCCGTTGATGTCCAATACGGCGTATCTGCCAGGCCTTTAATCGGTGGTATTATAGGTGAAGAGCCTGTTGCAATTAAGATGCGGTCTGCGTGAATCTCTTCTTCTATACCATCTGATTTTTTAACCAGTAATGTATTTTCATCTTTGAAACGAGCATAACCTTTCAATAACGTTAGTGCTGGATTGTTGTCTAAAATGTTTTGATACTTAGCACTTCGCAACTCTTCGACACGGGAGGTTTGTTGTGCCATTAACAACGAACGACTTATCTTGGGAGGATTGTTTTCGATACCATCAAATGGGTTTTCTCGTTGCTGGTGTGCCAATTGTGCGGCACGGATCAGTATCTTGGAAGGAACACACCCCACATTGACGCAACAGCCACCAATGATATCTGCACCTTCAATCATAGTGACTCTTGCGCCATTTTCAGCAGCCTTAATAGCACATGCGAATGCGCCAGAGCCACTTCCTATAATTGCAACATGCAACTGTACTGATTCTGCAGCTGCAGCGTAGCAATTATCTTCCTTATTAGTAGACATTATTAAAAACCTTATATTGCGCAGGATTCATCGTCACAACGATGATTTGCGGGGGAAAATATATCCCATATTGAAACGACAACCATAAATCCCAACGCAGCATAGGTTACGTATGTACTCCATGCATACTGGAACCAAGGGTAAAGTGAGAGCAACAAGAAAACAGGGCCTATCATGCCAAGTGCACTTCTATGCCACTGGCGATGGCTGAGCCAACCCAGTGCATTAAGTCCTAGTGCAACCCATGCAAACAGAGGTAAAAGAGTATTAATAAATAGCCCTTCCCATTGGCTGAGAAAGCCCAATCCAACCGCTGCGCCTAAACTAGCAATAGCTGGAAAACACATTGCGCATCCCATCGCAGAAAACAATGCCCCGAGTGAGCCTGCCTTGTCACCAAATTGTGTAATATACTTTAATAGATGATTCACTATTTTAAGCCTCGTTTTAATCTATCAAGATAGATGGATAACCAGCATTGGTTGTTGCACTTACAAGTGCTTCAACATTGGTTTTCTCATCATCATAAATAACAACAGCTAGCTTAGTTGCATAAGTAACTTCAGCTTTTTCAACACCTTCAACATTGGTTAAAGATTTTTTGACGGTAATAGGACAGGTAACACAATTCATGCTCGGTACATCAAGCGTGGCCGTTTGAATTGCCGCCGATGCGCTTGAGCTTAAAAATAAAGCGATTAAAAAGAATGTTTTTTTCATTTTTTGACTCCAAATTTTAATAGGTGTAATGACACAATATGCGTTTGAAAAGTTAAACAAACCAAAGTATCCAATAGTTGCTAGTGATCAAAATAATTGCTGATGCAGCCGTAAGCCAAAAAATGACTTTACGACGATGTCTTGTTGGGGGGATTGCGCAGGCGGTGTCTGGTTCACACTCGTCTATAGGGCGATAGATCTTCCACCCTGCGTAGCCGAGCAACAGCACCACAACAAGAATAAATAAAGGGCGATAAGGTTCAAATGCGGTTAAGTTGCTTATCCATGAACCGCTAATGCCCAAGAGCAATAACACCAGAGGGCCAACACAACACACGCCTGCACCGATTGCCGCAATGATCCCGCCTACCATTGGAAGATTTGATTCGTTTTGATTCATGTGAGTACCTCATTAACTTATGTCGCAACGATAAGTTATGTACCACGGTACGGAGTCAATGAGTTTTTTGAAAAATATTGAAAAAACCGAAAGCGGGTAGTTCGCCTTTAAAGTAATTACACTTAGGAACTTAGTGATGCCGTCTTAGCTAAGGCTGCAATGAATCTATGATGGGGCAACAAGTCTCATCCTCATTACGTTGACATTGAGCTATATGTTCTAGCAGTGCTTTTTCCAAAAGCTGTAAATCCACTTGTTTGGCCTGAACAGCAATTAGCTTTTTTTTAGCAAGTTCCTCGACTTGATGACAAGGGTTATCACTTAGTGAAAGTAGCCCCTCAATTTCATATAGCGTAAACCCCAATTCTTGAGAACGTTTTATGAAGCGAATTCTATTCACTGTTTCTAGGGGATATATTCGATAGCCTTGCAAAGGTTTGACAGGCTGTTTGATTAAACCCTTGCGTTCATAAAATCGAACGGTCTCTGGATTGATCCCGATTTGTTTTGCTATTTTACTGATCGTGCCTGACATTAATTATCGATCCTCAACAATTCATAAGTCCTAATATTTTCGATAACAGAGGTTATTAGAACATAGAAAGAATAAACGGTATTCCAACACCGAACAACGGCGGCGTTAAATGGTGACAATGATAAGGGTGGTTATTTTGGGGTGCAGCAGTAAAACAAATGCGCTCGAATCTGGTGAATATCCGCCATCTGCTTACTAGAGCTTTTATTTGGTAGATTCGGCTACGGCCACTGGTGTCACACTAGAGGCAGTCAGTTCTAACTTCTTATCCCAACAATAACTCTCTTTTTACCAGCTTTTCCTCTGTGATCTCTGTGCGCGGCACCAGGTGTCCTCTGTGGTTCAAAATCTTTTTGCACGTAACTACTGAGTAATTCCGGTTTAAACGACTACCGGAGTGACACGTTTTGACTCAAAGAACTTAGGCATTTTTTTAGGTGCATCTAATCTATTGACTAAAAACCTCAGGATACAATTGTCTAGCGGGTAGGTTTTTGAATTCATCCATCAATTGACTAAACAGCTTGCCTTCTATCATTCTATCAAGTGAGGCAAATACCTCTTCTAGGTTATGGTCTTGTGCACGACAACAATTTTGATAGAGGCTGATCAGTTGGGTCAAACTGATGTGGTGTTGCTGTTGTAGCTTGGTATCTGCCAATACAAAAAAATAGGCGCTGCCCCAATAGGCGGCAGGGTATTGTTTGTTGTCCATTAGTCTGGTGGCGATAGAGGCGGCGCTTAAGTCACTGTTAAACCAACGTAGCTGAGGATTAATTTTACTGCTATAACGCTCAAACAAACTACCCTTTAATACCCCAGCTTGGGCCATAATTTGATACTGCATATAACTGGCAAAACCTTCTGATAACCAGCGGTATTCTGGCCCCAAATAGGGCAGTGCCATATGGGCTAATTCATGATAAATAGTCCAGTCATCGACAAATTTTGTAAGGCCAAAGCGAGTGTCCACATAAAAATGCACACTTCCTTTTTTGTCTCGTCTGGTATAAGCCCAAGGTACCGGTTGATTGGATTTTCTTGGGTAGAGATACAATGTCAGCGGAGTGGGATAGATACCTAAGGTGGTTCGTGTCGCGTTGACTCCCTGGGTAAGCCAGCTTTGCAGCATCTTGGCTTGATTGTCTTCAAAGGCAGATAATCCATGCACACTAAATTGATCTTCTGTCACTGCCATAACGCGTAATGAGAGGCTAACCAGTAATATACTCATTCCCAGCTTGAGCCAAGACGATAGGAATGAATGGGTCATTTTTAGATTATGTGCGCAGTGTTTCATGAAAAAAATCAATCGCCATGTTGTACATCTGTAATGCTATAGCAGCATCGTATCTGTCGCCTTCGTCGCGCATAAAGGCATGTTGGGCGTTGACTTCATGCCAGCTAAAGTCACATTTATTTTGACTGAGTGTTTGATGAATCAGTACACGGCCTTCGGCTGAAACATGGGGGTCCTGTTTGCCAAATACCAAAATCATAGGGCAGTGAATATCGCCACTTCTGCTTAACGAATCATTGCCTTCTTCGCATGGTAAGGTATTTGAGTGTATATCGGTTGGGTACAAACAAAATGCTCCGGAAATTTGCGTGTTTAACGCGGCTCTAAATGCCAGATGACCACCAATACACACTCCCATCACGCCGACTTTTCCAGAGTAGTAATCCTGTTGTTGCACAAACTCAACCATGGCTTGGGTATCACAATCGTGATCTTCCAGTGGCTTAGCAAATTTGTCGGAATTGCCTTTGTCTTTTCCTGCATCGTCATATGCTAGTACTGTACCCAGTGGATTGAGTTCATGGAAAATTTCAGGTACTAACACTACAAAACCATGGCTGGCTAATATTTGTGCACTGCGGGTGATAGGACTGGTTTGTTGAAATATTTCTGAGTAGAAAATAATAGCCGGATATTTTCCTTGTTTTTCAGGACGAAATACCGATGTGCGCATTAGGCCGGTTTTAGTTTGAATATCATTGCAATGATGCTGAATAATCATATTTTTCCTTTATATATCTGACAAATTCAGGTCAGCCATTGTGTAGACCTGAATTAGTTAAATTCTATTGCTTGTATTTTCTTAACTTGCCTACACTAACTCTAGTATGCAAGTCGTATATTTCAGTCATTTATGAATCCTGGCCTAGGCAAATTTTTGGCCATATTCTTTGCTGCTTGTTTTTTGGCTCTACAGTTTCACCCTGTTGGTGATACTCAGTTAGAAAGTAATGCTAAACAAATTATTCATATTGAAGACGTCAGTACAAGTGTATTAGATAATCAATTTGCTTATGTTCAAATTTTCCAATCAAAACCCAGTTATTTAATCCAGCAAAAAAATAGGCTCAAGCAGCAGCGCCAGTTTCTTGGATCACTAGAAAGACAAGTAGAACATGCATTTCAACATTTTATGCAGCAATGTCTCGCCGCTATTTGTCAGGATGACCAAGACAAATTATCCACACGTTTCCATTATTTACAGAAACTTGCGCTCTCTTTTGAGTTCAATCCTATCCTAGTCTCAAGCTTTAAGCAGGTTCACAATGATGAACCTGACTCTCAAATATCTCTTAGTTAAAAATTATTAATCGGCAAATAATGTTTGCCTAATATTAAATTTCTTTGGTTCGCTGTATTTCAGCTAGCCATTTATTGAGAGACATAATGGATATTTTAATTATTTTATGGCATTTGCTGAAGCCTTGGATGTGCTTCGTTGCCTTTATTTACCTATGTATAAAAATGACCGGCTGGGCCAAAAACCGCAAAGCCGGTGCGATTGCTTTTGGTTTGTTTTTTCAAATGATCCTGCCAGACCCTAGTGCACAATCCACCATTGAAGCCGTGGTAGAGCGAAAAAAAGAAGTGAAAAAACAACAGGATGGAGATAAAGAGCCTAAAGACGAGGATGAAACTTTTAAATTACCCTAGTTCTTTTGCTTCTAATTTAGGTTTTGTTGGTGGCTTAATAGTGTGTAAAAAACTGTTAAATTAGCCACCAAGTTTTTCCAACTATGTAATGAGAAAAGTATGTTTGAAGTAAATGAATATTTTGATGGTAACGTGAAGTCTATTGCTTTTGATACAGACACTTTACCCGCCACTATGGGTGTTATGGCTATAGGTGACTATGAGTTTGCTACCAGTCAGTTTGAAACTATGACAGTCGTCAGTGGTGCGATGACGGTGCAATTACCTGGCAGCGAACAATGGCAAACCTTTGGTCCAAAGGAGCATTTTACGATAGAAGCTGACCAACGTTTTAAAGTACAAGTGAAAAGCAATACCGCTTATTTATGTACTTACGGTTAGTAACAGCTTGAACAAAACAGTCAAAAAGTTAGACAACAATGTGGTGAAAGCACTGACGATTGTCTGCGAGATGGCTAAACAGGACATAGTTGGTTTTGAGTGGTTAACCCACTCAGCCAATTATGCCAATTTTCCTGGCAGTTTAATGGTCACTTGTGTGTTGGATAACTCTAACTCACTAGACGTTATGTTCGCCAAGCAACAAGATCAGGTGCTGCGCAAGCTCATTCAAAAGCAGCTTTTAAAAGCAGGGGTTTTGCTTAAGGATGTTAGGAAAAATGTGTTTTTTGATACAGAACAAGCCTGTTTATTGGAACATAATGGAGATTGGAAGCGTAGGTTAGCGGTGAATTAAGTTGTGTTAGTCAGCTTACTTTTCACTTGATTCGATACCACTTTCTGATGATGAATTGAACGCGGTAAAGGCTTGTTGAAAACCTTAAAATAGACTACTGTATAAAAAAACACTAGAAATATTTTATGCGACTTTTTATCGCCGAAAAACCCAGTTTAGGTCGTGCCATTGCAGACGTATTGCCCAAGCCCCACAAAAAGGGTGATGGTTATATTAGTGCCGCCAATGGCGATACCGTGAGTTGGTGTGTAGGGCATTTACTCGAGCAACAACAACCAGAAGCTTACAATCCTGCCTATAAAAAGTGGAGCCATGAGCACCTGCCCATTATTCCGCAACAGTGGCAACTCGCAGTTAAAAAGAATACCGCCAAACAACTTGGTGTTTTACGTGCTTTAGTTGAGCAAGCCGAACAATTAGTACACGCAGGTGATCCAGACCGAGAGGGTCAGTTGTTGGTTGACGAAGTGATTAATTTTTTAGGCGTGACTGGGACTAAAAAAAATACCATTCAACGCGTCTTAATTAACGACTTAAATCCTTCTGCGGTGAAACAATCATTGAGTCAACTACGCAGTAATCGAGAATTTATTCCTTTGTCTACTTCCGCCTTGGCGCGCTCCCGTGCTGACTGGTTATATGGCATTAACTTAACCCGTGCTTATACACTTCAAGGTCAAAAAGTGGGCTACAAAGGGGTGTTATCTGTAGGGCGGGTACAAACACCTTTACTGGGCTTAGTGGTACGTCGCGACAAAGCCATTGAGGCTTTTGTTAGTAAACCTTTCTATGAAGTATGGGCCAGCCTAGAAACAGATAAAGGTGAAAACTTTAAAGCTAAATGGCAACCCAGCGAACAATGTGCCAAATATCTAGATGAGCAAGGGCGAAATCTTTCTCAGGCGCTGGCGCATAACGTGGCTGGGCGTGTTAGTCAGCAACCGGCACAAGTGAAAAATCTTAAGCGGGAACATAAAAAACAAGCTCCTCCATTACCTTACAATTTATCGTCCTTACAAATTGATGCTAGCAAAGCCTTCGGTTTAAGTGCCCAGCAAGTGTTAGATATTTGTCAGGGGTTGTATGAGCGTCACAAATTAATTACTTATCCCCGTTCTGATTGCCGCTATTTACCTATGAGCCATTTCGCACAGGCCAAAAAAGTACATGCTGCAATTGTGGCCAATAGCCAACATTTGGGTAAACAAGGCAGTGTATTTAGTCAAACCCAATTTAACTTAAGTCATCAATCTAAAGCTTGGAATGATAAAAAGGTCGATGCCCACCATGGCATTATTCCCACTCAAAAAGTCAGTACTCATTTATCAGATAACGATGCCAAAGTGTATAGCTTGGTATGTAGAAATTATTTAGCACAATTTTTAACTAACCACGAATTTTACGCAGTACGAGTGGAAGTAGAGATTGCTTCAGGTTTATTTATCGCTGTGGCAAAAGAACTGATTAATCAGGGATGGAAATGCCTATTTGTAACTAGCAGTAAAACCAAGCAACAAGATAACAACAGCGATATCCAGCAGATGTTACCCAGTTTGACTAAAGGGCAAGTGCTTAAATCATTGCAGGCCGAAGTGCTAGAGAAACACACTTCGCCACCCAAAACATACACAGACGCAAGTTTATTAGCCGCCATGACGGGGATAAGCGCCCATGTAATTGATCCACAGCTTCGTAAAATACTTCGTGATACCGACGGTTTAGGCACTGAGGCCACTAGGGCGGGTATCATTGAATTATTATTCTCCCGAGGTTTTTTGTGCCGCGCCGGTAAAACCATTACCTCTACTGTTACCGGACGAAGCCTAATAGCAGCGCTGCCAGATGTGGCCACCTATCCCGACATGACAGCACGCTGGGAAGCTGAGTTATCCTCCATCAGCGAAGGAAAAAGTCACTACAAAGCATTAATGGATCCACTGGAACAACAACTAAAAGACTTGGTTGTACAAAGTCGCGAAGTCATACCTCATGGGCTGTCTGGTCTAGGTGACAACAGTTTTACAAAGAAACGTAGCCGTGGCAAAAAACGTCAATATGTGGCTAATTTTTAAAGTAAGCCCAGTTGCTAAATATTTATTATTTACGAATAAATACAGAGCGAACTAAAATGCCGCCAAGTAGGGCTAAACCTACAGACTGTAAAGGATGGGATTTTATGCCACGTATAATAGTCGATTGTTGCAACCGTTTAGCGATTTTAATTGCCTTAGTGTCGAGGGACTCGTCATGATAGTCCTTAATATTATGTTGAACATCATACTCCTGAACCGCTTGTCGTAAGCTTTGTTCCTCAGAACGACTTAGTGTATCTGCTATTTTTGGGGAAACGGTGCGGGTTGTCTCAACTTTATTGTTCATTTTAGTTCTCCAATAATTGGTTAGTTCGGCACATATGAAATGCAAGTAATCTGCTGTATCAGCCGAGTAGGTATTCACATGTTTATTTCATACTATCGTCTTGCGATAATCCATATTGCATGAACAATTCCAGGAATATAGCCCAATAGAGTCAACACTATATTAATGAAAAAATGCGTAGTTAAGCCCACTTGCAGAAATACGCCGAGTGGGGGCAATAAGATTGAAAGAATGATGCGTAATATATCCATGTTAATGCTCTCTTTTAGCTATAGGATCCAAGTTACTACGGACTAAAGCAAAGACCATACCATCAGTAATTTAAAATAAAATATTGCCTGAAATATTATTAAATTACTGATTTGTATGCATTAAAATTTAAATTTGTTAATGCGATCCTAAAGATGGCTTTTAGGAATTACCGACCGTTTAGGCCAATTATTCATAGTGACAGGGAATTTTTTTCATAGTGCTATTCAGATTAAGGATAACAAACTCAACCACAGAGTTAGCTTATAAAATAAGTTGATCTAATACTGTTTGACGTTCTTGTTCGGTGAGGATACCAACCAGAGGTGTTTGACGTCGGTATTTTTGCATAAGGGGAGAATCTTCCAGCAGGCTATCCATAAAAAGAGACGGTTGGTTAATATACTCAAGTAAGCTTGACCAAAATAAGTAAGCGCCGTGACGCATTTTGCCAGACTCATATCGCCCTTCAATGGTCTGTAAGACTTGCGGAATATACTGATGATTAGCCATCAGTTTTTCAGCCATAGCTTTATGCAGGTGTAAAATTTGTTTATCTAAGTTTTCTTGCTGAGCTGTTTTAGTCCTTTGTCTTTGTCTATTTTGTGGGCGCTCGTAAGGCATTAGTTGTCTCGTAAAAGCGGTGCCAGCATGGACTCTAATCCATTTACTTTCACTTCATGCATTAGGGCTAATTGTTGCCCTAATTTCCCTTCTGGGAAGCCCTTGTTATTGAACCAAACCAAATAAGGTTCAGGCAAGTGTAATAATTTTCTACCGGCATATTTGCCAAATGGCATAGTTTGATTGATGGCTTCTAAAAGCGCTCTATTATCCATTAAATAACTCTTGTTGATGATTGTTCTGTTGGGTTTGCCACAGCTTTTTATACGCGCCGTTTAAGTCTAATAACTGACGATGACTACCTTGCTCTAATATGCGGCCATTGCCCATCACCACAATATTATCGGCATCCACTATAGTAGACAACCGGTGGGCAATGACTAGGCTAGTATGTCCCTGGGATATTTCTTTTAGTGCAGTTAAAATAGCTTGTTCTGATTGGCTATCAAGTGATGAGGTGGCTTCGTCGAACACCATGATAGGGGGGCGTTTTAATATCGTTCTAGCAATCGCCACCCGTTGTTTTTCGCCGCCGGATAACTTAAGACCCCGTTCGCCAACTGGGGTTTTTTCAGCATCTGGTAAAGAGTTAATAAAAGCACGAAGGTGAGCTAAGTCAATGGCTTGTTGTACTTCCGCATCAGTTGCATCGGGACGTCCATAACGGATGTTTTCTAATATAGTATCGTTAAATAATACCGTATCTTGTGGCACTATACCTATGGCTCTTCGCAAAGAGTGCTGATTAACTTCACTGATATCTTGTCCATCAATGGTGATATTGCCATTGCTGGTATCATAAAACCTAAATAATAATTTCACTAAAGTCGATTTACCCGAGCCACTTTCTCCCACCACCGCCACTTTTTGGCCGGGCAGAATATCAAAACTAATATCATGCAATATAGTGCGATCGGGGCGGTAACTAAACTGCACTTGCTTAAAGGTTATTTTTCCTTGGCTGATAACTAAATCTTTGGCACTTTCATCTATGGGCACATTTGGCTGTTTATCTAATAAGTTAAAGAGGTTTTCAATATTAGCTAACGAGCCGCGTATTTCTCGGTATACAAACCCCAAAAAGTTTAATGGCATAAATATTTGCATGGTGAAGGCGTTTATTAATACAAAGTCACCAATGGTCATGTTGCCTTGGGCTACGTTATAGGCAGCTAATGCCATCATGCTGGTCATAGCAATAGCGATAATCGACGCCTGACCGCCGTTTAATGCGAACAATGACAAACGGTTCTTACGCCTGGCGGTTTCCCAGTTGGCTAAGTCAGAATCGTATCGGTTGGCTTCATAGTTTTCGTTGTTAAAATACTTGACGGTTTCGTAGTTGAGCAAGCTGTCTATGGCCCTTGAATTGGTGCCAGAATCTGCCTGATTAACCTCGCGCACATACTTAGTGCGCCAGTCTGTTGCTTTAACCGAAAAACTGACATAACAGATAACCGAAATTAAGATGATCAGCGCAAAACTGACACCGTAGTTATAAAACAATACGCCAATCACAACGGCTATTTCAAATAATGTGGGCACAATATTGAACACTAAAAAACGCATTAAAAAACTGATACCGCTAGTGCCACGTTCTATGTCTCTGGATAAGCCGCCTGTTTGCCTATTGAGATGAAATTCTAAGTCTAAATTATGTAAGTGACGAAACACCTGTAAACCTAGACGGCGCATGGCGCGCTCAGTCACTCTTCCGAAAAGGGTATCTCTTATTTCTCCAAACAATACGTTAGCTAAACGCAGCAGCCCATAGGCGGCAACTAAGCCAAACGGCACCAGCAACACGGCGTTAGCTGAAGACTCTACATTAAGCTCATCGACGGTGTATTTGAGAATAAACGGTAAATAGATACTGGCGGTTTTGGCGGCAATTAAACACAAAAGTGCCAGGCCAACTCTGAGTTTAAACTCGGTCAAATAAGGCCACAACTGAGAAAATATACGCCAGTTAATGGGCGTGTTGTTATTAATGGGGTGGCGACTGGGGCGCATGGGTTGAGTGTTTACCTTAAATATTAGTTCAGAGTGTCTGCTGTTTAGGCTTTAATCCATTATGCAGAGATTTCGTCCTTGTTCCTTCGCCTTATAGAGATTGGTATCTGCTTTAGTGATTGCTTGGTTAATGGTATCAGTGGCAGCAATTTGATGTAATCCAATACTAATGGTCACACTGAAGGTTTTATCACCTTGTTTAAATTGGGTTTCTGCAATTTTGCTACGCAGCTTTTCTGCCAGTTGCATGCCTTGCTCACCGTTGGTTTCGGGTAGTAAAAATAAGTATTCCTCGCCGCCCCACCTTGCCAGTGAGTCGTGCTTGCGTAATGCTGACTTAAAAATAGTGCCTAAACTTTTGATTATTTCATCGCCTTTATCATGACCGTATTGGTCGTTGACTCTCTTGAAGTGGTCGATATCACACATCATCACGGTTAAATTATTTTTGTAGCGTTGACTACGATCGAACTCATTCTGCAATTTATCACGCATTCCACGGCGATTTAATAGTCCAGAAAGAGGATCCCGCATGGCTTGTCTCTCGAATTTTTGACTCATCTCTTGGATCCTTTCAAAAGAGTTTTGCCTTACATACTCGTAGAGCGCAAATAAGCATGAGACGGTTAAAAACGAATAGATTAGTCTAGACTTAAATTCATAGGTGTATGATGTTCCAAGCCATTCATCATTTGGATAAAACATCAAAATACTAATAACTAAAACGAATAAGCCTAGGTTTTGCGTGCCCTTACGCATGCCGCCAAAAAACAACGCTACAGGTGGAACAATATAAATCCACAACGGGCCGGTACCATTTACTCCCCCTGTAAACACTAGATAAACCATAAGTAACATCAGTGAGGTAGTCAGTAAATTTGCTGATAATTTGTAGGGGTTAGCGAAACGTTTTGAGCGTAGAATAAGGTGTGAAGAAAAGAACAACAGACAAGCAATCAATAACACAGCACCAAGCAATCTGTCTTGTCTGATAAATGCGCTAACACCCAGTAGGAAAGTGATACTGTAACCAATAAAGCCAAATAAGTTGGCCACAAAAATCTGTTGGTTTGACTCTGGTTCGTCGGATTCCACCACGCCAGTATTTAAATAATTTTTAACAAATCCCTTAAAATCCATAAACAGCATCTAACTATTCGGCAAAGCCGAAATATCCTTTTCAATTTGTTGGGCTAAATTGTTAACTAAAGTCCTAAGTCGATCCACCGCATGAGCATATCCATCTTGTTGTAACGGCGACTCAAAATAAAATGAATGACTCGATGTGGCAAGTTTTCTGTTTTTAGCGGCATGAGGATCATTTTGTGATAGCCAATAATGTCCAGAACTGACCACAGTTGATTTGTCTGTGGTATGGAAATGATCCAAAACAATACTAATGGTAGTGGTTCCATCTGGTGCTTGGGGCGATGACGGGGCGACATAACTTCGCTGGTCAGAGGCATTTAAATCTTGGATTAAGGCTTTGTAAAAAGAGGACTCTAATTGTTCTGCCCATACGTCTTGGCGAGAGTAGTACAGTTCATGCTCGGCCACCTGCATCACTAAGCTTGCCTGACGTAAATAGTCGGCAACCTGAAGAGACTGCAAAACGGCGATAGGTTTTGACTCATCACTGCTATTATGAACTTTATTTTCTGGCGTATGTAACAAATAATAGCGCACACTCAAAGGTGCAGATGCGCAACTGGTCAACAACGCAATACATAAACCAATAGTCACTATTTTCATATTATTTTACTGCTCCATCATTGCCTGCCACTTTAGCCTTGGGGATTAATCTTGGGCCACTACCGTCATTAAAAATCAAACTATTGGGTGTGTTATTTAGCTGCAACAGTAACGGTTGTAATTCCTTTAGCGTGTGTTGCAGTGACTGCATGGTGTGATTGATTTCTTTATAAGTGTCAGAACCAGCAGAAAAACTTTGGCTCAAATTAGATAAGTTTTCAAGTGTGTCGGATAATGTAGCGCTGATTTTGTCTTCATGCACTGATGTAAATAAATGGTCTGCAGTGCTGGCGGCGGCTTGAAGTGTTTCTGCGGCTTGTGCAATTTGCGACAACATACTAATGGCATTCTCAGACATTTCCTTTAATTTGATTTCGTTAATATTGTCTAATATGGCAGTCACTTTAGACGTAATTTCTGAAAACTCACCCGTGATGGTCGGAATAACGTCATAACCTTGTAGAGTGTGCGCTTCAAAAGGGGGGGCATCTGGATAATGTTGCAAGTTTACAAACAAGGCACCTGTTAAAAGGTTACCAGTGGTTAACGTCGCTCTTAACCCTCGTTCAATCCAAAGGCTGGTTTGTTTGCGAATAAAGGCTAAGCCGGCAGCATTGTCTGGCTGTTGTACTAGACCTGGTTGAATACTGATGATCACTGGTATGTCATAACCTTGCTCCAATATGTCATCTTGGCTGTTATCTAAAGAATTAATTGCCAACACTTTACCCACCACTAAGCCTCGGTATTCAACAGGTGCACCTATTTGAAGTCCACGTACTGTGTCTTTTACTAATATGACGTATTCAGCTTTTAACTTAAAGCGCTCCTCAGAAGCGGAGGCAGACGTTGGATGAATATCAAAAAAATCACGCTCGCTGATTTGTTCACCTACTGGTAGGCCTTCAGGAATACCGAATGTGACCCCGTTGGTGAGCAACGTTTCTAAACTGCCGGTACTGACTTTTACACCAGCGGACCCTAACTCTATTTGCACACCACTGATATCCCAAAATTTTGTGTTTGTAGTAATAAGCTTATGATACGGGGCTTGAATAAAAGTGTTGTAATAAACAATTCGCTCGTCAAAATTGAAATATATATCTTCAAACTCACCCACTTTAATGCCTTTATACACTACCGGGTCACCTTTTTTATAGGCAAATACACTCTTACTGTTTAGTGTGACGTGCAGCCCAGGTGTACCAGCTGGCGTGACTGGCGGAGCCTCAAGAGCAATAAATTCTTGACTCATTTGTTGCTCGACACCTGGCGCCATATTGATGTGAGGGCCCGATAATATGGTACCTAAGCCAGATACACCGCTAAGTGATACCCGCGGAGAAACAATCCAAAATTGATTATCAGAATGCAGTATTGGGGTCACGTTCTTATCCATTCTGGCCGTAACAATCACCCCACTTAAATCATCAGACAGCTCAATCTTTTTAACTATTCCAATATCCACATCACGTGTTTTAATTTTAGTCTTACCGGCTTCTAATCCCGTGGCCGAGTTAAATTGTAAGGTGATAAGTTGCCCTTGATTACTCCATTGGTAATACACCATCCACATGCCGACTAAAAAGGCAATAATAGGTACCAGCCAAATTTTTGATATTGTTCTGACAGGTTTTACTATGGCTTCTTCAGGCACAGTGGGTTGTTGCTGTAGTTCCTGACTCATACAGGTTTTTCTCCATCTTGTGATTTTTCTGACTCGTACCAGATGAGCCTCGAGTCAAACGACATTGCAGCAAGCATGGTGAAAATTACCAAACCACAAAATGCCAATACTGCATGGCCCGGTAATATACTCATAATATTGCCCAATTGAATAAGACTGACCAAAACAGCCACTACAAATACATCAATCATTGACCATCGACCCACAAATTCAGTGATACGATACCAATATATCCTTTCACTGTAAGTATGTTGATGTTTGGCTTGAACCGAATAATTTAACCAGCACAATATTATTATTTTCGCCACGGGGATAAACACACTGGCAACAAAGATAAGTACGGCAATAGGGTATGAGCCCATTTTCCATAATACTATTACGCCTCCTAAAATTGTATTTGGGTCGTCGCTGCCTAAACTTTTAGTATGCATTATCGGTAAAATATTGGCCGGAATATACAACAATACAGAAGTGAATAACAAAGCCCATGTTGTTTGAATGCTATGTGAGGGCGCAATAGCTTGGTGCTTTTCTTCAAATTCTTCTTGGTTGTTATGACTAGATAGTATTTGTTGAAGCTGATGTTTGTCGACATATAGTAGAGTAATAGTCATAAAAAGAGTGAAGAATAAGTAGGCGTAAAAAGATAAACCTATTCCTATGTCGGCCATCGATATTATTTTTACTAAGCTTACCAATACCCCAATCAGAAATATTTCGGCCATAGTCCAAGGTAATAACTTAAATAAGGTTTTTAACACCCATTGGGATTTTTGGGGTTGTAAACCTAGGCTCAGTGGCACCAGTAAATACAATAAACTGATCAACACAAAAGCCGGAAGTATCAGCACCGCAATAGCCTCAACAAATGCCAGTAGTCCATAATTCAGATCAACCAAAATCCATAAACCCCCTATCATATCAATAGATTGAGATTGACCATTGGCACTAAACGACAGAAATTCAAAAGGCAGGGATGCGAGCAAAAATATAAGTGAAGTGATTGCCAAAGCAATAATACGCTGCGATGCATTATGATGATAGACAGTTAGCTGCAAGCCACATCGTGG
>Ga0115567_10000814_pt1 | contig 30940 bp, 17 predicted proteins | sample COGITO_mtgs_1204_2_FD_88679 | JGI IMG/M metagenome (GOLD analysis project Ga0115567, IMG submission 88679) | Pelagic marine microbial communities from North Sea - COGITO_mtgs_120412 | ecosystem: Environmental > Aquatic > Marine > Epipelagic | place: Germany:Helgoland, sampling site Kabeltonne...
AGGTTGAAGCCGATACGCTAAAAGTCCTGGCAGGTGAGAAACGGCGGCCAAAACCGTGGGAGCTTGAGATGAATGCTTCCTGGCTACAGAGAGAAGGTGCGTCAAAAAACTTTCAGGATCCATATACAAACGATTCCATAGATCGTTGACCATGATGGTATCATCCTTACTTTGGTGTGGGTTAGCAACACGAGTATCGCCGGTGATGCGATTGAGGATGGAGATGAGTTCTCGTCCCGTTGAGTCTTTTTGGTCGACATCGCGAAAAGAGATTCTGGCTGTCTGAAACCGATCAGATGATAACAACAATGCTCCTGTCATTTGGCCACATTCATCACACTCAACCAGAGCTCTTCTGGTGACATGTTTAATCGCTGATGAATCCGAAACAGCGTGTACCCACATTCTTATTGCGCGCTTACACAAGGTAGCCTCGGCAGACAAACCTCTAACGGCACTTGATCCGGACTGGAATCGATCCTTTGACACCTTTCCTCTCAATTCTAGATCTCGGTTCGATTTGTGGAGGTGTAGCTCTGAATGTATTTCGTCGAGTTCAGCCATGAGATGCCTTGCCATATGCGGGGGAATACGCCCAAGTTTTACCAACAGAAGTTCTTCGAACCCCAAGGCTTCCACAGCCCTGGCGAACTGGGTAGTGGAAAGTTTCCATCCAGCTCTCTCCGAAAAATAATCTTGTTGCACTGCAAGTGACATACGATTGGCCCACGCGAAGAAAAGGGCATCGAACAAAAGAGACTCGGTGTTTCGGAAGCCTCCGCGTGTAGCCTCAAAGATGTTGTCCAGCGAAAGTGTCGCTGTCTTCCCACCGGACTCAGCAGCACGACGGTGCGAGTACTCGAACCAAGGCGCCAGTCTTCGCTCGACATTTAATACGTCAACGTCAGCTTCTTTCATGTTGCTGACCAGCGCGAGAAACGAGCTATGGTATTTACTGCCCTGGTGAACCATCTCGTGCCTGACAGTTGCGTTTTTCCTTCCTGTGGCTCCACTAGTCCTCCTTTGCCGTTTGCATGTTTTTCCGACCTCGAATCCAGGTTATCACCTTCTTTGGGAGCACGTAGACGCAAACGACGAAAATCAACGCAAGTAAAACGAAGTCCTGCGCGCAGAAAGGGTGGTGAGATCCTGAGAACTTCCCAACCCTAGCTAGAGCCCAGAGGGAAAGGATTCCGGGCGCGATTGTTTGGTGACCGGAGTGCGTGGACGGACCGTTTGCGTCAATACATAGACGTTGGCGAAGTCACCGCTCATCTATAAACTGCACCTTCAGCCGAGTCCAGACCTTATCGTCGCCTCTGCTTTTCAGCGACGGCTTGGTGTTCGCTCTTGTTTAGCAGCTGACATCTTTGAAGTGCCTATTTTCTCCGAGCTCGAAGGGCAGTACAAGTAACACAATCGTGTTTCCCGCGGTTTGATTTTGCGCTTTTTCGACCCTTTTTCCATCATTTCGCAGTCCTTCAGAGTTTGGTTGGCACTGTTTTTTGGGTCGGGTTTTTGGAGGAGATTTCGTTGTCCTTTCGGGAAATGGAAAAGTCAGTTCCGTTTCCCAAAGGACCGCGTGGGTATCGTGGGATCATCCGGCGGGACAGGAGCACCCACGAGCTGCGGAATCGCACCCGCCGCTGGCCGTAATAATCGTCGGGGTATCGCGCGCCCATTTCAATAGGGGCCCGCCGCCTGTAGGTCTTCACACCATTCGTGATGGGCTGGATAAACGTCCCGGACGGGACAGACTACGTCCTTCGCAACACCCACGTGCCCGAGTGCGTCGTTAGTGGCTCGGGGGAGCTGAGCTCCGATCGCGACGGACTCGTGTTTGTTGACATCGAGATCCGTGGCGGAAACATCGCCTCGATAACACCGGTGGAGGATCAAGCGCCGTCTGATCTCACCGAAGTTGACTTGGACGGGGGAATGTGCTGGCCAACGTTTGTCGACATCCACACTCACATTGACAAGGGACACACGTGTGAGCGAACACGGAACATGTCCGGGTCTTTGGCAGGAGCTGACGATTCGTGCGCGAAGGACGAAGTTTTCTGGGACCACGACGACGTGTATCGACGAATGGAGTTCAGCCTGAAATGCGCCTACGCGCACGGGACGTCAGCTATTCGCACGCACATCATGAGTGGCCCAGTTCAGGGTGCCATCGCGTGGCCCGTGTTTGAGGAATTGCGCGAGGCATGGCGGGGCAGAATTGAGCTCCAGGGCGTGTCGCTGGCAATTTTGCGCTTCTTTCGTGACGAAGAAGCTGGAGCGGCGCTTGCGGACCAGGACAAGGCACACGGCGGGATACTCGGTGCAGCCGTGTCTTGCACAGACCGAGGTGGGCATCCTGACGACGTTTACACAACCTGCGGTGAAGAGATGCCCGCCTTACTGGATACGATATTCAGACTGGCTAACGAGCGAGGGCTAGACCTTGACTTCCACGTCGATGAGAACGGCAACGAAGTTTCCAAGGGAATACTTCACATCTCTGAAGCTGCTATCCGCAACAACTTCAAGGGCAAGGTGGTGTGCGGTCACTGTTGCTCTCTCGCTGCGCAGTCTCCGGCAGAACTCGTGCGCATATTCAAAACTGCTCGTGAGGCAGGAGTATGTGTTGTATCCCTCCCGATAGTGAACGAATGGCTTCAGAACAGAGATGTGCGTGGACTTTGCACGCCGACGAGACGAGGCGTGACCACGCTGAAGGAGCTCGACGACGCCGGTGTGCCCGTTTGCCTCGCCAGCGATAACACCAGAGACCAATTCTACGGATACGGCGATCTTGATATGCTGGAGATTTTCAGGGAAGGTTGCAGAATCGGGCACTTAGATAGACCCATCCATCGATGGCCACTCGCGGTGACGACGCGTCCGGCTGAGATCATGGGTCTGAGTGAGCACCACGGCCGCGTGGCAATCGGAGGCAAGGCAGACCTCGTCCTGTTCCGGGGTCGGTATTACAGCGAGCTGCTGTCGCGACCTCAGCTGGATCGTGTCGTGCTCAGGGGTGGAATCCCCGTGACGGATGAGTTGCCAGACTACAGAGAGCTCGACGACGCGATCAAAGTTCCACATCGGAAAAGGGCTAGAATTTTAATCTGAACCATCGAAGGTATTTTTCAACCTGCAACAATACTCGTAGACGAACGGCCGGCACTCGAATGCCTTCCTTGATTTACTTTTTCTTTTCGCCGGCGCACTCTCTATGAGTATTCAATATGGAATAAAATTCAAAGTTGGCTGATGTGAGACACACTGGCACCCTGAGGTGCCGAGGATGACTGAGGTGCCGAGGGATGACAGAGAAACAGTCTGCACTTTTCGCATCCGAATAATATCTGAAGATTTTTCTCCATTTTTTTGAATCGGTTGCCCTGCTTTTTTGTTGGCGGCTCCCCAGTCTGTTTTAAAAAGTGAAACGGGGCGGCAACGACGTCAGATCTGCAGGTGCGGCCGTCTCCCGGACTGCCGTCACACTCACCTACGCATTACTGTGCGTCAGGAGGGCGTCGGCTCCCACTTCCACTTTCGTCGCAACAGCGTCTCGGCGACGATCGTTTGTTTTCGATTCGGTTCCACATAACTGCTCGACTGCAAACATGGCTTCCAACGCCGCCGCCCTAGCGAACACCCTGGGCGTTCCCCAGGCCGCCCGGATGGTGGCCAACGCCAAGCGCAAGAACGTTCGTGCCAACCGCGCCGGTCCCGTGCGCGCCATGGCCGAAGATGCGGAGTCTCCCGTCTTCCGCGCCTGGGACCAGGCGACCAACTCGAAGAAGCGCACTGACATCAAGAAGATCATGATTATCGGTGCTGGACCCATCGTCATCGGCCAGGCGTGCGAGTTTGACTACTCTGGTACTCAGGCTTGCAAGTCTCTCAGGTACGCACAAATCACGTCGCGATAAACCCTCTTCAACGGATGTATTTTCTCCCTCTTCTCCGAGTGAACGCTGATTCGCTCGGCCGCCTCCGCCTGTCGCTCGCGAAAACCTGATCTCTCCGCCTTTTTAAAAAAAGACGCTTTCTGACAACTCTCCACCTCCCCAATCTTTTCACCAGGGCTGAGGGTTACGAGGTCGTGCTGCTCAACTCTAACCCTGCGACTATCATGACTGATCCCGAGACGGCGAATCGCACTTACGTCGGCCCCATGACCCCCGAGCTCGTCGAACAAATCTTGATCAAGGAGAAGCCTGACGCCCTCCTGCCCACCATGGGTGGCCAGACGGCGCTCAACCTCACAAAGTCCCTCGCCGAGGATGGAATTCTCGAGAAGCACGGTGTAGAGCTGATCGGTGCCAAGCTCGATGCGATCAACAAGGCTGAGGACCGTCAGCTCTTCAAGGAGGCCATGGAAAAGATCGGCCTGAAGACGCCCCCTTCTGGAACTGCCAACACCTGGGATGAAGCCATTAAGATCGCCGACTACATCGGCTCCTTTCCTCTGATCATCCGCCCAGCGTTCACCCTCGGTGGCTCCGGTGGTGGCATCGCTTACAACATGGAGGAATTCAAGACCATCGTGACCAGCGGCCTGAACGCCTCCTCCACGACTCAGGTACTCATTGAGAAGTCTCTTCTCGGCTGGAAGGAGTATGAGCTTGAGGTGATGCGCGATTTGGCTGATAATGTCGTGATCGTGTGCTCCATCGAGAACCTCGATCCTATGGGCGTGCACACCGGCGATTCCATCACGATTGCTCCGGCTCAGACCCTGACTGACAAGGAGTATCAGCGCCTCCGTGACGCTTCTGTCGACATCATCCGCGAGATCGGTGTCGAGTGCGGTGGTTCGAATGTACAGATGGCAGTCAACCCCGAGGATGGTGAGCTCATGATCATCGAGATGAATCCTCGTGTGAGCCGATCCTCTGCGTTGGCGTCCAAGGCGACGGGTTTCCCCATCGCTAAGATGGCTGCCAAGCTCGCCGTCGGCTGCACCCTTGACGGTATTCCCAATGACATTACCCTCAAGACGCCTGCAAGCTTCGAGCCTTCTATCGACTACGTGATTACCAAGATCCCCCGATTTGCTTTCGAGAAGTTCCCCGGCTCCGACCCCATCCTTACGACCCAGATGAAGTCCGTCGGCGAGGCAATGGCTGTCGGCCGCACGTGGCAGGAGTCCTTCAACAAGGCCCTCCGTTCTCTCGAGACTGGCCTTTCTGGCTGGGGCCTCAACCCCAAGGATGGTGATATGCAGGGCGATATCGAGGCGATCAAGGAAGCTTTGTCGGTGCCTAACCCTTCGCGCGTTGTTGCCATTCATGAAGCTTTCATGGCGGGCATGACTGCTGAGGAGATTCACAAGATCACGGCGTTCGACCCCTGGTTCCTTCGCCAGATGGATGATCTGTTTCAGACTGAGCAGTGGCTCAAGAGCCTCAACTCCCTTTCCGACCTGGACACGCAGGATTGGAGTGAGGTGAAACGCCGCGGTTTCAGCGATATCCAGATCGCACGTGCATTCAAAGTCACCGAGGGTGAGGTTCGCAAGGCGCGAGTCTCTCTTGGAGTTACCCCTTCCATGAAGCGTGTTGATACTTGCGCTGCCGAGTTCGAGGCTTCGACTCCTTACATGTACTCGTCCTATGATGGTAACGATGAAGTTGATGCCACCGATGAGAAGAAGATTCTTATCCTCGGAGGTGGTCCCAACCGCATCGGCCAAGGTATTGAGTTCGACTACTGCTGCTGCCATGCTGCCTTTGCGCTGAAGGACGCCGGCTACGAAACTATCATGCTCAACAGCAACCCAGAGACTGTCTCCACAGACTACGACACGTCTGATCGCCTGTACTTCGAGCCCCTGACTGTTGAGGATGTTCTCAACGTTGTTGAGGCTGAGCGACCGGAGGGCATCATTGTGCAGTTTGGCGGCCAGACTCCTCTTTCTCTTGCCACTCGGCTCGAGAAGGCTCTCACTGACAACCCTATCCCGGCTGCGTCTGGAAATGGAAACTGCCGCATCTTGGGTACTCCCCCCGATAGCATTGACGCGGCGGAGGACCGCGAGCGTTGGCAGGCGATTCTCAACGAGCTGGAAATCCTTCAGCCCCCGGGTGGCGTTGCCCGCTCTGAGTCTGAGGCTCTTGTCGCGGCCAACAACATCGGTTACCCGGTTATGGTGCGTCCTTCTTTTGTGCTTGGTGGACGCGCCATGGAGATCGTCACCTCCGACGCCGATCTCAAACGTTACATCCGAACTGCAGTCGAGGTCGATCCGGAGAAGCCAGTTCTTGTTGACAAGTACCTAAGCAACGCCACTGAGCTCGATGTTGACGCACTTTGTGATGCCGAAGGTAACGTGGTGATTTCCGGGATCTTGGAGCACATCGAGCAGGCTGGCGTTCACTCCGGTGATTCTGCGTGCAGTATCCCTACGCAGACTATTCCCGAGTCGTCCCTTGCCACAATTCGTGACTGGACCCCGAAGGTGGCGAAGCGCCTTGGCGTGATCGGTCTCATCAACATCCAGTACGCTGTGATTCCTGATGGAACAGTGTACATCATCGAGGCCAACCCCCGTGCATCGCGCACTGTGCCCTTCGTGGCTAAGGCGATCGGACATCCGATTGCTAAGTACGCGTCACTCATTATGGCGGGTGCCACGCTCAAGGAACTCAATTTCACTGAGGAGGTCAAGCTCAACCACGTTGCTGTGAAGGAAGCTGTGCTTCCCTTCGACAAGTTCCCGGGTGCTGATACTCTCTTGGGCCCTGAGATGCGCAGTACCGGTGAGGTGATGGGCATCGATCGTGATTTCAATGTGGCCTACGCGAAGGCGCAGATTGCTGCGGGGCAGAGGCTGCCTACCTCTGGAAAGGTTTTCATCTCTGTTCGCGACAGCGACAAGCCAGCCATATTGGACGTCGCCAAGCAGTTCCACGAGCTGGGCATGACTGTGGTTGCAACGGGTGGCACTGCTAAGACTATCGAGGCTGCTGGCGTGCCCGTGACGGTGGCACCGAAAATCCACGAGGGCAGGCCTCACATTGGCGACATGCTTCGTGACGGAGACATCTCTCTTATGATTGTGACTTCTTCCGGTGACGAGGCGGACATGAAGGATGGTCGTGAGATTCGCCGCACGGCCGTTGGCCTCAAGGTCCCCCTGGTCACCACGGTTGCAGGCGCGAAGGCCACCTGCTCTGCGGTCAGGGTGCTCCAGGAAGGTGCTCTCACGATGGAACCCCTTCAGGACTTTTTCTAGGCTAGGTGGGTCGTGTATGTGTTCTCGTTTTTCACATGTTCCTATATTAAGGGTTTAGTTGAGAGTCTGTCATTAAGTTCAAAAACATCAGCCCACTAAGATGATCTAAAGTCGCCGCTCAAGGATTGTAATAACTGGTCGGTGCCACTGTGGTCGTGCACTCAGTACCAGCCATACTGGCAGCGTATCCAAAGTTCGCTACGCGGCCAGAGCTGCCCCCGCTGGCGCCTCGCGACGGCGGACCAGAGGCGCGCATCGACGGCCCAGTGATCATTAAATCCGTAGCCCGCTTTCTGGCAAACTTCGGAGCCTCATACTTTGCGTTCCTGACTGCTGCTGACTGCTCCATAGAAGCCGTTCGATAACTGGAAGTTGATCCGCTCATTTGGTCAGCGTCCAAATCGTAAGGACGATTTGACTGTGATGAGCGTGCCTTCATGAGTTGTCCAGCTTCGATCATCGCAGTTCGCTGCTGTGCTTCCCCAGACACGTGCTGCCCGTATCCATTTCCCTTAAAGGACGATTCACCTCCATACCCACCCATGAGTTCCATGATATTACCGCCACGGCCATTCGCCTTAGCGGCATGCATCGCTTGGTTTCTTTCGGCAGCAGCCGCCGCTACAGCCTCCTGGAACTCATCGACGTTGACTCCCAGCTTTGCCATCTGGTGTGCAAGGAAAGGGTCTGTGTCATCGAGGCCAGACTTGAAGACCTCTGCGGCAGCATTTCCTCGGCCATTCGCCCTGGCGGCATTCATTGCCTGCTTCCTTTCTTCGATCGCTACAGCTAAATCAGATAGAGGTGGAGCTCCTGTCTGCAATCTTGAATGGATTCGTGTTCCTTCGTCCGAAATCAACACCCTCTCGCCTGTGGCAGTGTGCTGGGGCTGTTGCGGACTGGCTTGCATCAGATCTTCCTGCGCAGGGCGCGAGACTTCTTGCTCAGGATAACCGACATCGTCTTCCACGCCGGCGTGTCCCATTGGAGGGACACCTGGATAATGCACACGCTGCGATCCCATCTTTGAAGACTCCCCAGAGCGAAGTTGCTGCTGAAGATGTGGGTTGGCCGGAAGCTCCCATCGGCGCTGAGAATCTGAGGCGGCAGGTACCATTTCGGCAAGAGGCTGCCGTTCCCACCCTTTAGACAGGACGCCTTGGCGTTTCTCCGTGGTATCAACCACTTCGGCAGCATTAGCGTCCATGATGTGCGCAGACGAGTTGAAAGAGGTACTCGGGCGCTGAGACTCGTTCTTCGCATCAGGATTGAGTTCGATGAACATGCTCCGAGCTCTGCTCGCCAGCGCTGGGTTCCTTAGCAAAGTCGCAGTGTCTGGCCTCTGCTTATAATCCATGGTAAGACAAAGTCGCAAAATTTCCGAAAGCTGTGCGCTGAACCTTCCCGCAGGTAGAGGTGGATAGACACCTTTCATGATCTTGCGAATCAAGGCTCCCTCGTTTTGAGCGTCGAAGGGGTGCTTACCCCCGGTGCACATTTCGTAAAGCAAAACCCCAAGCGCCCAAACATCTGACTTTTCGTTGTAAGGCTTATCCTCGCAGAGCTCTGGAGATAAATAATACGGCGTTCCGACGATTGTGCGAGCGAACAAGGTATTGGGGCTCAGCACCTTGGCGATGCCCAAGTCTCCAACCAACACGTTGTCACCGGCGTCGAAGAAGAGATTGAGGGATTTCATATCCCGATGAATGATCTTCTTGGAGTGAATGTGACACAATCCGAGCAGAGCTTGGATGAAGAACTTCCAGATGTTGTCCTCGGACATCGGTTGGCCGCGCTGCGAGTGCAGTCGGCTATGCAACGTTCCGTTGGGTGCAAACTGCATCACGATGTTCAGCTTGCCGTCCTCGAGGAAGCAGTCGTAGTACTTGATGACGTACTTGCTGTCCATCTCCGCCAGGACGCGGGCCTCATCGACGGCCTCCTCCCGCTCAGCACGGTTCATGTTGGTGATATTTACCTGTTTCAAGGCGTAAACACGTCCGTTATCCTTCCTCACCGCCTTGTACACGACGCCGAAAGAGCCCTTTGCAATGGTCACGAGCTTTTCGAAGTCACCGAGTGCCATCCTCTTCACGCCATGACTCGACTGCGAGGCCGCGGCTTTAATAGACTGGTGCAGCGAAGACGCGTTGCGTACGCTGCTCGGTTGATGATACATGTTCACCGACGTTCAACGCAGACGCGCGGGCTTGTGCGCCCTCCTTTACGATTCGCGGTCAACGCAACTTCACAAACGGTCAAAAAGTGGAAAATTTATTATTTTCGTTCAACATCAGTTATGATTTTCTGCGACTGAAAACATGTCATTTGGAGAGAAGGTGTCTATTTCGTATTTCATTTGGAAACTATAACTGCTAAGCTTATAGGTCATCCTTCTGCGATTTTTTCTGGCCGGAGTGCTTCATCAAGAACCCAACGAGGTGCATTTCGCTTCTGTCGCCGTCGTAAAGAATCACCTTGTCGTTCTTCGCCTGATAGAAATACAAAGTCGGATACGCCTTGACCAGAAACCTTCTGTCCAAAACATCGTTGGCAGTCGCATCCATCTTTGCAATCACTAAGGCGTCGTTCGAGGCAAACTTTTGGCCCACTTTCTCCATCACAGGCGCGAACTTCTTACAGTGTCCACACCATGGTGCGTAAAACTCGATCAAGACGTCAGTCTTCGACCCCGTGACCAGTTTCTCAAAAGTTTTTGCAACAACAACTTTGACCGCACCGTTGTTCGACTTGGGTGGTTCCTCACTCCGAAATGACGGGTCGAGAGAGCCGACATCATACTTTGCAAGCCACGAGGCAATCCCTTTCGGCTCCGCTCGATGAAGGATAAATTTCTTGTCCGTCTCTGTTTCGTGCAAAACAACGGCTGGAAGGAGTTCAGGGGACACCCCAAAGTATTTGATGGCGGCCTCGTTCTCCGCGCTGTCCCCAAGTACAAACCTGTACTTTGTGTCGCCCGCTTCTGCAATGTCTTTCATCGCCGATTTAATCCCATCGCGTTCCCTAGCATCGTTAAAATTCACGAAGGCGATCACTTTAGGAGCGCGAGACTCGAACACGCGTCGGAGAATGTTTCGGTTCTCAGGAGTCTTGTCGAGCTCAGCGACGAGAGGGATACTTTTAGCGTCAACAAATCTCTTCAGGTTCTCAACCGTGAAGTCCATGTCAAACCGAACGAGACGCTCATCGAAACTCCGATACATCAGGACGACATTTCCGTCGACGGGCGTGTCGAGCTCTGGTAGCAATGATGCGTCGGTGACGAGTCCAAACCTTATCTCCGCGCGTCTAGCGGCTGACTCGTAAACCTTGAGACCCTCCGCCGCGCCGGGCTGAAAGGCTGCCAACATCACGACCGGATCCTGCCGCACGAACGCCCTCACCTCATCGACATTTCTCATCTTCTCGACTATCGGAGCGGCTAGGGTCCGCAGAGCATCGACGATGCCGTCCGCCACGCGGGGACCATCGTAATCCTCGCCGTCAGCAGACCCGTCCCTGAAAACTTTGATGGTTGGGAAAGCCGTTATGCCCAGATCCTTGGTCAGACGGGCGTTCTTGTCTGCGGTGCATTCCACCTGACCCAGAACAATGGGCGGGTCGTTCGCATGTGTCGCGAGGATCTCCGCCGCCTTTGCCCACTCAGGGTCAAGGCGCTTGCAGTGCCCGCACCAGCTCGCAGTAAAACTCAACGCGACGAAGGGATGCTCCCGTAGAGTGCTCGCGAAGTTATCCGCGTCTATATCAAGCACGACGCCGGTGCCGTCGTCAGTGGCGCCACAACTGGCAATGCCGACCACTAACGTCGCAAAGACGGCGACGAGCCATCGCAACATCGCCGTCCGCTTTCGTGACTGTACAGAATGAGGTGACTTCTCCAGGCCCAAAGGTTTTCTCCTCGTCGATCGAAAGTTTTAAGTAATTACGGGTTAGTAAATATGCCAATGTTTGTGTGCGATGCAGTCATAGATGTAGGGGAAATATGAAAATACATCACTTGTCCTTCACAGCGTAACAGTGAGAAGGATCAGAGCCACAAACAACCAAATCTCCACGAAACGATTTGGGAAGATTCACGAAGATATTTATCAAACTGCGTTCTGATTGGTTGAAAGTTTTTTAGGGCGTCGACGTCCCCAGGGGCTTCTATCATTCTCGGACCATTCTCGCGCGCGCTGAAGAAGACGACGACATGATGGGACGGGCGCGTAACGACGAGAATACTACATCTCACGATGCTACCAAGATGAAGACCAAGGGGAAACGTTCCAAGCTGAATCAGCGCCGCCCGAGCTCTCAGAAGGACGCCGCAAAAGCCGGAGGAGGGACCCAGTCTCGACGAATTGTGACCGAGGAGGGTGGCGGACCCGCGGGGCTCGCCGGAGCCGCGCAGAACACAAATCCGAGCAACCATATCTTTGGTGCAGGAGACATGGGAGACATGGGCAACGAATCCGACGTGGACGGCGGACTGATGCAGCAGGGATCCCCCACGCTGTTGTCAGCTCTCAAGAGCTCAAGCCTCCGCGCGAGCGCGTACGGCCAGGACTTCACAACGTCATTCAAGGAGGACGACATGAGCCTCCTCGGGGAGTTCAAGAACGCGGCATCGCGCTTCTCACAGCTCAACCCGCTCGGTAACTCCATCGACGGCCTGACCACGGAGGGTGACATGGGCTCGGAGGCGCTGTGGAGCTCATTCCCTGTGGACGTTGACTCCTTCATGCCCAGCCGAACTTCTGCGCCCTACGGAGAGATGGGTGGGTCAGGTAGATACAGCGACGTCGGTGGTATGGGTGGAGGGGCTGGTGCTGGCGCGGGAGCGAGTGCAGGGAACGCGCCTAACGTGAATCAACGCGTCGGAGGAGGCGACGATGCCGAGATGTTTCGATCGGGATCGAACCAGTACGTCTTCCAGTACGGCGAAGGAAACGCGGGCGGGGGTGCTGTGGGTGCAGGCGGCAGACCGGGCGCGCCCCAGCCTTCGATGTCGACCGGCGGCATGTCGTTCGACTCATCGTTCGAGAACTACGGCAACGACATGCATCAGCAGGGTGGAAATAGAGGGGGCATGCATATTCGAGGCCAGATGCCCGCGCAATCCAACAGCAACGCGCAGCTGAACTTCAGCGGCCAGCAACAGGGAGCGCAGGTGCGCCAAATGAGGTATGCCATGCCCGGTGCTCAAGGTCAATCCGTTGGGTTCGTTCCGATGTCCTATCAGCAGCAATCGCATATCCAAGGCCAGCAGATGCAGCAGAACGGGATGATGTTGCAGCAGGCGTACCAATACTCCCAGATGGTGCACGTGCCCTCGACTGGCTCGCTTCAACAGCCCCATCAGCAGCAGGGACAAGGTGTCAGGAAGGTTCCCGATGCAGGTGTCAACGACGACACTGGCAAGGGTAAACGTCCCAGCTCTTCCAAAAAGGTTGACGAAAAGCGCAAGGCGAGCAAAGGGAATGAACGTGCTGGGGAGCAGCCTGTCGGTATGCCCGCTCCAGGTGCAATGGCACCGAATCAGATGGTTTCCATGGGTCTCGGCAACTACGGCATGCAATTGATGCAACCCATGCAAGGGCAACCGTTGTACAGTCATCAAATGAATGCATCCGATATGATGATGCAGCCGCAGAATCCGGCGGCGGCACAGATGTATTCTGGCTCGAGCTCTGTTTCCACCGTGATCTCCGCAGGTGGGATGGGCAGCGGCGGTCGCGTTGCAGGAGCGCAGATTCAAGTGCCTCAGTACGCAGTGAATCAGATGACGACCGAGGAGGAGGTTGGACTCGTGGAGCTACAGGCGATTGTTGGTAAACTCGACAAGCCAACATCGAGGAACATCAAGGAGAGTTTGTATCGCCTTGCGCTATCGGCTCGCAACCGCGGCGGTCGATTTATTGATGGTAGTGGACATGCTCAGGCGGCGCAACCCTCCTCCGATAAGTCAACCGGCGTCGTGGACCGATGTGTAGCGAATCTTCTGTACCACAAGTACACTGACTCTCCAGGTGCTACTGTTGGCGCACCTGAGCCCGGGCAGCAACAGCAAAACTCGGAAGGCACCACCACAGTGATGCAGCAGCAGAGCAGTGGCTTGGGGGGACGAGGGGTGAAGCCAAGCGATATGTCTGGGCTGAACGTTCGTGGCCGCCACGGGTCCGCATAATTCTTTTTTGAGGCAAGACAGTGGAGGTACTTGCATTTGTAAGCTTGTATAAAAAATTACTCAATTCAATGCACAGGAACACGATTCTCCCTAGCCCAAATAGTCAGCGTGCGAATGATGTACTCAACCTGTGGACTCGACGTATTGCGCAGCATGTCGAGAATCCCCCCAAGACTTTCTTTTGGTTCCTGACCCGCGACAATCATTTGGAAGGCCCCGATTGCTGCGCCTCGTTTTCCCTCCCAAAAGTCTGGATTTGGGTCCAAACGCTCCAGTACGTCGAAGGCCATCGTTGCGTAAACAAAAGCTCCAACTTTGTAGCAGTCATTGGCAATGAGCTGCAAAAGAGCAAACGATTCGTCGTTCGTATCCATCCGCGAGTAAAGCTCCCATGCCAGGCGAGCTTTGCCGTTCATGATGTGGCACCGAGCTAGCCACGCTATGAACGCATACTCCTGGCGAAATCTTTCATTCTGTATGGACATAAGGGCCTCCTCTCCAGTTTTGTAATCGCCACTCGCCGCTGTGGCGATACCGTAGTTCCAGTTGAAGTTGTCGTCATCCTTTAAGAATTCCGCGATCGACTTTAAGTAGACGAGTACGTCTTCAAACTGTCTGAGTAAGTAGAAACAGCTCGCCAGACACTGCCTTCCCGGGATTGTATCACACTCGCTGGCACTCGATCCAACTATCTGAAAGCACTGCTGCGCGAGCTTCAGATGCTCCTCCACATCCACCTGATCCATATACTGTCCGATCATAGCATGCGTCACGCCTTTCAGTACGTACTCCTGAGGCGTGGTGGGTTCTAGATCCTTGACGAGCTTCAACGCTTCAAAAGGCTCTCCACCGCGCAGGTGATGAACTACGAGGTTGAGACGCGCCTCAGGGGGGACACCAGCGAGAGGCGGTAAAACCTGCAAGGCATTCTGCCCACCTCGAAAGACGACCAAATTATGCCTGATGAGGTCGTTGTCTGTGAACGCATCACTGTGACCTGCATTCTTTTGTAGCTTCCTGAGCTCTGCCTCCGCCGCCTTGCCGTTGAAAAGCTTAAACTGGTTGCACGCCTTCAGGTTGACTGCAAGCGCACTGTCCGGATGTCGCTGCATGTACGCGCCGAGTATCTCCAGACTCACATCGTAGTAGTCGAGTTTATTGTAACACAGGGCCACGTATACGTTCAGCGCCAGGTTGTCGCGGTTCTCCAGCAGTAGGCGCTTGTAGATGTCCGTGGCCTCCTGGTAGTGCGTCCGAAGGTAGTGGATGGATGCGAGCGAGAGCTGGTCCTCGATACTGTCGCTCAACTGCTGATGATATGTCATTAGCTTGTTCTCGTCGCCAAGTTTGTGCGCGCAATGGAACAAAACACGAGTCTGCAGCTTGGTATTCGGGCCGCGTAGCGCCTCCTCCTCCGCCTCTTGGTAGCGGCCCAGGTAAAAAAGGCACGCGGCGCAGAGGGTGTGAAACGTCGGGTCAGGGTCGCTCTCCAGGCGCAATAACTCCCTATACGTTTCGAGCGACTTCCCAGGATCGCCGGCGTGGAAGTAGCAGTAAGCCAACCATTCCAGGTTGCTGATATCGTGCGAGTCCGCCTGACGCTTGTACTCAAGCAGCGTGATGGCTCCGGACCAGTCGCGCATTTCCAAAAACTCGGCAAGGTCTGGAGTCTTTGATTTAGACTCTGACCCCGCCTTGCTCTTGTCAGGCACACGAGGACCCGCGCCCGCTCGGGAACGATGATTCATCATCAGTCCAGAGGGTTCTGCGTGCGGTCAACGGTGCTAGAAGGACTGAAGAGCTGACCGTTGTTTTTTATTTTTCCCTCACTTTTCGATCTTCGACCCGTCGACAGCACATTTATTTTGCTGCGGCCCTGCACTGAGAGCAGCAGCGACTCCGGCTGCAACACTCTCACGGTGCAAAAGGCGCAGTTTTATGCAAATGGCTCGTTTATGAGACGGTCGACATCGACACGAGAACGTTCTTCTGCTCCATCGCGGTCGGGGAAGAGACGCGTGCGCTCAGATCTCCCAGTGGGCAAAAAGGGCCTGAAGGCGGCTTACTTCGTTTGCGGTTCCCTGTCCGCGGCGGTTATCGCGCTGATCGCGCACAACCTCATCATGTTTGACGGCGATGATCAGTACGCGCTGTTTCTTTCCCTGCTGGCGGGCCTCGCCACAAGTGTGGGTGGCGTCATAGCGGTGATGAAGAAGCCTGACCAGAAGTTGCTCGCTTTCTTGCTGGGAACTGCGATTGGCGTCATGGCCACGCTAAGCCTTGTTGAGCTGTACATTAAAAATTTGATGCAGAACGGCTTCGTCGGAGTGACAATATCCATGTGTATTGGCGCAGTTGTTTACGTGATTCTAGAGCCCCTTCTGCCCAAGACAGAGGCACTGGAGGAAAAGGTTGAGAAACAAGGCTACAGTGGGGACGACGGCTCAACCACAATGTCAAAGGCGCGACTCATGCGACTTGGAATCCTAATGGCCATAACGATGACACTTCATAATCTCCCGGAAGGTTTCGCTGTAGCATTCTCTTCATTCACCGGAATCGGTCCAGTCATGGCGGCTGCGATCGGCGTTCACAACATCCCGGAGGGTATCATAGTCGCCGCTCCGGTCTATGCGGCAACAGGGAGCCGTCGGTATGCACTGATGCTGGCCACTGCATCGGGTTTATCAGAGCCCGTTGGGGCATTGCTCGCACTTCTTTTCATCAAGCCTTACCTGACGCCCACGCTGCTGCACTATATGCTTGCCGGGACAGGCGGCATGATGACCGCCGTGTGCATCATAGAGCTGTTTCCCGAGGGGAGGAAATGCAAACATGATGGGCAGCTGCTGAAAGGCATCGTGTTCGGCTCGCTCTTGATGTTATCGACCTTGTATGTCGGCGTGTGAGAAATCGCGCATTGTTATCTAGATTCTATTAACAGATTGGGATGCTTCTTGCCTATGCTTCGTCATCAAACAGCTCAAATGTTTTGTCGTCGGGTATCTTTTGCGCAAATTGGAATGATCTCCTCGCGCGCTCTTCCTGCACCTCAGGAGGTGCCGCATCAATTTCATCTTGAGTGAAATATCCAAACGCTGGATTCGTTTCCGCGTGGTGCCTGTACTCCTCGATGGTATGAACACTTTCACCTGATGACGCCATGCTGGCAAGCTTATTTTGCAGCTTCAACTTTCTGAATGCTATACGGCTTTCATTGCCACCTGAATCATCTTCAAGATTCGTGTTTGATGTCGAACCAAGCTTACGTGCCATGATTGTCTCGATTTCGGACCTGGCGGTAGTCATCACAGTATTTGCCCTGTGAAATGAGGGCGCCAGCGTGCTCTCCACGATGCGTTTCCCATCCAAGCCGACAAGTTTTTTTCTTCTATCAAGTGCACGCAGGCGCTGCAGCTGGCGCCGCTCTTGATCATCAAGATCTTTCTCCTTCTCTGCTAGCTCTGCTTCGTCTACGTCTTCTCCTGGGATGACCACTGGAGACACATATTTTGCCTGCTTCCGTTGCTCTTCGATGAATTTTCCCCATCCTGCGCCTTCTTCTGGCCTAATGTCTTCTGAAAGCTTGTACTGCTCCCATCCTACGGATTCTGAAAATTCCCATGCAGCTTCGTCGATCGCACGACTGGGTATCGGTAGACATGTCGACAACCCCTTCTGACGAACAACATCTGCATTCGAGTCACTTCCGCGTCTGGTAACATTTCCTCCCCTCAGGGTTTCCGCCGGATTGTGTGCACGCGTCGCCTCCTCTGCTGCACGCTCCCCAGGACTTTTCCAGCGCGATAAACTTGCAAAAAAAGTCGATTTCTTTCTAGCCTCTTCACTGTCGATGATGCCGATGCTATGCTGACTGCCAGGAAAGCCCGCGGCTATATCTCTCATGTCATCTTCCAGCAAAATTCCATGCACCTCGAACAATTCTCGCACCAAACCCTGCATAGCTTTACAGTCATCACGAAATCTTTTGAAGTCCATGTAGCTGTCTTTATCGTTGATCATATCATAGTATGTCATCTGTTTAGACCCACCAGTGCCTCCTGCGCCGTCCCTCTGTTCTTGCTGATACTTGGCCCAACCCATTTTGTGCAGCAACCGCTTATTTAGAGTCTCATTTTGTGCATGCAGAAGTTTGACTCCAGCGTCCTCGATCGCAAGAAGGATTACCCTTCGGAAGGCAAGTGCAGTACAATCCAGACACGAACTCCTACACTCCTCCAAGATGGAGCCGTATAGTACAACAAACGTGGGTTTCTGCAGAACTTCCTCCATCATCACCTTCATGATATGGGCCAGGCACTTTTCATTATATCGAGAGTAGAGCACCATCTGCCGTACCAAATCATTGAAACCCTGCTCGTCAGGGCGAAGCATTCGAACAGTTGAAGCCATCACCAAGGCTTTCTTCTGTTCCTTATCGTCCAATGTCAGCCGGAGCATTTCAGCAAATCCAGTTGGGTTCCGATCTTGGGGATGCCCGTAAGCCCCACTACCACAAACGTAAACATTTTCACCTCCTGAAACGACCGCAAAGGTGGATGATCCTGCAGCGAACACCTGCTCGATCAGAACGCCAAACATTGGATGGTGCTGAAGGGATAGAATCTCATACTTTGATTTGTCTCGCATGAGTTCTTTCGTAATGACAGGCTGCATTGGCTTGGGAACCAAGCTGTCGTCCAGGGTACCGTCGCCGAGCTGGGCAGTGTCATTCCTACCGCACACGTAAGCGTGCCCCAAAGAGGTCAGCAAGACACTGTGATCATCTCCAGCTGCAATCTGCACACATGCGAGGTTCACCATGGTCTGAACCAGTGTTGGATTGTGAAGAGACTTTTGATTTCCCAGACCAAGCTGACCCCGATTTGATTGTCCACAGACGTACACCCGACCAAGCTGTGTTAAAATCACAGTGTGTGCTCGTCCACCGCATGCTTGAATTACTCTGGAGGTGTTTGGCTTGGAAGCGGCAATGCCTAACTTTAGCCTAATTTCTTCATCTGTCTGCTGCTGCTGAATTCCAAGTTTTGCCTCTCGTGCTTTGACCGCAGCTTGTAGCTGTTGTTCTGTGGGCTGAGCAAAAGGCCTCTCAATCTCCAAGTTGGACAGGAACTGGCCTTTGACACCAGGAAGCGGTCCAAGGATACGTTCCTGTAGCTCAAGCGTCCGCCGCTCAGGCTCCTCCTCGTGGCTGTATACTGCGTCTCCGATGAAATCGGTGTGATGCATTCGCACCGGTAACATCCTGTCGTCGCAATCTCCACTTCCGAGTTGACCATGGGAGTTCGCCCCGCAGCCGTACAGCAGTCCTGAATCCGTTATGAACAGCGAGTGATTATGTCCCGCGGAGATCGAAGAGATCTTGAGTCCCATGAGCGATTCTACGCGCCGTGGCGTAGAGAATGAACGTGTGTTTCCATGGCCAAGCTTCCCATGCGCACCATCGCTGGTGGTGAACACGTGCCAGCTTGCAGACAGCAGCAAAGTATGACTTTCTCCTGAGGCACACGCAAGAATACGGGTCGTATCGGTGGAAATCCAATACATCCAGCGCGGCAGCCTGTGAATTTTGCTCAGACCATTTTGACCCTGCCCCGTGCAGCCGTTGGTATCTGTCCCAAAGGCAGCAACCTCCCCATCTTCCGAGACTGCCAACGAATATTTTGCTCCCGCCGCAACGTCGACAGCACGGCGCACTTTCGAACTGTGGCCACCGATCCTATCGCCTCCCATGCGTACCCGGAGGCCACCCCCACTCCAGCCAGTGTGTTCTCCCAAAGTTGCGAGTACCACAGGAATTGTTTGCGGCCTCTGATCTCCAAGGCCTAATTGTCCATGCTCTCCGGACCCCATCATCAACACGCGCCCTTGATTTTCTTTATGGTGAGGTAAGATGCGTTCGAGATGATTGCTTGTTTTTAAGAGCACCATGGCGTGCTCTCTTCCTCCAGATATTTTGACCACCTGAGAGCCTTCTGGAAGCTCAAGGAGCTGAGGAATGATAAACCGTCGGAGGTGGGCAGGGATAGTGTCGAGCTTCATTTGTGCCGCAACAGCCTCGGCGCTTTGCTTTCCAGCCGCAGCGATGGATGCAGCTGTCACGCGGTCTTGCCCGAGTACCATGTTCAGATAGTTGCCGGTGGAAGCACTGAGGTGTTGTCTCGCGTCTGATGCATTGTCGCCCATCGTATGACCCGGAATATCTCTACCTGCTACCGCCTCTGTTGTCGTATTGCTCTCGCTATTCAGTTCTGTCGAGGCAACCGGATCGAGGTCCGCCTTGTCAATATCCAGCACTAGCTCGTCGATCTCATCTGGGTTACCAAAAAAGTGTGCTGCATTTCTCTTGCGAAATTGTGTGCGATGCACTCTCTCATACATTCTCTGTTTCCTCCTGTCTGCTTCAGTGGGCTGTAGAGGTGGGACACCCCAGGCGGAGAGAACACGTCCGGTGCCTTCAGCTTGAGTACGTTTAAGTGCATCTTCGGGGTCCACCCACTCGAATCTGCCGACGGGGGGAAGCATATCGTCATCGTTGCTGTTGTGCTCAGTCAAAATGGCACGGGCTTCCTCAAGAACCCTCCGAGGGGCAACGGTACGATCGTCGTCGCCGACCTGGGCCTCAAAGGCTTGCCCTCGCGATGTTAGCGTCCCCTGGCGCTTTGGCTGTGGAAACGCGCCTTCATTCTCCTCCCTACCTTCAACCGGCACATCGCCCCAGCTGAACATGCTCTCCGTCGTCGTCACTTAATGCGTACCCATCATCCAGTACTCGGATATTATGCCCACACCTCTCCACGCTCCTGCCGGGTGTGACGCCAAAACCAAAATTCCAACGAACAGAACTGAACTGCGAGGTGGCCTGGCTGAAGAGTCGCCTGCTAAATTTGACGACATCACTGGTCCCTGCCACGCTCACGAGACGAAATCGTTAAGCGTGACCGTCCCGGCTGTCACGGACTCGATCAGAAGAGATCTGCCGAGTAGATCTCGCCTTTCGCGCACTCGTGGGATGAGCCATGTCTTCCTCTGAGCAGGTTGAGTTGGAGCTCGGGCAAAAAGCGTTGGTGCTGGGCGGCGGCATCCGGAGCGACGACGGAACGAACCCCGCTCACAAGCGCCATGGCATATACGAACCCCTGACGCGTCGTCAGATATGGTTTCGCGTCGCCATCATAGTCATTGCTGCGTGCTCTTGCCTCGCTGTCGGCATCGGCATCGGCGTCTCCGTCTCCGTCGGGGAGAGCGGTGGAGGGGCGGGCGCGGCGGAGGTTTCTGGAGTATACGCAGACGCCGCGAGTGACCCTGAAGACTATCTCTCGTTTTTGGTGGTCGGCGATTGGGGGCGTCGAGGCGAGCACAATCAAACTGCCGTAGCCGAAGCAATGGGAAGGTGTGCCGCGGTTTCAAAGCCTGCATTCGTCGTCTCGGTCGGAGACAACTTTTACGAAGGCGGTCTCAATTCGCTTGATGACCCGGAGTTTAAGCAGTCGTTCACGGATGTTTACAATCACCAAAGTTTGCAAGTGCCCTGGCACGCGGTGCTGGGCAATCACGATTACGGTGATTGTGGGTACGACGAAGAGCAAGAGGGTCGACCACCTAAGGAGTGCCCAGCTGCGGCAGATAGTAGCCGGTCACCGAGCTTCCAGCTGGACCCGTCGCTGCGCCGTCGCGACTGGAGGTGGTACGCTGGGCGGAACTTCGAGCACCGACCTGTGGCTGACGTCCACATGTATTTCGTGGACACGAACCCGCATGTGAGCTACTATTATTCACAAAACCGTCCTGATCTGATAAATATACCGGGCGGTCTGGGGCAGCAGGACGCTGACGCTGGAAAAGATAAACTCAAGTCGACACTCCAAGATTCAGACGCACGGTGGAAGCTGGTTTTTGGACATCACCCAATGCAAAGCAACGGATTCTGGGGAGACGTCGAGGATGTCCGCACCGCATTAGAAGACATAATCATGCAGGGTGGCGCCGCTGCGTACTTTAACGGGCATGATCATGACTTGCAGCACACGCCTGGTGATATCAAAACCGTGCCTGTCAACTGCAGCGGAGTGACCACCTCCGTGGAGCGAAGACTGCACCATTTCACGTCCGGTGCGGGATCCAAGACTGGTCGTGGCTTTGGGACGTCGTCTACCCGGTTTGAGCATGACGGCGCTGGGTTCGCTTCCGTACGAGTTTCGCACGACCGCATCAAGGTGCAGTTCTGGGGCCCAGCTCTCCAGGGAGCCGAAGGTTTGCTGTACTCTTATGATATTGCGCCTCTAGGTTGCTAAAGCTAAATTCAATCGTAGTTCGCTGCGACGTCGTCAGAATTCGCGTGTGTACTATAAGAGTGGACAGATATCCCCCCCTCCATTTCTTGCCAGCCAACCCGGCGGAACGCGCTCTCCCCACTGTCAGACATGCTCTCGTCGCCGAGCGGCTCGAGGTCAACATCATCCTCGCCCCCGACCAAAAGCGCCACGCACAGCAGGTAAAGCGTCATGAACAGCGCGCCATCCCTCACCACCGCAAGTGCTACCCGTTGCCAGGCGATGCCCGAACCCACCGCGAATCTCGCCACCGCGGTTGGCAGCGCTGAGAGCACTGCACTATCCTCAACCAAGAAAGCGGTCGTCTTGTCTTCACGGTATGCCTGAGCAATCGTGCCGGGCAGAAGGATGAAAAACGCGGCGCACAGGGTGGCGGTCTCGACGAGGATAAAAACCGTCAATGGGGATAAAATCAATGCGGTCGGCTGCGATGGAAAGAAAGAAGGGCGTCAGCTGGAGGCTCGCACGAGAAAGGTATAAGTTGTGAGAACGAAAACGCACCAGCAACTCCGAGTCTGACTCATGCAGGTGGTATGAAACGCCTGCGAGAAGGCTGGACGATGCGACCATGATGCCCGGTCGAATTCTACGGCTCTTTTCGATTGCTATCGCGAAGCACAAGGGCCACACCCTGACGTTTTCGATGTCCGTCGTGCTCCCCGACCGAAGCCGCGAGAGCCCCTTTGTGTTGTCAAGCGTCTCCTGGTCCGCATCTGCGCTCTCCGTCGCTGACACGGGTTCAGGCGAGACTTTAGTCTTTCGAGTGGCTACCATTATACACCACGCCTTGACTTGCTTCCCGTTCGCTCGTGTAGACGTGTCGACCGGAAAGTCAGTGCCAAGGCGGCAGTCTCGGTGTGGCCCGTCGCTTTGCGGGAAATCTTTTCGTCAGCTCCGCTCTGTCAGTCATCAGTCAAGCTCGAGTAATTCTTCTGAGGAGCACGCATAACGCGAGGCGGCCCGGGACGGGGGCTGAAGGGCCGACATTTCATTGTTGACCCAGATAGAGAGAATAGGGAGGCGCGGGTGATATTTTGAGCCAAGATGGGAGGCGGTCTCGGTGAGTACGACACAGGGTTGCGGGATCTTCTCGCGCCGATCTTCCTCATTTTTAGGGTTGGTCGTCGCCTTCCGTTGACAAACCGCGAACTGACACGTTCTAATTCGTCTACCTATATCCTTACCCTCGCAGCTTTTTTGAACAAGAAATCATGGCATACCGGTGGCATCCCGATGCAGGCAGAGGTGTGGAAGCGCGAGCAGGAGAAGGCTCACGAGGAGCGGCGGATGGAAGAAATGCGGAAGGAAATCGCCGAGGAGCGGAAGCTGCAGGAACTGCAGATGCAAGCGGCGGAGGCCGGTCACATAGACAAAGTTGAGAGGCTCGAGTTCATGTACAAGGGTGGGCCCCTGATGAATGCGGCGGAGAAGTCTCGCGAGGAAGAGGCTTATTTGCTCGGGGAGAAGAAGTATGTGCCTCCGAAGGAGGAGGACCAGTTGAAGAAAGCTGCCTCCGCAGGCGGTGCCTTGCTCGCAGATGGACCGGCGGCGCGCAATGAGACATGGAATAAGCTCAACGCGGACCCGTTGCTTATGATGCGGATGCAAGAACAGGATGCTCGCAAGCATGTGACGGAGAACCCGGTAAAGATGGCCCAGATACGGAGAGAAGTCGAGGAGCACCGACGAAAGAAGAAGGATAAAAAACGAGCAAAGAAGGAGGCCAAGAAGGAGGCCAAGAAGGCCAAGAAGGAGGCCATCCGGGACGAAATCAGAAGAAAGGTTTTGGGTGAGCAGGGATACGCGGCGGCCAAACAAAATGAGGGGAAAAGATCGAGGCGCTCAAAGAGCGATGATGACTCCTCGTCGTCTTCGTCTGGAAGCCCTGTCCGCAACAGTAGAGGACGCAGCCGGTCGAGGTCGAGGTCGAGGTCGAGGGAACGCAGAATCCGTGATGATGACAGGGATGGACGCGGCTATCGCGATGACCGAGGTTACTCTCATAAGCGCGGTCGCAGTCGAAGCCGCAGCGGGGGCAGAGATCGTGACAGAGATCACAGAGCGAGGGGGGTCAGAGACGATGCGAGCGCCCAGGATGGCTCGAAAGGATATGGTCTCACCTACGCCAACCAGCGTGCAGAACAAGCCGCCGCCGTCCGTCGTGAACGCCGAAGTGAATGGCGCGAATCCACTAAAGACGAGCGAGCAGCTGCAGAAGAATCGGCGCGCAAGGCAAAGGAGGAAGCGTGGGCAAAGACTGGCGGGAAGAACTCTGTCGGGCACCGCACAGGAAAACTCACAGAGGAGGAGAAGGCGGCGCGACTCCGTGCGATGATGGACGATGCCGAAGTACACGACGAGGCGAGATGGAAACGACTCAAGAAGAGCTCGGCAGATGGAGAAAAGAGCCTCGGAGAGCTGGCGGCCGGTGCCCCAGGTCAACACCACTCAAAGCCTGCCGCGTTTCTCGAGGACGCGCAGCGAAGTGCTTTTGCGGGAGGCGCAATGGAGGATAGGATCCAAGCGACGAAGCACTTCACGCAACGTGGGGGCGACGGAAAATCATTCGGGCGGTAGTGCGATGCGTGGACGTGAATTTATTCCTTGATGGATTTTGTCAAAAACATTTCGGGAAGAGAACTCCCCTTTCGAAATCTGTTGTCACATTTTGTTTGCGAGCTCGCAGGACCTCGCTGCTGCATACCCCCCCTGTTGCGCGCGCTAGTCGTAACACCCCAGCCCCTGATATCCTGCAGTATTTACATGACGGGTACGACACCGAAGTCGTTCCCGACGGCGGGAATGTCGTCGAAGAAGTTGTCGAGGAAGTCCGCCATGTTGCCATCCTTGCCCTCCTTGGTGTTCCCCAGGAAGTCCTGCACAAAAGAGTTGAACTCCTCCTCGCTCGCCATGGGGTCGGCAGCCGCCTCGGCACCGCCCATGCTGGGAACAAGACCGTCTTCGGAGCTCGCAGACGGTGCCTGGAACTGATGCTCCATCTTGCGCTTGATGCCTTTCGCCTTCTTCGCCGTGGGGGCCTGAGCGACCACGGGAGTCTCCGCAACCTCACCCTCCTTCGCGGCGGCGCCGACAGCCTCCAGCTCCAGGGAGACGCCAGTCATCAGGAAACGCTGGTGCTTGGCGACGTGAGCGTTGGCGGAGTGAATGGAGATGTCGCAGGAGCGGCACAGGAACGCGCGGTCCTCGTGGCAGACGACGTACACGGGGTTCACCTGCAATGTTGAAGAGAGGGCGAGTGAGGTCAATTTTCTGCTCGCTGAAGCTTGAGTAGAGCGAGTGTTTTGCCGTTTGGTGAACGCCGACGGAGTCCCGGCGAATTCGAGCGACGCGCGGGTCGAGACACGCGAGGTCTGGGCGGTCCGCGCGTCCAGAGCTGCGTGTAATTCCGTCGTCCAGTCGCGCTCGTTGGATATCTGAATTTCGGGGTACGCACCTGGCAGATGTCGCAGTTGGGCTTGGCCGCGGTGGACTTGAAGGCAACGCGCTCGTGCTTCTGAACGACGGGGTTGGCGGAGTGAATGCTGCGAAGGGAGAGGGAGGAGATGGGAAAGATGCGTCAGTTTCGGGTGGATCATAACGTCGGGGAGACTGTTGGACGTTTTGGCGCGCCGGATACGGCGCCGAAACGTCGTCGCGACCCGACGGCGCCGTATCCGGTAGCACGGCACCCCCTCATTTTTCCGAACGACGGTTTGTTTAGGGCTGGTTGTTTTTTTCGCGCGCTCACCTCTCGTCGCAGGAGCCGCACATCACCGCGTCGTCCGCGCAGCACACGAGTGCGGCGGGGTTAGTGGTGCACACTTCACAGAAAGTCTTCATGTTCGAGGGTTTAGAAGGGGTGAAGGTGGTCGCTGGTCGCTGCCGGCGGAAGTTGTGGCGACCATTGGCGAGGCACTCCCGTATTCCTTCAAACGTTGTTGAAAAAAAAAGACCACCGGTGGCTCTCAATCGCCCGATGCCAGCGTGGCGGTTTCTATTGCTTTTTGATAGGCTGTTGAAATAGACTCCCCCGATCCCAAGTGCCGAACCCAATCTGATCCTGCTTTAAGCGTGGCCGGAATATCATTGGTAGATGACCCAATCTGACGAATCATGGGAATTATTTGACTCGACTTCACCGTATTTGTTCTCAAGAAAAGGGCAAGGGACAGCGTTACGATTCTTTGATGCCCCCAACTTTGCAGGATGGAACACTTTTAATCTTACTCGTACCTTTATTACGAAACGAAGGTAACACTGACTCACGACAATTTTGTGACTACAGGTGTTGGAATTGCACCAGGCACTCACGCCGTCGCCGCGGTGACGCCATCCGCCTCGCGCTTGTCGTCGCCGGCGCGCTCCTCCACTGCGACGAGCTCCGGAAATAGAGCCTCAAGAGCCGCCTCGATGACCAGCAGACCAACCTGACGCATCATGAGGTCGGAGCGAGCTGCGGCGAGCACGTCCAGCGCTGCGCGAGTGTAGTTTCGCGTTCCCAGCAGCCCGGGTAAGGGTCCCCGAGATCCAGCGGCGAGGATGGCGTCGCGAACCTTCAGACGCACAGACTCGTCCCTCTCCCTCTCCGCCGCAGCCACCGCCGCGGCGAGGTCCTCTCCTTCCTCGTTTACGGAGCCGGTCGCATCGGATTGTGCCGCGCGCAGATACCAAGAACCATCAGGCCACAGGATTCGGTCGATGAAGTCTATGGCCTTCGTCATCGTCGACGGAGAACGAAGCGTTCGCATTCGAGAGGTGACGAAATCCTCCACGGCGGATCCCACGAAGAATTCGAGAGTCTGGCGCGCGACCGTGACGATCGTGCGGCGCAGAAATCCCTTCGCCTGGAGATGAAATATTGCCTCGAAAAGACTCAACAGTGGACCGTTCATAAGAGCCTGTGTGGACCCTGGGCTACCATCCCGGTGATTGGACTCATCGTCGGTAGCATCAGTCGCCTCGTCTGTGGCGCGAGGACCTGACGCGACGCTTGCACGGTCCCTCGGCATCGCGCCGGCGGATGCAACCCTGTGGTGACCGGGGCGCGTACCAAGAGGATACAGAGGATTCGCTTTACGCCGGCCTGGCGTTTGAGCTTTGAGTTCATCACCGGTTTCCTTTCCAAGTGCGCGAGACACAGTGGACGCGGCGTCTTCCACCGATTTGTTCATCGTCTTAGTAAGAGATCGAGCCAACACCGTGACCGTCTCCTCGACACCTTCGCTCCCCTCTTGCGTTGAAGGAGAGGATGAAGTTTCGTCAACACTGTTTCGACGAATGAGAGTACGGCTTCGATTATCCCCTCCCCAGCTCGCCCCCATAGAGCCGACTTTCCAAGCACTCTTCTTTGAGGGGTCGTAAGCTCCTTTTCTGGCGTCGAGGAAATCGCTAACATCGCGGGAGTCGCAAAGCCGCATATCTTTCAATAGGGCACAAAGATAGTTGTCCAACAGTCTCCGCCTCGCCTCGACGAAAGCCCCCTCCAGCGATTGCAGGAGATAACGTTTCTTCGGAAGCTCAGGAAGTGACTTCGCGCTCCATCCAGCATCAACAAGGCGTCGGTGCAGCGTTTCAAAGTTTCTAAAGCGTCGAGCGACAACCCATTCGTGCTCGATTTCTCCAGAAGGATCACTGAGCTCGGTAACGCTGTCTGTTGCCTTTGATGTGGAGCTCTTCACGCGAACTGTGTACACAGCGTAAGCCGCAGTACCTTTCCCGACGATGTTGACCTCTGTGACACTCGCCGTGAGCCGGGTTAGCCTGTCGGATACGTCTGCTTCACCGATGCTGGTGGATGTAGTCGCCCGATCATAATCGCACAGCACTATCCTGTCGTCTTCAGTGGCATCCTCGTCTCCGATCATCCTCGCCAAGTCGTAGTCGTCCTCGTCCTCGATCCCCTCATCCTCTGACGAGGCAGAGCCCGAGGGAGGCAGCGAGTTAAACGTAGACGCAGAGCTCTTCGTCATATCCAGCGATAAGGATCGACGATGTGGAGACATTTTCTCTGCGGCACTAGAAGGTGTGTCCTCCGCTGCGTCCGAGGCTGGAGATGTGACAACATCCTCTGAAGCAACGAGGCACGCCAGCCCGCGATGAACCCAAGAAGGACTTGCAAACCCCAACAGTGGTCGCAGCACGCTACAAGCGAGAAGCTCTCTCATCAGCGCTAAGAGGACTGGATTAGACGCATGTTCTGTGGGAAGGAGGGCGGCAGCCGCCACGTCACAGTGTCGAGACAGTACTCGCGACGCGGGGTCCCGTGGTGTCCCAATAAGCTCTGCCGAGTGTTCGATTCCACACCAGTCGACTCCGCTGTGTAGCTGACCGCGCTGGCGGAGCTCAGAAGCCATAGCCTTGTCTGCATCCGCCGGCGTGAGGCGCACGTAAGCGTCCACGCCTCCGCAAGCCTCTCTAGCGTCTCTGAAAGCCTCCAGCTGGCTCGCCATGATGTCGGGGACCCTCCGCAGCAGCAATCTCGCCAGGTCAACGCCTCTGGCACGGTGGGCCAGCTCTGCGAACGAGGCGTCCAGCAGTCTCGATAGGCTCGTCACGAAGTCACTATCCTCGGTGATGGGTCGATACCACAGAGTCGTCACGAACTCTTCCAATACATGGTCTCGCAACCTTCCCCAAGCCCCCAGCAGGGGCGAATCCCCTGGGGAGGCGTTTCCGTCGTCGCCCTTTTCAATCCGCCCGAGCAGTTCCCTGAGCTCCGCCTCTCTCTTCGAAGGTCGCCAAGATGGAAGCTGCTTTGGTATCCCCGCATCATCGACGTTGTCGGCATTCCCCTTCTCGCTCGCAGAAGGCGCCATGGACCCGATGGCAGGGGAGGTATCGCTGCGAACGGAACATTTTCCTCGGCTCGTCAGAGCCCCCGCGACTCCCTCCTTCCTCTGACGCGTCAGGATGAGGTTGAATCGACGCGAGTTGGCGTCCCAGCGAACGGTGACGCGAACCTGCGCGAGGAACCTCACCCCCCACACCACCAGCAGGGCAAGAGGCAAGTTCAGCAGCGGGTTCCCGCTGGTCATTGACAAGAAGAACGCGAGCACAACGCTGACCCCGACGAGCTGGACGAGCGCTCCCGTCGCAGCGTCGCCGAGCCTGGAGAGGCCCGGGTCATCTTCTTCCATGACCACGCCGGCGCGAACGAGCTGGAAACCCTCCTTTCTCCGATGCTCCCCCCGCTCGATCCAAGCGCAACGCCCCGTCTGGTCGTTTGAGCTCTTCGTAGTGCAGCAACATTCCACCGGTTACCAGCTGCCCAGTCAGAGCAGTCTGAGTTTAGTTTTTGCTTAACCGTATATAGGGCCCTCACGATCATCTATTCGCTCTCAGCGCATATTTTGGAAACTAATAACTAATTGCAAAAAGATAAGACGAGCCCTTTTTGTTTCTTTCGTCCAGTTCGACATGCATCACCAGGAAGAAAAGGTATCACAAGACGACCTCCGGCGACCAGCACAAAAGACCAGCACAAAAGCGGCTTCGGAGAGCGCGTGAAGGACGAGTTTGCGGAGGCTCGTAAACCTAGCTGAGAGATCCGAGAGGCCAGCGCGACGTCCGTCAGTGCGACTGGGAACTCGTAGACGCCCTCCAGGACCCGGAACCTGTCGGATCTGCTGAACCACACCACAACACTTAGCAGGACGCTGTGCAAGAGGTGACAGCGCGACGGGCGAGTACGTTCCCGAGCGAGGGTCCGTGTGAAGAGCGCAAACACCCGGCCTGCGAAGCGCGAAACTTTCAGAAGAGTGCATAAGACGCACGATGTCCTCACCACCTGTCATGCAGGCAAAGCTGGTGAGAGATCACGGGCCCCACCGGCGCGAACGACACGATTTGAGTCTTGGTTTTATCCCTGAATTCTTTTTGAACCTGCCTTCGACGAGTGATAGTGTTCCTCCCCGCACACGTTCGAGCCAGAGAGGCGAGAGACGCTGACACGTACGGAAACGATATATTTCACTCGCAGGTACTCCTCGGCGACATGGGTGCCGGCAAGTCTTCCTTGGTGCTTCGATTCGTTAAGGGTCAATTCTTCGAGTACCAGGAGTCCACCATCGGCGCGGCGTTCCTCACGCAGACGGTTTCCGTGAGCGACGCGACGGTGAAATTCGAAATATGGGATACGGCGGGCCAAGAGCGTTACCACTCTTTGGCGCCCATGTATTACCGCGGGGCCGCTGCGGCCATCATCGTGTATGATATTCAGAGCCCGAGCTCGTTTGAACGCGCGAAAAGCTGGGTAAGAGAGCTGCAGAGACAGGGCAACGCTAACCTAGTCATGGCGCTTGCGGGCAACAAGGCTGACATCGCGGAGAATGAGCCGGAGAAACGCAAGGTTGACGCGGATGAGGCGCAGGCCTACGCGGACGAAAACGGACTTTTCTTCATGGAGACATCCGCCAGGACGGCAGCCAACGTCAACGAACTCTTCTACGAAATCGCACGGAAGCTGCCCAGGGCTGAGCCTCCCACACCCGCGGCGCCGGGGGTCACTCTCAGTGCCCAGAGGCAGTCCCAACGGCCGAAAAGTCAGTGTTGTTGAGTGGACCGACGGATAGCAGCCGAGGACTCAGCCACAACTGACGTCTCAGATTTGATTTTTCCCAGAGTGCTACGTATGATCTGCTAATTAAAACGCGCTCCCGCGTGAAACCTATTTCGTCTGCTCCAGCCCTCTTGGCTCTTGTTTTGAGTCCTCCTCTAACAGTGATTCGTGGAACTTGCTGAATACGTTCGCCTTGCCCTTGGTGACCTTGTTCACCTCACCCACCTGCAAGATCCCGTCCACCATAAACCTAAGTGGGTCCAACCCCTCGTCCACGTGCCTCAGCACATCTACCGGAAAAAGCGTCTCTCCCGCCGCATCGCTTTCCTTCGCCGCCTGGCGTAGCGTCGGCAGGATCCTCACCACCGCATCGATCTTATCTAGCACGCTGTCCTCCGAGGGAGCCCCGTCCTCGACGAGTTTTTCAGCCTGTCGCACCTCCGAGATCACCTTCTCCAGCGCCTTGCCGACTGGGGTCGTGGACATACTGACCACCGCGTGGAAAGATGACACCCTACGAGTCGCGTACGCGGGGTCAAGCTGCTGACCCTGGTGTCCGCTTGCTCGACCCCCGCCGGTGTGTGTGAGGTACCTGCGAAGGA
>Ga0115567_10000815_pt1 | contig 30909 bp, 24 predicted proteins | sample COGITO_mtgs_1204_2_FD_88679 | JGI IMG/M metagenome (GOLD analysis project Ga0115567, IMG submission 88679) | Pelagic marine microbial communities from North Sea - COGITO_mtgs_120412 | ecosystem: Environmental > Aquatic > Marine > Epipelagic | place: Germany:Helgoland, sampling site Kabeltonne...
CCGCGGTCAGTGCCGTGGCGTTCGAGCGCACGTCCACGTCGGAGACGGAACAGGCGCTCGCGTCGCTTCACGCGGATCTCCTCGCCGCGTATCACCGATTGGCCATCGCGGCGGGGATGGAGGGTGAGAGGATGCTTCGGCAGTCGACAATTGCCGAGCTCACCGCCGCGAACGAGCGTCGCACGCTGGAGTCCACCATTTACGGCGTCAAGTCCGCGTGGGATCTCAAGCGGGAGACGTCGGCGTTGGAGCGCGCGGGGACGGTGCCGCACGCGCCCGCGGCGACGGAGGAACGGTTGATTGAAGAAGCCGGGCGTAACCCGTGGCGCCGCGCCGTTCTTCTCACGCAGATGGCGGCGTCCAGGCCCAAGCGCGAGGCCCGCGAGGCGCTCCTCGAGGAGGCTGCCGAATCCCTGGTGGAGGGCGAACGGATCGAGCGCGAGCTCCACGCGTCGGCGACGAGAGCGAAAGGGGAGAGGATGGCGAAGAGGTCGTTGGTACCCAGGGCTCCGCTCGTGTTGACCCGCACCGACGTGTCCGTCACGCTGACGCCGCCTGATCTTCAGAACAGCCTGAGGAGCGCCATACGCGGCCGCGAGCACCCCGAACCGGCCACGTTCGCGGTCCTCGCCAAGGTGCACACCTCCGGCTTGGCGCCCGGCCTGCACAACGTGGACCTCCCCGGCGCCGGCGTCAAACTCCCCGCCGACGGCTCCGTGGAGCGGGTGACGATAACGGGCCTCACGCCGAACGAGCGCTACGTCTTCTCCGTCGTCGCGTACGACGAGAACGGCGAGGTCATCGGCGGGCCGGGCATCGCCACCGACGTCGTGGTGTGCATGCACCCGCTGCCCGGCACGACGCTCTGGTCCAACCTCGCCGTCGCGGCGTCCAGGCTCGGGTGCCTCGGCGTCGCCAAGCGCGCGGCCGGGACGGTTTCCAGGCGTTTCGTCGACACCCGCAAAGCCCCGAGGTTTTACTACGAATCGCACCCGATGAGTACGCAGAAGCTCCGGGGTGATCTGTTGGCGGCGTCCACGTTCCCGACGATGCGCGCGGTGGCGAGGTCTTTACTCGTCGCCGCGGAATGCGCGCTGGCGTCGAGGATGCCGGAGCGGCCGGGGGGCGACCCGCCTATTCCAAAGTCAGTCCCGGAGGTGCAGGACCAGGTGTTCCGTCTGAAGTGCGCCAAGAAGATTTTGATGGCGATGGAGCTCGCGAGGTACGTCGACGACGTACCTTTGACGCAGGAGATCGCGCTGCGGCTGGGCAACTGCCTGGCGCCGCTGCTCGTGTCCAGTCGCAAATCGAGGCTGCTGGTCACAGCGCTCGCGCAGTGCGTGACTCAACTGAGGGACTCGGGCGCGGCGCGGTACGGTGCCGTCGCGCGGCTCTCCGCGTCCTTGCTCTTCGAGCTCGCGTCCATCGCGCGGGATAGCGGCGAGCGCGGGGTGCTCGGCGACGCCGCATCGCTCGCGCTGGATTCGCTCGAGGACGTGGACCTGTCCCCGAACCCCGAGAAGAAATCGCTCGAGCAGTTTTTACTATCGCTGCCCGAGTGGCGAGATTTGGCATCCGACGCGCTCACGGAACGCGTCGCGGCGGCGGAGTCCGAATCCGCGTCCGATCCGTGCGCGGCGGTGCTGCCGAAGATCCCGGTCGACGGCGCCAAAGCCGCGTTCGATGCGCTGGAAGGAATCGGCGAGGATATTCACAAACACGAGGAGTACCTTCGAGCTTTTTCCAGAATCGCGAGCGCCGCCGTGGCCCAGGGCTTGGAAAAAGACCTACCGGGCTGGACCGACTCGGTGCTTGGCAAGTTCAAGGCGGCCACCGCCGTCGCACCCGTGGAATACCAATCGCCGCCGGAGGAGGAGGCTGAGGTCGCGCTCCCCGAGGATGAGGAAGCGCGGGTCGCGGCGCTGGAAGCCGCGGCTGAGTCCTCCGCCGAAACTTTAGCCGCCGCCGAGGAGACGCTCGCCAAGGAGGACGCCACGGACGAAGAGAAGGCCGCCGCGGAGACACAGAAGGGGGAAGCCGAGGCCGCGAAGGCGGCGGCGGATGGCGCGAGGGATGCGGCGATGGCGCGGGCTGAACGACGCGAGAAGGCTGCGAGGACGCTCACTCGAAAGTTGCCGCCGATGTTTGCGAGGAGGAACGCGGCGCTCGCGGCGAGGCCCGTGATCGCGTCCAACTCCCCGTGGCACGCCGCGGTGCACACCACCGTCGGACTGGTCGAGCACGAACAGACCGAGGATAAGGTTCGCGCGGAGGGTCTCCCGGACGTGCCCGAGGAGGAGGGGGAAGCGCCCGAGCCCAAGCCGGAGCCCGCCGAGGGCGAAGAGCCAACGGCGGATGGAGGAGAAGAAGGCGGCGAGGAAGTTGAGGCTCCGCCGCCGCCTCCGCCGCCCCCCGCGCTCGATGCCATGCGCTCGCTCGCGCGTGGCGTCGAGCTCGCGTCCAGGGTCGGCGCGCACGGCCGGTTGATGAACGCGGCTCGAGCCATGCACACGCTCGCGAGGTCTCCGATTTGCGGCGTCCGCGCCGACGCCCGGCTCGGCGCTCTCGGCGGCGCCCGGCTCCTCTCCGTCGCCGCCGCTCGGCTCATCGAGCACCTCGAAAAACTGCGCTCGGGTACCGTCGACGAGTCGCCGATGGCGGCGGTGGACGGCGGCGCGACCAGGGCGCCCATCGAGGACGAGGGTGACCGGCTCCGGGAGGAGCGGACCGCTCGGTTCGTCGAGTCGCAGCCGCCGAGGGAGCGAGAACCGCCTCCGCTCTGGTTCCACGACCGCCCGGGCGTCGCGCCCGAGTTCTGCCTCCGGTTCGTGGTCACCGCCATGGAGACGTGCGCCGCCGCGGGGATGCACCACAGGGCGGTCGACCTCGCCGTGGGAATCACCGAGGTTCTCGGCACGAACGAAGCCGCCGCCGCCGCTCTGCCGCTGGCGGTGGCTTCGGCTCGACGAGTCGCGGAAACGCTGCCGGAGGGTATGCTGGAAGGTCTCGAGAAGAGCACCCGCGTCGCGCTCAAGACCAGGCCCAAGCCCATCGCCGCGTTGGCCGACGCGCGGTCTCTCGCGTGCATCGACGGCGAGACGTACGCGCGAAGGGGACCGGCGACGAGGACGCTTCGCACGGCTTCCGCCCGTGACCTCGAGCGCAACTTTTCGCTCTTTTGGAACGGAATCAACGAGCCGGACGCGACGGGTGCCTACTTTGGAGCCGAGATTACCCTCCCGCCCTCGGGGTTCATCGACGGCGACGTCTTCAAGGCACCCGCGGGTGCCGCGCCGCTGTCACACGAAGACGCCGTGGAGGCTGCGTACGCCCGCGCGGTGTCGCTCGCGAGGGTCGACAACGACAGAGACGCAGTCGCGCAGGCGCTGCTCGAGCTGGGCGACTTCAAGGCCAAATCCGGTGACCTAAACGCTGCTGCGTTCCACTGGGGCGCGTGCGTCGACCAGATCACCGGCTGCTACTGCACCGTCACCACCGCGGGCGGGTCCGCCACACCGGGAGACCCCGAGGCGTGCCTGCGAACGTACGGCCTGTGGGGATGCCTCAGAGGCGCCGTCGCCGCGGCGAGGCTCGCGGCGCACGGCGGCCGCGGCGCAGGCGAGCTCGGCGCCGGGCACAGGGTCGAAGCCGCGAGAATCTCCGCCGCGCTCTTCGCCGCACCGTTCGCGTCCACGCTGTCGCACTCGCCGAGGGCCAAGGACATCGTCGGCGGGCACGGGCTGTCGCCGCCGGAGCTGTGGGACGGCGTCGACGCGTGCGGCTCGGATCCGTATCGCTTCGACGCGAGAATCGCGTGCGATTTATCGGCTGACGTCGGCGACGTTCTGGTCGCGTCCGGACGGCCTCTGGAGGCGCTCCCGGCGCTCGCGGTCGCGGAACACCTCGCGGCGCACGCGTTGCGCGACGCGAGGACGTGTGCGAGGGTTCGGTGCGCGCAGGCGAGCGCGTTGTCGTCCATCGGTCGATTCGACGCCGCCGCCGAGAGAATCGCGGCGCTTCTCGCCGGCGACGGGTTCCCGTCCACGGCCACGGGCGCGGACGGTAAGATCATCCGTACCGAGTCCGGCGCCGCGGTGACGCGCCCGGAGTCCGTGCCCGTCGCGGTGTCGTTCGACGTGTCGCTGCCCGCGGGCGCCGAGGCGAACAAGCCCGCGATCGAGTGCGTCTCGTCGGGTGAAATTCCGGACGAAGTTTCAGAGCTTTACGGTGACGAGGTGTGCGCCGAACTCACGCTGACGCGCGCGCGTTGGCTCACGCGGCTCGCCACACCGCTCGCGGAGTGGCGCGGTGACACCGTCGACGCCGTCACGGGCGAACCCGTGTCGGAACCCGACGCCTCGGTCGACGTCAACGCTCGAGCCGACCTGCTACGACGCGCGGAGAACCTCCTCAAGGGTTTACTCGAGTCCACGCTCGCCGCCGCCGCCGCCGCCGCCGCCGCTGAGCAGACACGAATCGACGCGCACCGCGCGAAGGTCGCCGAGGCTCGCGAGGCTCGCGAAACCGCGCGCGCCGCGAAGGCTGACGCCGAGAAGGCTGATCGCGAGGCCAACGCGACGGCTGAGAAGGATGCCAGGGACCAGGCTGAGCGGGAAACGGAGGATGCCTACGAGGCAGCCGGCCCGTACCCGATACCAGTCAAGAAACCCGCCACGGACCCGACACCGGCCGCCACGAACGGTGGATCGGACGCCGAGAACGCGGACCCGAACACGACGGACGGGGGTGCACCCACGCAGGAGACGGGGGGGGCAAAGGAGACCGAGGGGGCAGAGGAGCCGCCCCTGGACCTCGACGATGAGGACGACGAGGACGTCGTCGCGAAGGACGTCGAGGAGGGCGAGACGAAGCGCGTGATCAGCGCGTGGATATGCGCCACTCCCGTTCAGCTCTCCATCCTCGCGCGCGCCCATGCCGCCCTCGCGTCGGTTCTTCGCGCGCAGCACAGGCCGCGAGCCGCGTTCGACGAGGCATCCGCCGCGGCTCGAGAGCTGGAAAGCGTCGGCGACGGCGCCCCGGCGGGGGTCAAACCAAACGGGTCACCCGCCGTCCGCGCCCGCGACGCGCTCGAGGCGATCGCACACGTCGGCGGGGCGCACGCGCTCTGGCTGGATCTCCGCGCCGAGTGCGCGCTGTGCCTGCTGGACCTCGGGCAGCTCGAGAAGTGCGCGGAGCACGCGGGCGCCACGGCGAACGCGGCGAGGCGACTCGGGTCGGTTGACCACGCGCGACTCTGCGATTTCGTCGCCGCTCGAGCCGCGGCGGAGTCCGGCGACGTGGACACCGCGTGCGCCCGATACGACGCGATACTCGCGGAGATGACCGCGCCGCAGTCCCCCGAGGGCGACGGATCACCGCCGCCCACGCCCGCGTTCCTCGCCAGCGTCGCGGGGACCGCGGCGGAGCTCCGCGCTCGACTCGGCGACTACCCCGCCGCCGAGGCTCGACTTCGATCGGCGGCGGATGTCGTCCGATCCGCCGCGGACGCCCTCGGGCTTCCCGAATCCCTCCGCTACCCCGACGCCAGGAACCCGCACAACCCCGCGGTGGGCGTGCACGTCAAGCTGCTCCGCAAGCTCGCCGAGGTTTTGTGCCGCCAGGGTTTGAGTCGACACGCCGAGGCGGGGGCTTTGCTGGACGAAGCCGCCTCGCTACGCGGAACGCACACCGCGGCGACGGATGCGAGGCTGCACGCAGAGATTGCCATCCTCCGCGGGCACGTCGCGAGGCGCGCGGCGGTCGGCGGCGACGGCTTCGTCGACGCGACGCACCACGCGGCGGCGGAGAAGGCTTTGACGGCCGCGCTGCGCTGGTCGTGCGCCCCCGACGCCGGCCACGACAGGGTTCTGATCCGCGCGTGTCTACTCGAGCTCGCCGCGACGCAGGTCCCGGACGCCGCCGCTGAAGCCACGGGCGCCAAGAAGGTCGCCTCCCCGGACGATGCCAAGGCGACGGCACGGCTCGTCGCGTGCCTCAAGCACGCGGCGAAGGCTGCGAAGATGCGTGACGCCTTCGCCGAGGCGCACGCGTTTGCGGACGCCGCCGAAGGGACGAGCTGGCCGGAACACGTCGCGGAAGCCGCGGCTGAGGAGGAGGACGCGAGGGACGCGGACCGCGGGCACCCCAAGCTGGAGGGTGCGGACGCACCTAAGGCTAGGCTCGTGGTCAGGTCCTTCGTCAGGCTCGTGGGGAGGCTGCCGGCGATCGGTCTGTTCGCGCCGGGGAGCGACCTGGCGAGGTCGAGAGCCGCCGCGGTGCACTCGGCGCTGATCGAGTCTTGCGACGCGTACAAGACGCAGTGCTGCTTCGAGGAGACCCCGGCGCTGCCGCCGGCCGATGGCGTGGAGCCAGCGGGGGAACCCGAGGAAGGCGCGCCGCCGCCGAGGGTGGTCGAGAGCGGCACGGTCGCCGCGCAGTGGCACGAGCCGACGAGCGAACCCCCGGGTTTCAGGCGGAAAAAATCCGACGCGGGTAAGCGACCGGTCTCGCTCGTCTTCGTCGTCGACTCCGGCGACGAGGCCGTCGCCGCGGTCGCCGGTGAGGTCAGCTTCGACGTCAAGGAGGTCCGCGAGATGCAGCGCGCGGTAAAGGTCATGCGTAAAGAGCTCGTGGACGCGGGCGAGGGCGGCGTCGCGAAGGAGAGGGCCGACGCGTTTTTGAAGAGGTTCGCCGAGTTCATCGAGGGACCCGCGCCGCCCGATCCTAAGCGCTCGAGGGGACGCGTGTCCACCCCAATGCCCGAGGACGGCGGTAAAGGAGACGGGGAGGAGGACGCGAACGACGAGGGCGGCGATCCTCCCGGGGATGAGCCGCCCGTAGATGAAGAGGCTGCGGGTGATGAGACGCAGCAGCCGCCCGCGATGACGACGGAGGAGGACGCGGCGCTGTTCTCGGCGCTCGAGGCTTTCGTGTCGCCGGACGGGGGGTTCGTCGGGGTGAACCCCGCACTGTGCGCGCTCCTGCACCCCGCGCTCGCTAAACGAGTGAGTTGAACGTAGCTAGAATGTATCATTAACACATCAATCATCAGTATCACTAACACATCAACCGTCAGCCACGGAAGGTCCGACGTCCTCGAGCCCAACCGTTTCGTCGGGTTCCTTCTTCTGTTCGGATAGTAAATCTTGCCCCACTTTCACTTCACATGTCGCTACGAATTTGCTCATAAGGGTGCACACAGAAGGTATTCTCGTCCATTGGTGGGACTGCACCTGCACATGGTGGGGGTTCACCACCAACAACCAAGCCGTGAAGATGTGGCTCCGACATCAACTGCGCCGCATCTTCTTCGTTGAGGGCAACGGCGATCCAGCGCGACCAGCACCGTTTTGCACTATCACCTTGTGGTTTTATCCAAGAATGTGACTGCGTCTTAATGTGAATAGGATACTTTTGGCGTAACGTCGCGTTTGCGTTGGTTTGCCACTCGCGGAGATCCGCGTCGAACGGTAGGGCCATCCGTTTTTTATGCTCCTCGCCCTTTCGCATGAAGAAATTCAAAGCACAGCCAAGAGTGGCCAGGCTCGCTACGAGGCAGCAAAGAAATTTAGGGGCCACGAAGACGAAAGAGTAGCAGCATCCCTCCGAGAAATGTCTGTCTTCGATCTCTGAAAGTTGTCGAACAAATATTTCGTGATACTCATCCCAGGTCATTCCGAGTTTTTCAAGCGCGGGAGGCACAGTGGCCCTGTCTCCGGCGAGGCGAAGCATCGGTACCGGCTCGAAGCAACCTTGGCCGCCTTTCAAGTGTATGTTCAGTCTCACGAGCACTTTTTCACCATTGCTCGTGGTGGTGTAAACCTCTCGACGGCTTAAATCCTTTCTACTCGACATTAAATCTTTTGGGGCCCCGCAGCATCCTGTAGGTTCTGGCTCTGGCTTCTCCGACATCTCGACCCCGCGTACCATTATTACCTTCTCGGGCTGGGCCGTATCGCTCTGGGTTACTGCATGACCGCTCATGTTGAAATGAATGTCGTGGGCGCCTCGGAGACTGTTGTACCTCACGCGGTCGCTGAGGGTTATAAGCGGACAAAAAGAATCAAAAAGATACGCAAAAAGATATGACTGGCAAGTCTGGTGGACTTTCACAGTACTTGTAACGGTCAGCCCTCTTCAGTAACTGATGACCGAGACACAGGACACTCAGGAAACACTCTGTAATTACGACATATACTACCCTGACGACCTCACCAGCGACGACGACGACCCCTGTAGCATGGCTGAATGTACCGGCTGTAGCCTCTTGCTTATCGAGGTCACCGGGGGTCAACCACGGCTGTGTGCCTCCTGCAGGTACTACGCACAGTGCGAATAGCTCTACGTTGTTATATGACACTTTTGGTGGTTAATTTCTCCAAAAACACCGGGATGAAAAAAATGCCACCTTCGAAGGTACATGTCGTCTTCATTAACACATCAACCGTCAGCCACGGAAGGTCCGACGTCCTCGAGCCCAACCGCTTCGTCGGGTTCTGTGTCGTCTTCATCGCCGCGACGACTCGAGACGATGCCGATCCACGACTCCAACCCCATGGTGCACAGCAGACCCGCGGCGCCCACGAACACCTGCCACGGCGGCGTCTCCCCCGTCGCCCACCACACCAGCAACGTCGCGACCGGCAGTTCCATCAGCAGATACAGCGATACCTCCGCCGACGGCACGTCCTTTGCGCCTATGGTTAAAAACATGAACGCAGCGGCGACGAGGAGGCACTGGAACACCAGCGCGGTGACCGCGACGCCGCCGTCGTCGGAGACGGGTACCAGCGGCGCGGCGAGTCCACCCTCGTCACCGTCCCGTCTACTCGACGAGAACATCACCACCAGCGCCAGGGTCTGTCCGAGGATGCCGGAGGTGCTGAGCGCCGGGACCATGTCGGCGTCGGGGTTCGCCTTGCAAAACGTCCAGAACGCGCCGGTTCCTATCGGCACGAGGAGCGCCACGGACGTTCCCACGACGTGCCTAGTCTCCCCGCCGCTCTCCAGGGCGTCGGCGAATATCAGCAGCACCCAGCCGACGCACGCGAACGACGCCAACCACGTGTGCGTCGGGACTCTCTCATCTCTCAGAAAATAGCTGCTGAAGAGCGCCGAGCAGAGCGGGCCGGTCGCGACGATGGATAGGACTGACGCGATGTACGTCATGCTCGCGGCGACGATGAACGCGACGTTCTGGACCATGTACAGCGCCGCGCCCAGCCACAGGCGCCTGGCTCCCAGCGCCCTCACCGCGTCCACGTACGCCCCCGTCTTCCCGTGGACGAGCACGTACAGTATTGGGAGGAAGATCAGCCGCCCCCACGCCCTGTAGAAGACGATCCCCCAGGAAGTCAGCCATTCAGAACTCGACCCGAACCTGGTGAGCCTCAGCAGCATCGTATCGGGCGCCAGTACCAACGCGCCGAATATGGCGGTCAGCCGCGCCCGGAGGGGCACGGCACCCATCACTTATATATATACAATCGAGACCTAGAGTGGGCTCTACCCGGTTGTTCCTGGAGATACCTCTCGGTAAGCGGCCGTCACCGCCATCACTTGGACATGACGCGCTTCGTGCAGTGAGGCGCGAGGTCCAAATTTTTCGCAAATCATAGGCTGGGGCACGGGCACCATGCAGCAGCCCGGCGAGACGATGGCCGAGCGCAAAGCTCGGCTCAAGGCTTTGCGCCAGGCCAAGGATGCGGCGGAGGGGGGACCCGAGGAGAAGAAGGATGGGGACGAGGAGCCCGTCCTCAAGTTCCGCAACTACCTGCCGAAGGATGAGGTGCTCAGCGAGGGGCTGATCAAGGCGACGAGGGCGCCGGAGTTTGAGCCCGTGGTCGCCAAGCCGCTGCCCGTGGCGGAAGAGGTGAGTCACCTCCCATCTAACGACCCATCGACGCCTCGCACCAGCGCCGCGACGCCCGTTGATCGTCGCGACGCGCCAAGAGCCCGAGACCACCCGCCGAGCCGGAAATTTGGGCACCGCTAACCCTAATCCCCGCCCATCCCCCAACCTCGCAGGATAACATCTTAGACCTGATCCCCAAGAGGGCGAACATCGACTTGAAGAACCAGGTTGAACGGAAGCTGGAGAAGCTGGAGCGCAAGACGCAGCGCGCGATGATCGAGCTGATGCACCAGGAAGAGGACCGCAGAATGAAGGAGAGGGGAGAAGAGGCGGAGTGAACACGGCCTCCGCTCCACTCGGGAGTCCGCACGCGCGCGGTGTACATCTAGCCAGGGGTGACTAATTCATCGGGGTAATATTAGAACAGCGAATCGACGCGTCGGGGCTGGTTACTAAGGACGGCGTCTCGCGTATCCCGCGGCTTCACGCGGCTCTCGCGGATGCGAACCGGCTCAAGATTTCCTCATCCCCCGCGTCCCTCAGAGCCCGCAGGACCTCCCACCCCGGCTTCTGCGTCGTGAGCAGGTACTCCTTGTTCGCCGGGTCCTGCGCCGCGCTGTACGCACCGAGCACGCAAGAAACCACGAGCCTCGCGGCCATGAGCGTGGGAACGATCGACCGCTCGACGTCGGTGAGCGGATACGACGACTCGAACCCCGCCAAACAACTCGCCGCGTCGCCGATCGGGTCCCTCTTGTTCAGCATGTAATACGCGCACGTGATGGCGACGTCGTTGACACGCCACGACACGTTGATGTCGCCGAAGTCGATGATGCCGACGACGCGCGCCGCAAACGGCCCGGCGCATTCGCCGGAGGTTTCCAGATGCACAATCACGTTTTGCTCGTTGGCGTCGTTGTGCGTCGAGCCCCTTCGAAGTTGGGAAGCCACCGGCGTCACCTTGGCCTCGAAGTCGTCGAGCACGGCCTCGGCGATCGCGCGGCACGACGTGTCCTCCACCGCGGCCATGAACTGCCTCACCGTGAGCGCGTTCGCGTTGTCCCACTGATGCCATCGTTCCGCGCCGGGGTGCTCGAAAGACTCCAGCGCCCGGACCATCTTCCCGAGGAAGACGCCGAGCTCGCGCATGAACGCGGGGGTGTGCGCGTCCCTGCAGTCGTCCGCGATGCTCCCCTTCACCCATGTCAGGACGCGAACGGCGTGGTCTCTGCGTGCGTCCTTCGCGCCCGGTCGCAGCGGTAGGTTCACGCTCGCGACGTCTTTGCCATCGACGGTCGGCACCGGGCACGGGCATGTCACGCCGCTGGCGGTGAGGTGCCGCATCATCGCCGACTGCGCGTCCAGCAGAGGCTTGTTCTGCGACTCCACGCCGTTGTGAACCTTGAGCGTGTACTCCACGCCGGCGTCGGTTCGGACGTAAAAGTTGCGATCGTCGTACGAGTTGAGCTCCTTCGCGGTGGACGCGTCGATCTCGCCGCCGCACGGGAGAACGAAGTTGGCGCGGACGAACTCCACGACGACATCGGCGGAGCACTGCGGCTTCTCGAGCTTTCGTCGAGCCTCGTCGTCGTTGTCGGCCATGGCGATACGGCGCGGTGCGGCTGGGTAGTGAAGGGGTCCGCACTACGTATCTGGCGATTTGAGTGGGCACTTTGGATTAAAAAGCGTGTTTTGGCAATCCGACTACGCTCACGCCGCAGCCTTCGCCCCGCCGCTCGCGGCTGATGACGACTTCGTGGACCGCCCGGTCCCCGACATCGTCTTCGCCTTGGTGTCGATGCCCGCGGAACCCATCGATTTTGCCGTCGTCGACTTTGCGTCTGCGGACATCTTCGCCTCCCTCGCCCCCGAGTTCTTCGCCCCCGAGTTTTTCGCCTTCGCCGCCTTTGCCTTTGCTTCCCTCGCCTTTCTGTCCCTGAACCCCAGATCCAGACCCTCCAGTCCAGTGGACTGCTTGATGAGCGCGCCCTGCTTGCCGTGGTAGTACTTATTCGCCGGGTCTTCCACCTGCTTCGCCGCCTGTTGGATGATCTCGTCGCGCATCTCCTGGCCGAGCTTGGCGAGGTGTACCCGGCGCCGGGCGTCCCTCGCCTCGCTGAGGTCGTTGCACGTGACGTGCCACTGCTTGTGCAGGTGCTGCACGCACACGATCTCGTCGCCCTCGTTGTACACCTGCCCGACGGTGACCTTCGTCGGGTCCCAAACGTCGCCGCCGTAGCGCCTGGCGCCGTGTCGCCCGTCCCAGAGGTACTTGTCGTGGTCCCGCCTGAAGCAGTCGGTGTCGTACGGCTCGTTGGGGTAGTTGGAGGAGACGATCTTATCCGCTGCCGCCTTGCAATCCGCGAACGTCGCGTTGGGGTCGCATCTCCACCAGTAGCTGCGGGTGATGGATGTGGGGTCGGGTGAGTCGGGATTGCGGGCGCGTCACGGAAGAATTTGGTGCCGCGAGGGGGAACTTGACCTTGACGGCCGGGGTGGGGCGGAAGTATCGGCGCGCACCTGTCCTGGGACCTCGGGTGTCGGAACTTTACGCGCATCGTTGGGGCTGCGTAGGTGGGGTCGCCGCCGCGAGCACCTGAGTCCGCGCCGTGCGAAGTGGACGTTCCCCCGAAACCATTTTGTCATTTCCCCGAGACGAGACCAACTAGATCGAGCCGGCCATTTTAGCAACGGTCGGCACGCGCGGAGGAGGGGCCATGGAGTGCCCAATGTGCGGGCTGGACCTCAGCACGTGGACGATACCGGACCGTGAGGCCCACGCGGACGGCTGCCTGGAGTCCGCGCCGGGCGCAGACGCCGCCGTCGGGGCTGAGCGCACCGCGGGCGTCGGGGTGCCCAGCCCCAGCCCCGGGTGCCAACCGCGGTCGAGACGCGAACCCGAGCCGGTGGCGGGCGATTGGACCGAGGAGGCCGAGCTCAGAGGCGATATCGACGTTTCGGTGCCGTCGTCGGCTCCGGCGGACGGCGATGGGACGCGCGGGGACGATGGGATGACCGACGCCGAGCGCCACGACGACGACTGGCTTAGGCTCGCCATGGCGATGTCCGCCTCGATGGCTGACGCGCGACAAGCGCGGGTGATGGCCACCTCGGGGGACTACGGATGGATGCCGGCGTCGTCCGCGGCTCGCGCGGGAGGAGGGAACGCCCAGGTACGTCGAGGAGGGCGGTGCGATGGTGCGAGGAGTGCCGCGGCCGAGCCCGAGCGTGAAATCTACGGCGGCGCCCCGCCCGTAAGTACCGGAGAGCCGCTCACCGACACCACCGACGTCGATCCCGGCCCCTCAGAAGCGAGCGCAATCTCGGCGGCCGGCGGCGAGCCCACGGTGGATGCGAGGCAGATGCCGAGAGCGATACGATTCGCCATACGTAAGGGGCGACGGGAACGACTCGACGAGGACGAGGACGAGGACGATGATCTCGGCGCCGGGGTGGACGCGACGCAGCGCACGCGGCGTAGGATCCTAGCGCCGATGTGGTCCATGGCAGGACACGGCGGGCACGATGCGCCGATGCCGGACTCCCTCCTCGCGCTTTGCCTTCGGCGGTGAGAACGTCTCGTTATTAGTCCTAGAGCTAGTTATATAGATTTACACTGCTGGTAGTACAACTCCGCTAGGCCCGAGGTCGGGCCCGGCCCTCCACGATGCTGAACCCGCCGGCGTCGAGCGCCGCCTGCCGCGTCTTCGTCAGCCACGCCTGCTTCTGATCCGGAAGCACGACGAACCCAGCCTGGTTCAGCGTCTTCCCACCCCGCGACTTGAACGTGACCACCACGATGGCGGTCCGTTCCTTCTCCTTCCCCGTCCGTTGTATCCGCACCCCGCCCCAGGAGTCTCGCAGCTCAACCTTGACGCAGTCCTTCAGCTCGATGGCGAAGTACACGTCGGTGCACCGGAGCCAGAAATGAAGCGCGTCGTCCACCAGCACCAGCTTGCCGCTGCCCCTGTGCCTCTTGCTGTTCTCCACGCCGTCGTGGGCAAACTTGATGCCGGCGAACCTGCACCCGAGGCGGCCCGGGGATTCGAGCGCGATCTTTTTGGAGCCGGCGACGTCCTCGTACGTCGTTGCGTACGCGCCCTTGCTGCACAGGCAACCCATTCTGGCTGGCTCTGGGTGCGGGCGAGCACAGTGTGTGAGATGTCGAGCCCGTTGTAACTTTTCCTCGATTTTCGGTTTTGGGCCCATAACCTTGGTTTTACGCCAATCTGACTGGACGCATAGGATTCCCAGATGGATGTTACAGCAGAAGAGCGCGAAAACTCGGTCCGATGCACCATTGGCGAGCGCGGCGAGAGGGCGCGAAGCAAGGGCGAGATGGTGAGCTCTGAGCCGATGGAGCGCGCGCCCCTGTTGGGATCGCGCTCGAACGGCGCGGTCGACGACGTCGAGGCCGGATCCCCCGGCGGTCTCCATCCCTCCGCGAAGAGGCAATCTCGCGGCATGTTTCAGCGAGCCGCGGTGTTGTCCGTCGCCGCGACCTTGGTGCTGTTCGGTCTGGTGGCGATGGTGAGCGTCCGCGGCGAGCGATCGTTCGGAGTATCCACGCTCGGCGAGGAGGAGTTCGACGCGCGCGATGACGTGGACCTCGATTTCGTGGAGGACATGGACGGCGGCGGGTCGGAGGGGAGATGGAGCGGGGGCGGGTCGGGGCCGATCGATGCCGAGAGCGCGGCACGAGCCTGGGACGACGCCGCGCCCGAGTCGCAGCCCTCCGAGGCGCGGACTGAGACGAGGACGACGGTGAACGAGGAGTCGGATCATTCCGACACCGGCGGGGAGAACACCGGCGCCAGCGATGACCCGACGCCGTGGACGAACGCGCCGGAGGAGACGCAAGCCCCGGAGCAGGGCGCGTCCGAGGGATCCGACGCCAACGACGGAGATGAACAATCATCATCGGGAGACGTGTCCCCATCGCCCACCGTGGGCGACGCGGAGCCCACCGGCGAGCCCGCGCCGACCGCCACCGACACGAGCCCCGAGTGGCTCCCCGCGCCGACGCAGACCGGCGTCGTCAAAGCCACGCACGGCCCCAACGAGTGGACCTTTGTCTCGCCAAACCCGAAAAAGCAAAAGCTCCTCCGTTTCTCGCCGTGCGCCTCGCCGGAGGAGGCGTTCGCGCAGTGGACCACCACACGGCTGCGCGACGATTGCGTCGTGGACACCGACAACTGCCAGTACTGCGTGTGGGTCAACATGTTCGACTCGGAGTACCGCATGAACGACGTGGTGTCCTTGAGGGGCGACAACTACAAGCTCACGTCGCACTCCATCCTGATGAGGCCCGAGTTCATCGGCACCGTCTTGCACCGAATGCTCGCGCAGAAGCCGAAGGGTCCGGACGGCGGGATTCGGTGGGGCGTGGACGAGCGCGAGGAGGCCAAGTACAACTACAACTTCGTGAAGGACGCCGTGGGTCGGATGGAATGCGCGGCGCCCGAGGCGGACACGCTGCTCCTGCACATGCGAGCCGGCGACTACGTCAACGACGCGACAAAGAGCCAAAACTCAATCGACAGCGCCGTCGACCGCATGCGCAACTACGTCTCCACCCGGCCGGACATCCGCCGGATCGAGATCTCCGCCGTGTTGCACTTCGGGATGCCCGACCCCGACGACGCCATCTACAAGGATCACCCGTTCCAGGTGCTGAAGAGCGTCGACGGCGAGGCGGTGTACGCGGTGAACGACGACGTCTTGCGTAAAAACGGGTACGCGTTTACTAAGATGTACGAAGCCGCCAAGCTCACGGGCCTGAGCGTCGAGTTCTCGTCTCACGATGACCCGGACGACGACATGTGTAGGTACGCCAAGGCGTGCCACTTCATGAGCGCGACGAGGACGCAGGGTGAGGCTGACACGCTGGGCACGGAGTTTAACCGGGTGTCCTTCGGGGATTTGGTCGGCGACCTTCACCTCCAGCTGGCGACGTGCCCGCAGCAGCGAACCCTCGCGGAGTCGCTCGAGGAGTCGTGGAGGAGCGAGGGGTTCGGGGACGCGGTCGACGCGTACAACTCGTTGGGCGGGGACCCGAGGGACACCGCGGCGACGCAGGGCAGCGGGCAGCTAGGCGAGAGGCACTGGTGGTCCGGGAGGGCTCGTCGATAGATCCATCGTCGATCGTTCCATCGTCGATCGTTTTAATACAAATAGCGTAACTAAGAAACCCGACTACTGCGCCGCGGCTTGCTTGCGGACGATGCCGCCCCACTTGCTGAGCAGCTGCTGGAGGTTCCCGTCCATCCGCGTGCCGACGCCGCCCCACACGAGCAGATGGGGCAGGTCCTCGAAGAACCCGTTGTCGCCAACCTCTTTGACAACCTTGAACCCGAGCCGCCTGTAGTACTTCACCAGCTTGGGCGCGTACTCGTTACCGTCGTCGATGCTGAGCAGCTCCACCTTGCGGCACCCGGCCTCGTGCGCCATGAGGCTGGAGGTGGCGCCGAGGAGAATGGAGAGCCCGAACGTGCTCCGCATCTTCGCCTTCTCGTCGTCGCCCCTGACCCTGGAGTTGTATATCCGCATGGAGTCCATGTGCAGGATGCCGAAAGGTGGCGGCGCGATGAACCCGTCGTGCTCGCCGATGATGTCGGTCTCCTCCGTGCCGGGCTGGCCCTCCTCGCCCGCTCGCGTGGACAGCCGCCGCGCGGTGATCTTGAAGAACGGGCCGGACGTGGACGTCTCCACGGCGAGCCCACGCTTCTTCGCGGCGGTCGCGATCTCGTCCCTGGTGACCATGCCGCCGTCCGCGGAGGCGCTCGTGGACTCGCGCGCGGTACATCGGGTGTGTCTCGGCCGGTTCACGCGGAACCTCGGGGCGAGACCCGCGAAGGACGGTCGCGGCGTTGCGGTCGCCATCTTCCCTGCGATTGAAAAAGTGCGGAACGCGATGGATAACAGACAGTTTAAAAGGGGCGACTGCTCGGGCTCGTTCGGCCATACCGACCGGCACCCGTCCATCGAGACACGCTCGATCGTCATGTCCGCATTCGCCCTCGGCGCATCCTCGGTCCTGGGCGCGTCCCGCGCGCGCCTCCAGCACCGCAGGCCTCAGGCGGTGGCCAAACCCCGCGCCTCCATCATCGCGGCTAGCAAGAAGAAGGTTTTTATCGACGGCGAGGCGGGCACCACCGGCCTGCAGGTCCGCGACAGGCTCGCGGGTCGCGACGACATCGAGATCATCTCCCTCACCGGTGACGATCGCAAGGACCCCGCCAAGCGCGCCGAGTTCCTCAACGCCGCGGACGCCGCCATCCTCTGCCTCCCCGACGACGCCGCGATCGAGGCCGTCGCGATGTGCACCGACCCCGACACCGTCATCATCGACGCCTCCACCGCGCACAGGGTCGCGGACGGATGGGCGTACGGCTTCCCCGAGCTCAACGCGGAGCAGAAGGCGAAGGTCGCGAGCTCCAAGCGCATCGCCAACCCGGGGTGCTACCCCACCGGCATGATCGCGCTGACCCGACCGCTCGTGGACGCCGGGTTCCTGCCCAGTGGCACCGGCCTCGTGGTGCACGCGGTGAGCGGGTACAGCGGCGGGGGGAAGCAGCTGATGGCGATCCACCAGGCGGGTGAAGCCGAGCCGTGGGGCGCGTACGGTGAGTCCCGTCATCGTCGAGTCAAATCATCGTCCCCATCCCGACAGTTAAAAAACGAGAATCGATCAACCCGAACCGGCGCCGGTGACTGACCCGTCCCACCCCATTTCTTCACGCAGGCTTCAACCTCAAGCACAAGCACCTGCCCGAGATGGCGGAGTACAGCGCTCTGGGCCGCACGCCCATCTTCTGCCCGTCCGTCGGCTCCTTCGAGCAGGGCATGGTCGTGTCCGTCCCCATCCACTACGACCAGATGTCCGAGGCGGGCCGCGGCGGCGAGGCTATCCAGAAGTGCCTCGAGGAGAGGTACGCCGGCAGCAAGTTCGTCAGCGTTCGCCCGCTGAACAAGACGGACGACCTGGAGCGCGGGGCCTTCCTCAGGCCGGACACCCTCAACGACACCAACAAGCTCGAGCTCAGCGTCTTCGCCGCCGACGACCAGGGCGCCGTTTGGCTGTGCGCGAGGCTCGATAACCTCGGGAAAGGTGCGTCGGGCGCGGCGGTGCAGAACATGAACCTCGCGCTCGGGTTACCGGAGGACTCGGGGCTCTGATCGAGCGGGTGGAAGCGACGAGGCGATGAGAGCGTCGCGGTTTGTAATAACGTAGTCTATTGGTTTTGGCTTAATCTCGTTTTATCAGTCGGCGGGTGGCGTCGTCAGCCCCCCGCCGCTGCCTCCGCCTCCTCTTTCAGCCGCTTAGCCTCCGCCTTTGCTTTTTTCTTCGCCTCCTTCGCCGCCTCCTCCGCCTTTATCGCCGCTTCCTTCGCCGCGGCTTCGCGCTCAGCCTTGAGCCTGACGGCCTCAGCTTTGAGCCTCTCCGCCTCGACCCTTTCGGCTTCCCTCCTGAGGACGTCGCTCCCGCTTCCCCGCACGTACCCGTTACCCAGCGAATACTCCGCCGGGTTCTCGATCGGCGCCTCCCGCCCGTTCGGGTACCGCACCCACACCCGCGCATTCTCCCGGTCCTCCACGCTCCCGGCGTACTTGACCCCGAGCACCGTGCATCGAATACCGAGCGGCGTCATGACGATGTCGTTGGCGAAGAGACGGAACGGTTCGCAGTGCTCATTCTCGGTGAGATACGCGGGCTTAGCGGCCTTACCCCCGCCCTTCTTGCCCGCGGCCTTCTTCTTCGGCGGCATGGCGTTCGCCGTGGCGGGTGGTCCCGTATGTGAGAGGATGGTCCCGCGCGGCGATGGGCGAACGTTTTCCTGAACGTTCCCCCATCAGCGCCAAGTAAATAACGATCGTTCGTGTCTACCAAATACGTACGATATGAAGTCGTTCATCTATTTACATATTTCCAATTTACACTGACTGTTTGTCTGTCGTTGTGTTTTACGATGCCCTGGAAGTGACACGTGCAATTCCATCTTCTCTTCTCAATCGTCGCGTCAAACGAAGGCGCGTCTCCCGCCTCGGAGCCTCCTGCCGACGTCCCCGTCGCCCTCGATCTCGAACCGTCGAGCCGAGTATGTCATCCATCGCCATGTCCGCGCTCCGCGCTCGCGGCGCCCTCTTCGCGGGAGCCAAGATCTCCTCCCGCGCCAACAAGGTGGGCACCACCGGCCCTCGCGCCGCGGTGCCTCGCGTGACCGCCGCCGCTTCTGGCGACGACGAGTACGCCGCCCAGCTCTCCCGCGCGCTCCGCACCATCAACACCGCGTCGGTGCCCGTCAAGACCGTCAAGACCGCCGCGCCCGTCGCCGAGGCGAAGTTGGAGGCCACGTCCGTCGGAACCGCCGACGAGATCGTGTACACTTTGAAGGGACCCGAGCCGCAGAAGTTCGGCGTCGCCGACGGTGAGCTCACCAACGTCCTCACCGCGTCGGGGTCCTTCGTCACGCGCGCGGTGTCCGGCGCGCTGTGCGAGGGATGGACCCCAACCGTCGTCGAGGGGAGCCCCCCCGAGGGCCAGTACACCCTCGGCGAGCTCGGCGGCCGCTGGCTCAAGGAAACCTCCGACGTCGCCAAGTTCCCGCGGCCCGCGGCGCCCATCAAGCTGTACGAGTTCGAGGGGTGCCCGTTCTGCCGCAAGGTGCGCGAGGCGGTGGTGTGGCTGGACCTCGACGTGGAGTTCTACCCGTGCCCTCAGGGCGGACCGAACTTCCGGGAGTACGTCAAGAACACCGGCGGCAAGTCCATGTTTCCGTACATGGTCGACGACAACTCCGGGGTTTCGATGTACGAGTCCGACGACATCATCGACTACCTCTACGACAACTACGGCCCGGGTAAGGAGAAGGTTCCCAGTCTGCTGAGAGCCGGGGCGCTGACGGTGCTCACCGCGGGTTTCGGGCTGGCGCCAAGGATGGGAGCGGGGAGCAGATATACGCCGGCGAAGATGCCCGAGAAGCCCATCACCATTTACTCGTACGAGGCGTCGCCGTTCTGCAAGCTCGTGAGGGAGAAGCTGGTGGAGCTAGAGCTGCCGCACCTCATGCGGACGGTCGGGCGGGGCTCGCCCAAACGGCAGGAGCTGAAAGATCGACGGGGGACGTTCCAGGCGCCCTACATGGAAGATCCAAACACGGGAATCGCCATGTTCGAGTCGTCGGCGATCGTCAAGTACCTCGAGGAGCAGTACGCCGCGTGAGCGTCGAGCACACGACGCGGATAGATGATACGAGTAATGAAAGGATACGAGTAATGAAAGGATACGAATAATAAAAGCCGCGTGCATTCTGTTCGTCGTCGTCGCCTCGTGTACCCGCGTGTTATTACAAATTGATGCTCGCCAACCTCGGCCTGGCGAGCCCCACCGGCATGGACCCCCCGACCAGTATCTGGTTCGGCAGGTCCACCCGCACCAGCCTAAACTTAAACGCACGGCCCTCCCACGTCGCGTCCACGTCCTTCACGTTCGGATCCAGCAGCGTGATCGTCGAGCTCTGCCGCACCGCTCCGTCCTCCAACCCGTACACCGAGAGCGCCGCGAGGTCCCCGTCGCCGTCCACCACGATGTAGTGCAGGTTCAGTAAGTCCTCCGCGGTGGCGTCCAGCGCCGCGCGGACGTTCACGCACACGCCTTTGTTCACCCCGGGTCGCAGCGCCTTCAGGGACCCGCCGCGGTACTCCGTGGGGGTCGACGCGCGAGCCTCGGCGAGCTGCTTCTGCATCGGCAGCAGCCGCTTTGGCTTGAACATGGGCCCCTGTCCCGCGCACCCGTCGTCCAGCTTCGCGAGCACGGCGAGCATCGCATCCACCTCGCCGCGCCAAGGCAGCTGCGGGTCCAGCGCGGCCGCGCGCTTGAACCCCTCCAGCGCGGGACCGTAGTCCTCGACGTACCTCCGCACCGTAGCTCGGTTGAAGTGCAAGTCGGGGTAGTCCCCGACGCCGCCCTTCGTGAGGCTCCCGTCCCCCGCCGGCCCGCCCTTCTCCGCGTTCGAGAAGCACTGCAGCGACTGCGTCAGCTTCGCCGGGTCCGTCGCGCCCTCCGCGAAGAACTGGGTCATGTACGCCATGCCGCACTGATACCAGCTGTGTCCGTCGGTGAGGTCCATCTTGATGGCCGCCTTTGCGTGTTTGAGAGACTCCAACACGTGCGTCTTCTGCTCGTCCGTCCCGGGCGCCGCCTTGGCCTTGGCGATCGTGCGGTAGAGCATGGACATGCACTGCGACGCCTTCTTGTTCGGCGCGCGTGCGGTCACCGCGGCGTAGCAGTTCCTGGCTCCGTCCAGGTTGCCCTTCCGCCACAGAAGTTGCCCGAGGCAGATCCACGCGCCCTCCAGCGTGGGGTTGAGCTTGGCGGCCTTCTTGAGCGCCTCCTCCGCGCCGAGAAGGGCTTTTGCGTCATCCGCGTCGCCGTGATCGGCGGTGCACTCCACGAGCCGGCCGCGGAGGTAGAGCGCCCGCGCGCGATCTGACGCGCTTCGATCGGGTCCCTCCATGTCCGACGACCGCTCGAGGACCGCGCGGAGGAGCGCCTTGAGCTCATCGCGCGTCGCGGAGGCGGCGGCGGCCTGCCCCCTGTCGTCCGCGTGTTCGTACTTGGCCACTGCGGACATGGATACGGCGACGGTCAGTCAGGCGGGGTGGATGCGAAAGGGGCGGGTCGAACGCGACGAGATGGACGGAGGCGTTTGAAAAAAAAAGGCCGAAAGGGGAGGGCGGGGTGCACGACTACAGCGCGGGGACGCACCGAGCTCATCCGCGCGCTCTTCGAAAGCGATGAGGTCGTCTACGCTCATGTCGTTATCGCCTCGGTTCGATGCGAACGGTCCGCCGAGGGCGTCGACGCGTCCAGTGCGCGTCGAGGTGTGTCCGAACCGTCGGTGCCGTTTGGATCTCGTTGACTCCCGCTCTCGGATGCTGAGCTGTTGTGGTTCACTTCAGATCCAGTCAGGGTTGGGCCGCCCGCACTGGCACGAGCGACATGGCGGACGTCGGGGCTCTGGTGACCAGCGCGCAGTCGCTGTGCGCCAGTGATGCGGGCCTCAAAGAGCTCCAGACCCTCCTCGAAGCCAACAAGGACGGGCTGGTGGAGCAGACCGAGTCGTGCCTCGCGGCGCTCGAGTCCGGCGCCCTCCTCCCCGACCAACACGCCCTCGCGTGGATCCACCTGCTCCGCGCGGTCGCCGGTCCCGCGCCCCCGAGGGAGACCCCGCGGCACGAGCTCGACCCCGCGGGGGAGACGATGATGGGGATGGGATCGCAGGGCTCCGACCAGCCCCCGGCTCCATCGCCGGCGCCGTCGCCGGCTCCGACGCACACGCAGCCAAACAACAACAGCATCAATCGCCGGCGCGCGCTGCACCTCACGGGCGACGACGCGGGCGGCGCCACCGGTGACAGATTCGCCAACCTCGCGTCGCGGCTCTGCGCGTCGTGCCCGCGGACTCACGCGGCGAAGGATCCGGTCAAGTTCGCGCGCGTCTGCGCCGAGCTCAAGGATGTCGCCGTCGCCAAGGCTAGGCCCGCCGCCGCCATCGCGCCTTTGCTCCGCGCCGTGACGATCGCCGCGCCCACCGAGGACCACCTCACCGCGCAGCACTCGCACCTCTTCCACGCGTGCATCGCGGCGAAGATGCCCGACGCCGCGCTGAACGTGCTCACGAAGCGGGTGTTCGAAGTGGAGCCCAAAACGACGGGCGTCTCCGTACACGACTTCCTCGCGTACTGCCTCCACGGGGGTGAAATCTACGCCGCCCTCGGACGGTTCGGGGACGCGTGCGACGTGCTGGAGCACGCGGTGCGCGCGCCCGCGTCCGCGGTGAGCGACGTCGTGGTCAAGTGCTACAAACGGCTGGTGCTCTGCGCGCTCGTCGCGAAGGGCGCGGTTGGTTCCTTCCCTCGGCGCTCGGCGGGCGTGGTGCAGCGCAACCTCAAGAGCGCGTGTTCCGAATACACCGCACTGGCGGACGCGTACACGTCGCGGAACGGAGAGGCGCTGGTGGCCAAGGCGGCGGAGTATCAGTCGGTGTGGGCGAGGGACGGCGTGGAGGGCCTGGTTCGCGCAGTCGTGGAGAGCGTCGGCGGGAGACACGTCGCCCGGCTTACCAAGACGTACCTCACGCTGTCCTTGGACGACATCGCGCGCGAGGCGGGTTTGGCGGGCGGCGCCGCGGAGGCTGAGCGCACGATCCTGCGGATGATCGGCACGGACGAGATCCGCGCGAGCGTGTCGAGGGCGGACGGGATGGTGAGCTTCCACGACGCGAGCGGCGACCAGTTCTCGACGGCGAGGTTTTCCGCAAAGCTCGAGGCGTGCATCTCGGAGGCGCAGGTCATGTCGGAGAGGCTGAGGCGCGCGGACGAGTCGATACGGAGCGATAGGCAGTTCCTGGCGAAGCAGGCGGAGGCGTCGCACGGATCGTTGGGTGGGAGCCTGCGGGGGATGAGGGTCGGCGGCGACGACCTCGGGGACATGTGAAGTCGTCGATGGAATCACGGCACGAATTGAATACGCACACAAATTCTAGCTAGCGCACCGACACACGAATTCAAGCCGCGAGGTTCGCCTCGATGAGGGTCGGCCCGGACCTCGTGAATGCCTCCTCGAGCGCGGCGCGCAGCTCGTTGACCGTCGTGACGGTCGAAGCCGGGACCCCGTACCCGGTCGCGATTCCGACCCAATCGATGGCGGGTTGCGAGATGTCGGTGAGCCTCTTCGACGCGAAACCCGGTGGGCCGATGCGTTGCATCGCCATCTCGATCTTCAGGATCTGGTACGCCCAATTGGCGCACACGACGGTGACAACCTTGAGTCGCTCCCTCGCCTGCGTCCACAGCGCCTGCGGGGAATACATGGCGCTGCCGTCGGCTTGCAGGTTGATCACCCACCGGTCCGGGCACGCCACGGCGGCGCCGACCGACGCCGGCGGCCCGAATCCGATCGCCCCGCCGGTCAGGGTCAAGTGCGAAAACTCGGGGCACCCCGCGCTCTGGTCCCAGTAGGACCCGCCGCTGGTCAGCGACTCGTCGACCAGGACGCATCCCGCCGGTTGGGTGAAGCTGACGACGGCGCACAGATTGCCCGGGTTGAGCTTGGCGTCCGCGGGCATTCGGGGCGGCGCCGGTCTCTTCGCCGCCGCCGCCTCGATCTTCGCACCCGCGACACCCTCGCCGACCACCTTGACGACCTCTTCGAGCAGCACCTTGAGGTTATTCGCGACGTCACCGCCGCAGTCAATCTCCCAGACGAAATCGTCGTTCTGCTTGAGAAGGTGTATGGGTCCGCCGTCGTAGCCGAACATGGCGATCGGTCTTCTCGCGTCGCACGTCACGACGACGTCGTACGACTCGAGCTTTTTCGCCGTGTCCTTGGGAAAGTAAGGGAGCCGTGTGAGGTGCGGGAGGGACCCGCCGCGGTCCACGCGGGCGAACGCGTTCTCGCAGACGACGTCGGCGCCCGTCACCGCGGCGACTTTGCCGAGAGCCTCCAGCGCTCCGCCGTCGGCGAGGGTGGCGTCTCCCGCGACGTAGAACGCGCACGTTCCGGGCGCGCACGCGACGACCGCGGCGGCGCACTGCTCGAGGAACCCTCGAACCTTGTCCGCGTCCATCGGCTTGGGCTCCCCCGCGTCGATGGCTTCCCGCACGGACATGACCTCGCTCAGAGCCACGAAGGCTCCATCCGGCCCGTTTGGCTTTTCCCAGCCTCGGTCGTGCGGGACGATGACGGTCGCCACGCGGCCCTTGGACGTCGCCGGCGCGTTGCTCTCGCGCCGCCTCGTCGCCTTGATCGCGTCGATGGCGTCCGCGCGCATCGCGCCCGGGACGTCGGAGGTGCGGACCCAGGAGCTGACGGTGGACGCGAGCGCCTCGATATCCGTCTCGAGTAACGCGTCGGCTCCGTGGTGCCAGGTGGCCATGTCCCCGACGAGGTTCACGACCGGGGAGTTGGCGCGGCGCGCGTTGTGCAGGTTCGCGAGGGCGTTCGCGAGCCCCGGGCCGAGGTGGAGGACGGTGCACGCGGGTTTACGTGCCATCCGGGCGTAGCCGTCCGCGGCGCCGCTCACGACGGTCTCGTGCAGCCCGAGGACGGGTCGCATCGCGTCCGGGCCGAGGGAATCGAGCGCGCCGACGAGCCACATCTCGGTCGTCCCGGGGTTGGCGAAGCACACCTCAACGCCGCCCTCATGAAGCGCGTGAACGAGGGCCTCGGCGCCCGTCTTTGGAGGGGCGCGAGGGGAGAAGGCGGAGCCGCCTCGAGGAGCCATGGCGTTGTGTCGCACCCATCGAGGCGCAAGCACGATAGTCTAATAAAACGGCATCGGAAAACGCGCGCCCGGGAGTCCGAAAGTCCCGTCTCGCGAAGAAGGCTCTGAAGGCCGCCTCGGGTGGCTCACTCCCTGACCCACCGCCCGCCGCCGGCCATGGCCCAAACCACGCTCCCCGAAGACCGCCTGCTCTGGGACGTCGACAACCCCGAGAACTTCGTCCCCACGTGCGAGCGCGAGCAGTTCTTCTCGAAGCACCTGGGACGAAGGCGCGACCTGATACGCGACCACGCCGAGCTCCTTCAGGCGGACTACGACAACGCCAAGGCTCGCGGGGAGATCCCGCAGGACCACCCGGGGGACAACGAGGTACACATGCAGAACGTGTACGCGGAGATGGCGTACGAGGCTGAGCGCCTCGGCATGCACCGCGTCGCCGAGGCGAGGGAGCGCGAGGCGAGCCTGTGGGGCGGCGGGCCGAACGTCGACGTCCTGGACGAGTTCACCATCAAGCCGCGCAGCAAGGAGGACGACTCGCTGTATCAGCACAGCGAGCTGCCGTTCGAGGAGTGGCACTTCGACGAGGAGGACGCGGGGGCGAACTTGCTCGCGACCCCCGCGCTCCCGACCACGGGCTGGCGAAGCCACTCGGAGAAGAGTTGATCGCATCGGTTACTTGTAGATCGGCAGTCGTGTCAACTTGTAGATCGGCAGTCGTGTCAACTTGTAAATCAAAATCGACAGGAGTCATTTCACACTGCGCCTCCATGGAGTACGTCGACGCGGGCACGCAGACCGGCCCACCTTGCGACCCATCATCCGGCGCGCTCGACCGTCCACCGCGCGACGAGCCCTATCCGGATTGGGCCAAGGACATCTGGCAAAGGCTCAACGGCAGGGACCAGAGCCAGGAGGAACGCGACTACAACCGCAACTGGTTCGAGTCCCGACACCAGAACCAAGACTGCGTCGCCAAGCACCGCGCCAACCCGTCCTACGAGCGCCCGAGGGAACGGCGCGTCGAGGGCGACCCGACCGCCCCGCCCGGGTCGTCGCGCAGCGGGCCGAGGATCCTCTGCGACAAGCAGGTCCTCGCGCCGCTTCGACCGCCGGGAGACCTCGAGGGGCCCGGCTTTGAGTACCGCACCGAGAACTGCGGCCACAACGAACCCACTGTGGGTCTCTGGGGTTTGAGGTAACTTAGGGTGTATGCCCGAGTCCGACGATCCTCCGGCGACGTCGCGCATGTTTCTGCTCGGCATCGTGGTCTGGTTCAACCTCGTGACATGGGCGGTGGAGCGGGCGCACGCGGCGATGACGCGCGGCGCCAGGTTCCAAGAGCTCAGACCCGACCAGCTGGCGCCCGCGTCGCCTCTTTTCGATGAGTGACAAAAAAAGCAAAAAAAACGACGCGACCCCGCCGTTTGTTCCAAAGTGCATTAAACGCGTATATCGTCTATCGTCTATGAGTGCGTACCCTGGTCCTTGGTCAACACGTCGGACACACGCCCGAGCCTCTGGAACACCCGCCCGAAGAACCCGCTATCGGGCCCGCGTCGCCTCGCCTCCTCCTTTTGACTCCGCGTCGGTTCCGCCTCGTTCACGTCGTCGATGCTCGCCTGCGCCCCCTCCGTGTCACCGCCCCTGTCGGACGCGTCGAACAGCCCGCCGAACACCCCGCGCCGCGCCGCGTGCTTCCGCCGCTCCTCCCCGTCCAGCTCGGCGATCGCGCGCTCGATCGCCGGGTCCGTCGCGCCCTCGGAAAACGCCAGCGCCTTTGTCAAATCCGCCCTCGCTCCGTCGTCCTGGCCGAGCGCCCTCCTCGCCTTACCCCGCCTGTAGAACGCCTTGGGGTTCTCCGGGTCGACGCCCAACGCGCGCCCCGCCTGGTCCACGGCGTCGTGGTACCGCTCCATCTTGAGGTAGCACGCGCAGAGGTTCAGGTGCGCCGGGAGCTTCTCGCCCTCAGCCTCCTCGAGGTACTCTCCGAAGAGCTGCATCATCATGTCGTCGGTGAGGAAGCTGAGCGACATCTCGTACTCCCTCGCGGCGGCGGGCACGTCGCCGCCGCGGAACGCCGTGTTCCCGTTCATCCTGTGCGACTTGACGCGCTCGATGCGCTCCTCGTAGAGCATGTCCGCGCGCTCCATCGCTTCGCCCTTGACTCCGATGAGCTCGACGTCGACGAGCATCCAGCAATTCGGCGGCACCGCCGGGAAAGAGAAGTTGCCCTCCTCGCCGTAGCACAGCTCGGGCGGGACCCTGAACAGGCACCGCTCGCCCGGACGCATCGCGCGGACGCACTCGTACAGCGCCGGGTGGTGCCGGCGCTTACCGTCGGTGACGGGTATCGCCTTGCCGACGAGAATCTGATGGGGTTCCGACTCGCGGCGCGTGCTCCACGCCTCGTCCCCTGATGCGTTGAGCTGCCACATGTCGTAGTGGACGAAGCACGTGGCTCCGTCGGCGGGCGGCGGCTCCGTGGCGGACCCCTCGCGCATGATCTGCTTGTCCACGCCGGGGTGCCCGCCCGTGAGCACGCGGCGCGACGTGCACATCACCGGACCGTGCGGCTTGTCGAGAGGGTACTTCCACTCGCCCACGAGCGGGACGGCGTCGTCGCCCAGCGTCGGGTTCCATCGCAGACGCTCAGCCTCGACGCGGGATGCCGCGGTGGAGCCGCTCTCTGCGCGCGCATCCGCCGTGCCCGTGTCGTCCGAGTCGCCCATGTCGGCACAGCCGTGCGCGTCAGCCAGTGCCATCGAAACCCTCGGAAGTTCCGAAGACGTGGCTGAGTTTCGTCATCGAAATTCGCCGGGCGAGGGGCGCAGTGTGGGGACGCGCGGGTGCGGCGCCATGAGCGGGTTCCCCGCCGCGGCGCAGCCGGACATCATACGCGCCGTCCAGAAAGATGAAGTATACGTGCGGGTAAGCTTCGACAACCACGCGTCGCCATCCCTCCCGTGCCCCGCCCGATCCACGCTCACCGAGCGCTCCGCCCTAAAATCCAACAACAGATGCTCCGCGACGCCATGCTGGACACCGCGAGGCGATGCTTCGACGCCAGGACGGTGGTCAGGCACCAGCAAAACGTCGGGGTCCTCGCGACGCTGTGGTACCACGGCCTCACCACCGGGTGCGGGTGGCAGACGCTCGGCGAGGAGTACGTCGACGTGTTTCAATGCAACGCAAACGGAGAGTTCCCGGGAGCCTCGCGGCGGTGGCTCCTCGTGCTGCTCGAGGCGCTCACCCCGCCGCTCATGGAACGCGCGAGGGTACACGCGAGGCGGATATCGACGCGACGCGAGCGGGAACGGGACGAAGCGGACGAGCAGAGGAGGCGAGACAACGCGAGCGATCGATCGGGAGGACGCGGATCAGTTGAGACCGGTCGAGATGAGCGAGGCGAGCAGCCGGCGGCGTCGTCGTCATCCTCGTTCAACACGGACGCGCTGTGGGACGCCCACAGGGCCCGCGCGGTGCTCGGTAAGGCTGCGATGCGGCTGGCGAGGGCGGTGGACGACGCGACGCTGGCGCTGTTCCATCCCCCGCCGCCCGCGCCCGGAACCGACGAGCGCCCGCCGGAGCTCACCGAACCCAACCGAGGTTTCCTCTCTAAGCTCCACCTCGCGGCGTTCTACGCGCGGGGACGTCACTATCAGGCGACGAAACGGCTCGCGGGGGTGCGGTACGTGTTCGCCGGGCAGCTCGGGCCGGAAGGCAGGCCGAGGTACGGGCTGTTGGGGGTGTTTCTGGCGGCGCGGTTAGCGGCAAGCGCGGCGGGGTCGGCGATGACCCGCAAGGAGGACTCGACGTTTGGCGGTCTAAACGGTGTATCCACGGCGGACGACGCGCCCGGGAGGTTCGTGATACGCGGGCCGGACGGCGAGGAGATGCGTACCGGCGATGAACCACCTCGGGTCAGTTCAAACGCGGACGGAGCCGACGGAGCCGAGGGGAAGAAGTGCGCGTTGTGTCTGTCACCGCACGACGCGGCCACCGCCACGCCTTGCGGGCACGTGTTCTGCTGGGAGTGCGTGGCGAGCTGGTGCGCGCAGAAGCCGGAGTGTCCTCTGTGCAGGGCGCCGTCGCGGCCGCAGCAGCTGGTGAGGCTCGGGAACATGGCGCTGTGAGGACGGTTTTAGCGTGAATGAAATGGAAAAAGTAGTTTGGCAGTTTGGGTTCCTCTCGGACGGGCCGAGCCTAATATCGAAAAGCAACGACGCCGCCCGCCCTCTCGCAGTATCGCGCGCACCGAGTGCCCCGCGACCGCGCATTCACCCTCTAAACGACAATGGCTAAGACCAAGGCTGCGCCCGAACCCAACGGAGGCGCCGCGAAGACGTCCAAGACCGCGCCGAAGGGCGGAAAGGTTGCCAAGAAGGAGGCCAAGCCCAAGAAGGAGAAGACGGAGCCGAAGCCCCGCGACCACATCCCTCAGAACCCCGCCGCGCTCCCCAGGCTCGACCCGTCGGACTCGCAGGAGGACGCGACGTTCCTCAAGATCATCGCGTGGAACGTCGGCGGGCTCAGAAAGCTGCTCGAGGAGGAACGGGAGGGGTGAGCTTTTTTTTGTTCACTGACTGTTGGCTATGCTAACACCTTCGTACCTTCGTAATAACTTTGTGTTTTCCAGTATCCTCAAGGCTCTCGTGGACGCGGAGGACCCCGACGTGTTGGTGCTCGTCGAGACCAAGCTTCAGGACAAGGACGTGGCCAAGGTCACCGCGAAGCTCCGGAACGTGATGTCGTCCAACGTCTACCCGACCGTCGAGTTCGCGTGCATGACCGCCGGGGACGACTCCAACACGGGAAAGCTCGGAACATCCGGAGTGTGCGTCATCACCAAAGCAACCCAGTGGGTTTACGGAGATGAGATCGGACCCTGTGGCTTTGGTCCGACCTCCGATAAAGTAACGGTTCACAAGGGATTTTTAACCGACATGATGCAGTGCATCGTTCACGCCGACGGCGGCCGCGTGATGACGCTGGAATTCAAGGATTTCAACCTCATCTGCACCGTCGTGCCCTCCTCGGGTGAGAAGCTCGACAAACTCGACTACCGCACCGGCGAATGGCACGGGGAATTCAGCGAGTCCCTTCGCGAACTCGATACCGGTAAACCGACCATCGTCATCGGCGACCTCAAGATCGCACCCGAGGGCGAGAAGGACGTCTACAATTGGACCACCGCGCCGAGGCTCAAAGACGCCGAGGAGCCGAAGATGTGCGAAAACGACAAAAAGAAAGGCGGCGTCCCCGGCATGACGAGGAAAGAACGCGAGAGCTTCCAGGAGATGCTTGAAACCAACGACGGGTTTGTCGATTCATTCCGCCACTTCCACCCCGACGCCACCGGCTGGTACACGCGCTGGAGCGTCCGCGCCGGTAACAGGCCGTACAACGCGGGCGTGAGGTCGGACCTGGCGCTGGTGCCAACACGCACGCTGGAGGACGATGCCGACGTCAAGGTGGTGGACGCGTTCATACTGGACAAGACAACGGCGGGTCACTCGGATCACGCGCCGATTGGCATCACGCTGAAGATCGGCGACGCGTGAGAGCTGAGGATGGAGAGATCCGATACCTTCTTGCTCCAGAGGAACGAAGCAAGCCTCTGGAGTAGACCTGTCTTCCGAGGTATCAGATGAAGCATGGAAGCTTCAAATGCAACGAGCCGTGGGACGGGCGAGTAGGAACATCGTGCGACCTTGAATACGAACATTTCACGTACAAGACCCATCTACACGTCTCACACATCACCTGAGG
>Ga0115567_10000819_pt1 | contig 30817 bp, 27 predicted proteins | sample COGITO_mtgs_1204_2_FD_88679 | JGI IMG/M metagenome (GOLD analysis project Ga0115567, IMG submission 88679) | Pelagic marine microbial communities from North Sea - COGITO_mtgs_120412 | ecosystem: Environmental > Aquatic > Marine > Epipelagic | place: Germany:Helgoland, sampling site Kabeltonne...
AACCAGAGAGGTAAACGACACATTGGTAGTCGCCTTTTTCTTTAGGAATCAGAAGGGGATTGTATTTTGTACTGGGATCACCTAACGGATTTTTTTCGAGGGCTGTGCTCTCTACTTTCAAAGTTTTTACATCGAATTTACTTAATGAATAAGTCAGCAGGTTTTCTAAAAACATACAAAAAGTATATCAGATTAAATTAAAGCTGTTAACCTGCAAGCTTGACCTTAGAGAGTTTTTTATTGAGATCGAAACCATTAACTTTGTTACGACCATTTTCTTTTGATTCATAAAGAGCTTTGTCCGCCCACTGCACAAGTTCTTTAGCTGTCACTTTAATTTCATTGTTAGGCTTTAAAACAGCAATTCCCATGCTAGTGGTCAGATCCATTTTATGTTCACCGTTGTTAAAGTCGTAACTTTCGATAGTGCTTCGCAAACGCTCGGAGTAGCTCATTGCACCATTAAAATCAGTTCCGGTTAGAATCACCATGAATTCATCCCCACCATAGCGCACGCCAAAATCTACATCTCTTAGAGATTTTTTAATGATACCTCCAACCTCTTTTAGAACAAAGCTTCCAAAAAGATGATCATGATCATCATTCACTCTTTTGAAGTGGTCCATATCAAGCATGATTGCGCAAATACCCGATCCAAATCTTCTGTTTCGACTGATCTCTAGTTCAATTTTTTCAAAAATACCGCGCATATTGTAGAGTCCCGTAAGGTCATCAATGTCCACAAGTGCTTGGAGTTTTTTGTTCGCTTCAGTCAGCTCATCTGTCAAAGTTTTGATCCTCAATTGAGCTTTTACTCTAGCCAGGAGCTCATGAGGATTAAATGGTTTACAAATATATCCATCTGCACCCAACTCTAAACCTTTGATCACATCTTCAGTTCCTGAATTACCAGAAACAAGCACAACAGATGTGTACTCTTCTCTTTTTCTAACAATCTCAAGAGTTTCTAACCCACTGATTCCAGGCATATTGATATCTAGCAAAACCAAATGTGGCTCTTTTTCATCAATCATTTTTAATGCTTCAGAACCACTCGAAGAAACGCAAATTTCAAAGCCTGAAGACTCAAGAACAGCCGTCATCAGCATTGTGATTTGAGGGTCGTCATCGACGATCAGTATCTTTTGAGTTTTCACTGCTTGCATATTCTCTCCAACTGCTTATTTATCGGCAAATTTTGTAAAAACGTTGAGCTCAATTGATGACTTTAAAAGGGTACTTAGGTATGGGTTTAGACAGATTATGACTCGGATTTGATAAGGTTTTCACATCTGAAACTCACCTATTTAAACTTATGACTTTAAGTGGAGAACTGAAATGGCCTATAAACATCTTGAGATCGAACAAAAGTGGCAAAAGGTCTGGGGTGACCGCAAAACATTCGAAGCTGAATTTCCTTCAAAAAAACCAAAATTTTATGCTCTAGATATGTTTCCCTACCCATCAGGATCTGGACTTCACGTAGGGCATTTAGCCTCTTACCTTCCCACTGATGTGGTGGCTCGCTTTAAGCGCGCTCAGGGTTTTAACGTTCTTCACCCTATGGGCTATGATGCATTCGGTCTGCCTGCTGAACAGTACGCTATTCAAACTGGCGTCCATCCCGAAGTCACAACTAAAGCGGCCATCAAAAATTTTAAGCGCCAACTAGAAAGTTTTGGATTTAGTTTTGACTGGTCAAAATCACTTGCCACTACCGACCCTGCTTTTATGAAGTGGACACAGTTTATTTTTACAGAGCTCTTTAACAAAGGTCTCGCCTTTCAAAAAGAAGTTCCTGTAAATTGGTGTCCTGCTTTAAAAACTGTATTGGCAAACGAAGAAGTGGTAGATGGAAAAAGTGAACGTGGCGGGCATCCCGTTGAACGCATGCCAATGAAACAGTGGATGCTTAAAATCACTGATTACGCTGAAGAACTTTTGCAAGGCTTAGAAAAAATTGACTGGCCTTATCGCACTAAAGAAGGTCAAAAAAACTGGATTGGAAAAAGTGTTGGAGCCAACGTAAATTTTAAAATTAAAGACAGTGACAAAGATCTGCAGGTTTTCACTACCAGGCCAGACACCCTTTTTGGTGTGACCTTTATGGTTTTGGCTCCTGAACATCCTTTTGCTAAAGAAATTTCAACAAAAGACAAACTTGGTGAAATTGAATCATATATAAAAACAACTGCTTCAAAAAGTGAAGTCGACAGACAAAGCAGCAAAGAAAAAACTGGTGTCTTCACAGGCGCTCACGCTCTTCACCCCCTTACTGGAACAAAGATTCCCATCTGGATTTCTGAATATGTGCTTTTTGATTATGGCACTGGAGCCATAATGGCAGTTCCCGCTCATGACGAAAGAGACTTTTCCTTTGCTGAAACTTTTGATTTAGAGATTCACCGCGTTTTAGATGGAGGAGACCTGCCCTTTGTTGGGGAAGGAAAGCTCGTCAATTCAGAATTTCTAAATGGTCTTTCTAAAGCAGATGCGATTAAAAAAGCTATTGCTGCATTAGAAGAAAAAGGCACAGGCCAAAAAGAAACTCTTTACAAGCTAAGAGACTGGCTTTTTTCCAGACAACGCTTTTGGGGTGAACCTATTCCAATAGTGCACAAAAAAGATGGCAGCAGCAGAGCACTTGGCTTAGAGGAGCTTCCGCTCACACTCCCCGTTTTAGAAAACTACGAGCCATCGGACAGTGGCGACGCCCCCCTTGCTAAAAATGAAGATTGGATGACTGTTGCCGATGGCACAAGAGAGTCTCACACCATGCCTGGCTCTGCTGGTTCATCATGGTACTTTTTACGTTACCCTGACACTAAGAATGAAAATGAAATCTGCAGCAAAGAAAAACAAGACTACTGGCTTCCAGTGGATTTATATGTTGGCGGACCTGAGCACACCGTTGGCCACCTTCTCTACTCAAGGTTTTGGACTAAATTTTTAAAAGACCAAGGCCTTATAAGTATTGATGAGCCTTTTTCTAAACTCGCTCACCAAGGGATGATACTCGGTCCCGATGGCGAAAAAATGTCGAAATCAAGAGGCAACGTCATCAACCCTGATGATGTAAAAGAAGAGTTTGGAACGGACGCGGTCAGAATCTACATCAGCTTTATGGGACCTTTTGAAAGAGACAAGCCCTGGAACACAAAAGGAATTGAAGGGAGCAGAAGGTTTTTAGACCGCATCTGGAGGCTCTGTGTTGATGAAGAAGGTAAGAACCTCCTAAACGATGAAGCTCCCAGCGAAGACCTTTTAAAAAGCCTTCACAAGACCATTAAAAAAGTCACTGGTGATATTGAGTCCATGAGCTTCAACACAGCGGTAAGCGCTATGATGATACTCGTTAATGAAATCTATAAAGAGGCTGGCAAAGAAAAAGGCCATTCAAAAACCGTTATTTTTAGCCTACTCAAACTCCTTAGCCCTTTTGCTCCCCACACCTCTCAAGAACTTTGGTCTATTTGCACGGGTAAGGAATCTTTAATCTGTGAAGAGGCTTGGCCTACATTTGAAGAGGAACTTTGTATAGAAGACTCAGTAGAAATGGCCGTTCAAATCAACGGCAAGGTCCGAGGGAAGATTCAAATTGGCCCAGAGGCGAGTGAAGAAGAGGCTTTGAAATTAGCAAATGCCGTTGAGAATGTTCAGACCCACCTTGAGGGTAAAAAGATTATAAAAGTGATTTATAAGGCCTGTAAAATTTTAAATCTTATTGCAAAGTAGAACGCTATGAAATGGACAACTGAAGACAGCAAAAAATTATATGGCATCGACAAATGGGGCGGTCCATTTTTTAACGTAAATGCAAAAGGCAATATGGCTGTCAGCACAGATCTAAAAAGTTGCGAGGGTCAGTCCATAGACCTTCTGGAACTCACTGAAGATTTGCAAGAGCGTGGAGTCAGGCTCCCTATTCTAGTCAGGTTTCCTGACATTCTTCATTCTAGAATTAAAAACCTAACCAATTGTTTTGGGCGTGCTTTTAAAGAAAGTGGATACAAAGGCGAGTACTACGGCGTCTATCCAGTCAAAGTGAATCAAGAAAAGCATTTGGTTGAAGATATTGTGCGTATAGGCGAAAAATACAATATGGGGTTAGAGTGTGGAAGTAAGCCTGAACTTTTAATAGCGCTATCTAAAATGAGAAACCCTAACGGCATCATTGTTTGCAATGGTTTTAAAGACAAAGATTATATTGAAACAGCTCTACTCTCTAGAAAACTTGGCCGCAGAACAATCATTGTTGTTGATAGATATGTAGAACTACAGACCATCATTGATATTTCTAAAAAGCACAAAATCAAACCTTTTATTGGGCTGCGTGGCAAGCTCTCTACACAAGGTGCTGGCAGGTGGTCAGAAAGCTCCGGTAACAAATCAAAGTTTGGACTGACGCCCCATGAAATGGTCACAGCGGTTAAAATTTTGAAAGATGAAAATATGCTCGAGAGTTTAGAGCTCTTGCATTTTCATATAGGCTCACAAGTTCCCGCTATTCAAAGCATCAAAAGCTCTTTGAAAGAAGGGGCTAGATTTTTTGCTGAGCTTTTTGAACTGGGTGCAAAACCTAAATACATGGACGTGGGAGGAGGGCTTGGGGTCAACTACGATGGCTCTGGAAGTTCAGACAGCTCTGTAGATTATTCAGATCAAGAGTATGCAAATGATGTAGTCTACACCATCAAGTCAGTTTGTGATGAAAAATCTATTCCTCACCCTCACATAGTCACTGAATCAGGCAGATCTCTAGTGGCTCACACCTCAATGCTTATTTTTAATGTTCTCGGCTCAAACAACACTCAGTCAGTGACTGAGATAGAACCTATTAAGTCTCAAGACCATCAGGTTTTAAGAGATCTTGCAGATATTTCAAAATTTTTGAAAAAGAAAAATATCAAAGAGGCTTTTAACGATTTAGGGCAAATCAAAAAAGACGTTCTGCAACTTTTTACCTACGGAGTTTTAAGTTTAAAACAAAGAGCCGTGGCAGAAGAGTTGATCAACAACATCTACATTGATGTTAGAAAAATTGTAGCCAAAGAGCCCGAGCAGTTTGCTGATCTTATCGATGAGCTCGACTCAATCTTATGTGAAACCTACTACTGTAATTTTTCTATTTTTCAATCACTCCCCGACTCTTGGGCGATGGATCAACTTTTTCCAGTTGTTCCCATTCATAGACTTAACGAAATTCCCGAAAGAAGAGCCGTGTTAGTAGACCTTACCTGTGATTCAGATGGAACACTTGATGAGTTTATTGACCCTACAACCTCTGACCGCCCTCAAAAATACCTTGAAGTACATAAACTTAAAAAGGACACGCCATATTATATCGGCGTCTTTTTAACTGGTGCCTACCAGGAGATCTTAGGTGATATGCACAACCTCTTTGGTGACACAGATGCTGTTCACGTAAGGTTTTCTAAAGACAACACCTATAAAATTGAAAGCTTAGTAAAAGGCGACACTATTTCTGACGTTTTAAAGTACGTCTCTTTTGAACCAAGTGATCTTTTGGATCAACTTAGAGGGGATTGTGAAGAGAGTATTTCTAGAGGAGATCTGACAGCTCCACAGGCTCGCACGTTGATGTCTAAGTTTGAGTCTTCACTGCGAAGCCACACTTATCTGAACTAGTGCCAGCTCCTCTTTCTGGAAGCGGTGCGTTTATTTTCTTGGATCAAACGCGTCTCGCACACCTTCACCAATAAAATTGAGCACAACTAGTGAAAAGAAAAGCGCAATTGATGTGAACAGTCCTAACCACCAAGCAGTCATAAAATGCTGCTTTGATTGCTGCAAAAGCTCACCCCAACTTGGAGTTGGTGGACGCAGGCCAAAACCTAAATAATCAATGTTAGCTAAAAATGAGATCTGAACTGCAATTGAAAATGGAGAAAAAGTCACAACAGGAGCTAGTGCATTGGGAAGTATGTGTTTAAAAACAACTGAACCTCTACTAGCCCCCATAGCTTTTGCAGCTTCCACAAATTCTCTTTTTCTAAGTTTTAAGAACTCAGCTCTTATATAAACAGAAATTGTCATCCAATAAAAAGTCGTGGCAATCGCCACCAAGAGCCACAAGCTTGGCGTGAAAATCGAGGAGATAAAAAGGAGCATATAAAAAATCGGCATAGATTCAAAAACTTCAACCACACGCTGACCGAAGAGATCGGTTTTGCCACCCACAAAGCCCATGATGGACCCGATTATAATTCCTAAAGTGTATGAAAAAAGCCAAACAAGAAGCGCATAACCAAATGAATACCTAAATCCGTAAAGAAGCCTTGCAAAAACATCTCGGCCTCTATCGTCTGTACCCAGTATGTTTGTGCTGCTCGGTGGACTTGGGTAATCATCAACATTTTTGTTTGATTCATACGGGTTCCACCTCACTGCCGGCCAGACTTCAAATCCGATGTCTTCTTTAGGTATTGAACGGTAGTCCATTAAAAAAATATCATCCCGACCAAATTCAGTTGGGTGGTATTTTTTAAACACCGGAAAGTATACGCTACCCTTGTAGGACATCACAAGCGGCTTGCTGTTTGCCCACATCTCCGCCGTCAAACTTACGAATAGAATTATGATAATTAGGTACAGCGAGACAAGAGCTCTTTTTTGAGCTTTGAATCTTTTGATTCTTTTTAAAGTCTGTTCATTTTTTATGTAGCGCTCAATCATTGAAAATCTATCCTTGGATCAACCAACACGTACACCAAATCGCTTATCAAGCGACCCAAGAGCAAAAACAAAGATGACAAAAAAATCACACCCATTGAGATGTTGTAGTCTCTTTGCAGAAGAGCTGTGTAAGACAACTGCCCCATTCCATAAATGTTAAAAATCTCTTCAATAATAATAGAACCCGCTAAGAAAATTCCAAGAAATGAACCTAAGCTTGTTACAATTGGTATCAATGCATTTCGAAGTGCATGTCTGTAAACAACAACTTTTTCCGACAAACCTTTAGCCCTTGCCGTCCTTACATAATCAAGTCTGATCTCATCTAAAAGCGAGTTTTTCATTAAAAAGGTCAAAGCTGTAAAGCCTGAAATCATGTAGCATAAAAGCGGCAGAACAAAGTGGTGAGCTCTGTCTACGATCTTACCCCAAGTTGAGAGGTACTCGTATTCATCCGACATAGCACCTTGAAGCGGAAACCACTCTAGGTACATAGGGTTGGCTAAAAAGTTTCGAAGCAAAATACCAAGCATAAGGGGCGGTATGGAATATAGAACAATCAAAAAGAAGCTCGACACATGATCAAAACCTGTTCCATCAGAAACGGCTTTTTTTATACCAAGAGGAACGCAGACTAAGTAAATCAGAAAAAAAGAGATCAAACCAAACTGTAACGAAATTGGTATGCGGCTTAAAATCACGTCCAACGCCGGCTCTTCAAAAGAAAAGCTTTTTCCAAAATCTAACCTGGCTAAATTTTTAACCCAAATAATGTACCTTGTATGAATTGGCTTATCAAAACCATATTGTTTTTTTAAACCCTCAATCACCTCTTCAGAGACACCAAAGTTTTGCCCGGAAGCCTGCTGAGATTCTCTGATCTGCTGAATTTTTTGCTCTATTGGGCCGCCAGGAGTCAGGTTCAGCAAAACAAATGAAATCAAAGTGACTCCGAGCAGGGTCGGAACGAGCAGTAGAATTCTTTTTAGGAAGTACTTAAGCATTTTTTAAACTACTCCGGAAGAGACCATGTTTGAGGGCCAACAGAATAATTAAAAGTATCTTTCTTTCTCTTCACCCTTGCTGAAACAGCGTAGAGACTAAATTTAGGCTCTAAAAAGAAAATATACGGTGCATCTTCTGCAATCATTTTGTGTATTTGATGAAAGGCTTTTAGCCTCTCAGTTTTATCAGTCATGTTGATAGCTGAATCAATTAAAGTGTCTACTTTTTCATTGCTGTAGCTTACAAAGTTAGACCCTGTACCTTTAATACTTTTAGAGTGCCAAATCTGGGTTGGGTCAGGGTTTACACCACCTCCACCCCAGGCCATAATCACCGCTTCAAACTTTCTCTCGTTTAAAGCTTTCGTAAATGCATTCCAATCGATAGTGCTAATTCTCATATTAACACCTGCTTTTTTCATATCTTCTTTAATGACTGTTATGACTTTCTCAGTGTCTTTGTTGGTGTTTAAAAGTTCAAACTGCAGCTGCCTTTTTTGGCCATCAATAATTTTATCTAAAACACCATCTTTATCAGTGTCACTCCATCCAGCTTCAGCTAAAATAGCTCTCGCTTTTGATGTATCAAAAGGAATTGGTTTTACGTCAGGATTTGCGTATTCACTTGCAAGTCTAAACGGACCTGTTGCCGGCTCAGACATATCATAATAAAATTTATTGATTATAAACTTTCTATTAACAAGATGTGCTAATGCAAGACGAACTCGTCGATCCTTTAATATAATATTTTTGTTATTCAAACCAATGAAGGACATATTTTTTGGCAGCTTGTTTTCAGCTTTAACTTTGAGTACCGACTTGCCCCAGGCTTCTCCGTCCATTTTCTTTGTAAAATCTTCGGCTCGTATACTATTGTCATAATCAGCCTTTCCTCTCTCTAACATAGCAATACGCAGGCTTGATTCCTTGACAAACTTAAACATGATTTTTTTAAACTTATAAAAGTTCTTACCAGTTTCAGTCTTGTTACCCCACCAGTCTTTATATCTGATCAAAGTTATGCTCTTTCCCTTTGACCACTTATCAAATTTATATGGGCCTGAGCCTACAACGGTCTTGGCCAAAGTGTTTTCTTTGCTGACTTTCGAATATGTCTTTTTTGGAAAGATTCTCAATTCTCCAATCACTTCACTATTTAAGTAATAAGAATTTTTAGCTGTAAAACTAATTGTATATTCGTCTATCACTTTAGAACTTACAAAATTGTTATAAAAGCTCCTCAGAGCGAACGCTTCATGCTTGTCATCAAACAAAGCCTTAAAAGAAAACTCAACATCTTCAGATGTCATCATCGATCCATCGTGGAACTTAACATCTTTTCTTAAAAAGAAAGTAAATGTTTTGCCGTCTTCACTAACTTCAAGCCGCTCTGCCAAATTAGGCTTAAGTTCATAGTCGTCAATATCTACTCTCATTAAAGTTTCAACTATTGCAGAAGCATAATGTATTGTTTGTAATCTTATCTGAGTTGAAACTACTTCACTTGCTCTGATCGGATGAAGATCGCTCGGCTCTGAACCCAAAAGTTCAATAAACACATCCTTAATCCCAGCACCATCACCAGACTCACCGCCACCAGTGCAGCCAGAAAAAACCAAAAAACCAACAGACAAAAGGGACAAAATGAGCTTCATGTGTTTCTCCTTGAAGAGGGTCTAAATCGCCTTCATACTAAGGAACACAGAGTCTAAAAAGTTTGAGCTCTAAGCAAGAAGAAAGGGTCTAAATGTCTAATTCTAGAGCAGTAAATGACAAAATAAAATCAAGGCAAAACCCCTTACGAGCCTTTTACAATTGGAGCCTCGAGCAGTGTGAAAAACCCTACTCCTTTTGGTTTGTGAACACCTTTGCATTTTTAGAATCCATTATTATCCCCATACCTACCGACCCCCTCCTAATTGCAAAGGCTACAGCCGAACCGAAAAAAGCGCTCAACCTGGCCTTCTGGGTCAGTGTTTTTTCTGTGGCAGGCGGTGTAGCAGGGTATTTTATTGGCGATCACCTGTGGGCTTCTATCTCGCCTTTTATTTTTAAGTATGTCCTACCCGTAGAAATTTTTATAATCATTCAACAAAGGTTCACAGAAAGTGTTTTTCTTTTTGTAGTTTTAGGTGGCTTTACCCCACTGCCTTTTAAAGCTTTTGCACTCTCTGCAGGCTCCATGGGGCTTCCCTTTATTCCTTTTCTACTAGGCTGCATTGTGGGCCGTGGTTTGCGGTTCATGGCGCTTGGATGCCTCGTTTACTTTTACGGTCCTCAAATAAAGGGCTTTATAGACAAATGGTTAGAGGTTATTTTTATAATTTTGGGCTTATTGGTTGCCCTTTTGATCGCTCTAAAATATTTGATCTAACATGGCTGATACTAAATTTGACCCCGAAGGAACTTTTTCTAAAGACTCGTCTATTTTTGGAATGCCTGATGATAAAGATTCGGCCCTACATCTTATTCCTGTGTCATGGGAACCCACCACCTCTTTTAAAAAAGGCACGGCAAATGGACCCGATGCTCTTTTTGAAGCGACAAAGCAAATGGATCTTTACCACCCTTATTTTAGAAAATCCTTTGAAAAAGGAATTTACTGGAACAAAGAAAGTCTCTTAGACTCCAAAGAACTTAACAAAAAAGCAAAGAAAGCTGCAGCAGCTGTCGTTGATGCTCTTGAAAATGAAAAAGAGGTTTCCGCTTCTGATTTAGAAAACGTAAATTCTTTGTCTGTTGAATTCAATGAAATGGTTTACACGCAATCCATAAAAGCTTTAAATTCTGGAAAAACTGTAGGCTTAGTGGGCGGCGACCACTCTTGCCCCTATGGTTTAATTAAAGCTTTGAGTGAAAAAAATCCAGAGGGTTTTTCAATTATTCACATCGATGCACACTTTGACTTTAGAGACGCTTACCAAGGCTTCGAGCATTCTCACGCCTCCATCATGCACAACGTACGCAGTAAAATCTCTAACCCTCCTACAATTTTTCAGTTAGGAATTAGAGATTTCAGCGAATCTGAACTTAAGTTTGCAAATGAGCACTCCACATACCTACTCGATCAAGAACTTCATTCAGAACTTTTAAAAGGGAAAAGTTTTGAAAATCTTATCTCTGAACTTTTTAAAAATTTATCAGAAAAAATATACATCAGTTTTGATATTGACGGCTTAAGCCCAGAACACTGTCCTAACACCGGCACTCCTGTCCCGGGAGGGCTTTCCTACAACCAAGCAGTTTTTATGATTCAGATGCTTCATGAAAATGGCCATAATTTAATTGGTTTTGATTTGGTTGAAGTCTCTCCAGGTAAATCTGAAATTCCAGGTGAAGGCCTAGACGAAGTTGTGGGGAGCAGACTTTTGTATGAGCTTTCGTGTTTTGCGTTGGCAAGCTCAGACCAACGACTCCAAGCCAAGTAAGAGTGAAATAAAAATAAAGATCTTCATAGGGATGGATTTTCAAAATCCATTCCAGGCTGTACAGCTCGTAGACGGCTACTAAATAAAATTCAAATTGTAAAAAAGACCTACCCAAGACAAAGATTGTTTCATAAAATCAGCTTATACCAAGCTAAAGGAGTTTTTCTAAAATGAGAGTAATTTTGACACTTGCCGCACTAGCCAGTCTTTCCCTTACCTCTAATGCCTTTGCAGCCGGAAAGGACATGTACTGCTCTTCTAATGACGTATCTTCAACATTATTTTTACACGCTAGTAAGAACCAGTATGTGTTTAAGCAGTCTAGTGACAGTGTTAAAATCAACGACACTTACAATAGCCAATCAAATAAGATCGCTGATAATAAAGATTACTCAATTGAGTTGATAAATGGAAATCAGGTCCTCATAAAACTGAAGGCCTCTGGTTTAGAGTATGTCCTTACCTGCAGATAAAAATTTGTTTTAATTTTTATTAACAATATAGTTTCTGTACTCCAAGATTGCAGCTTTAACGAGTTCTTTTAAAGCCTCTTCATCAGCTTTAGAAATTTTTGCTCCCCTCTCAACAACTTTATTAAAGATTGCTTTGAACGCTGCAGTAGCTTTTATTCCCGATTTAGTTCTTTTGCTATTGCTCCAGTCAAATGCTGTCTTGGCTTTAGCCCCCGCAAAATGAATTTGAGCACCAAGCTGAGTAAAAAACCCTTCTTTTCCCTGCTGGAGCCCAACCACGAACTTGTTAACCTCTTTTTGAATAATGTTGTGACCAATATGATCCAGAATCATAAGGCCAGACCTGCCTGGAGCCTTGTAGGTGGACAAAACTAAATAAATGTATGATGTCACCTTTGGTAAAGTCTTAAGCCTGTTCGTGCTTATTCCCTTATCAAGTTGGCTAGCTATATAATTCAAAACTTTAACCCCAGACTTTCCAGAGGTTAAAGACTGTTTAAACTTAGACTCTAAACGATAAGCGTTGATTTCACTGCTCGTAAACCAATTCGATAAAGCGGCTTTTAATTCGGCATTCACTGATTTAGGTAAGTAGATCACAACAGCTTTTTTCAAAACAGTTTCTTCAGCTCTGTCCGCACACTTGCTTGCGTCCTCTTTTTTCAAGCAAGAAATTAAAGTTTCTTTTCCAGAAGCAACCAAAGATTTCATCTCATTAGTGCTAAACTTTATTGGAGATTTTTTAAGCACCAACGATTTAATCAAGTCACCTGCAATAGGCTCAAGAGCCACGCCGCTTATGTAAGCGGTGAGTCTTTTGTCTTTTTTGATCTCATCAACAGAAACTCCTTTAGCAAACTCTTCTATTATATAAGCTATAAGCTCTTTGCCTTTTTTGCTGGTACGGATGTCTTTTTCAATTTTTTCAAGAATTTTGTAAGATTTGATCTCTGAACTCGACACCACACTCTTTAGGGCTTTAGTAAATTCATCATAGGCAGCCTGAGGTAAAAAAGCCTCAATGGCTCTTCTTGTGAGGCCCGTCTCCACTTCACTTGCGCAATCAGCAAGTTCACGACTCATCAGACAGTTAACAAGCTCCTCCGCCCCCGCTTTAGAGAGACTTTCAACCATATCCGGGCCGAAACTCACGGGTGATTTGTTTATCATTAAAAACTTAATGACGTCTTGAGCAGTTGAAGAAATGATTTTTTCTTTTGCACCTACCAGATGAGATTCAACTTCTGTAGTTGTTTTGGAATTCAGAACTGCTTCAAGTAAATTGTTTGGAGTCTTTTTGTAGTCAGCATAAACAACCGCTACCTGTTCACTACTTAATCCAAGCTCCAAAAGATTTTCAAGAACTATGGTCCCAAAGCTCTCTTGAACAACATCTTTAGTTAGGCTTAAAACGCATTTATCTAAAAAACTTGATGATGTTCTAACAACTGATTTTAAACCTTCGCTAGTAGAAATGTTGAGTGCTGTGCAGCTCAAAAAATCAGCTTTGATTTGTTTTTTTCTACTTGGTCCAAACACTATCCCATTTTCTTGAAGCACTTTATTGTTTTGAATTTCAGATTGGACATAGGCATCCACTACCTTTTCTAAAGAACTTAAGATGGACTGTCTTAAACATTTTGCTGTCAAAATCTCGGCATTTTTTGAATTCATGTTCGAAAATGATCTAAAGTCTTTAAACAGATTTTTCTGGCAACTGTTCAATTCAGCTTGAGCAGCCATTCTTGAGTCTTTAATCAATTCGTCAGTTAGAAAACTGTACTTAGTTTTAAACACTAAAAATCTTTGCTCCAAAACCTGTGGAAAGAGTTTTTTAGCTGTTTTAGCAAAAAGGTAATTTACACATTTTTCAGGCTCTTCATCAGTTCCTAACTTTTGAAAGCAAAGTGGAATTTCAGCAACCAAAATCTCATCAGCAAAAATGGCAGCCTTCTCTTTTCCAAGTATATCGATCACAGCTGGATGCTCAGAAATTGATTTCGAACCGACTTTGGCTACAACTCCTAATGTTATAGATTTTTGACAGTTCAACAAATAATTGGTGAATTTTTCTACAGTGAATTTTTGAAGTTCTCTACGTCTTGCGTTTCCTGCAAGTGACAGAAGAGAGCTCTCGCCACATTTATCAATAAGTTCAACTGCCAAGTTTTGGACTTCAACTTGATTCATTTTTGAATTTTTAATTATCAAGTCTTTAGCTATTTTTACAAAAGATTCAAATAGCGGGTTAAATACACATGGAAGTATTTTATCTGACTGTTTTTTAAGAATTTCTTCTGCATTGAAAAAATACTCTATTGAGCAGATGTCATATAATTTCAATGCTCTTTGCTTAAAAACACCATAAGTCTTTTTGTCTACTCTAGTTTCAAAATTCTGATCTAGATACACATCCAGGGTCCGTCTTCCTATTTTGTAAACCGTATTTTCTTCAAACTTTTCTACACACAGGCCAAGTCCGTTTTCAGTAGTCACCACTTCTAGATATTCAGCTATTTCTGATTTCAAAGCATTTATGTCTTCAATAACATCTTTTGAATTCTCAATTTTAAGATCAATGGCTCTTGCTTTTAAACTGAGTTTTGAAAATTCTAAAATAATGGATTTTAAAAGCGGCAGGCCATACTCTTTTACTTTGTATGAAAACGCTTCTCTGATGTAAGCTGCCCTGCCCTCATTTCTTTTCACTTTAGCTAATGTGGTCGCTCTTTGAGAGTTGTATACTTCTACAAGGTTATATTCTTTTAAAACCAACTGTTCTAAACTGATCCCGGTCGTTTTTTCTACTTTGTCGAGCTCTTCAACTGTTAAGCGCTCTTTTATAAGGCCCACATAACCATCAGCATTATACGTTCTCGCCAATATGCCAAATTTTGATCTGCAGATAAATCCACAAGGGTTCTCTTTTTCAAACTCAAGAACATGCGCCTTAGGGCTGTTAATTTTTACAAAATTTGATAAACAAAGCCCAATTCCGTCACCTCTAACTGGCTCAAAGCTAAGGCCTGTATTTCTAGCTCTATCTTCACTCATGGAGTTACAAAGCTCTACAGCGTCATTTGAGGCCACCGCTTTTGATAAGATCAAAGAGAACGCCATTACAAATGTAAAGATTAATTTTTTACTCACCCCTGCTCCTTCATGATTAAGATTCATAAAGCAGGTTCTATGCCACAGAGATTGCAGTTGAGACTGTTGAACTTTTTGACAAGTCTGGAACTAATTCAGGGCTTCATTGTTCAAATCCCTATTTATTAAATTCATGCTAAATAAAAACTTATGAAAGCAAAAAAACTAATTATAAGTATATTAGCCGCTAGTCCATTAATGCTTACCGCTTGCCCGGGCAATGATAAAAATGTTTCCGCTCCTAATGGCAATGGCGATGTTGTTTATCCGTCACCTGGTGGACAGCCCGGCACTCCCATTAAAAGGCCCAACGCTTTTTTCAACGCCTTAAGACAATCAGAAAATTTACTCTATCAAAATTACTTGTTCAGCAGCCGCATTATTGGCCATGACATTGAATATTCAGATTTAGACAAAATTAATGGCCGCGGACTGACCACGTTCCAAGAACTTGCTAGAGCTAAAAACCAAAGTGTAAAAACAGTTAAACTAAGTTTTTACGATGATATTTACGCCTTTGCTCAAAACTATGAAATACTAAAAATTAGAGAGACGGAACTAAAAAGCTACAATCCCACTTTATACCAAGAGTATGAAGACAAAACTCTTGCTCTTGGCAAAATTTTTATTGTAAAAAGAGCCAGAATTTACTCGCGTCTTTTAGAGTACAGAGAAGAGCAACTTTATAAAGTTGGAATACAAGAGATCAGAATCATCAACATGGGGATTTTAGATCTTAGTATCGTTGGAGTTGACTACCAACAAATTTCTAGAAAAAGGAGAAACAGACTTGTTAACGCTATTAAAAATGCCAGAAAAGTTTGTGATGGTTTGACCACAATGCTCAATGACAGAAATTACACACATATTCTGGACCGCATAGACATAAGAGAATGTGCTTCAAGCCCAGCTGTTTTAAGAGCTTCAAAACTTTTAGATGTCGACAGTTTGTCAAAAGATGAGATTGCAAGAACCATCAACAGCAGTTCAATAAATTATGTTAAAAATCTTGATGTTGTTGCCGACTCTTATCTTTCTGCTAACTCTATAGTTCTTGCTCCTGGCAATATATCTGGAATAAGAAACAGAATCAGAAGAAGTTGGGAAAATGAGATTAGACGTCAAAACTCACGCGTGAGAAGAGACGTACTGGATGCGGCTATAAACAACAACCTTTATGAAAACTTGATTTTCAAAAGAAATGTTTTAAACACTCTAGTGACTGTTCAGCCTTATATGACTCCAGAAAAAAGAGAAAATATTAACGGTGCTCTAAGAGCCCTAAGTAAAGGCTTAAAAAACTTAAGACACCAAAACGTTAATTTTAATATTGGAAGCTCCGCCATAACTAACGGTGTTGGAAGTGAAGACTTGTCTGTTGCGAGAAACAACGATCAGCCTAAACTATTTAACAATGACACAGGTTTTGAATTAGACAATGATTTTGAAGGTGATGATCTTAGTGAGTTTGATGATATTGGCAAAGCTCCAACGAAGAGCCCAACTCCAGTTAAGTCTTCAGTAGATCAGGGAGACGGCCCTCCACCTCCACCTACAAGTGTGAGAAGAAGACCGTAAGAAAATATTAAACAAAATACTAAACGAGGTCTTCCATTTCTTTGCTGCGCCTATGTGCTGCAGCAAAACCTTTGTTTAAAGCATCGTCTAAACCCATAGAGCGCATCATTTCTAAACCCGCTAAGGTCACTCCTTTTTTTGAAGTGACCTCAGATTGAAGTTTGCTAAAGTCTTTATCAGTATTTTCAAGCATAGCACTCACGCCAGCAAAACTTAGCTTTGTTATTTCGTTAGAACTTTCTCTATCAAAGCCCTCTTCCTCAAGCCATTCAGACCAAATTTGCATCATCTCTAGTATGAAACCTACTCCACTCGCAGCAGATATCATAATGCTGTCTAAGAACTCTTCGCTGTCCACTGCATAGACCGCTCCAACAGACTGAAAGTATTCGGCCAGCTCCGAGGCAACCTCTTCATTGTCAGAAAAAACACCCAACACCCCTTTGCCAAACTCACAAGTGGTAGAGGGCATAAGGCGCGCTATGTTTTTAACTTGCGGAAGCTGCTCATGCAGGGATTGAAGTTTTACACCTGCGCAAAGGCTCAAAACAATTTGATCCTCTGTAAAGCTTTTTCCGTAACTCTCTAAAAAAGTTTTCAAATCTTGTGGTTTTATTGAAATGACGAGTATGTCACAAATTTCTAAAATTTCATCAACATGTTCAGCATATTCGACACCAAGGCTCTCTGACATAGCTTTTGCTTTTTCTGAAGTTCTATTGCAAACAAAAATATTGTTTAGATTTATGTCTTTATTAAACTTAAGCCCTTTAATAATAGATCTTGTCATATTGCCCGAGCCAATAAATCCAATTTTTTTTGTTTTCAAATAAAAGTTCATCTCGACACTCCTTAAATCAACTGCGTTTTCCAAAAATTGCAGTTCCTATACGAACATGAGTTGAACCTGCTTTAAGCGCCTGTTCGAAATCTCCTGACATGCCCATTGATAGAGTATCCCATGAGTCAAGATTTGGCATTTTATTTTTTACAGACCTAAACACAGTACTTGCCCACACAAATGCATCATTTAGTTCTGCGCCTGTAAAATTGGCAGGCGGCATAAACATCAAGCCCGTAAGTTCGATTTTTTCAAAATCAACAGCTTGCTTCAACAAATCAAACAGTTCTTTTTCATTGAGACCCGACCCTCTGTCATCTTTTTCATGTTGAAGTTGAAGCAAAACTTTTTGTTTAGCATTAGATTTTTCATTAATTTTTTTAAGATGACTAAGTTTAGTTACAGAATGAATAAGGTAAAAATGATTGATGATCTTGTTTAAATTTCCTGACTGAACGCGCCCTATAAAATGCCATCTTATGTTCAGCTCTTTTAACGCTTCAATCTTTTCTATAGCCTCTGAAACGTAGTTTTCACCAAAATCTTCTATGCCCTCAGACGTTACCTTAGCTATGTCTTTAATTGAAAATTTCTTTGAGACTGCTATTAAATTCCCACCTAGTTTTTCAATTTGATTTTTAAGACTCTTAGTTTTTTCTAGATCAGCCATAGCCTATAAACTCCATTCTGATAATTCTAACTTGAGACTTTCCATAGGCAAACCTACGACATTTGTGTAAGAGCCTACTATTTTTTCTACATAAGCAAAATTTTTATCTTGAAGACCGTAGGCGCCAGCTTTATCCAAAACATCTTTTTGCTCATCTAAGTATTTTGCCGCATTTTCTTTGGTGATTTTTTTAAAATAAACCTCAGTGGTTTCAGCCCAATTTTTCTGCTCACCACTGCCATCAAGTCTCATCAGACAGCATCCCGTGTGCACAAACTGCTTGTTTTCACTGTAGGAGACCAGCCAGTCTAGGGCCTGATCTTTGCTCTCTGGTTTGCCTAAAGTCTGGCCTTGAAATTCAACCATGGTGTCGCAAGTGAGTGCTATACCAAAATCCCTATACTTAAGTCCATGCACCTCTTCAAACTGTCTCATCTTTATACGAGATAAATACATGCTTTGTTCAAAACAATTCAGGTTTTCGTCAGTAATTTCCGATGTTTCTAAAGAGAGAGCTTCAAATTGATACCCTGCTTGATGGAGCAAATTGGAGCGTCTCGGAGATTTTGAAACTAATAAAATAGGAGCATTTAAATTGTTTGATTTAGAAATGTTATTGCTCATCCTGGGAATTGCCTCCGGAAGCTATGCTATATATTTAATAACAAGAGTTGTGCTCGGTGACAACTCCGATGCTTCTTCTTTAGCTTGGGCTACAGGTGATGAACCTGCTGTTTCTAAATCACCAGTAATCAACTTTTCAAGACCTCTAGTGCACAATTTCACTTTAGCTCACGCTAAAAAAATCAAATCAAAATCATATCGCACAAAAATCACTGAGAGCCTCAAGACAGCTGGTTTATCTCGGGAGCTGAATCCTGACGAATTTATTGGATTGCAGATTTTATGGGGAATCATGTTCCCATTGGTCTTGCTGTTCTTCAACTTCGCTCTTGATCTTGAGCTTCCCACCATGGGGATTCTTTGCTTTGGACTCTTAGGCTTTGCCTTTCCAAACCTATATGTCAGCGATCAAAAGAAAAAACGAAACCATGACATCTTAATTGACCTGCCCTTTTTCGTAGACTTGCTTGCTCTGACTACTGAAGCCGGCATGGATTTTATTGGAGCTATTCAAAGAATTGTCGAAAAAGCACCAGATTCTGTTCTCGCCGAAGAGCTGACAGAGATGCTCGCTGAAATCAGAATGGGTAGCTCCAGGGCTGAGGCCATGAGAAACTTATCTGACAGAATCGATTTAAGCGAAGTCATGAGTTTAGTTGCTGTGATCATTGATGCCGACCAAGCAGGTGTGGCTATACACAATGTTTTGAAAGATCAGTCTGAACAAATGAGATTAGAACGTTTTGTTCGTGCAGAAAAAGCAGGAGCTAAAGCGTCCCAATCTATGATGGTTCCCATGGTTCTTTTCATTGTGCCAGCCGTATTTATCACGGTACTTGGTCCGGTCGCTTTAAACTTTATGGGGCAAAAGTAAGGTGAACATGCAAGTTTATAATAAAACCAAGAAAAAAGTTTTGGCTGAAGACCTTATGGTTGCCAATACTTTTTACAGCAGACTTAAAGGGCTTTTGGGTGAGAAAAGACTTTCTGAAGGTAAAGCTTTATGGATCAAAGATTGTCCATCTGTGCACACTTTTTTTATGAATTTTAATATAGATGTTATTTTTTTAAACGATAAAATGCAGGTTACTAGAGTTGTCAAAGACCTTCCACCTTGGCGTTGCACTAAATTTTTTCAATTTAAAAACAAATCATGTATAGAGCTTTCGAGCTCAAATAAAATATCTGATTTAGTTTCTACAGGAGATTTTTTAGATGTTCGCACTTAAAATTTTATCTGGTGGTGATGCTGGAAAAACTTACTCCCTAGACAGTACCGAAATACTGATCGGCCGCTCTCCAAAGTGTTCAATCTCTATTCCAAATAAAAATATCTCTAAGCAACATGCAAAAATTATTGTGGATAAAAGTCGTATACTCTTTACTGATTTAAACTCAACAAATGGTTCTTTTGTAAACGGTGTTAAAGTCGAAGTTACCCTTATTAAAGAGGGCGATAAGATCACTCTCTATGACACACTTTTAGAGGTGGTCGAAGATGTGAGCACTCCCCAGCTTCCAGGTTCTGTTGATGACATTATGAGTGAACAAAGTGAAGAGGACGTTGCGCTCCAGTATGCCTCACCCATTGAGAAACTTATTTACAAAGCTGACAAGTATTTAGAAAAAGCAGCACTTCCACCTTTTTACGCTCTTACTGAAAAAATAGATTTTAAGTGGGTTGTTGGGCTGTTTCTTTTTACTGCGATAGTTACAACAGCACTCTTGTCTACAATTCCTTTAATGAACATCATTGAGGACACAATTGAGCTGGAAAGCAAAAGAAGAGCGTCCTCTCTTGCAAAAACAATTGCTGCTATCAACAAAGAGCCTCTTCAGACTGGAACATTAAGCTCAGCTTCAGTAGCTATGGCCTACCAGGAACCTGGCGTTAAAAAGGCTTTTATCATTAGGCAGGACAATGGCGAAATCATCACTCCTAGCTCAATGTCAGGCCAGTACTCATCAATACCCGGCGTAAATGAATCTAGAAAAAGAACAGAACGGCCCTTTCATGTGTTTAAATCTAGCGCTACTAATATTGTGGCTATGCATCCTATTAAGTTTTACTCTGCTGCTGAAGGTGAATCTTTGACCAAGTATTATTCCGTCATAGTTTACAATGCACAGGTTTTGTCTATTGGCAGCGAAAAAACTCTAAGTCTTTTTGTTGAGACACTCTTCTTATCTTTAATATTTGGCGTCTTAATTTTCTATTTTTTATACAAGATTGTTGAACTTCCTCTTCTAAGACTTTCAAAAGACCTCAAGTCCTCTCTTCAAGGTCAGAACAGTGGTGAGCTTAAAACTAAAATTCTCCTAAACTCATTAAAGGATCTTTACGTCATAAGCTCGAGTATGATCAACCGATCAAGCGAGGGAGCCACTCAAAACAATCAAGTGGTTGAGGTGGACCGCTCTATTGAAGTTCAAAATCTAGCAGATATGCTCGGCTACGCCTCCGTCATCCTTTCAAATGAGGATGAAATAATTCTAGAATATAATCCACTTTTCGAAGAGCTCACCAGCCTATATGATATTAAGGGTCAGAAAATTATAGACTTAAGTGACCAAGCGCTCCAACAGAACTTAATGGATCTTATTGAACGCTCAAGATTGAGTCCAGACGAAATCATAGCAAACGATTTTGAATTCTCCGGAATCCCTTATGAAGTGAGAATGCACCCAATTATGGGGTCGACAGAAATCTCTTATTTCGTATGTTCTTTTTTTCCAATTGAGGCTGACGACTGATGTCTAAACTCGCCCTTCAAACCTCTAACGAGTTTTATCTTAAGGCCCTAACAGGCGGCCTAAAGGGCACCGTATTTCGCCTTAGCTCTTCTGAAATATTGGTTGGTAGAGATGCCTCAAATCATATAGCCATTCCTACAGATGGAAAAATTAGCAGAAGACATGCTAGATTGATCTTAAACAAAGGAAATTATTACGTTCAGAATCTTTCTGCCAATAATTTTATAAAGGTTAACAATGAAAAAGTTTCTCAAGCAGAATTAAAAAACAATTCCATTTTAACTGTTGGCGAACAGTCTTTTAAATTTATCTCGGTCACTAAAGATATGGCCGCCGCTGTCTCTGCTAAAGGACACGGCTCTAAGGTCAGCGGAAGTGCAAACGCATATCACTCACATCAAAAAAATAAAAAAATGGTTATGGGCTTTGCCGGACTTCTTGCTGTACTGGCAGGATATATGTTCTTGTCAGATCCACATAAGGTCGAGCGAGAGGCAATAAGAGAAATTGCAACAACCGAAAAAATCTTAGAGCGTGTAGAGGCGACCAAAAAAGACAACGATGTCTTAATTGAAAAAATTGAAAAGTCTGGGAAAACAAGTTCTGAATATAAAGCAGCACACTCATTCTATATTAAGGGTTTCCGTGCTTTTCAAAGGGGTCTATACAGTACAGCTCTCTCTAATTTTGAAACCTGTTTGTCACTTTATCCTGAGCACTCTCTAGCTAAGAGATACACTGAGCTTTCAAAGAACAGGTCTGAAGAACTTATTACATTTAACATCAATCAAGGCCTGTCTAATATGGAGCAGGGCAAATATGACTTCTGCCAATCTTCGTTTCAAAACGTAATGGCCTCGATCAATGATAAAACTGACCCTAGATTTTCCGAGGCTAAAGAAAATTTGAACAGGTGCAAACTTCTGCAAAGGAGTAAGTACTGATGATTAAATTAAAAGTTTTTGAAGATTCAAATATATTCTATGAAGAAAACTTCACTGGAAGCAAAGACTTAACTGCTGGCCGTGGAAGCACTTCTGATATAGTTCTAGAGGGGCATCCTGGAATTTCCAGGTCTCATCTAAAAATAACGATCAAAGAGCATACAGTTGAAGTCGAACTTATTTCGGCAACAGGGCGTCTTATTAAAGACAGCCAGAATATTAAAACTGCGGTTCTAAATGCTGGCGAACATGTCGTGAGCATTCCTCCTTATGATTTTAAATTTGAAATACCTCAACTAGTGCAAGAGGTTGAATTAAAAGGCGAAGAAAAAAGTGATGACCTTGATGAAATTGAAGATGCTGATAATGAGGAGTCATCTCTATCAGCAGCTGAAAGTCCTTCAATGGTTCCCAGAGGCTTTGATGAAGATGAAAAAACAAAGACTGCAATCTCAGCCCCCTTGGAATACTCAATCAAAGTTTTTAAAGGCTCCCGTCTTCTTCAAGAACTTGCTTTAGATGGAAACTCTTGGGATTTCGGACGTGATGAAGACTGCCACTATACAATCAAATCTAAAAAGGTAAGCCGAAAGCATTTTACTGTTTTAAACAATCGAAATAAATTTTACGTTAAAGACCTTGGATCTTCAAACGGAACTTTTTTAAACAATCAACAGCTTCCAAGCAACCAAGAAATTGAAGTTAAATCTGGTGATTACATAGAGGTTTCTGAATTTAAATTTATTTTTGAAATAAAAGACAACTCTTTCGAAAACAAACTTAAAGAGGTGGCTCTTTTAAAGCAATTTGGTTCTGAACAAGACGTTAACTCTCTCCAAGAAATTGGAGATCTTCGAGACAACGCTCTAGCCATTAGCGATGAGTTTTTAAAGCTTCCAGAAAAAGACCGTATTGAACTAACCTCCCAAGCTAAAAAGAAAAATTATCTCAGGCCAGCCCTTCTTATCTTTATAATCACTATGCTGGGCGTTTACTATTTTATGGATTCCGGCAACCAGCTTAATGAAGCAGAAATTGCAGCCTTGCAAGCTGAAAAAAGAATGCAAAAAGAAAAGGTGAACGCTGCCATTGATAGATTTAATTTAGCTCTAAGGTTTTACAATGAATCACAATATGAACGTTGTATTTTTGAAATAGATGAATTTGCAAAATATGACGTGCAGACAGAAGAAACTGCTGGCGCCGCCGAACTTAAAAATCAATGTGACATTGAAAAAGAAAGGCTTCAGAGAAAACGAGACCTTGAAATTCAAGAGGAAAAACAAAGAGAGATCGCAGCAAAGGTTGGCTTGCTCATCAAGGAGTGCACGCCGCTTGCTGAAGAAGGCGCCGTCGAACTCAAAAGCTGCATTGAACCTATATACAGCTTAGACCCAGCAAATGAAAAAGCAGAGGCGCTTTTAGACAGAGCTGAGGCTGTTGACCTGAAAAAACAACAAGAGCAGGCTGACGCCAAAAAATACAGGAAAAATGTTGCCGCAGGCAGGTCTTTATATAGCAAAGCTGAAGACTATGATAAATATGGTGACTGGAAGAGAGCTTTAAAAGCTTACGACAAACACGTTAAAAGTCGCTACCCTGATCCAAGCAAACTAAAAAAGAAGTCCAAGCGTAATATCGCCGCCATAAACACAAGGATTGAATCCACGTTAAAAGACTCGATCACTTTAGCTGAAAAATATTTTTCTGAAGATGATTATAAAAATACAGTTTTAGAGACTAATAAAGGTCTAGAGGTCAATCGTGATCATTCAAAACTTTTAGAAATCAAAGCAAAAGCTGAACGCAGCTTAAAGATAATTCTTAGAAAATACTATCAGGAAAGTGTGATCGAAGAAGATTTTGGGCAAATTGATGAAGCAAAAATCAAATGGAAAAAAATCTTAGATCAAGGTGTTCCTGGTTCTGATTACTACAACAAGGCCAAACTCAAACTTAAATATTATGAAGAGGGTGTTTGATGAATTTTGAATCTTTTGGCTACAGAGGCCATTTTGTATACACTGCCCCAATGATTTTTCAAAATCAGAATGAAAATCTTTTGATCATAGCCACTCCTTATGGTGAAAGTGCTGATCTAGAAAACTCCCTAGCTGAATTTTTAAATGAATTTGAAAGCCAGTCTGAAGATTTAGATGCAACAAGCCCTTATCCTAAACTCACATGCCTTAGCTCTGAAGAAAATTTACTTTTCACCAGTGTTCAGTTTTTAAATGATAACATCTATACTAATTACAACAGGGAAACTTTTAATCTCGGCTGCGATTTTTTCTGTGTTTATAAAAAAGGTAAAAATTTGTACACAGTTCAAATTGGCTGGCCGCTAAGTATTCTTCATAAAGACAACAAAAACAGACCACTGGCTTCCGAGTATGCTTTTATGCCCAAGGATCAAAGTGCAGCACCATACATCCCCACTTCTCTATTGGGTTTAGAATCAAGCGTGAATGTAAAAATCCAACATATTGATGTTGATGACAAATCTGAAATTTTACTTTTAAAGTCGAATGAGTCGCCGGATTCGCTTCTAAGTCTCTATCCTAACTCACTTGATTCCATTGCAAACGTTTTTGCTACTGAAAGTCCTGAACAAGGTTTTTGGCTCGGCAAAATTAGTTTTGATGATTAAGTTATAATAAGCTCTTTCATTGATGAGTACGCTTCTGTCTTTTATGATCAGAATGTAAAAAGTCTTCTTTTTCAAGAAGGCACATTTGATCTGATTAAAGTTAGATTTCAAACAAGTGATTATTGAACTGATTCTACTAAAAGCTGATCATTGACAGAAATAATACCGCCTTCTTTGAATTTGGTTAATACGCCATCTTCCGTATAAAGCTCAACATCTCTATAAATAGATATATTTTCCAGTGGCCCAATTTGATGTAAAGATGGGCCAAGTGCTCCCCTTGCGTCTAGCAGAGGAGAGACATAATTGAGCGTAAGAACAGCAGAATTATATGCTGTTCTCCGCTGAAGTGGATTAAAAAAAGGATTAGGAAAGTAACGTCGTTCAAAAATACGAGATTTTAACTCATTCTTGTAATTGAAGCCAACCCATCTCCAATGCATTTCAGTGCCTAGGTTAATTAACCTAGTACTCAGAGAATTCTTTATGGAATTAGATAAAATTGAGCTGCATGTTAAGCTGTAAGCATTTAAAGATATAAAAGATATAACTATTGAGATTAGTATTTTGTTTTTCATGGAAATTTTAAAGCAAAGATCATGCCCAAAACCAAATGCTAAAAACGCCTATATGGACAGACGAGCACTTTAGAACTGTCTAAGTGGGGCGCTAATTGTCACCTTAAAAACCCAGCCTATTCGAGAAGAATGCCACACGGGTCCGTTTTGTTATAAGTCAAACTAAGCTACTTAGCCCCTATTAAGTCTTTCTTCTAATTGGTCTGTGCCCCGAGGACGCACATAAACAACATAGAGATTTCTATCTTTAGGATTTTCACAATAGAAAATAGAGTTCCCTTTATATACAAGCTTAAAAAATAATGGGTTTGAATTTAAAATCGATCCCGCCAGAGGGTTGGAATCAAGAGTGCTTTCAACATAATCAATAAGGCGCTCAACTGTCTGGATTGCTAAATCGACACTAAAATTTTTGGCGATATGTTCTCTAATTGCATCAAGGTCTTTTTCTGACTTTGGAGTCCACTTAAGCATATTTTTTACGGAGATCCTTTTCTTTCTTTTTGAGTTTTTCTTTGAGAACAGAAGTGCTAACTCCTTCTCCTCTTAAAGCTTGCGCATAACCAATAGCAAGATTTTTATGAAGCTCAATTTCATCGTACAGTCTATCGATTTTATCTACGGGCACCATAGCAATCTCATTACCATTTTTATGAGAGATAAGTTGAGTCTCTCCAGCAACGACTTCGTCAAATGTATCAAATAAGGTGTTTCTCAATTCAGTTATTGTTTTCTTCTTAATTTTACTCATGTGTACATCATAGCGTACATATCCGTACATGTCAAATTCACAGCAGGTATACGAAATAACAGGTGTTTCTAGCCTCTCAAAATGAAGCTGTATAAGTCACACCTTTATCCCAATTAAGACCCAAAAGCCTCGATCAGCTTTTCTTTTAGCTCATCATAAGTCACCTGAACACCAAGCTCTTCCATTGATGAGTAGGTCTCTGTATCAAAACCGCAGGCGTGGATTCCAGTAAATGCTTTTTCGTCTTTTAAAAAATTTAATGCGACACCGTGCATACTCACCCAGCGCTTAACAGCGATTCCAATTGAGGCCACCTTCTTATTGCCCACCCAGATCCCCCTATTGAGCTGGCCGGGCTCTAAGGGCTTTAAGCTAAGGGTTTTAGCGTCTAAGTCATAAGACTTTAGAACTTTCACGACAGCGACTTCTATCCCTTCTAAAAAAGCTCTTACGTCTTGTTCTTTAATACTCAAATTAGGGTTTTGCTTTAGGGATACAATTGGATAAACCACAATTTGTCCCGGACCGTGGTAAGTCGCGCGCCCGCCTCTATTGGTTTGAACCACCTCACCCGGCCAACCAAAAAGATCTTCTTTTTTTGAAGCTCTGCCTAATGTGACCACCGAGGGATGTCTGCAAAATATAAGCGTGTCCGCAATCATATTTTCTTGGCGCTCTTTTAGTTTTTGCTCTTGAAACAAAAAAACCTCGTGGTAATCCACAAGGCCTAAATCAATATGTTCTATTTTTTTTAACACAGTTTTACTTAAGCGTTAGCTTCAGCACCTCTTGCGGGCCTCTTTTTTGCAGCCATCACATGAATACCATGTCCCAAAGTCACTTCAGCACACTCCATCAGGGTCTCACCTAGGGTTGGATGAGGGTGAATAGTAAGGGCTAAGTCTTCAAGTGTTGCACCCATTTCCATTGCAAGAGCCGCCTCTGAAATCAAGTTGCTCGCCTGAGGTCCAATGATGTGAACACCCATTAAAGCGTGGGTTTCTTTATCGGCAATCATTTTGACAAAGCCTTCAGTTTCTTGAAGCGACACCGCTTTACCGTTAGCACCAAATGGAAACTTGCCTGTGATGAATTCGCGGCCTGATTCTTTAGCCTCTTCTTCAGTCACTCCAACAGATGCAATTTCGGGACTCGTGAAGATTACAGCAGGAACTGTTTTAGCATCAAAGACTCTGTTTTGACCCGAGATCACCTCTGCAACCAAAACACCTTCATGACTCGCTTTGTGCGCCAGCATAGGCTGACAGGCCAAATCACCAATGCACCACAGACCCGGAAGGTTTGTTCTTCTTTGTGCGTCTACTGTTACAAAACCTTTGTCATCAATTTCTAAACCAATCTCTTTTAAATTCATTTGATCAGAGTTGGGCTTTCTACCGACCGTCACTAGTATTTTGTCAGCTTTGAAAGTCTCTTCTTTACCGTTTACTTCGGCAGTGACTTCAACACCCTTGCCAGACTTTTTCCATGACTGTGCAAAAGCTTTGTATTTTACATCAATTCCCGTTTTCTTAACTGATCTTTGAAGCTGCTTATGAACCTCTTCGTCGCATATGCCACCAAGCAGTTTGTCACTAGCTTCGAGCACTATAACTTCAGTTCCAAGTTTTTGCAGATAAAAAGAAATCTCCAAGCCAATGTAACCGCCACCGATCACAACTAGTTTTTTAGGTAAATTCTCTAGATCAAGAGCTCCGGTAGAACTCATCACTGTTTTTTCATCGTACTTAAAAGCAGGAAGTTCGATAGGGCGGCTTCCTGTAGCAATGATAAAGTTATCAGCCTCAACCTGCTCGCCACCAACCATCAAGGTTTTAGCATCTTTAAATTCAGCCTCGCCTCTAATGATTTCAATACCGTTGCCTTTTAAAAGCAGCTCAACTCCACCAGCCATTTTTGCACTGACAGACTCTTTCCAAGTTTTAAGTTTGGGCATATCAACAGAAACAGAACCAACGCTGATACCCATAGGAGAACCATGATCATTTTTAGTCTGGTCAAAAAATTTTGCTGCCGAGATCATCGCTTTAGAAGGGATACAGCCAACGTTTAAACAAACGCCACCCATGTATTCTCTTTCAATGATTGCCGTTTTCAGACCAAGTTGACCTGCTCTAATTGCGGCAACATATCCACCAGGACCTGCACCAATTACACAAACATCATATTTCATATTCTAAATCCTCTCTTGAGATTTTCTTTTTCTGAATTCAGTTACACCATGCTGATCAAAAGTTCAGCGGGGTTTTCCAGTTTAGCAAAAAGTGATTTTAAGAAGTTCGCAGCAACAGCACCATCAATAAGTCTGTGGTCTGCAGTCACTGTGTAGTTCATCACACTTGCTGTTTTAAATTTTCCATCCGCAACAAAAACTGGCTTTTTAGTCATTTTGTACATTCCTAAAATTGCAACTTCAGGATGATTGATGATTGGCGTCGCGTATGTTCCACCAATTGAACCAATGTTGGTAATGGTGATCGTAGCGCCCTTCATCTCATCTGGCTTAAGCTTTCCGGCTCTTGCTCTGTTTGAAAGGTCAGTGATTTCTGCACTAAGTTCCAATATAGATTTTTGATCTGCATTTTTAATAACAGGAACCATCAATCCATTTGGTGTGTCTGCTGCAAAACCCAAGTTAAAATTCTTTTTGTAAACAATCTCACCTGCATCATCATCAATTGAAGCGTTGAACATGGGGTATTCGTGTAAAGTTGAAACCAAAGCTTTCATCACAAATGGAAGGTAGGTAACTTTAACACCGTACTTCTCACCAGCTTTTTTTGCTTGGGTTCTAATCTTCACCAATTGAGTCACGTCAGCCTCATCCATAATGGTGAAATGAGGAATGATTCTTTTAGCCATCTGAAGATTTTCAGCGATTTTCTTTCTAACACCTCTTAAAGGAATACGCTCGTCAGCCTGGTTAGTGAAATTGCGATTCGGAAAGCTAACCGTTGCAGGCGTAGAAGTTTGAGCTGCTGAAGGAGCTGAACCACCACTAACTTGAGACGAAACGTCATCTCTTGTAACACGGCCAGCCAGCCCTGTTCCAGAAACTTGATTGATGTCGACACTGCTCTCTCTAGCAAATCTTCTTGTTGAAGGCGAGGCTAGAACTGTGCTGTCCGCGACTGGAGGGGCAATCTTTGCAGATTGAGAGTTTTGGGAAGACTGACTGCTATTGGAAGAAGACTCCTCTTGTTTAGGGGCCGCAGCTTCTTTTTTCTCTGCTGGTTTTTCTTCATCTTTAGTTGTTGCAGCACCAGCGCTTCCGCCAAGCTCCATCACCATCATCTTTTGACCAACAGGAATCACATCTCCTTCTTTTGAGATCAGCTGTTTCACTACACCTGATTCAGGGGCGGGAACTTCTACAGTCGCTTTATCAGTCATGACTTCTGCTACGGGCTGATCTGCTTCAACTGAATCGCCTTCTTTAACTAGCCATGCAACCATTTCACCTTCTGTAACGCCTTCACCAATATCTGGAAGTGTTAAATCTCTTGTAGCCATAATGTCTCTCCCCATTTTCTTTTCAGTTTTCTTTAGTTTCTTTTAAAAGTTAAAAATTTTTACTTGTTAAATTTGCTGTGCGTTCATTTCTGTTAAGCGATGCTCTTGCTCTCTTTTTTTAATCAGTGAGTTCATAAAGTATTCGCCCGCCTTATAAGAGCTTCTAACGAGTGGTCCGCTTGCAACATATAGAAAGCCCATTTTCTCTGCTGTCTCTTTCCAAAATTCAAATTTTTCTGGTGTTACAAATTCATGAACTTTTAGATGTCTTTTTCTGGGCTGCAGGTATTGACCAAAGGTCACCACGTCACAGTCTACTGCTCTTAAATCCTTTAGAGTTTGCATGATCTGTTCATCTTTTTCACCAAGGCCCAACATAATAGAAGTCTTGGTGAACATAAGTGGATCAATCTCTTTGACCATTTCTAAAACGCGCAAGCTTTGTCTGTAGTCAGCCTTTGGGTCTCTTACCATAGGAGAAAGTTCTTCCACAGTTTCAACATTGTGTGCAAAAACGTGTGGCTTAGCATAGACAACGAGTTTAACTAATTCATGGTCTCCAGAAAAATCAGGAGTCAGAACTTCGACGGTTAAGTTTTTATCCATAAATCTAAGCAGCGAAACTGTTTCAGCAAAATGTGCAGCACCTTGATCAGGTACATCATCTCTATCCACTGAAGTCATGACTAAATACTCTAAACCCATTTGTGATACGGCATAACTCACCTTGCGAGGCTCGTCTGGATCTAGAGGTGATGGGTTCTTAGCAGTCTTCACATCGCAAAAGCGGCAACCTCTTGTGCAGGTGTCACCCATGATCATGATTGTGGCTGTGCCGCCCTTCCAACATTCACTAATGTTCGGACACTGGGCTTCTTGGCAAACTGTAGCAAGACCAAGTTTTTTAAACATGTCTTTCAGTTCTAAATACTTCTCACCTGATGGCGGACGCATCTTGATCCAATTGGGCTTGCGCATGTCAGACTTCCCAGAGGGAAGCTTGGCTTTGCCGCCAGTCTTTAGTGGTTTGTCTTCAGTCATAGAGATCTTTCTAAGCCCTAAGTGCCTATAAGTCATGAACTTTTTAGCTTTAGAGCAAAGCTGGGTGTATTCTTCAAAAATAGAATTGTTTAGTATTTACA
>Ga0115567_10000822_pt1 | contig 30777 bp, 28 predicted proteins | sample COGITO_mtgs_1204_2_FD_88679 | JGI IMG/M metagenome (GOLD analysis project Ga0115567, IMG submission 88679) | Pelagic marine microbial communities from North Sea - COGITO_mtgs_120412 | ecosystem: Environmental > Aquatic > Marine > Epipelagic | place: Germany:Helgoland, sampling site Kabeltonne...
ATGGTCAGGAAGACACGACGCTGACGTTCACGGGCGATCTGGACTCCACGGATGTGGACAACGGCGCGACGGCGGAATGGTCTGTTGCCAACAGTGCGGGCACTTATGGCTCACTGGCTGTTGATGGGATCACGGGCACGTGGACCTACACGCTTGATAACAACGCCGACAATGTTCAGGCGCTCGCAGCAGGCGAGAGCCATGACGAGACCTTCACGGTTGTTGTGACTGATGACCGGGGCGCGACGGATACGCAGACCGTTACGATCACGGTGAACGGCACCAATGATGCACCTGTGATTGCGTCGAGCGCGACTGCCAGCATCACAAACAGTAGCTTTGAGACGGATTTGAGCGGCTGGACCGTAACTGGCAATGGCGTGGACAGAGTTGGAGGCTGGGAAGCTTCAGATGGCTCGGTCAGCTTGGATCTGAACGCTTTTAATCCGGGTGGTATCCAGCAGTCGATCGCAACGGAAGCGGGTGCCACCTACACGGTAACCTTTGACCTTGCCGGGAATCCGGGTCAGCAAACCATTAAAACATTGGATGTATCGGCTGACGGAACGTCCCAGACCTATAGCTTCGACAATGCGGGTACATCCGCCACGAATATGGGCTGGGTGACCCAGAGCTTCACTTTTGTTGCTGTCGACGACTCAACGCTTTTGTCTTTCGACAGTCTTGTGCCATCCGGCGCGTGGGGGCCGGCACTCGATAACGTGCAGATCACCCGTGACGGATACAATGTTCAGGAAGACGCAACGCAATCCGTTAGCGGCGATCTGGACTCCACCGATGTGGACAATGGCGCAACGGCGACCTGGTCTGTTGCTGGCAGTGGCGCCGGCACTTATGGCGATATGTCAGTCGATTCCAACGGAACATGGACTTACGGGCTGCGAAATGCTGATGCGAACGTGCAGGCACTTGCTGTTGGCGAGACCCATGATGAGACTTTCACGATTGTCGTCACCGACGACAAGGGTGCAACCGACACGCAGACTGTCACGGTCAAGGTAACCGGCACGAATGACGCGCCGGTTGCACAGGATGTGACGCTTGAGGTGAACCAACTCGGCAATGGAGGGTTCGATTCACTGCCCGACTTCGACGGTTGGAATGTGGATCTTTCTTTGACGAACGCCACTCTTCCGAATGGTTCCAGCTTTTACTACAGCACTGCGGTCGTCGATCGCAGCGGGACGGCAATATCAGGTGATGATGCGGTCGCCGTGTTGGAATTCGGGGCTCAGGTTCCGACACCTGGGGGCACGGGTTTTGGTCCCACGATCACGAGTGATGCATTCGATGGTCAGGCAGGCGATACCGTTCGCTTCGTATACGAGCTTTCGTCGAGTGGCGATTATGCGAGAGGCAATGGTTACATTCGCGATGCGGACACTGGTGCCATCGTCCAGACCATTTTCGATTACCAGACACCTTTCAGCGGTTCGACAGGTGTCCAGCAGGTTGACTTGACGCTTGCGCAGAGCGGCGAGTTCATCATCGACTTCCGTGTTGGATCCTATGACGCAACCTTCGGCTATTATGTCGGAGCAAAGCTGGAGCTTGGGTTTGCGGGAATTATCCGTGATGGCCTGTCGGAGGACACGCCATTCACCTTCGCCGGCGAGGAGTTCCTGTCGGGTGTGACCGATATCGACGGCGGCGCCCCGGTGCCTTCACAGCGTTTCTGCGACAAGCGCCAACGGTGCGAGTGTCGTGATCGTTGCCGGGGATGTGGTTTACGACCCCTCCGGTGCGCTCGATCATCTGGCAGCAGGCGAAGAACTGATTGATACCTTCGAGTTTACCGTTTCCGATGGGAATGGTGGCTTCGATACCGCGACAGCCAGCATCAAGGTGATCGGCGAAAACGATGGCCCTGTTGCGGTCGCTGACAGCAACTCTGGTTCAGAGGGCAATGAGAGCATTGCTTCAGTTGCCATCACAGGCGATGTGCTGGCTAATGACACTGACGTTGACAGTGCGAGCAGTGGTTTCACGGTCACAACTGCCGGCGTCATCACAGGCAGCTACGGCACATTGACGCTGAATGCCGATGGTACGTATTCCTATGCAATCGACGACAGCAACGCTGCTGTTGATGCCTTGAATGTAGGCGACAGCCTGACGGAATCATTCAACTACACGATGAGCGACAATCAGGCGGGCAACCCGTTGACGTCGTCATCGACTTTGGAGATCACGATCAATGGCACGAATGACGCGCCGGTTGCACAGGATGTGACACTTGAGGTGAACCAACTCGGAAATGGTGGTTTTGATCTTGCGCCCGACTTCGGCGGGTGGAATGTGGATACCTCCCTATCGAACATGACCAGTGGGTTCGGGAATGCAAATATCGATCGCAGTGGTAATTTGCTCGGTGGAGACGATGCCGTCGCCGTCTTGGAGTTTGGAGGGCAAGTCCCTAGCCGTTATGGGACAGGTGAAGGCCCAACGATCACAAGCGATCCCTTCGATGGCCAGGCAGGTGATACGGTTCGCTTTGTCTACCAGCTGTCGTCTGGTGGCGATTATGCGAGAGGCAATGGTTACATTCGCGATGCGGACACCGGAGCCATTGTCCAGACGATCTTCGATTACCAGACACCATTCACTGGTTCGACCGGTGTGCAGCAGGTTGATCTGACGCTTGCCCAGAGTGGTGAGTTCCTGATCGACTTCCGCGTCGGTTCCTACGATGCGACCGGCGGATATTATGTCGGTGCGAAACTGGAGCTCGGATTTGCGGGAATTATCCGCGAAGGGGTTTCGGAGGATGAGCCGTTTACCTTTGTGAGCTCGGAGTTCCTTTCCGGGGTGACCGATGTTGATGATGGAACAGCCGTTCTGGACAGCGTATCTGCAACCAGCGCGAACGGTGCCAGTGTTGTGATCGTCGGCGGGGATGTGGTCTACGATCCGTCTGGCGCCCTCGACCATCTGGCGGCGGGAGAGCAACTGGTTGATACCTTCGAATTCACTGTCTCTGACGGGAACGGTGGCTTTGATACCGCAACAGCCAGCGTTACCGTGATCGGTGAAAACGATGCACCTGAGGCAGAAGCGGATAAAACAGCGATCATCGCCGATGATGCGGGTGAGGTTTCACTTAACATCCACGCTCCGACCGATGTTGATGGCGACACTCTTGCTGTGACGGTGACAGGAGTGCCCACGGGCGTTGGGCTGGTTCTGCTCAACGTCAGTACGGTTGTGAATGGTCAGGTGATGAGCGTGGCTGATCTCGTCAGTTTGACCTTTGATGCATCTGGAACTCCGGGCGCCAGTGGTGGCTTTAGCTACTCGGTGTCAGACGGGAATGGCGGTGTGGACGCGGCGAATATCTCGATTGATCTGATAGACGGGGTAACCTCAACCTTCGAGTATGTTGGCTCGTACAGGGTTTCGGACGGACCAATTTGGACGAGTAACCCGGAGGTCTATTCCGCCAAGGAAGCTGCAGCTTTGGTCTTTGGGGGGCAAGCCGCCGACTACACTATCTCCATCACCGATTCGACCGATCCGGGAACCGTAACGGGTACCGGTTGGTACGATGCTTGGGGTGCGCCATGGTCGGTACGTGATGATGATTTCCAGTTGGACAGCGGCGGCGCGGGCTACAACAATCCGGGTGGTTCGAATAGCGCGATATCGGCCTATGTTCGCGACCATGTTGACACCACCAAGGTCAATTATGCATGGCGCTCTGGCGAAGAAGGCGTGGACCAGACTTTAACGGGTGGCGCGGGAAGTGACGTCTTGGTTGGCGGCGCCGGGGATGACAGCCTCACAGGTCTGGGGGGCGATGACCTCTTCGTGTTCAGGGACGGTTCCGGTGATGACACCATTACTGATTTTACGGCTGGTATTGGTACTGACGATAAGATTGATGTCAGTGATTTCGGTCTTAACAATCTCGCCGATCTCCTTGCTTCGTCGAACGATGTTGGTTCGAATACCGTTATCAATCTGGATGGAAATGATAGCCTGACCCTCATCGGTGTTCAGGAGTTCCAACTGCACGAGGACGATTTCCTGTTCTAGAGTTTCCGCATGAGAATGAGAAAGGGGCCTCCTTGGGAGGCCCCTTTTTTATGATCTCTATTTCACGATGATGCAGCTCAGGCCGTTCGTGATACGGTTTTCTGCAGATTGCAAATGAGTGGAGTCCGCTTGTCTCTCGCATTGACCTAGCGCAGCGGCGAGAATGGTGCCGCAAACAGCAGTTTGTTGTCCTGGGTGACAATCGCGCCCTTGGGTGACCCCTTCGGCGGCCAGACACCCTTCGCCAAGCCGTCCTCACGCACCTGCTGGCGATGTTCGAAGCTCTTGTAGGGCCAGATGTGGACGTATTTGTTGAGGTTACCGACATCGGTGTGCATCGCCATGGCGCAGGGGGAGAGTTCCTTGCGCGCCTCAATGGCGTCTTCCCAGCCCTTGATGATGCCGGGCATCGTGCCGTTGTTGACCGTGTAATAGCGGTACTCGAATAGCGGTCCGTGTTCCCCGCTCAGGAACTCGGTCATGAACGGGAAGGGCCGAAAGATCTCGCTGTTCATGTCATGGATCATATCGGTGACGGCGGGCGGCCAGACACCGCTCGCGACCGCTTCAGCGCGGATGGCGTCGCGCTCTCCGATGTCCTTGTAGCCCCAGATGTGCATGACCTCGTTGAGCGGCCCGACCTCGGACGTGAAAAAAGCGGCCAGCGGTGACAATTGTTTGCGGCCGTTCTCGTAAGCCTCTCCGAACGCATCCAGAAAACTCGGAACCATGCGTGGCTTCAGACGGTAGGTGCGGACTTCGTAGATCATGTTTGTTCCCCCCGGGGCGTGGATGTTTTGATTGTGCCTCGTTTTGTGGAAATGAGGGTAAGGGTTTAGGGCCGTGGACGGCAAGATCACGGAAGATTTGGTGTTGTTGGGTCTGTGACGGTTGGGCGTTGCTCTGATGGCCAGGAAGACTAATCAGAAAAGGTGGTTTATGTGAGGAGCCACACATAACGACCGCGGACCTCAAGCTGAATCGGGGGAAGGGCTTCCCCTTTGCAGGGTCCGAAGACACATTTTCCGTCCAGATCGAACAGGGCACCATGGTTGGCGCAACGCAGGTACTTGCCGTCCGGACTCATATAATCGTCGGCATTCCAGGGCAGAGGCACACCCATATGCGGACAGGCATCTGCAAAACCGCGCACGGTGTCGTCGTCCCGGTATACGATAATCTTGCGACTGGTTTTCCCAAGATCGACACGATAGCCGCGGGCCGTCCGGTCGGGGATTTCGGCAAGGGCCCCCAACCGGACCGGTCTCGCCGACCGGGTTGTGTTGCGCGAATTGGCGATGGGTTCGTCCTAGGCGGCTTGTCGAATCCATTCGGGCAGAAGGTCGGACACGGGCTGATACAGTTTGCCCTTGCGCATCGTCACGACGGGTGTGAACCGGCGCGTTCCCTTGAACTTAACGCCAGCGCCGTCTGCGAAAGTGTAGCGACCGGACGTCATTTTCAGAAGAGAGATATCGGCGGTGCGGCCGGTCTGGAGGCTGCCCATCGTGTCTGATTTGCCCATCATGGCAGCGGCGTTGGACGTTACCATGGCGACAACATGTTCGAGCGGGATACCGATGGCCATCATTTCGGCCATGCAATGAACAAGGCTGAAAGTCGGGGAGAAGGGGACGGTATCGTCCACCACATCGGGTTCCTCATCGGGTCGGAACTGACCATTCACGTTGTAAGCGGATTCTGCGCGCGCATTGTAACCGTGCAAATCGGCACCGAGTGTGTCGGGAATGATACCGGCCTCCATTACCGCAACAGCGTTCTCGTAGCTGAAATGCGAACCCCGACCGACATCGAGCTTCATGCCCCGATTGACGGCTTCCAGCAGGACCGGGTGGACCTTGCCCTTTGAGACGAAGCCGCCGTCGTGACGTGTAAACGGATGGGCCAGAATGTCACCCTCACTGAGTACCGGCACGATCTCGCTGACGAGTTTTTTGATATCGACAGCCTTGCCGTTCTTTTCCGGCCAGAGTGTTCCAAGATGGATGTACAGCGGTAGCCCGGTGGCTTTTGATGCCTTCTTGGCTTTTTTCAGGGATTTCATGCCCCAACGGGAGTAGCCGCCGGGTTCGGCATGGATTTTGAGGCCGCAGATCAGGTCCGGGTTCTCGGCATAACTCTGCTCGATGGCCCCAACATCAATTCCGACCGGTCCATACAGGTCGACATATTTGTGTCCGTAGAGCCCGCCCGCCAGATAGGACGACAGGAAGCATCGGACATCGGTTTTGGCCGGCTCGGCGATGAATTTGTCAAACCCGCCAACCGTCAATGGGCTGGGTCCGCCCTGATCGCAAACCGATGTGACACCGGAATAAACACCCACAGCGTCGGGGTTGAGGCCAAATTCACCGCTGACATGTTCGAAGATATGCCCGTGTGTGTCGATCAGGCCGGGCAGGACGAGATGACCTTTGGCATCGACGATTTTCTTGCCTTGTTTGGCAGACAGGTTCTTGTCGATGGCAACGATTTTACCGCGATTGACCGCGATGTCGGCGACACCGTCGGTACCTGTGGCGGGATCAATGACGCGGCCGCCTTTGATGATATTTTCAAACATGTGTCTGGCTCCTGAGCATGTCAATTTGTGGCCGCATAGTGTTGCGACAGGAAAGTATCGATTGTTTCGTAGAACGCTTCGGGTTGTTCGGCCGGGATGATGTGTCCGGCCCCGGGCATCTCGACCAGCTCTGCGCCCGGGATATGTGTTGCAACTTCGCGCACAGCATTGGGCGGTGTCAGGGTGTCTTCGAGGCCGGCGATCACGAGGGTGGGGAGATCGAGTTTTTCGAGGCCGCTGCGATAGTCAAAGTCACTGAGTGCGGCCATCGCCGAGATCAGTGGTTCTTGGGGTTGCGCGGTACGGGCTTGGATGAAGGTATCGATATAGTCCGGATTTGCGGTGCGGAACCCTTCGGAAAAGATCGATGTTGCAGCAATTTCGGCACCTGCGCGCGCACCGCTCTTGCGCATGCTTTCAAGACGATCAGACATATTTGCAGACGTGTCCGGTGACGCGCGGCACGTGGTGCTGACAAGCACCAGGCACGAGACGAGCTCGGGCGCCGCGATGGCCAGTGCCTGCGCCACCATTCCGCCCTGAGACAGGCCGACAATGCAGCCGGGTAAGGCTGAGACCGCTTTCAATGCACCCGCCCAATCATCCGCAAAATGCGTCATGGTGTAAGGGCCGTCCGGTTTATCGGACAGGCCGTGCCCGCGGCTGTCCCCGGCGAACGTGCGGTACCGGCCCGCATATCGGTTGAGCGCGGGCAACCACATTTCGTGGTCCCAGCCCAATCCATGGATGAAGGTCAGCGGTGGCCCATCGCCGGCGGAGACCATATGCATGTTGATGCCATTGGTTGCCACGGACCTGGCAGTTGCGTGTCTGGAAGGGGCAAGGGTGTTCAATATCTGCTTCCCGGACTCGGCGTGTTTCCGTCGCCCGATCGCGACTGAAACAAAGTTGGCTATCACGGGAAATTCAGCAATTTCCATGCCATTGGAAATCGCTGGAACTCTGGGTGCCGAAGGCCAGCCGGGCGAAATTGTGCCGCGCGATTGGGCAGCGGATGCTCAGGAAGTTTGCAGAGGTCGTTATTATAAGTACTGCATTGTGGTTCAATAGTATTGAGATGCGGTGTTTGTGGCTGAAAACGAATTGACTGCATAATGGTGCAAACGTATCGTTATTGGGAATTTGGAAGGGTGCCCGGGTCAGTGCTGTGGCACGTTTCAGCGTCTTTTCGAAAAAATCAGAAAACCTAAAGGTGGGAAAAATGATCAATGTTCGCGGCATAGATTTTCAGGAAAATCTCAACAACGACATGGGGGTTGAGTTCTACAACCTCTCACATCGCTTCGGTTATCAGTGCCCCAACTGGCCCTATTTCCGGGATGTGCAGATCGAGCGCATCCACTACATGGCCAAATCAGGTGTGCTCAGCCAGCGCATCGATACGACCATGCATGTCACCACTCATATTGATGCGCCGGCCCATGTGGTTCAGGGCACCCCCTTCATTGACGAGGTGCCGCTGCCGCACTTCTTCGGGTCCGGACTTGTGGTTTCGATTCCCAAGAAAAAGTGGGAGCAGATCACCGGTGACGACCTTGAGAAAGCCTGTGGCCATGCCATCCGCAAAAACGATGTGCTGATCATCAACACCGGCTGGCACAAGGTCTACGAAGACGGGGACTACTTCCCTTATTGCCCGGGCCTCGTGCCATCCGCGGCCGACTGGATGATCGAGAAAGGTGTGAAGGTTGTGGGTCATGACACCCAGGCCAATGATCACCCGCTGGCGACCGCGATTGGTCCGCACCGCAATGGTCCGCTGCTGCCGCATCTGGCAGACGAGTACAAGGAATGGTCGGGCGGTATCGCCTGGGATGAGGCTTTCCCGGAGTGGGAGCCTGTCCACAACAAGATCTTCAATGCCGGTATCCTGGGTATTGAAAACGTTGGTGGTGATCTCGATGCCGTAACCGGTAAGCGCGTGACCTTCGCCTTCTTCCCGTGGAACTGGGACCGTGGCGATGGCTGCATCATCCGGCTGGTCGCCATGGTCGATAAGGATCAGGGCTACCGGATCGAAGCGGGCGAGACGTTCTAATGCTGGTCAACCGTTACGCCGATGCCAAGGCCTATGAATCGCCCAATCATTGGGATGTTAAGGCCTTGCGCATTCAGGGGTTTGAGGACGGTGGCCCGGAAAACCAATGGGTGGGACTCTCGCAGTTCCTGCCCGGTGGTGGCGCGGGCCCCGACTCAACGCCTTTCGAGAAGGTCTATGTCGTTCTCGAAGGTGAAATGACTGTCACGATCGATGGTCGCGATACCGTTCTGGGCGCAATGGACAGCTGCACGATCCCGGCTGGCGAAGTCCGTAAAATTGAAAATCGGTCGAACCACCTCTGCAAAATGCTGGTGGTGATGCCTTATCCCGAAGGAGGACGGCCATGAGCATGTCCGACCCACTCTCCATGTTTAACGTCAGCGGCAAGGTTGCCCTGATTACCGGCGTTTCCGGTGCTTTTGGCGCTGTTGCGGCGCGTACATTGGCAGCGGCTGGCTGCAAGCTGGTGTTGGCAGCTGGCAATGCTGAGGCCCTGGCCGCGATTGCCGAGGAATGCAGCGGGACCGATGTGAAGGCGCTCAACGCCCGCCCCAATACCGAAGATGATTGCAAGGCGATGGTCGATGCAGCGGTCGAAGAGTTCGGTTCGCTCGACATCCTGGTGGTTGCCAGCGGCATGAACAAAACCGACAAGATCGACGAGATGTCGCCGGAAACTTTCACGGGTGTGATGGATGCCAATGTGACCCAGTCCTGGTTGCTGGCGCGTGCGGCAACCGCGCAAATGAAGGTGCAGGGAACGGGCGGCAAGATCGTTCTTGTGTCGTCGGCGCGCGGCATTCTGGGGCATCCGGCCGGTTACACCGCTTACTGCGCCTCGAAGGCTGCTGTGGACGGTATTACCCGGGCGCTGGGGTGTGAGCTTGGACCGACGGGGATTACGGTGAATGCCATTGCGCCCACCGTGTTCCGTTCTCCCCTGACCGAATGGATGTTTGAGGACACACCCGAAGCCAAGAAGGTGCGCGACGGATTCCTGACCCGCGTTCCCATTGGGCGCTTGGGTGAGCCGGAAGATCTGGCGGGACCCTTGTTGTTCCTCGCCTCCAAAGCATCGGACTTCTATACCGGCCATACGCTCTACGCCGATGGCGGCTACACGTCAGGATAAGTCATGATGGATTCAAAAAAGATCGCGATGATCGGTGCCGGTCTCATGGGGCATGGCATCGCCCTTATCATGGCGCGTGCCGGACATCATGTGACGCTCTCTGATCCCGACGCCGATATGCGTGCTTCATTGCATGAGCGTGTGCAGGCGAGCATGGAAGGGCTGGGGGCAACGCCGGATCAAGTCCAGGATTCGCTGTCGCGCATCACCACTCATGACTCTCTCGGGGAAGCGCTTGAAGGTGTGGAGTTTGTCTTCGAAGCCGCCCCGGAAAAAGTGGAGCTCAAGCGCGCGATTTTCCAGGAGATCGAATCTCATGTTTCGGAAAGCTGTGTTCTGGCGTCCAACACGTCGGTCATCCAGATATCCAGTATTATGTCGGTTCTCAAACACCGCGAACGTGCTGTGGGAACCCATTGGTGGAACCCGCCGCATCAAATTCCCCTGGTCGAGGTCGTCAAGACCGAGTGGTCTGATCCCGATGTCGCCATGTCGATGATGAATCTGCTCGAGGATGCGGGAAAGACGCCGGTTCTGGTTGAGAAGGATGTCCCCGGTTTTATCGGGAACCGGCTCCAGCATGCGCTTTGGCGTGAAGCTGTCAGCCTCGTTGAGCGCGGCATCTGCGATGCCAAATCCGTCGATACGGTTATCAAGGCGAGCTTCGGGCGACGGCTGGCTGTGCTGGGTCCGCTCGAAAATGCCGATCTCGTTGGCACCGATCTGTCGCTCGATATTCATGAGAATGTCCTGTTCGACCTTGAAGACCGAAACGGTCCGTCACCCTATCTCGAGAAACTGGTCGCCGAGGGCAAGCTCGGTATGAAGTCCGGCGAGGGCTTTCAGAAATGGACGCCGGAAGAGGCCGATGAAGTGCGCGCGCGCGTCACCAATCATCTGCAGCGTCTCGAAAAAATCCTCGATTAGGCTTCCATTAAAAACACGAAGAAAAAGGGGTGAGGCAACATGGCTGATTTGACCAAGACACCGAAGATCGCGCTTGAAGAGCACTTCATGGAAGAGAGCTTCATCGACTATTTCAACACGACCTCGATCAACATCAGCCCACAGCTTTTTGGCAAGGCACTTGATGTACTTCAGGATTTTGGCGCGCGGCGGTTGGAATCGATGGATGTGATAGGCATTGAAAAGTCCGTTCTGTCGCTTGCGGGTCCGGGGGTTCAGGCCGAGAAACGGACCGACACTGCGGTGCGAAAAGCACGTGAGGTGAACGACTTTCTCGCCGAGAAGATGGCCGCACAACCGGACCGGTATGGTGGATTGGGGCATATTGCGCTTCAGGACCCCACAGAAGCCGCCGACGAGCTTGAGCGCTGCATGCGCGATCTGAACATGTCCGGCGTCATGATCAATGGTCAGACCAATGGCAGTTATCTTGATGATGACCGCTATTCACCTGTCTGGGAGCGGGCGGCAGACCTGGGCGCGCCTATTTATATCCATCCGAACAACCCGCCCGAGCAGGTCCATATGTATAGCGGGCATCCCGAACTGTTTGGGCCGGTTTGGTCCTGGACTGTCGAGACGGCGACCCATGCTTTGCGTCTTGTGTTCTCGGGGGTGTTTGACCGTTTTCCCGGCGCAAAACTCATCCTTGGCCATATGGGGGAGACGATTCCATTCCTGCTGTGGCGCTTTGACAGCCGCTGGGAGATCTCCAACCGTGGAGAGATGACACTCGAGCTGAACCCGTCCGACTATTTTAAGCGGAATGTATGGTTCACGACGTCGGGTGTCTGTGCGGACGCTCCGCTACGTTGTTCGATTGATACAGTTGGCCTCGACCGGGTCATGTTCTCTGTGGACTACCCATTTGAGCGGCCCCTCGAAGCCGGTGAGTGGATCGAAGCCGCCCCGCTGACTGATGATGAACGCCAGAAAATCTGCTACGACAACGCCAAGGCTTTGCTAAAGCTATAATGTCGGATTGGCTCAGGCATCGGGCTTCGAAAAAATTTCCTCGATGCGTTCGAGTGCGGCCTTCAAATGTGCTTCGACCAGCTCCTGTTTTTCTGGAAACCGGCTCGTAGGTATCGGCACGGAGATGGCGTGCAGTTCGTCGCTATGATCGGTGAACGCGATGCCAATCGCTGACACGCCCGGCATGTGGTCGTCTTCGTCATAGGCCAGGCCACTTTCCGCACAAGCGTCCAGTCGTTTTGAAAAAAGCGACCATGTTTCACCTGGCTCGCGGGTTTCCCATTCTCGTTCTGTAAGTTCGCGGGCTTTCTCTCTTGGCAGCATTGCAAGTACGGCGCGACCGTTTGCGGTTGTGGTCAATGGGAAGACCTCCCCGATGGCAGAGACAGTTCGGAGTCGATGTCGTCCGGGTACCTGATCAAGAAAGATCATGTTGTTGCCACGTAGAACCGACAAGTCCACGGTTTCGTTGACCGTTTCAGACAGGTCGTTCAGTACGGCACGGCACAATTCGACAACGCTGTAGCGCGTGGCTTCGGACAAGGCGACGATCTCAGGACCCAGTCGAATATTGCCCCGGCCGCGAGATCCGATGACCAGTCTCTCGGCTTCCAGCGCAAACACGATGCGTTGCACGGTTGAACGCGGCAAGTCCACGCGTTCCGCGATCTGGGCAAGACTCATTCCGGATGTGTTTTCCCGCAGCGCACGAAGAATTGCGGCCGCACGGGCGATCACCTGAATGCCGGTTCGTCCTGTCGTGGACCCGTTGTCTTTCAAGCTCAAATTTCCTTCCTTATTGCCGCTGTCTGGATTTCTGCTCTTACAGACATGGCTTTCAATACAAGTCAGGCGTCTGGTCGGCAATAGAAGTGGGGTGCGGTTTGAGCCGCGTGTTGCGTGTGACCTTCAATTGTTGGAACCCTGCTATGCTCGGCGAGCCGTTCTACTCGTGTAGTGGATTGTTAGCCTTGGTTATTGGAACTCGTGGTAAGCGAGTGATGACCTGACATTGTGGCTGTGTGCCACTATCAAGAAAGCGATCAGATTATGGAAAGCGCACTCCCCAGCCTAATGCTGGCGTTCATATTGCTTGCTGCAAACGCCTTTTTTGTTGCGGCCGAGTTTGCGCTGGTGAAAGCCAAAGGGTTTCGCATAGAGAGTGCGGCAGAAGCAGGCAGTAAGGTAGCCCAGCGGACCGTCCGGATACAGAAGAACCTCGAGCCTTATCTGGCTGCCTGTCAGCTGGGTATTACGATGGCGTCTCTCGGCTTGGGGTGGGTAGGTGAGCCGACTGTCGCCGCGTTGTTAACACCGGTCCTTGAACCACTCGCGCTGAGCGAGAATACGCTCCACACCGTCGCGTTTATTGTCGGTTTTCTGGTGTTTTCGTCCTTGCATATCGTGGTGGGTGAACAGGTTCCCAAAACGCTTGCGATCCGGAAACCGGAAGCGATGTCGCTCGCGATCGCATTGCCGTTGCAGATCACCTATGTGGTGTTCTTCCCTCTGACCTGGGTTCTGAACAAGGCGTCTGCCACAATCCTTCGCTGGATGGGGGTTGAACAGGCATCTCACGCGGACATTCTGACCGACACGGAAATTCGCGGCCTCGTGGATGTCTCGGTTGACCATGGCCACCTTCACTCCGACACAGCGGAGATGATCCACAATGTCTTCAAGTTTGATGAGAGATCTGTCGCCCGCGTCATGATTCCGCGCATTGAAACCGATGTGCTGCGGTTGGATGCCGCGCCGGAGAAGAATCTTTCCATCATGCGGGACAATGGTCATTCCCGTTACCCGGTGGTCGATGGGGATGATGACAACTTGGTCGGCATGGTTCTGATGGTCGATCTGACACACGCCCTGTTGAACGGTGAGGGCGCGCCCTGGTCAAAGCTCGAGAGCTTTATACGTGAGCCTTTGGTGGTGCCCGAAACGCTCAAAGTATCGCGTCTGTTTGATCAGATGCGTGAGAAACGCGCGCATATGGCCTGTGTTGTCGATGAGTATGGAACCTTTGTGGGGCTGGTGACGCTGGAAGATCTTCTGGAGGAGATCGTGGGTGAAATCGCCGATGAAACCGATATCGCTGAACAGGTGTTTCCTGTCGATAAGCATGAGGACCACTGGGTTGCACATGGGCTTGCATCCCTTGCCGATATTGAGCGGGAAACCGGTTTCACGGTCGCCGACACCTTCGAGGCCAATACGATCTCTGGTTTCTTGATGTCCAAACTGCAGCGTATTCCCGAAATGGGAGATATTGTGGAAGAGGAAGGGTTTCGTTTCACGGTCCAGGATATCAAAGGCCGCCGGGTGCAGCGTGTTCGCATTGATCAACTTCTTGAAGTTGCCGAGGTCATACCGCCCGAAACATCTTCGGGAGTAGATTCTGAAGGCGATCATTGATACCGATGTCGCAAATCATGTTTCGAGAAAATCCCAGGAGAACTTCATGACCACGGACCGCATTATCAGCAAGCGCGAAGGCGCTGTCGGGTACATCACCTTCAACAATCCCGAGCGCCACAACGCGATGTCGCTGGATATGTGGCGTGGTGGTGAAGCTGCGATCCGCGAATTTTGTGATGCCGGCGATATTAGGGTGATCGTCCTGACAGGCGCTGGGGAAAAGGCCTTTGTTGCGGGGGCCGACATCTCGAAGTTTGGCAAGGAGCGTGACTCCCAGGCCGCAGTTGATGAATACGGAGCAGCCGTGAAATCCTTTCAGGATACTCTGACGATCGCACCGATCCCGACAATCGCAAAAATTGGTGGCTATGCCATTGGTGGCGGACTGGCGATCGCGTTGTGCTGCGATATCCGGATTGCGTCGGATGATTCACGGTTTGCCGTTCCGGCGGCCAAGCTCGGTCTTGGATATGCGGCTGCGGGCATTGAACGCCTGATGCAGATCGTTGGCCCCTCCTTTGCCATGGAAATATTTTACACCGCACGTCAGTTTGATGCTGCAGAAGCACAGACCATGGGGCTGGTGAACCGGGTCGTTCCGCGGGCAGAGCTTGAAAGTATTTGCGACGACTACGTGAAACGCATTTCGGGCAACGCACCCCTGACCATCCGTGCGGTCAAGACTGCGGTCACGGAAAACCTGAAGGCCCACGCGGATCGAGACCTGAAGCTTTGCGCAGAACAGGTCGCTGCATGTTTTGCCAGCGAAGACTACAAAGAAGGCCGCACAGCGTTCATGGAAAAGCGTCCGCCGCAGTTCACCGGCAAATAGCTCGCAGTCAGGCCCGAGGCTTTAAGCCTCGGAGACCTGTCCTCACCTGTGGCTCAGCTCGAGATGTACTCGCGCAATGCGTTTGCCTCGAGTTCGGTCTCGCGAATTCGATGTTTCACCACGTCCCCGATGGAAACAATGCCGATCATTTCGTCATCTTCCAGTACAGGAAGGTGGCGAATACGGCGTTCGGTCATGGTTTCCATCAGATGCGCGATGTTGTCGGATTTCTGACAGGTCACAACTGCGCGAATCATGATTTCGGCAACCGGGCGTTCAAGGGTTGGTGCGCCACCCTGGGCAATCTGGCGAATGACATCACGTTCGGAGACGATGCCATCGACACGTGATCCGTCAGCGCTGACCACAAGTGCGCCCACGCCAAGATCATCCAATCGTTCACAGACCTCAGCCACGGACCAGTTCGGTCGTGCGGTCTCAACGGCGTTGCCTTTGCTTCGAAGAATTGCGTCCACGTTCATCGGCTTTCCTTTCATTGGAAGGTCCACCGGTGTGGTTCGGTAACATGCTGGCACCGACCCACACCGGTGCACATCTCTGTCTGCGTCAGAGTGTCGCATATCGTGTCGGTTTTGGCGAGCCTTTGCGCGAAACGCCGGAATTCGTGCGCCAGTCGATTGACTGTTCCGGGGTGGTGGCCAGGCATATTTCTTCGGCTGCAGTACGGGTTTTATCGTCAGGGTCGATCGGGCAGTGCCTGGCGATAAAGGCGCAGGATTCAAGAACCCGCGCGGTGCGTGGTTCTGTCATCGGACGTGCCGGTCGTGCTTCATCCTGGCGAAGATTGATGATCCGTTCGCCCCGCAGCAGCACCGTATTCTCATGCTGAACGCAGTCCACACCACCGGTACGCAATAAACTGAAGGCCGTTGAAGCGAGAATCACGGTGCCGAGTCCGACGATCAGTTTGGCGCGTCGCGGCCCGAGCCTTGGAAAACGCCAGCGCAGACCGCGATAGACCCCGTAGACAATACCGCCTGCAACAGCGGCGCTCGCGAGCAGGCGCAGCAGGCTGAGGAGATCATCCATCTATTGGCTTGTGTCGTTTGTACCGCCAACAGCTTGTAGTCGATCAATGGCTTCGCTCACCATGCGATGGACTTCGCTATCAGGCGGCACAAGTTTGCGTAGCCGGATGAACCGCGCAAGTGCGGTTTCATTGTCTTCGGCTTCTGCGGAGGCGAGTGCGCCACGTAACAGAGTCTCGCGATCATCGGGCTGGAGCGCGAGAGCGCGGTCATAGGCACTCGCTGCAGCCGTGTGGTCACCCAGGACCGTTCGTGATCGGGCAAGTTGGCGCCAGCCCTCGACATCATCAGGTTTGTCCTCGAGACGCGCGGCGAGGTTTTCGACCATTCCCCGAATCATATTTTGTCGATCCTCGGGAGACATCTCCTGCGCTGCTGCTATGTCGTCGCCTGTCGGCCCGCGGCCCGCGAATGGTCCTGCTGCGACCTCGGCGTTGCGGCGCGGCAACCATTTTGCCGGATCTTCGCCGAGATCGCTTGCCGTTTCGAGAATCCGTGCTTCTACAGCCGGGTACCAGGGCGCATCTGGCGGCGCGGTGCTGGCCAGAGCCGACCAGGCGCGAAGAGCGTTTTCTTCACGTCCCTCCTGATATTCGGCCAGCGCGAGAAAATATCGCGAGCGGGGGTCACTCGGGTTGCCGGCGAGAGCGAAATTGAACGCCTGTCGGGCTTCGGCGGTGACCGCGCCATCGGCCTGTCGTGTCACGGCTTCGCCGTAGGCTGAGGCGATATCGGCCCGGTCCGGTGCGAGACCCCGTGCCCGTCCGAGGGCTTCCACAGCGCCGTTGATGTCGCGGGAGACAAGCTGGAAACGCCCAAGGTCAAACCATACATCCGGATCATCGGGCGCCGCATTGGCGCGGCGTTCGGCCTCTTCGAGCCGTGCACGAGCCTGAGCAACCATGCCATTCACTTCGGGAGCAACCGGCGTGCGTTCTGCGAAGGGCATATTGGGGAGGTCGGGTGAACCCTGATTCATGTAGAGCGGCAGGCTAACCAGTGGCACCGCCAGCAGGAGCAGGATGGCCATGGTCAGGTGGCGTCTTACCCGGGGCGCTGTGGCGGCATCCGTACCACGAGAAGCTGCGAGCAAGCGGCGTTCGATCTCTGTCCTTGCTGCTTCGGCCTGACTGGCATCCACCAATCCACGGGCCAGGTCTTTTTCAAGTTCTTCGAGCTGGTCCAGATAAACCGCCGCGTCATAAGCATCGCGTCCATCGGGTACGGATTTCGGACGCAGCAACGGCCAGCCGATCCAGATCAGTGTGATGCCAGTGAGTGCAACAAGAACGAACCACAACATCATCGTGGTCGTTCGCTTTCGTCTCTATCGGTCCCGTTGGTCGCCAAATCGGGCAGGTCACCTTCCGAATTTTCGGCCGGTGGCTGGAATCCATCGGCGAGTTCGGCGCGGAACTGACTTCTGTTTTCCGACGGGGGCGGCGTTGAGGCGGCAATACGTTCTACGAGCGCATCGAGTTCGGCCCGGTCGTCGGGCGAAAGCGGAGCAGGTCCCAGCCCGGCGGCTTTTCGAATCTGGTAGTTGCGGAAAAACATCACGGCCAGAGTGGCAATCAGGAAAGCCATCAAGGGCGGGGCAAGCCACAGCATATAGGTGTTGGGTTGCCACGGCGGGCGCAACAGAACGAAATCGCCGTAACGCGCAACGATGAATTCTACCACTTGCTCGTCGTTGTCTCCGGCCACCAGTCGTTCGCGAACCAGCAAGCGCAGGTCCCGTGCGATTTCTGCATCGGAATCATCAATCGACTGGTTCTGGCAGACCACACAGCGCAACTCGGTTGAGATGTCGCGTGCGCGGGCCTCCAGAACGGGATCGTCAAGCACTTCGTCCGGCAGCACGGCCCAAGACGGGCCGACCGGAACGGCCATGGCGATTGCGGCCAGAATCAGGAGTGAGAGAAGCTTGTTCATCTGCCTTCCGCTTTGCGCAAACTTGGCAGGATTTTCTTATCCAGTGCGTCCTGCGTGATCGGGCCCACATGTTTGTAGGTGATCACGCCGTTGGCATCGATGATGAAGGTTTCAGGCACGCCCGTCACCCCCCAGTCGAGCGAGGCGCGCGCATCCGCATCGGCCCCCACCGCGATATACGGGTTGCCATGGCGACGCAGCCAGTTGGTCGCGGCCTCGGGCTGGTCGCGATGGTTGATTCCGAAGACGGGGATTCCCTGTGCGGCCAGCTCTGTGATCAGCGGGTGTTCGGCCAGGCATGGCACGCACCACGAGGCAAAGACATTGACGATCGATACTTTGCCTTTGAGGTCCGACGTGGCGAAACCACCGGGGACCGTATCGTTGATGGCGGGCAAATTCATTGTCGGGGCAGGCTTCCCGACCAATGGAGACGGAAGCCGTGTCAGATCGTCATTCCGTTCTGAATCTGTCAGCAGGGCGATCATGATTCCCACGAGACCGGCGAAGATCGCCACCGGCAGGATAACAATCAGCCGCCGCATCGAAGCTACTCAGCTGCCGCTGGCTGTGGTCGTGCTGCCTTTGCAACTCGACCGCGTCGCGGAACCCCGACCCGGTGTCGCCGGTCTGTCAGCGACAGGCTTCCACCAAAGACCATGACCATCGCGCCGAGCCATATCCAGGGGACGAGCGGGTTCACAAAGAAGCGCACGGTCCAGGCATTGGCGGTTTCCGGTGTGCGGCCGGGCTCACCGATCACACCGTAGAGATCGGCCAGAACGGTTGTGTAGATCCCGGCTTCTGTCGTGGTTTGGCTGGCGATCGGGAAGAAACGCCGCTCAGTGGTCAAGGTTGTGACCGTGCGGCCTTCATCGCTGATTTTCAGCAAGCCACGCTCATAATTGTAGTTGGGGCCGCTGCCACGTGTGACTTCGGTCAGAGTGACCGTGTAGCCGGCACCTTCTGCGCTTTCCCCAGGGACAAGGGTGGTGATCAATTCTGTGCGCCACGCTGAGGATCCGGTGATCCCGACAATCATGATGGCAAGCCCAAGATGGGCCAGCGTCATACCGCTGGCTGCACGCGGTTGACCCCTGAGGCGCCGCCAGCTCTCGGCAACCGGAATTGTGAAGAGCTTGATCCGTCCGGCCCATTCGGCCAGCGTTCCTGCCGCAAGCCAGGCAGCCAGACCCATGGCGAAGGGTGCGAGACCTGGACCATCCGGGACAAGAACAAATGTTGCGACAATTGCGAGAACGGTCGCGATGGCGGCGGGGATAAGTTTGGGAGCTGCTATCCGCAGGTTTCCGCGTTTCCAGGCCATCATGGGCCCGGCGGCCATCATGATTACAAGCGGCACCATGATTGGGCCAAAGGTCGCGTTGAAGAATGGCGGTCCGACGGACACTTTGGCCGATCCCCCCGACAGGGCTTCAAGGATCAGGGGATAGAGCGTGCCGAGTAGCACCGTCCCGGCGGCAACTGCCAGAAGCATGTTGTTGGCGACAAGCGCGCCTTCACGACTGACGGGAGAAAACAGTCCGCCGCCCTTCATGCCCGGCGCACGAATGGCAAACAAGGTCAGCGCGCTACCGATTGTCAGGACGAGGATCGCGAGGATGAACACGCCGCGCTCGGGATCGGTGGCGAAGGCGTGGACTGAGGTCAATACACCTGATCGCACGAGGAAGGTGCCAAGCAGGCTCATGGAGAAGGTCACGATGGCAAGCAGGATGGTCCAGCTTTTCAATGCGTCACGCTTTTCCACGACAATGGCGGAATGGAGCAGCGCAGTGCCGAAGAGCCATGGGATGAAGCTCGCATTCTCAACCGGGTCCCAGAACCACCAGCCGCCCCAGCCGAGTTCGTAATAGGCCCACCAGCTGCCCAGCGCGATTCCGGCTGTCAGGAAGGTCCAGGCGGCCAGCGTCCAGGGGCGAACCCAGCGGGCCCAGGCGGCATCGACCTTGCCCTCAATGAGGGCCGCCACAGCAAATGAAAATGCCATCGAGAAACCGACATAGCCCAGATAGAGAAGCGGCGGATGGAAGGCGAGACCGGGATCCTGCAACAACGGGTTCAGCCCGGTCCCGTCTAGCGGGGCGGGAGACAGGCGCGCAAAGGGGTTCGACGTGAAGATCACGAAGGCCAGAAACCCGATTCCAATCATGGCCTGAACTGCCAAAACACGGGCTTTTAGGCTTGGTGGCAAATTGCGTCCAAACAGGGCAACGGCGGCGCTGAACATGGCGAGCACGAGTACCCAGAGGAGCATCGAGCCTTCATGGTTCCCCCATACACCACTGACCTTGTAGAGCATTGGTTTGAGGGAATGGCTGTTCTGGAAGACGACGGCGAGCGAGAAATCCGAGGTTACAAAACCATGGGTCAGGGCGGCAAAGGCAATGAGCAAGGCTGCGGCCTGCCCGATGGCGGTGCGACCGGCCAGTGCCATCAGCGCCGTGTCGCCGCGGGCCGCGCCCCAAAGAGGCAGGGTGGCCTGTACGACGGCGAGCACCAGCGCGAGGATCAGGGTGAACTGGCCGATTTCAGCAATCATTGCTGGGTTGCCCCGTCACGCCATTGGCCGCTTTCGCGCAGTGCCTCGGCGACTTCCTTCGGCATATAGGTCTCGTCATGTTTGGCGAGAACTTCGCGCGCAATGAAGCTGCCATCCGCGTTTAGTGTGCCCTCGGCGACCACGCCTTGCCCCTCGCGGAACAGATCCGGAAGGACGCCGGTGTAGCTGGCCGGAATGACCTGGTTCAGGTCGGTCACCCGGAAATGGGTCGTGCTGCCTTCTTTGCGGACACTGCCTTCCTCGACGAGACCGCCAAGACGGAACAGGGTGTCGGGCGGCGTGCCGCGTTCGGCGAGATCGGACGGCGTGTAAAAGAAGACAAGACTGTCTTCAACGGCGGTCAGGACCAGCGCGGCGGCAGCACCCAGCAGGCCAAGCGAGGTGAGTACCACCATCAGACGTCTGTGTTTGCGTTTCATGCCTCGGGCTCCCGGTGACCGGCGCGTGATCGGCGATGGGGCGCCTGGGCTTCGGCCTTGTGAAGGGCGATCTCGCTCGCCCGCAACCCACGCATGCTGGCGACAGCCATCGCGGTGAGGATAAATGCGGCCACGCCCAGCGCAGGCCACACGAAGGCGGCATAGCCGCCCATATCTAGAAACTTCGTGATGTCTTCCACGTTTCCGGAACCGTCCCTGTAAGACGCGCGGCAAGACGCGACGAAAACACTATCCCTTTTACCGTGCGGCGCGTGATTAGCCCAGAGAGCATCACGTCACATTGATGTGGCGCCGTCTCTGCAGTTTGATGTTCTACTGGGTGACGCTTTCTAGGTACTCAATCACGGCTTCGCGCTGTTCTTCCTTTTTCAGGCCGGGGAATGCCATGCGGGTTTTCGGCACAGCTTTGCGCGGATTTTCGAGATAATCTGACATTGTATCCTCAGTCCATACGATGCCCGATGCTTTCATGGCGTTTGAGTATTTGTAGCCGATGTCACGTTGTCCCGCGGTGCTCCCGAAAATATTCCAAAGGTTCGGACCAACCTTGTTCCGGCCACCTTCATCGACAGTGTGGCAGGCAACGCAGCGCTTGAAGACTTTTTCACCGGCGGCAACATCATCATCTGCCAGCGCAAGGACGGGCATGGTCAGGGCGGTCAGGGAAACAGCGGCAGATAAAATCAGGGATTTCACGGTTCGTAATCCTTCAGCAGGGTTCTTTGTTCTGGGCCGTAAATAGGAGTTTGGAAGCCTTCCTGCAACGTGCGAAAGGTCGCGTCGGTGTGCTTACTCCGCGGCTGAAAGTCGCAGTGCACGGGCTCTTGCGGCGTTCAGGTCGGACCGCATGCGGACCAGAAGCATGGTGATGAAGTAGAGCAGAAAGGCCAGCGCCATCAGCAGCAGCGGGGTCAGCATGGCGGGATCGATGGCCGGTGCGTCCAGCCGTGTCACGCTGGCAGGCTGGTGCAGGGTGTTCCACCAATCGACTGAGAACTTGATGATCGGAATATTTACGAACCCGACCAGTGCCAGAACGGCGGCCGCGCGGGCGCCGCGTTGCGGATTGTCGAAGGCGTTGGTGAGGGCGATATGACCCAGATAGAGGAAAAACAGCACCAGCACTGACGTCAATCGGGCGTCCCAGACCCACCAGGTGCCCCAGGTGGGTTTGCCCCACAGGCTTCCGGTGATCAGCACAATCAGGGTGAATCCCGCACCCAGAGGTGCAGCTGCACGTGCTGCGCTATCGGCCAGCGGATGTTTCCAGATCAGTGCGATGGCGCTCATCAGGGCGATAAAGGTGTAGCAGCCCATCGCGATCCAGGCGGACGGGACATGGACATACATGATCCGCACCGTGTCACCCTGCTGGTAGTCGGCCGGCGAGGCGAAAAGCGCAAAATACAGGCCGACAACGAACAATATGATTGTCGCCGCGGTCGACCACGGCAGCACTCGTGCGGCGATGCGTGAAAACCGGGCTGGATTTGCGAAGCGATGAAACAAGGGTTCGTGTCCGTGATTTGTTCGGGTGATGTTACTCGATTGCCTGGCGAAGTGCAGCCGCTGTTGCCCAGGGTGCGAGCGCCAGTGCAGCCAGCAGGAAACCACCCAGGACCATGAGTTGGGGCGCAATGGGCCGTCCGGCAATTGCGCCATCAATGGCGCCGGCGCCGAAAATCAACACCGGGATGTAGAGCGGCAGAATCAGAAGAGCGAGCAGGACGCCACCGCGACGTGCCCCAAGTGTGAGTGCGGCGCCAATGCCGCCGACCAGACTGAGGATCGGGGTGCCCAGCAGCATCGAGGCCACCAAAGCGCCAAATGCGTTGGCGGGAACATTGTAAAGCAAGGCCAGGATCGGCGCCGCGATCAGCAGCAACACGCCGGTGGTAAGCCAGTGGGCGACCGCCTTGGCAAGCGCGAGCGTCCCCAGTCCTACGGGAGAAAGGTAAAGCAGGTCGAGACTGCCATCCTCATGGTCGCTGGCGAACATACGTTCGAGCGAAAGCATCGCGGCGAGCAATGCCACCACCCAGATGATGCCGCCGCCGATCCGCGGCAACATGGCTGGGTCGGTACCCACGCCGAAGGGGAACAACACAGCTGCGAGCACAAAGAACACCACAGCCATGACGGCATCAGTGCCGCCACGCAGGGCGAGGCCGAGTTCTCGGCGAATAAGAAGCCCAAGCCCGATCATCGCGCGAACTCGCTCTGCGACGTCTGCAAGGTCACATGATCGGCATGATCTGCGAGCAACTCGTCGAGACGCCCGCCATGGGTTGAGATAATGGCTGTGCCTTCGTTGGAGAGGTGCGCCAGAATTGTGTTGGCCAGCATTGAAACGGCGCCCGGATCGAGACCCGTCGCCGGCTCATCGAGGAGCCAGAGGGTCGGCCCGGAGGGGGAATTCTGACCTGCAGCCAGGCGTGCCAGGTTGAGACGGCGTTTCTGTCCGGCCGAAAAGTAACGCGCCGGAACATCTGCGAGGTGCTCGATCGAAAACTGGTAGAGCGCGGGTTCGACGGACGGGTCCAAGCCATAGAGCTGCGCCCAGAATCGCAGGTTTTCCGTGGCGGTCATGGATGGCTTGAGCGGATCCGAATGCCCGATATAGGCAACCCGCGCCCGATGGGCATCGGGGTCTTGGGCAATGTCGGTGCCTTCCCATTCGATATGTCCCCCGGCGGCAGGCAACAATCCGGCAAGCACGCGCAGCAGGCTCGACTTGCCACTGCCATTGGCGCCGGACAACAGGATGGCGCGGCCGGGATTGACCGCGAGGTCCAGTCCCGCGAACACGGCTCGTTCCCCGCGGATGCACGAGAGATTGTGGGTGGTCAGTCCCTGCACGGCGTTCTGCTTTGCGTCTTCAAGGTCATTGCGGGGCGAAACTAGAGCAAGCGCGACCGAAAGAGAATGACATCTGGTCACCCATACCCAAAGCACAAGGCAGGGTAAAGGAAAAGACCGCCGACTGGGGGGTGTCGACGGTCTTTAAGGGCCTTGATCAACTTTGATCCAAGGGGATCGGATCAAAGCTTCGGAGGCTGTCCAGGAACGTTGATGGGGGACGTTCCCGGTCAGCCTCTAATATTGGGAGCCACTTTGGCGACATCTGGTTCGCAATGCGGCGGAAATGTGGATTCTCGCATTTCCCGCCATTTCCGCTGTTGCGCAGCTGCAGCGCGGTTCTCTGCGGCATCACATATCTCCGCGATTATCAGCTGATTGACGCCGATATCACGCAGTATACGACTGTCGAGGATCTGGAGTTCGCGGCGCCATTTTGCTGTCGCGCGGCGTGCCAGCCATACGTCATGGGCAAGCGCGAGCAGCCGCAGGGCGGGGTTGGAGCGCGCGAGCGACGAGGTTGGCACCGGGCGCACGCGTCGTGGCGATATTCTGTGTTCTACAAACATGTTCCGATCCTTCCATTGGTTCGCTCACGGGCTTCGATGAAACGCCTGGTCGGGACACATGCTGGTTTTGCGCGTTGTGTCGGACGGAGTGCGTTTCGAAACCTGAGGATTGATTGACGTGTGATGCGGGCCATCTTCTGTGTCCTTTGCGTCTTGCCCATGGACAATAGAAATGACGCAACACACCACATAAATCTAACGAATAGTATTTATTGTATAGATCAAAATATTTGATATATTGGCTGCATGAACGAAACCCTAGATCTAGCCCATTTGCGTACCCTGCTGGCTGTTGTTGATGAGGGCAGCTTTTCCCGTGCCGCCGAACAGGTGCACCGCACCCAGTCGGCAGTCAGCATGCAGATCAAGCGTTTGGAGGAGACCGTGGGGAAGGATCTTTTCCAGCGGATCGGGCGGCGTTCAGAACTAACGCGCGAGGGTACAGCGCTGACCGATTACGCGCGGCGCATCCTGCGTTTGCATGATGAAGCTCTGACGGCGATTGCGCGCCCGGATATTGCCGGTGCCGTGCGGTTGGGGGTGCCCGACGACTATATGAGCGGTTTTCTGCCGGAAGCGCTTTCGGAGTTTGCAGAGACCTATCCCCATGTTGAGGTCGAATTGCGTTGCGAAACCAGTGGCAAGATCTCGAAAGCGCATGAAGCTGGCGAAATTGATATTGGCCTGGTCACAATCGCCATGGTCAGCCAGCAATGTCGGTTGGTGCGGCGCGAGCCGGTCATCTGGGCGACATCAGGTCGTCACGTCGTGCATGAGCGCGATCCGGTGCCCCTTGCCGTGTTTGAAACGGGCTGTATTTTCCGCAAATGGGCCGGTGATATGCTTGATGAGGCGGGACGGGCTTTCAGAATTGCCTACTCCAGTGAGAGTCTTGCCGGGCTTGTTACGGCTGTGGAGGCCGGACTGGCGGTCACCCTGCTGCCCAAGAGCAGTATGCCTCCCGGATTTCGTGAACTGACGCCAGATGAAGGCTTTCCGCGGCTGCCGGTCGTGGATATTGGATTGATTCCGCCGCGTGCTGATGCCGGTGGGGCGGTTCATGCTTTGGCGGATCACATCTCCGAACATGTGACCCGGGACATCACGTCTTAGGATTTGTGCGCGTTCGCGCCTTGGAGTCCCGGGGCGTTTGTCCTATAACCCGGGCGCATTTGATGCCGGTCGGGTCACCACCCTCGCATCAGCCTTTGAGCAACAATTTTACCCCCGTGATCGGGGAAGGAGATGTGTCGATGAGCATGATTGGCCAGGACACCCTGAAAACCCGGCGGACTCTTGAAGTCGGCGGGCAGAGCTATGACTATTTCAGCCTCAAGGCTGCCAGCGATCAGATCGGCGATATTTCGCGCCTGCCTTATTCGATGAAGGTGCTTTTGGAGAACCTGTTGCGCCATGAAGACGGGCGCAGCGTCTCCACCGATGACATTAAGGCGCTGGCCCAATGGGTTCAGGACCGTCGTTCGGATCGTGAGATCGCCTATCGTCCCGCGCGCATCCTGCTGCAGGACTTCACCGGGGTTCCGGCCGTCGTCGATCTGGCTGCCATGCGTGATGCGGTAAATGGCTTTGATGCCGATCCGCAGCTGATTAATCCTCTCTCGCCCGTTGACCTCGTCATTGATCACTCGGTCATGGTTGATCACTTCGGAACCGAGAATGCGTTCGAAAAGAACGTGGAACTCGAGTATGAGCGCAATGGCGAACGCTATGAATTCCTGCGCTGGGGTCAGACCGCATTCGACAACTTCCGTGTTGTCCCGCCGGGAACCGGCATCTGCCATCAGGTGAACCTTGAGTATCTCGCCCAGACTGTCTGGACGTCGGAAGTTGATGGAAAGACCATCGCCTATCCCGATACGCTTGTCGGCACGGACAGCCACACCACCATGGTCAATGGCCTTGGTGTTCTGGGCTGGGGTGTCGGTGGCATTGAGGCCGAAGCCGCCATGCTTGGCCAGCCGATCTCGATGATGCTGCCCGAAGTTGTCGGTTTCAAACTGACCGGTCAGCTGCGTGAGGGTATGACCGCGACGGATCTCGTGCTGACGGTCACCCAGATGCTGCGCGCCAAGGGTGTTGTCGGCAAGTTCGTTGAATTCTATGGCGACGGACTGGACCATCTGACCCTTGCCGATCAGGCAACGATTGCGAATATGGCCCCGGAATATGGCGCAACCTGCGGTATCTTCCCGGTTGATTCCGAGACGCTTCGTTACCTGCGCTTCACGGGTCGCGCCGAAGACCGGATCGCACTCGTCGAAGCCTATGCCAAGGAGCAGGGCATGTGGCGTGACGCGAACACCCCGGATCCGGTGTTCACAGATACGCTCGAACTCGACCTCACGCAGGTCGTGCCGTCACTGGCCGGCCCGAAGCGTCCGCAGGACCGGATCGCACTTTCGGATGCGGCTTCGGCTTTCCGGGATCTTCTCGGCGTGTCTGCGGCTCCGCAGAAGGCTGATGATGCCCCGCTCGCCGATGGTGATGTTGTGATCGCGGCCATCACGAGCTGCACCAACACCTCCAACCCGTCCGTGTTGATCGGTGCCGGCCTCGTCGCCCGCAAGGCGCGCGCGCTGGGCATGACCGTCAAGCCATGGGTGAAGACCTCACTTGCACCAGGCTCACAGGTTGTGACCGAGTATCTTGAGAAGGCAGGTCTTCAGGAAGATTTGGACGCCATGGGCTTCAACCTTGTCGGTTATGGTTGCACGACCTGCATCGGCAACTCGGGTCCGTTGCCCACAGAGATTTCCGAGGCGATCCACACCAATGATCTCAATGTCTGTGCGGTCCTTTCGGGCAACCGGAACTTTGAGGGACGTATCAGCCCGGACATCAAGTCCAACTATCTGGCCTCACCGCCATTGGTCGTGGCTTATGCCCTTTCAGGCAGCATGCTCAATGATATCTATGAAGATCCGATCGGGCAGGACCGGGACGGCAATGATGTCTTCCTGAAAGATGTCTGGCCGACCAATAAGGAAATCAACGACCTTATCGAATCATCGCTGTCGCGCGAGATGTTCGAAAGTCGCTATGGCAACGTGTTTGCTGGTGACGAGATGTGGCAGAACATCCCTGTTACGACGGGTCAGACCTACAAGTGGAACGACGGTTCGACCTATGTCCGCCATCCCAGCTTCTTTGAGGATATGCCGCCCGAGCCCATCGCGCCGACGAATATCTCAGGCGCTCGGGTGCTTGCTATGCTGGCGGACAGCGTCACAACCGATCACATTTCACCGGCCGGTTCGATCAAGGAAGACGGCCCGGCAGGCGACTACCTGAAGGAACATCAGGTCCGTCCGCTGGACTTCAACTCCTATGGCTCACGTCGTGGCAATCACGAAGTCATGATGCGCGGCACCTTCGCCAATGTGCGGATTCGCAATGAAATGGCACCGGGCACAGAAGGTGGTGTCACGATCCATCATCCGTCTGGTGAGCAGATGTCGATCTATGAGGCCGCCATGCGGTATGCCGCAGAGGAGGTGCCTCTGGTGATTCTGGGTGGCAAGGAATATGGCACCGGATCCTCACGTGACTGGGCCGCCAAGGGCACCCGTCTTTTGGGTGCGCGTGCGGTGATCGTTGAGAGTTTCGAGCGTATTCACCGTTCCAATCTCGTTGGAATGGGCGTTCTGCCGCTGCAGTTCCTTGAAGGCATGGATCGCAAGACGCTGGAGCTGACCGGCACGGAAATCTTCGACATTGTCGGTATTGAGGATGGCCTTGCACCGCGGTCCAATCTGGGGTGCACCATTACCTATGACGATGGATCGAAGAAGGATATCGAACTGCTCTGCCGGATCGATACCCTCGATGAGATCGACTACTATCAGAATGGCGGTATTCTCCAGTATGTGCTCCGCAACATGCTGGCTGCGGCCTAGTCGGGTCTCACTGTCAATTGATTGGTACGTGACGGACAGCATGCCCATAGTCTTGCGCATGTTGTCCGCCACCAATCATTTCAAGCAATCGCATATCGCGTTGCGCCGTATTTTCGGCGCGGCGCTGATTCTTGTGACGTTCTCCTTTGGTGTTGTGCCCCCTGCCGGTGCGCAGGATCCGGTTACCGTGGTGGAGTTGTTCACCTCACAGGGTTGCCCGGCCTGTCCACGTGCTGACGAGTTGCTTGGCGAGTTGGCGGAACGCGAAGATATTCTCGCGCTGAGTTTCCATGTTGATTACTGGGACTATTACGGCTGGGCGGATCCGTTTGCCCGTGAGGTCAACTCCCAGCGTCAGCAAAGGTATTTGGACCAGCGCGGCCTGCCTTATGTTTACACGCCCCAGATCGTGGTGGACGGAAAGTGGCAGGCCTCGGGCAACAAACCCAAGGAAGTCATTGCAAATATACTCGCAGCCCGCAGTCAGCAGGACGGCCATGTCTCCGTCGGGCTCGAGCGCTTATCTGAGGGCCTGGTCAGAATCCGTGTCCCGGAAACAGATGCCCGATATCGCGGTGAAGCCGATATCATGATTGTGCGATTTGATGACAAGCATGTCACTGAAGTGACACGCGGCGAAAACCGGGGCAAGACGATTGTAAATCATCATGTGGTCCGCTTGATGCGACCGGTGTCGCGCTGGAATGGCGAGCCCGTAGACCTCGTGATTTCGTTGCAGGAACTCGACGGCGCCGATCCTGCCTATTGTGCGATATTCATCCAGGAGCGTGGGCAGGGCCGTATCCTTGGCGCAACCTCGATCGACATGCGCGCGGTTTTGCCGCGCGGGTGACCGCCTCTAGTCCGCGCTTTCTCTAAGGCTGATAATTCCCAGCTTGGCGAGCCAGAGTATCGCGCGCAGCGCGGGGGTCCGCGGTGCATCGGAGCTGTCCAGCAAGGTGCCAACCGTTGTCGTTGTGCCCGGCTTGGGCAAATTGTTCAGGAGTTCCCGCATTTTCGGTGCTTCAGGAACCAGGCCCGCAACCGCGCTATTGATGTCGAAGCGAATGAGGGCCTCGAGCTCGGCATCTGTGCCCCATCGTTCGATGACATGGTCGTCGGTAATTGTGGATGTCGGATAGCCGGCAAATGTTCGGAATGGATCATCGCGCAATGGGTCGTTGGACTGACCGCCTTGGCGTGGCGCCGTCTCGCTGTCCTTGACCCGGCGTTCGGCAAGTTCGCGCCACAGGGCCTCGTATTCCGGAATAATGATCGACCAGTCATACTTCTCGACAGCATGTTTTCGGCCAGCTGCGCCCATTTTCTTGCGAAGGGCATCATCGCCAATCAGACGGGTATAGGCTTCGCCCACTTTCGTTGCATCGACATAGGTAAATTGGGCTGTGCGGCCGATATAGCCGCCATAGCTGTAGCGCGTGCTGCGATATCGTGCCGCGATGTCATCGCCGCTGCCGGATGGCGGGGCGACGGTCGGGATTGCAATTCCCTGCACGCCGTCGTCAAGCGTGTCTCGGTAGCCGTTCCAGTCCGTGATCACGACCGGCAACCCGGCGGCCATGGCTTCCACCGGCGTCAGGCCGAAAGTCTCCTGAATATTGTCGGAGAGCGATGTGAAAATATCGGCTGCCGACCAACACTTCTTGCGGATTGTGGGGTCTCTGCCATCAACAAAATGCATGCGCACGTCCGGGCAGAGCGTTTTGGCGAGGCGTTCGATCTGGTCGCGCTCGGTGTCGCTCTCGAACCAGCCCGCCATTATGAGATGGACCTTGCGACCGGTTCGTTCCTGGGCAATCTGAAGGCCCCGGAACATCGGAAGAGGGTGTGCTTTGGCCGTGGCTGAAAGACGTCCCAGAAACAGGGCGGCAACAGCATCAGCATCGATGCCCTGATCCCGCCGGAAGTCGCCGCGTGCGTGTTCGTCATGCGTAAAAGTGTCGGGGTCAACACCCAGAGGTATCACGGGCAACTGCAGACGGGCTGGTGGCGGGCCATCATATCCGATCCGGGACTGGAGATATTCCTGCCAATTTTCCAGAACGGTCTGGACCATGTCGCGGACCGCAATGGATGTGCAGATCACCGCGTCCCAGCTCTGCAATGGAGCTGTTGCGAAAGTTCCGATGGCATCCATGACCGTGTCGCTGGCTGTGGTGTGAATAATTCCACAAATGCTCCATGCCCGCTGATCGTGTCGACGGCGTAGCCAGGCCTGATCGCTGATGGTGGGGCTGGGGTAGTAGAGGCACCCGGTTTGAGCGATGCGTTCGGGATTGTCGAGAGGGATCCAGCGTGCACTTGTTATGGGCCGGTTGTTTTCGAGCGCCGAAGCGCGGACCGATTCTGCAAAAGTCTCTGCAGCCTTTCGATCCGGC
>Ga0115567_10000823_pt1 | contig 30774 bp, 42 predicted proteins | sample COGITO_mtgs_1204_2_FD_88679 | JGI IMG/M metagenome (GOLD analysis project Ga0115567, IMG submission 88679) | Pelagic marine microbial communities from North Sea - COGITO_mtgs_120412 | ecosystem: Environmental > Aquatic > Marine > Epipelagic | place: Germany:Helgoland, sampling site Kabeltonne...
ACACACACATACACATACACATACACATACACATACACATACACACACACAGGTCGCGATTCACAGGTCGTCATTGAAGCTTGTCGTTGCGGAGTTGACCGGAATGTGCGATCGAAGGGCACGGCGGATTTGCAATGCGACTTCGTGAAGGGTCGGATCGTACAGAACTTTGTGCGGAACCTGGCGAAGAAGGTCGTCTAGACCAAGTTTCGCCATCTTGACCCTAGAAGGCTCGAATAGCGCGGCCGTGGCGATGGCTCGGACCAGATGCGAGGAGTTCCAGAGCATGCCAAACATAGGCCTGTCCTTCAGAGCGCACTGAAGGCAAGTCACAAGGTTGTCCACATTCTTTTGACGGTCCGTAAAAACGATGAGAGAGTGGTCCTTATCTTGACCGACGATATGCATTCCTGCGATCGTTGCTATGTGCCCATTGAGATTGTGCTCCACCACGATCGGCTCCAGAAGAGCCAGCGCACCAGCTGCTTTGCACATGTTTAAGTATGCGGGGCTCACTACAAGATTGTACAAGATGCCAAGCGCCGCCGCTCGAAGCTGTTGTTCACCGTGTGATATATGGTTCGTGTCCTGACCCTCCTGCATCTTGAGTACAAACAAAACGAGCTTGATCACTCCAGCTTGCACAGCAAACACCGCCGACTTGAAGTGGGATGTTATGTTCATCAGCGCCCTGCAACTCCCGTACGCGATGAGAGAGCAGTCTCTCGGAGGGCGCAGGCAGGATACGAGCGCGGAGGGCGCGGGCGTAGGTGCAGGTTCAGATGCGGGCGCGGGACCCGAGGGCTTTGGTGCGGTGTTCCAGATTTTCGACAACCCAGGCAATGGCGACCAACACCTCAGAGCAGCGCCGCGCCACATCCACCATCTCTGCGCTCCTGTGTGACTCAGAGAGGTTGCGGATGGTGGCGAGGGGCACGAGCTGCTCCTGCGAACCGTTAACTGCGGCGCGTATGGCGTCGATCAGCGTCGTGACGGTGTCGTGTGCCAGCATTACGGTACGGTTCTCCTCCGCACACGAGAGATAGTACACTGCTTCGAGTGCCCGCAATCGTGCCCGCGAGTCCGGCTGCGTGTGCGAAATTTCGAGCAGCCGCGCGTCTAGTGCGTCACCATCGATCACGACCAGGCGGTTCCACAGTCGCCGAAGCTGTCCAAGCACCTGCCAGGGGAAGAGTGCTGATCGTCAGACCCCGCGTTTCTGCGCAGATTGTTGACTGCCGGCACAGTGCTCAGGGTACCCACCATTCCAATCATTCTGAGTGGTCGAATCCGGCTGTCCAGAAACTCTTCCGCCTCCTCTTGACCCTCCCCTTCAGCTGCCTCCGACTGCTCCGCCTGCTTCCGAGCCTGCACGAAAAAAAAACGTGAGGTTTTGGCGGAGGAACTCATCGTATGCGTACTGCATGAGCCCGTGCCGCTTGCTGGGCCACCGTACACCGTGCAACAAAGAGTGTGTGCCACGTTCCTGTCTGGGACAGCGCGCCGCGAGCCTGGCATGTGGGTGGCGCACCATCTGCTGCTTGACCACGTCCCCAACGCGTAGGGAGGCCACCTTCTTTTCATGCTGCAAGCACAAGCCGCAAGCGCAATGGTCAGGCATTTGGAATCATCGATGCTTGGCGGCAGCTACCACGTGCAAGGGTTGGGAGCAGGGCCGAACCAGCACTGTGGCAGTATGCGCTGTAGCTCTCCCCTCCATTCCCACTCCCACACCAGCCTCATTTACAACCATTTCCATTGCAGTTTCTGCATCCGCTGCAGCCTTATCCGTAGACTCCTCATTCTTTGCAAAACCGGCCAGTAAACTCGATACTGCAGCCAGCAGATGATCCCCACTAGCTGACACCTTGCCTTTCTCACCCTACTCGGAGCAGCGCCAATGTCAGTTCTCAGCACAGACTGCCACATTCGAGCAGAGCGCACGCATTGGCAAGGCGGGAAAATGTACCACTCCTGTTTCATTCGAAACTGTAGTGGGAAACCCTGCCTCAAGGTCGCCTGGTGGTCGACCAGTGGAGTCGTCGTCCAGTGCTGGGGGAATCACCATCCCCACTCAAGCACAGGTCAACGATTCGTCGCTCCTCAGCTCCAAGTACACCGTAACAGCGTTTCGTCACGTTATCACGGCATTGAGCTTGCGGGGCCGCACGGTGGGACAGGAAAGGCACCCTGTTTGACCGCCAGTTGAGCTCAGTTTGCACCCTCATTTTTGGCCGCCAAACTGACGCCTCAACAAAATGACCCATATTTGAGGCGTCCCTCTGCAGTCAGGACGAGACTCTTAACCCTCGAACCAGAGTTGAGGCGCCGTCGACTGTACCACCGGCGCGGTCAACACACGCCCCATATCGACCCTCGTTACGCTCCCCTGTGGAAAGAGGCCGCCGGTCAGACCATGACGAAGCCGGCATTTCTTATCATCGGGTTCATCCTGAACACCCTCGACCTCGTGTTCTGGTTCCTCACCCTTGGGCCGATTTTCACTCTGGCCAAGCTCTTGCAGTCGCGCACGAAGATCAAGAAGATCGGCGACACAGCTGGTGACTCCCTTCATTCGAAGATTTTGAAGCGGCTGATCCCCTCTGTTTCAGCGGGACGTGAGAGTCACTTCTAAGTTGTGTCTTGCTAGAACCTGTGCTCGTCGCAACACTGAAATCAAAGCTGCGGGCAATATGTGTGGCAAAGCTTTCGGTTAAGTTGCGCAGTTTCTGGTGCAAGATCGAATGGATTTGGTTTAGGGTTCTCTTACGCTCGTCTGCTCCTGCAGATTCGCCGTGGCGCGTCGAAGGTTTCGAGAAGAAGCTTGCCGACACATATGCTGAAGGTGTTGCCACCCTCCATGACGTGCTCAGGCGCTCCGCCAAGGTCTACAAGGACCGTCCAGCCCAGGTCCTCGTCAGCTCCAAATCCCCCTGGTGTGCGCGGCTCTGGTGAAGTCCAGAATATTGCTTGCGAACTTACAAAACGAAGAGGAAGCGCAACTTACGTGTTTGCGTGTGTGTTTGTGTCTGCCTTGGCGTGCAGGGAACCCGCACCTACCTTGGTGAAACCATGCCCGCTGATCCTGCCAAGGGTCAGCGCTTCCCCCCCAAGGTACACTACTCGATCCTTTGTGATGCTGGCCAGGAGTGCTTGCTGAAGTGACGGTTGTGCAAAGGTGTTCGGCCCGACTACGTGGATCACGTACGAAGAGATGGCCGAGAGGGCCCGACTTTTCGGTCAGGGCCTGCGTGCCGTCGGCATGAAGCCGCAGCCCCGCCCCAACGAATACAAGGACTTCAACGACCTGGAGGGAGCCTTCGTGCTCACAATGTGGGAGAACACCTGCGCCGACTGGCTCATGACTGCGCACGGCGCCTTCTCGCAGAGCATGGTGGTGTCCACGGTCTATGCGACCCTGGGCACTGAGGCAGTGATCGACGCTGTGAACGAGACGGGATCTCCTGCCCTCATCTGCAACCGCGTGAACGTTGGACAGGTTGCAAAGCTTGCCTCGCGCATGCCGACGCTCAAGACGGTGATCTACACCGACGACTACACGACTGCGAAAGACCGTGAGACCAAGCCCTCGGCGCCGGGCCTGAAGGTGTACTCAGTGGAAGAGCTCATCGAGGTTGGCCGTGGTAATGAGTGTGGCTTCACGGCCCCGGACAAGGATTCGATGGCGGTGATCATGTACACCTCTGGCACAACCGGCAAGCCCAAAGGCGTGCTGTTGAAGCACAAGGCCCTCCTTGGTATGATTACCGGCGTCATTGAGGGCTTCGGCGCGCAGCTCAACCCAGGCAACGACGTATACCCTTGCTATCTCCCGCTTGCTCACATCTTCGAACTGTCTGCGGAGAACTCACACCTTGCCGTCGGCTCCGCGCTTGGCTACTGCGACCCACGAACGCTCACGCAGTCTGGAGCTGAGCCGCACGGCGCGCTCGAGGAGTTCAAGCCGACTTTCATGGCAGCTGTGCCCAAAATTTGGGACATCATCAAAAAGGCGGCGGAAGCCAAGGCGAAGGCCGGTAAGCCGATCCAGAACTACATCTTCCAGCTCGCCGTGCGCTCCAAGATCTGGGCACAGAATCATGGCCTGGACACCCCGGTGTTCAACACGCTTGTGTTCAAGAAAATCAAGAAGGTCACGGGCGGTCGTCTTAAGGTTGCCATCTCGGGTGGAGGACCACTCGACAAGGCGGTGCAGCAGTGGGTCACGGCGGCCATCTGCCCGCTCCAGCAGGGTTACGGCCTCACCGAGACCTGCGGCGGCGGTACCGTCATGTTCAATGGCGACCTTCGCTGCGGCGTTGCTGGGCCGCCGCTCCCGTCTGTTGAGATCAAGCTGGTGGATGGCGTCACTGAGGACGGCTCGGGCCCCCTGCTTGACAACAATGGTGTACCCTACAAGACCACTGACACGGTGAACGTGAAGGGCGAGCCGTGCCTCGGCCGTGGTGAGATTCTCATCGGTGGCAACGTGGTCTCCTCGGGCTATTACAAGCTGCCGGACAAGACGAAGGAGGTGTACCTTCCCGGTGGCTGGTTTGCCACTGGTGACATCGGCGAGTGGACGACTGACGGTTGCATCAAGATTGTCGATCGCAAGAAGAACCTCGTCAAGCTTAAGGGAGGTGAGTATGTTGCGCTTGAGTATCTTGAGCTCAAGTTCAACAACTCAGACTTTGTGGATGCTATCGCTGGTGGCATCATGGTTTATGCGGGCGGCGACGTTGACCGCCCCGTCGCGTACATGATGGCTGCCAAGGCTGCGATCATGAACGCGGCCAAGGAGCTGGGTGTTGTAGGCGAGTACGAAGCACTGATCCAGCACCCTAAAATCCGCAAGGCGGTGCTTACGGATCTCAACACCAAGGGTAAGGAGGGCGGTCTCGGCGATCTTGAGAAGCTCTTCAACGTCACACTCCTCAACGGCGGTATGGGACAAGGCCCCGATGCCTGGACGCCGCAGAACGGCGGCCTCACCGCCACCAACAAGCTGAACCGTAAGACGGCCGAAAAGCTGATCGGTGCAGCCAAGTTTGAGAAGGGGAAGATGGACGCCCGTCAGGATTGGATGAAGCAGGCCTAGGCAGCTGGTACTGACAGCGCCAGCGTTATGATCTCAGCTTCCGATCTAAGCTGCTCAAAGCTGGCATCGAGCTAGAGCTGCATGCTTGCGCGAGCAGTCGAATCCATTTGCCTTTTTTCAATAAAGCATTGGGTAAGGAATTCCCTTGTATCTATCGGTAGATGTTGCCGTAATGGTTTTGGCAGTGGGCAGGAAACATGCTGGCTCGCATTGCGAGCAAGCGGCGTGAATCGTCCCGGTCGAACGCCAAGGCTTTGTCCCTGAGCCCTCATCTCTATCATGGCTCGGGCTCAGAGTCGCTTTGGAGGAGAACCGCGCGGTAGCCTCGGCCTTGCAAGGGCGGCGCTTGCAGCTGCGGCGGAAGGCCGCTTGCAGCAGCAGGGCCAGGGTCGGCGTCTGCGAGACAAGATGGCGCAGCCTCGAGGCTCAAGACTTCGAGCCCCTGGTGGAATTCGAGAATCGAAAAGGAGGAGGCGAGTGATCGTGGCGAAGTCAGCGAGGCCAGGGACCAAGATGAGTCGCCTGTCTCGCTCCCCAGCATCTCTCCCAGGGATATTTTGCTGCCTTGCCGCGGAAGATCTTCCACCCGAGATGTCAGGTCCGCAGGCCAAACTCCGTCCTCACTTTCTGATCGTGGGCCAGCCTCCCCAGCTTCTCGATCACTCTGCAAAAATCCAGTTCAGATAACACACCCCACCAGCACCACCTCCATGAGAGAAGGAGAAAGGTAGGTTGGGCTCACCGAGGCGCAGCTTCGCCCGGCCAGCATGACGTCACGCATTAATGCAGTATCAATTTCTTCGCCTCCTGCCCGTGTGGTACATGCCCGGACACCTGCTGCAATGTGTGTCGCTAGAACGGGCGGCGCCGACGCTTGTTGTGCGGGGGTGGCGACTACGACAGCGGCGAGCGCCGCGCGTTGCGAACGAGAATGACGCCGCGACGTGGAACGCGCGCCTGACGCCGGGAGGCGCACGTGACGAGCGCGTGCGCGTGAAGGTGAGCCTATTTGAGCAGTGTGGTGCTCTGCAGCAGGCGCGTTTGAGCGCTTTGCGGAAGACGCTGGCGACGATGACTCGATGAGGCCCATGCGCCGTAGCCAGTATGTTGGGTTTGTCGAGTCGCCACCCTGTGGTGCCCGCCCACAAGTCAACGGAGGTCACCTCGGTCCCTACTTTTTTGCAACAGGGGGTGGTGGATTGATGGAAACCTTCTGGCTGTGAAAGCCGGACGTATTAACCCCCACACCATACTTGAAGAGAAAGCCCTTGTCCTGAACGAAAGAAACCAAAAGCACTATCACCCTCCGCCAGTATGCAAGAGGGCGATTCGTTGCTCGCGGGTCCGAGACAGGGCAAGCAATCATCAGAACTTCATTGAGATTATTGTCGACAAGCACAGCACAGATCTTGTACACCCGCGGGGTGGCTCATGGGATGCATTTCTCCTCAAGCCGTCCGAGCCTCTGTAGAGGCACGGGTCGCTAGAAAAGCTTCAACGCTTCAGCTAGTTTCGCTGGGGCCGTTGAAACACTGTGAGTACACGGGTACTGGTGAAATTGCCCGGAGCGGGGCGCTCTTCTGCTGAACGGCAGGGGCCGCTCTCTCAGGTTGTCGCAAACAGGGAACCCATTCAATCCTCGCCGGTATTTCCGGGGTGCATTCACAGATTAGCATAGATCTCCCAAGCAATTGGCACTCGAAATCAAGTCGTACGCCCGAGGTGGACGATTTACTGCTTTGTTAGTTGATCTTGGCATACACAAGCTCTGTTGCAGATGCGTTCCGGGATTTACCGGCGTGAGTGGAGAATGCCGGGCCAAAGACGCGCGGGTCATGTCCTTGCACGAGCCACTAGGTACATCATAGCGTTCCAAGACATCATCTTTCTCCATCACATGTCGATCCATCTTTATCCCCCGCTCACCTCTGCTCGGCGAGCGGGCAAGCCGAGCTCGGATGGACGAGGCCACTTCGGGCTGAGAGGAATTTTGATATTTTTTAATTTTATTTTAATAATAAAAGATAGATAGAATCCACTTGAGAGATAGCACAGCAAAAGTGGATTTCGCGGCGCGAAGGCGGTGCCCGACGCGGCGCGCTGGACATGGCGCGCGTGGAGCGGCAGCTCCTGCAGTACGAGCGGCTCTTCGGGCGCGATTAGGCCGGTCGAGCAGAGTAGAGAGTGAAAAGGGGGTCAAGGGTGGGGGGTCTTGAGGGAGAAGTATGCCTCCATGCCATTTTTCTGCGATTTTGGTAGCAAGTGTGCTGCTACCCACGGCGGGAACAAGGGCGTCAGTATTGGCAGGGCTAGCGCGCTGGCCTGCAGGCGTATCGCGCCAGCCTGCAACAGACGGTGCTGATGCTGCTCGCAAGTCATATCAGCCACGAGTTTACAGAGCCGGGAAGTTTCTTATTGGAGACACTGGTGCCTCAATGGACGGCAGAAGGAAGGTAGTTACAGGACCTAGTCTGCCATCAAAAATGGAACTCGCAGGCAGCGGCACGGAGACTGAAAGCGACTCAGTGTTGTCGATGCGGCTTGTGGAATCTGCGAGAGAGGACAAGGCGCGCAAAGTGGAACGGCTGCGACCATCGAGGACAGAGGTGGCGACAACGATGATGCCTACAGAACACGTGGGTCCCAGCGCGGGACCCGCTGTCGGAATAGAAGCGCCGGGGTGGAACTGGGCGAAGCTCGGCGTCGACCCGCATACGACACTCCTCAAGTTTATCCCTCCAGTCACTTCGCAGCTCCTCTCACTTGCACCTATGGTGGACGTGCACCGAATCCAAAGGCAGGGAAGCTGCGGCAAAATGTCGCCTGTGTCATATGTGGCAATGATTGTCAGTGGGGCAGTCTGGTGGCTTTACGGCGTGCTTACCGACCAAGCCACCATCTGGGTGTCGTCGCTCATCTCGCTCCTCCTTGGCTCCTACTATCTTCGCGTCCTTTCTCGCTATTCTACGTGGGTGTCACAACCCTGTTCATATATCTGCCCTGGTCAAGCCTGTTTTTGACGCGAATTTTGCGTTGCGTAGAGCATCTCCAGGACTATACTTGCTCGCAGGCGCCGCCATCACCGCTTCGGTCGTCGGTGGCGCCTGCATGTATGTGCATGCACGCTGCTAGCACCGCCCGGTCGCGGAAAGGTTGACCGGCCCTGGGGCTCTGGCTGACTTGGCGAGCGGCGAGTGCCGACGCAGGCTGCCTGTGACTGAGGCGGTGGAATTGGTTGGAGAGGTTGGGGCCCTGATCACTGTCATTTGGATGATTGCACCGCTCGAGAGCGTGCCCGCCGTACTACGCGAGCGTAACACCGCGCCGATTCCTGCCTCCTTCGTCTGCGCATCGTTTGTCTCCAACTGTGCCTGGACCCACTACGGGTTCCATGTAGCGCAGGACGTGTTCCTATGGGCGCCTAACCTGATCGGGGCGGTGCGTCCCCCGGATGGCCGACTTGAATTGAGGCAGAACATTTCTTGACTTGCCATAGTCGAATGAGCTAGGATGAATGATATCGCACTAGCCATCGCACTAGCCATCCCCGCTGGAGTGATTGCTCGGACTTTGGGTCGACCAACTTCACGACAGGGTTAATATCTCTTGCCAAGCTGATTTTTGTGCCGATTCCCTGAGCAGCTGGCAGCGCTCGTTCAAATCCTCCTCCTGCTACGATTCGGACTCCCGAAAGCTTCCAGATTGGCAGATGTACCGTTAGAGGAGAAATCCTCGTTTCCCCGTTTCCAGACAGGGCAGCCCTCAGCTCCTCCACATGACCAGCAAACATCAATCCGGGCGCTGTTGCCCGTCCCCCCCGCGAGCCGGGAGCATCATCTTTCATGCCAAGTCTGAACAGCCAGCCGACGACCGCACTTTTTTGAGAAGCTACCAGCGCTAGCCCAATTCTCCTGCGTGACAATGCTCCGCTGGAACCTCGCAGAAGATTCGAATGACAGACAAGGCCATGACGGACCTCTCATCATGTTTTACAGAAATAAATGTACATGGAATGAATAGCCAACCTAGCTGGTTTCAAAGCGTCCGTGCGACGGCATGAGCTGAGCCCTAGCCTCGGCCGAATGCCATCCCATAGTCCATCTCCCTTTATCGGCACCTCCATTCCAATCCTTTCGCAGGGTTGACACGGGGGCAGGTTGTTAAACGATGTGCATGCTGCGCGATTGTTTGTAGTCGGGCATGCAAGGGCGCTCGGGCAAGGATTGTGTAAGTCATGGACATCACCTCAATTGTCTCAATTTCTCCACCACCACCGTTTCGACGTCGATGAGCTATGTTCTCTTCGCTCACCACTTTTTCGCGCACCTGAAATGATGTCGCAGATTTTTTTTCAGTCTTCCTTCCTGTCCAGGTAATTGTCTTGGTCAATCATTGTGGAAAGGGAAAAGCACGCGCCTGCAAAAGTATTCGTCGAATGTCTTCAGGATGTGGATCCAACTGCGCCACCTTCATGTACAGCTGCTCCGCTCCCAATGGATCCTGCCTGAGATTGCTGTTGACTCTTTTTGATATCTTAAACACGCAAGGACGAGCTCGTCGTTTGGTTGAATATTCGTCAAGGAGGGGTAGGGGAATACTTCCAGTACAGTTGTGGATCCTGGAGGGCAGTCGGGTGCGGCTTCCACGGAAATCCCACGGAGGCATCATGAGGAAGGAGCCATTCTAAATAGTTTCCTGGTCCTGCGCAACAAAAACCTATTGTCAATTCAGGAGTATTTTTGTCAAGAAAAGGTGTTTCAAAAAGGTTTAGATATCCTGCCGTTGTTGAATGCTTACCGTTCAGCGCGAGAAGAGCGTATTCGCGACCAAAATGCTTTTCTGCACCGTATGGGACAGCCTGAACGTTGCGGAGAATCCGATCAGGGGGATAAAGGAGGAATAGTTGCCGTGTAGCAATTGCTTCAACAACACCCTTAATAATAGCATGTGTACTGCCAAATTTACCAAAACAACCTGAACAAGGATAGAGCCGCGCCGAAGCCATGCTCCAGCTGCAAGAGCGTCGCCGGTCGCGCCAACCAAAGCACTGGAGGGGAAATGCATTGAATGAGAATCAGCTGAGAAATTCGTCTTGTTATTGTAGATGGCGTCATTCATGGATCACCTTGAATTCGACAACGTTCTGAACTGTTCAATGAGTGGAATCTTCGACAACGAGAGCGCTGTACAGATCATCGTGAAGCCCACTTCCTCCCCGATTTCCTTCATCAGATCTTGGTCAGCCCATTCGCGCCCAACTTCTGGACGACGAGTGGCAAGCACCAACGCAGGTTGGCCAGAGTAGGCTTGAATTCTTGCGAGATCGATATGAAAATTTCTCCCCAAGAAGTTACGGGCTCTTGAAAGCAGGCCGGCGAAGGGCGCGCCTGCTTCTGCTGCTGTCTGTTTCGACAATCCTGGAGGTCCCCAAATAGAATCGGTCATCCGCCGTTCATTTGATTCTAGGATTCGGTGAACATTGATGCATTTCTGTGGCCACTTCCAATATGACATGGGGACGCTTACCAATCGAGATCGATGTAAAGCACACCCGTCCTTGCGAGGAGACCTCAGAGAAGGAGAGAATCGGGCGGTCCGTGAGTGTCTTGAAAAGTGGGTACAGAGGTCCCAGTGCAACTTCTGCTGGTGCTGCGAGGTTCGCGATGAGCAATGTCTTGCTGGGTTGAACCACTGTAGACAGGAACGGATCTGTGAGGGTTGCGAACAGTGGAACAAATCCAGACCTGTAGACGTGGAAACGCAAAACAATTCAATAGCCTTGCAAAGAAGGCACTGGGTGCCACCCAGAGGGCGCGCAAATGAAGTTTGGGTAGGGGTGACATGATTGCTGACAAGGCTGAGCCGAGGAACGGCGAGGCGAAGAACACCTGACACAAGCCACTCTTAGCTAGCGCTAGGAATTGGAAAGTAACAGCAGCAGCAAGAAAGAGTGGAGCACTGTCTGCGGGAATGGCACCGCGTGGGAGTCGTCCAGCGCATCGCAGGCGAACTTCCCTAGAGCGTCGTTTACAGCAGTGTCGATGGTAGAAATCCGGATCGGGGCGACTGGGCCCCAGCAGTGGCCTTGCTGGCATGGTTCGAATGGTGGCACGCTCAGTGCTTGAGCACCAGTAGTATCAAGTCGCTCAAAGTTATCCGAAAGTTGTGGCGCGCTGCCTGCGAGCTTCCAAGGTCTCGTGTGAGTGGGGTGCACGGTGCGCGATCGCATGAGCAGCACTAGTTTGCATCGGATCTACGCTCGCCCTGGGAAATATGAGGAAGGCAGGCCTTAATAAAAGCGGACAAGTGGTGAAAGAAGTCTATTTCGGCGGGGCCTAGCAACCGCCTGGGCGGACGACGAAGGAGGAGTTTGCGAGGAGCGCATTGCTGAGGTGGCAACGCTCCGGGTGCCGAGCCTCCCGAGTGAGTCCAAACTCACTCTTTGTGGTGACCGCAGTGGCAGTGAGTACACACTGCACAGACCTGCGGGAAAATTTAGAATTGTCATCTCCATTCAAGAACAAGACGCGAGTTTGGCTCTCAATTCTCCGAATCATTTGATCATCGCCCTGCAGTACGCCGTGACGCAGGCGAACAGTGGGCGGGCGCCTCACCCCTTCGCAAGGGGACGCAGCAAGCCATCTCGTAGCGGAGCTACGTCCGCCTTTGGCGCCTTCGCGCGGGGCGATTGCTCCCAGGGGTGGTCGCGCAGGGGGGTTCCATTTGGCAACGGGCCCGGCGGTGCAGCAATGATGAACGACAACGAGAAAGGCACCCTGCCCGCCTCTCACCAGTCTATGGTTAGCAAGCTTGCCCTCCTGCAAAAACTGAAATGGCCGCGAGCCGGGATATGCCTTGGGCGTTGCAAAGGCAGTGGAACACAGGACCAAGGGTGGCACGGCCTGGAACGGTACGTGCCTGTCGAGCTGGGTGCCAGAGGTATCGAAAGTCTTGATTGTGGCAACCCATAGGCCAAGGGGTGCCTCCGTGATGAATACATGCATAGGAGTGCTATTCTCCTGACAGGAAAGCTCCGCAGCTGGGTTCGGGTGGAACTGCACAATTGCGGGAAGGCAACATTACCGACCGTGGAGAACGGTCGAGGGAAACAGGCAGGGCTCGGGGCAAACAGACCTGCTCGTTGAGAAACAATTGGATCCGCGCACCTTGCACCCCACATTCACGACGGCATCGCAAGCGCAGCTCGAAATAGTTGGGCGATACCACTTCGCCGGCAGAGGGCGAAAGGATCTCAGAAAAGTGCGTGCACAGCAGCTTCCCAGCAGCACTCACCGTGGCCACCTCCAGGGGTGATTCTAGACTTTCTGACAGGTGCAGCCGCAGCACAAAAAGCAATATTTTTCCACGGAGGATTGATCCCAGCTGAGACATCTTAGGATCTCACAGCTTCCAACTCTCCTGCACCTCCGCTGCGGCTCTTATCCTGCGTATTGCTGCGCTGCCCACGATGAAACTGCCCACGATGAAACAGGATATTACGGTCGCGGGACTGCCGTCTTGTCTTTCGTGGTCCAGTTCACCCGCATCGCGCTACGTTTTGTCGCCCGTACCCTTCGATCCATCTCGTTGAGCCACTTTTCACCGGTGCGGAGTCATGTCGTCGGCGCTGTGTAAAGCCAGGAGAAGCTCAAAAGCAGTGTAAAGTGGTTCTTCTCCAGCGGCTGGGGAGCTGTCTCTTTGCCTCCTGGTTTTTCTCTCTAGCATGGAAGCCGGCCTCGTACGGGGACATGCGTTACGTCATCATCTCTCTATCTTTCATTTATTCTCATTTGATCCGCATATGATCCGCATAGAATTGGCTGCTGCTATCGGAGCAGGTAAACTGCATCCTGCTCACACCGGCAATGAATGGGGTTCAAGTTTTGGGGCGCTGCGCGGCTCTTTGTGCAAGGGCAAGTCGTGCCGCCTCCCGACGCTTCTCCCCCACAGCTTCCTTCGTCAGCCCGGCCCACAAAGCTGCGGGGACCGCGGACCATGCTGCAGTGCTCTGGTCGCTCGACTGACCATAATCGCCCGTGGTATGTCGTGCTACCACCTCCGCCATCATCATCACGTGGACGCCGCTGCATGTCGGTAATGTCAACGAAACCCTATCTCAGCAGCCCGCGTGCGCTCTCTTGCAGCAAGCTCCGTGGCAGTGTGATCTACGTATGCAAAATCAGTGCCACAGTGGCGGTGGTCTCGGGAGGACTGATACCAGTCGAAGCCGTTGGCCTGCTGTGGAACCCCAATCTCCTCCACGAATGCTGCTCCTGGCGACCCTGGCTCCCCAGCCTCACGGTTACTCGGATTCGCCATTCTTTTCTTCTGTCACCAGCAAGACTTTATACTTTCACCAACAGGACCAAGTCACAGTACCCACGAGGTTGTAGTACCTACGAGCGGTGCAAGGGCTGCAGCAACGCGGCGTGCGGTTGAAACATTGCTTCGCCCCATGGAATCGAAGTGCCGAAAGGATTGGCTAGGTCGGTGGAAGATGAGGAGTGACCAGTGCGACCCGCCAACCACATCTTCAGCATTGTCGTTCACCGGCAGCAGGACGAGAGGCTTCTGCAGTTCCTCTACCACGTTGAAGAATGCTCCACTCAATTGAGCGGACCCTGCACAGCATCATCTTCGCCCTGTGAGCAGCCGCAGAGAAGTGCAGGACGCGGATCTGAGGCTGCAAATCGGTTGGTTCTTTTACCTGGGCCGAACAGGTTTGCTGTCTGCACGGCAGACGGGGAGAGAAAGGATACTTGTTCGCTTGGGAACAGGTCATAAACAACGCGCTCCAGCCAGAACTCAATACTCTGGTCAAGCAGCCATCTTCGCTCCTGGTATGCAGCGATCTCATCCTCCGACAGAATCTGCCCTGTGCCTCAGAACTAAGATGCCCAGCGAGGCATGCTGGTTTGCAGCCTGGCGGGTTGGTGGCTTGTGAGTTCGGGAATCAACCAGCCTGTGCATTCCAAATCCGCTTGCCTTCTCTCCTATATCTCGCATCCACCTTGGGAAGTCGCAAGCAAGCCTAGGCACCCCACTGCCGCTCCCGCTAGGAGGAGCTCTGGCCCGATCACGAGGCGGGCCTGGATGTCTTGACGGGCCCGCCCCAGATACAGGTGAAAACTTGTCAGATCGACCACGTGAACAGCAGTTTGCACTCCGAACGGGGGGTAAGAGTGCGGAAAAGCCCGCGAACGCTCGGGGTCCACTGGTTCTACTGTATACCCTAACGGAGGAAACCGCCGACACGCGAGGGTCCTGGTACCTGCGAGTGTGATCTTGCGGGTAGGTCAGGGCGGGGAGTGCTAAAGCCCGAAACCCGTCAACGAGAGGGAGGGGAAAAACAAACGGCCCCGGCTGACCCGGCGATTATCACCCTAGGTATGGGACTACCATATGAAATATTTACTCAACTGTCCATGGGTTAAAGCAAACAAACTTTTTGCGGTGAGGTTCAAGCACCTTTCTGCGATGCGCGCCGTCGTTCTCATGGCGGCCCTGGCTTCGGCCTCGGCCTTCTCCGTCTCCCCGGTGAGTTCATACTAGGCTTCTGTCGTCTCAACTTTGGAATGCGTGCGTGCTGGTCTGGCGAAGTCTCCGTCCTGCGGAGAAGGGGAGAGGATTCATCCAGGCGGCCACGTTTGCTCGGGATGTTTCCGCGTGGCACCATGGGGGGCCTCGGGAAGTGCGTTTTGCAGCATGCCAGAGAGATGGGATGCTTGCATGCAAGTTCTTCATCCTATCACTCTGTGGTGTCGAGCATTGTGTCAATAATTGTGGCATGCGTTTCTGGTGTCTCGGGGGTGTCTCTCGGGGGCTCGCAAGGGGATTGCGCACCTGTTGCAGAGCCCTGCTCTGATCAGAGGCACAATCGCACTTTTTGTCAGTTCCTGATGTTTGGACAGGCGGGTATGCTAGGCTGTGTGGTTGAGACGGGTTTGGGAGGATTGAAACCGTCGATTCTGTCAAGGTCGGAGGTGGTCCGACAGTTTCTGTTGGCCGGTGTTGTCCTGAAGCGAGGCTACTTCCGCAGATGGTCGGAACCCCGGCCCTTGCCAAGGCATCCCTTCCGCTCAAGTCGTCTCCTCGCGCCGCCCGCGCGGCCGTGGCCCCCAAGTGAGTGCATCCCGAAATCGCGAGATCATATCATACCAAGAATCCCGAGCGCGCCCTTTTACGAGTGGTCTGCAGTGTAAGTGTTTGAGGCGGGCCTTGTTGGGGTTCGATATTTAGCGACATGTCATGAGAGTAGGTGGCTTTCCTGGTGGCATGTGGACCGGGAGGCTGACATGTTGAGTGCCACGCAGGATGATGGAGTCCGGCTTCGTCCCTGACATGGGCCGCCGCAACCTGATGAACGCGCTCCTCCTCGGTTCGATCGCGGGTCCCCTCCTCGTTCTCCCGGCTGTGCTCATCGCGTACCTCACCCCGGCGAAGGCTGGTGGTGGCGGCGGCGGCACTGTTGCCAAGGACGCTCTCGGGAACGACGTGAAGACCGCGACCTGGCTCGCGGCCAACCCGGCCGGGTAATTCCCTTCCCGACATATAACAGCATGTGCTATGAAACTCCTGCGAAATCGTGTGTCTGATGATGTGGGCGACTTGCCAGCAACCGCAAGCTCGTTCAGGGCCTCAAGGGCGATGCCACCTACCTCATCACCCAGGTTTGTCTATCCCCTCTGTTACTGATCACAGGAATACTGTCAAATTCACCAGGCGAGTTTGGTGCATCTGCTCCGAAGCCGTGACATTGGCGGTGCCTCGCAGGAGGATGGCAAGCTTGCTGACTTCGGCGTGAACGCTGTGTGCACTCACCTTGGCTGCGTCGTGCCCTGGAACAAGGCCGCGAACAAGTTCATGTGCCCGTGCCACGGCTCCCAGTACGACAAGAACGGCATGGTCGTCCTCGGCCCGGCCCCGCTTTCCCTTGCCCTTGCCCACCGTGGTGAGCAGGATGGCACCGTCGTCTTCACCCCGTGGACCGAGACCGACTTCCGCACCGGTCTTGCCCCGTGGTGGAAGGCTTAGATTGGCCATGGCGAGAATGAGTGCATTGTGTGAATGAGGTGTACTCCCCTGTTAATAAAGAACAAGGGTCTCAATGGTTGGGGGTAATCAAGTGCCGGCTCCGGATTTCAATGATCCTTGAATTCCTCTTGACAGTGTCTCAGTCATGTTTAGAGTTAGCCGTGTTCAATGATGGATTCGGTTAGCTGAGTGACACGTGACCTACATCTCTTTGCGAATTCAAGTGGAAACTAGCTGTGCGCCCGCGCTTCGCATCGTGGGCCTTCACAAGCTCGACAGAACCCGGCCAGCTCAAAGTCAAGCCGTGAGGAACATCATGTCGTGAAGCTCTCGAAGCTCTTCACCGTTGGTAACGGTGCAGCCGGCTGCAATGAAGGGTTAAAAAGCATGGCCGTGAGTATTTGCTAGCAAAGTGGATTCGGGATCATCAAAAAATCTGTAAGGCGCACGCGTCTTTACCTCCTCACACAGCTCGATGCTCGGCTTCTCCTCGATGAAGAGCAGCGGCGCCATCCCGATCCAGCATCTGAGACAGGTCGTTGTGAGCCTTAAATTTAAGCCTCCAACTCGTTGAGCGTGGACAGCGCTCGAGACCAGGTCTTTCTAAACTATTCCATTTGCATGCTCGAGAATCTGGAAGACACCCGATCGAGATGCCGAATGATTCGCCGAACATCTTACTGAGACGGTAGGCAGAGGTTTCGCGCTGAGCCTTGGATAAGTCAGGCTCCTCTGCACCGATGTAAGACGCGTACGTCTGGATCGTGCCACCCAGTGCGATCCCCGCGATGTCTGAGAGCAGGTTTCCGGTCGCAGCCGCACCCATCGTACTCAGTCCAAGCCCTGTGTGAGAGAGAAACGAAGATTTGCGTGCGTATCAGCGCAATGGCCCAGTGCCGTCTAGCAGATGCATGCCTCTGAAGAGTTGAGTGGATCTCTCGCATGTGTCGGGGTTTTGTCAAGACAGGGGAGCCTACGCGCGCCGAGAAACTTTTCGATGGCCTCTCCAAATATGATCATGAGTCCATTGTCGGTGACTCCAAAGCCGATGAAGGGAATCATGTAAGCAACCACCACCTTCAATAGCTCCGCTGTGGATGGCGGCGATGTCGTCTTGGTGCCCGGTACCTTCTGGTTGTGAAGGAATGCACCTCTAAGCTTGAGAAGTGCTGTCGTTAGCGCACTCTCGACCAAGTTAATGCTTGTGACGTGCTGCTGCGCTTGTAATATTTGTGACATGTTGTCATATAGGCTCTCCTCTTGTTCGGCTGTCAGCGGACGCACGGTGTCTCTCTGAGCAACGCAGAATTGCGAGTCCTCCACCGAGAGCAGCACGAGCATCTGCAACACGCGCCCACACCCGATATCACAACGTCACTAAGATGCAAACCAATCGCGCACAAAGGCGACCAGGCCTTTCGGGCGTACGGTTATTCGTTCTAGTGTGGCCCTCACGTTTAGGCCGTTCGCCCACTCGGTGAGGAGCTTCTCTGCCACCAACAGCAGGCAACCGCATGCGTTAGGAAGGTGATGGTAAACCTTACCACAAAGTCCTTGCTTAAAAGTGGCGCAGAACGGGGCAGCCGTGCATCATTTAGATTTTCAAACTCTGGAGCTCACAGGTGTGGGCTTTTGCCAAAAGTGTGAGCTCCATCAGGAGTTCACTCCCTGACATTCCACAACGGATTTCTGCAACTTCAAGTGATATCGCACCCCAGTTATCTGGGTGCTGCGGGAGTGTGCTCACGAGTCATGCCCTTGGCGGCGTCGCCGCACGTGAACTCGTCGCCCTTCTTCGGCGAACCGGTTCCCTTGACCAGCGCAAGCGCCACATTCATCCCATCGTTCCTTAGGGACCTGATCCAGGGTCCGAGAAAATTACTCACAGGTAGCATCAATGCGCATAAAGAAAGCGCAATGTGGAGAGCTGCAAGACTGAATCGGAAGTTACAGAGAAAATCGCGATTGTCCCCTGGTGCACTAGGCCATTAGCTAGAGCAGAACTGAATGTCCACCAAATGCGATGCAGCAGGGCGCACTTAGTGGAAAGAGGACTGACCGTGCGACCACGTCGACCCTGTCGGCCTCCTCCGGCTTCAAAATTGCCGTGGGGTCGCAGAGCAGCGTGGTGGTGAGGCCCAAGCGCCCGCATGACTTCGGGTTCTTGCGAGGATCCGGATATAAGTCCTTCTCAGCATTCTTGCCGACAGATCGTCCAGCTAGGCCAGGAACGATAGCGAGGAACACAATCACCGCAAGCACGGTTGAACGGGACTGCATTGCTGCCAGTTGCAGCGCAGTGAATGCCCCACTGAGTTGGAGACCCTGGAGAACAGTTGGTGTATGTCACTTGAGGCACTGGGACTAGAGACCGGCGCCCTTTCTCTCGAGAGGCCTGAAATCCCTAAGCCAGCTACTGGAGGAGGTCGTGCCAGAGCGCTCCTCCGACGGGGAATATGTCTACTTTAGGAGATATTGCCTCAGATCAACTTTTCTGACCTGATTCTCGCAGCCAAGTGAGTGCGATGAGTGCCGAAGTGGGAACACCAGCTTTGGGCTTCAGCACGAGGTCAGAATCCGCTGGCGAAGGCGCTTCAAGGCAGCTCGCGGTCAGTGCATCGGCTGATAACGGCTCAACGACAGCTCTCGCAGCTAGCTCTGCTGGCGCAACAGCGTCAATGGTGCAGCCAAGCACCATTTCAGCTTCCCAGGATCTGGATGTCGAGATGGGGGAAGTTGCAGGATCGCTTGTCCGAGAAAGCAAGTTGATTGGGCAGCACCTGGTGGAGATATCCTCTGCCGTTCGGGGACGTGATGACGAAATACGTGCTGACGCAACGAAGGTAGCATCATCAAGCAGTCCGTCTACTCTGTGCCAGTGAAGTGCTGACCTCGAGGCTGGCGGAGGTGCAGTTGGACGCGATGCTCGAGAGCCTCGCCCGGGTGGACCGGATCCACGACACGATGCAACGGCATATAAAGCAGCTCGAGAACGAGCAGAAGCAGGTCTGCGCATTTCAGTCGAAAATCCCATACCCTGCCCGAAAGGACCCCACTGTGGCGATGTTTTGCGTTGCAGTGTGGTGAGAGCGGGTGTGAGCTGCCAGACGCGAGAGGGCTTACTGCATGCGATCGGCAAGGCGGATGCGCTAAATGAGGGCGTCCTCCTGCAGTAACCACCCGCTCTACTTCAAATGTGCTGATTCCAGCATTTATATCTGCCGATTTAGTGCGTCTGCAGGCGCTCAGCGGGGGGCGGCGTGCACAGGGAAAGGAAGAGAGAAGTTGAGGACGAGCTGGGGAACATAAGGCAGACGATCCGTCGTTCTGCCCCGTCTAGCTAGAGCTTTGCAGTGCCGCTCCCAGCCGATTAGTACAGACTACTGTTGTCATGACCGTTCAGGGTCTTCTCAACTGGGACACTGCTTGCTGTAGGCTTCCAATTGAGGCCGCTTGTTCCACATCAATGCGAAGTGTACACAAGTTGCGAACGTGCAGGCTCCGATGCAATGAGCAGTGCAGACATTTTCGCGGATGTTGTTCGCCAGCCTTTACGACTGATCAGGAAGCCAGACGCACACTGCTATTCACCCCCTCTCCGAGATAATCAACACTAAAGCAGCCCTCGAGATGTTTAGATGTCGACCGAGGTCCTCCACTTCGCGAAAGTGGCCTGGGCGCCCGTCGAGTATTTCAGGGCGTTCATGCCCTCCTTCTTCTTGATCGCCAGATCCGCACGCTGCTCCCCCGGACACGATTTGTTAGCTCTCTCGCACAACGGATTGCAGGGGAAAGGCAAGAGTGAAAGATCATCCCGTCGGTGCAAAAAACTTCTCGGTCCGAACCGCAGTTCACGCTCGGGTGATGGGATAGAAGCGGCAGACCTCGATCTGCTGCTTGAACTTCACGAAGAGATCCTTGTTGTACTGCAAGGTGGTGAACGATCAGATTACATTATTTTCAAGCTACTCCTGACTCAAGCTTTCCCGACAGCGAAGAGAGGGATGTGGCACAGCGAACCTCGCTGCCGTTGGCCTCCGTGATGCGGAGCATGGCCTTGCGGGTCTCGTACATCGAGTTGCGAAGGCGGTCACCAGCAAGCTGCCACGACTGGTTGCTGACGAGCTTGTCGACGTCCTCGAGCGAGGTCACGGTCGACTTGAGGATGCGCTCGAAGATACCCTTCTCGGTCGGGTTCAGCTTCTCCCAAACGCCCGCGCCCGTGGTTCCGTACGTGTCACCAAACGGCGCAGAAATCGGGGCGGCACCGAAGTAAGCCTGCACGACGACGAGATATGGTAACGTCAGTGTTTGCACGGTAGTAGAAAAACCGCAACGTGTTGCCAGATACTTTCCCAGTTGACCCTCCATGCTCTCCGTCCCTGTTCCAAGTGCTCGAACCCGGCACAATACTGCTATGCTCGACTGAATAAGACGAAGCTCGAATATCCCGTCAGATGCACATAACCCGTTTGATACATACTAAAGGCTTGATAGCCCTGCTCTCTGCTCTCCGGTCGCGTTCAGCACTCGAGTGAGGGGTCCCAGACCTGCTTCGGCGAGTCGCCCGAGGCCGACGCAGCGAGCGGCGCGGCGAGGATGGCGGCAGCGGCAGCCTTCACCATCTCGCGGCGGTCCATCTGCATAGTCATGCCGGTGGCGCAGGTCTCGCGCACCTTGAGGCCCTGCGGTGTGCATGTTGACACGTCAAGGGGAAAGCTCTGCTGTCGGCTTCGTGGCACCGCCTCACAGGGCCCTGTTCCAAAACAGATCAAGAGCAGCGAGCACAACACTTGCATCATGTGGTTTGTGAATCCACGGCAAGTCTGCCGACTGCTCCGGCACCCGCAGCACCCCAGCTAGCCGAGGCTGAGGCAGCCAGCCAACCGCTCAGCACAAAGCCGCCCACATTACCACACAGGGCGGATCCCGTCGGCCCTAACCCATTATGCTGCACTTATCCTCTCGATATCTAGTGTTCCGACAGATCCGCCGCGCGAGCAAGCGCCGATCTGGCGGATCGCCATGCCAAGCTGAACACGCGAGACCAGCCCATCCCGCCAGAAAAACCACCTGATGCACATCTACACATGCGGAATCGGGAAAACCTGGCTCGCGAAGAGACCCGAGGAGGGCGCGAAGGCGGAGGCCCCCGCAGCAAGGGAGACAACAACGGCAGAGCGGAGCGACATGGCGGCCAGTGAAGAGTGAAGAAATGAGAAAGATGCCAAACCCGTCAGAAAGACGGGTTTCAGAGGTTCATTTCACTGCCCCTACCCTAGAGAAGCCTCTAGCGTTCTTAAACCACTCTCACGCGTACCAAATCTGAAAGGTAATTCTGCCAAAAGTCGATCCGTGTGCGAAACAAAATAATTGGCCTTAGAGATTTTAAAAAACATTTTCCTCTTTGGAAGCCCAGGTAAGTAGGCGACGTGCTGATCTGGAGCATCTCTCCACGCGTTGCTTGAGGCCGCAACGCAGGAAATTTGCCAAGATGTGGAATATCACAGTCCTTCCAGGTTTAATTGTGCATCCGTTATTAAAGAATCCAGCTTTCCGGAGGGCGATGAAGCTTCCACTGCGGCAAGGATCGTTTACTGTACACTGCACTCCCACTCAGCGTGTCCCCCTTTCTTGATTTCTTCGTCTGATGGCAATGGGCGCCAGCAAAGGTGGTGCAGATAGAAGGTGTCTCCTGCACCGAATCGGCGGCCGATGAGGAGTTGATTCGACGGGGATCCGGTGAGGTTGACGCGAGTGCGCATCACAACAGAGCGTTCCAGGGGCGCACCTAGTTGCGGGGCAGAAAATAGGAAACCAATCCGATGAGTGGAAGAAGGCAGATCGTGAGAGCGGAATCGATATGTCTTCTCAAAGCGGTGCGTGGTGGTTTTGCCTTTGTAGTGCGAAAGGTCGCTGCCGGCAAACAAGCAGTGTCTGTCAGCAACCAGCGGCTGCCGGTGTGCACGTGATCCACAGTAGGAGAAAGGGCGAAGAGAACGGTAAGAGATATACCTGCAGGGTAGGGGTGCGTGTGACCCTCCCCGCCCGGCTTCTAGGTGCTCCGGAAGGCCGCTGCGGCCACACTTCCACAGCAGTGTCTCGGAGTGTGCAGCTTGCATGTGCCCCAACTCTGCGCACCAGCATGAGCACGATTAGGGTGCTGCAGAGTGCCAAATGTGTGTTGCAGAGTGCCAAACGTGAAACACGCGGTTCAATGGACAAGGCGCGTGATTCGTGCTCTGGCATGAGACAGGCCTGTCGGGGTGTCCAACCTCGAGGCACTCCATCTGCGAATGCGCACACGCTCCCCTCGCGATGGCCAGCCGCGCGCGCAGCCTGAGAGTCGGGACCGTGATAAGATCGATGCCTCGCGCACCACGCGCCGAAGTAGAGATACTAGAACTTACCGCTCGCGGCATTTTGCAACCACGTGCCTGCAGCTCGTAGTCAGTGCCTGGACTGAGCCGCACTTCCACCTGCCAAGATTTCAACCGTTTGTGCGGCAGTCAGTCGTGGGGGTGCATCCCGCTGATCGTCCCCAAGATGCGGATTCCACGGCGTACACGTGGACCCTGAACACGGTTGAGCGAGTGGTGGCGACCTGCATGAGGCCAGGGGTCCCATGGTCTTGGAGGGAGATGACGCGAAGCAGAGTCTCTCCAAATCCATCCTCGATGACATCCACCGAGACGTTTTGGTTCACCTTTGCACCCAAATGGACGATTGTCAACGTCAAAGCCGGTTGCCACCGCTTACTCGCGAGGCCTTGGGACACTCAGGGCAAGAGACCTTCCACGGGCGGAGGCGCCAGGCAAGCGACTCTTGGACCAGTCGGTCAATCCACCTAACGTGCTCCCGGAAACTAGCCATGCCCTCCTCCTGAAAGCAATCCGAAGCTCAGCGGTGATGCCGAACAAACCGGGAGGAGTCTAGCGCGTTCAGACCTACGATGAGCGGCTCAGTCTGACCTGTTCAAATGCATTATCCCATTCTCCAGCAATTTTCGCGTGTGCATGTGCTGAAAGGTTCCGCGAACTAGGGGTACTTCCTCGTTCTTGATCCAGCTCCAGCTCCCTCGTCACGGGATCAGAAGCAAAGCCACCATGCTTGCAAACCGCCAAAAACAGCAGACATGCTCTCGCAGCACATACGTTGGCTCGCTGGACGACACGACGTGTTCGAAAAATTGGTTCAGCCATTCTCAGCGTCCTTCATTGCACGGTACCGACATCAATCACTCCGAGCCCCTCAGAGATCCATCGCTTCTCCAAAGGATTTTACATTTTAGCGACGGGCCCCCCGCAGAATCCCTCGCTCCGCTGGCGACCAGTCTGTGAGAGGGCGCCGTGATCAAGATTTGCTGATAGGCGATGCATATCACCACGCCGAAAGTTGGTCTCTGGCTTATGCTAGGCATCTGTGCAGAGGTTTTGGGCCTGGAGAGGCACAATGCTGTCTCACAGATGGCTTTCACCCTCTCGCCCACACCGTTTCCGCGGACCAGGGTGGCAGCACGAGGGCCATGCAGCAGCGTAGGTTCCACCTTGTCTTACCCGAGACGTATTTTTCCACGCACTGTTCAAGGGTTTGCGAATGGTCTCAAGATGCAGATGGACTTTGGACAATCTCTCTTCAACTTGGAAAGGCTGGCCTCCGCTGGTGTTTCGGCAGAGCTTCAGCACGTCACACCGACCTCTGCGATCCTCATTTTTGCAGCAGGTAGACTCCAGTTTAGCTCCTTCCTGAGGTGGGGCGGGTCCGTTTCGGTTGCGGAAGATTCAAATTACCTTTTCGGTGCCACCAGGTGTGCTTACTTCGCTCTCGCCCTGCGCTCTCTCGGTGCTTCCATTCACCGTGGGCTACATCGGCGGAATCGCGGACGGAAAACGCAGCTCCTTCCCTCCTTCTCTGGCGTTCGCGATGGGACTCGCCACCTCACTTTGTGGCCTGGGCTTGGCAGCCTCGTTGCTTGGGAAAGTCTACGGCACGGAGGGATCGGGTTTGGCTGCAGGGGGGCCCGTATTATCAGCGGGGCTGTACATCTTACTGGGCCTTGCGCTTCTTGATATCATCCAACTTCCGTCTCTACTGCCATCCGCATCTTCCCTCGCGCCGGAGCAACGCTCGCCTAGCGACATCTCGACGAGTAAGAGCCCAGGTTACGCATTTGGCGAGCTGTTCAGGGCATTCGCTTTCGGTGCAAGCTCGGCGCTCGTCGCATCGCCGTGCGCAACTCCAGTTCTCGCTTCCCTACTAGCATTCATCTCCTCCAACAAGGTGGATCCTTCAGGGGGTGCTGCGCTTCTGTTTGCCTACTCGACGGGTTACACAGTGCCGATCCTCGCGGCGGGTGTTGCAGCAGGAGGTCTGAAGTCCTTGCTTTCGCTCAAGTCTTATTTCAGGTTCGTGTCTCAACACCTTGGATCAACTCTCCGTTGGCCTCTACGGCCATCCTCGCTAGAATTCTGCTGGAAAGGTGATGCAAAACGCTGCCGCAGGTGGATAACTCCAGCCAGCGGAGCGATACTAATTGCCTATGGCACCTACTCCGCCCTCGACCACCTAGTTCCAGTTTGACCGGGCCGTCTAAAAGAAACTATGACCCACTTCCGACACTCGACGATGCCGCACAAAAATGCGGCTTAGAGTCCTCCGCCCTGTTTACATGTACACAAGTTTAACTCGCTCTCCTCGCTATGTCTCTAGGCCAGATACGGCCCCGGAACCTGGGATTCAATGCAGGCTATCCGAGAGCCGATCTCGTTGAAGTTTGCAACGCCTGTTTGCAGCACAACCACTTCCACAGTCATTGAACACGCCGCCACTTGGATCACCGTCCGTCCCGGACGGTGATTCTGCCAATGGACACGTAAGAAACGACTCGACGGGTCTTTTCTCCTCTTCAGAGGGGGGGGCCTTACAATCATCGATGATGGCTTTGTTCTTTTCAATGTCTGCTTGAGTATTATGTGACGCGTAATCGCCCGGCAGCCCATCAATGTAAGGCTGTGCCCGCAGCATGAGGTTATTCTACAGCGCCCATCTTCGCCACAGGCTGCATGCACGGTCCGTGCAGGGACGGTGCAGGGTGAAATCACCGCGTCAAGAATGATAATTGGCATCATGGTAGGTTGTGCCATGCCCGCAAACGGGCGCCCATTCATCGCCAAAATCATACTGGAAGAAGACCACTGTCACTAACTTTACTCAACTTCAACTTGTGAACAGACAAATAATCCAGCTCGTCCGGTGGTGCCGGAATGTATGGCCCTGCTCAGCCTCTTGCCGCCAACCGCAGCACCAGACATCTTCCAGTCAGCGTGCCAAGCTTGAACTTGTGCGCCGGTGACCATGCATGTATCACTGACGGACTCTGTGCGACTGGCAGGCGCTTCTTTCGAATCTTCAGGGGCCCCGAGCTGTACGAGAGTGGAGTGCTGGACACGAACGCCTTCACGGGTGCAACTGCGGGCGAATGGACTCTCCCTGATGAGGTTTCCTCCCCCCTCGTTCTCTCTGTGCTGTACGCTTTGCACATGCAGTGTGTCTCGGGCACCTTGACTCTGCGTAGATGCATCACCCATCGCCAGCTTGCGAGTGCAGACTTGACGGGAAGCATCGTGTGGAAGCGATGGGGTCTAATGCGGGGTCTCCGCGCGTATTAGATCCGTCTGGCGCCGGCGGGCGGGAAAGTTTATCCCGAACGCGACCCAGAGGCGTACCTGTATGGCCCGAACGGCCGCGATTGGGTCTACTCGTTCTAGTAGATTCTTGGGATTGGGCGCGCGTCTGGTAGCAGTACGACCAAAAAAATCCGAAAGGTCACGTGGGAACTGGAAGTGCAGTGTAAAAGCGGGAAGGTCGGGGTGGTTGACACAGCATTAGCAACGCCGTTCACCATGGCATTCGTTTTCTCGATGGCAATAGCCCCGCTGTGAATATCACGAGATCAGGCTCGGTGCTTCCAAATTTTGCAGTCTGATTTGAAATGTAGTGAAAATCCTTTCCGTCTCTCTCCATCTTCTTGTGTCCCTCTGCTCATTCAATCGGCACTGCACCTCCCTGCCTCTACTATGTTGTAACCAGCCGCGTGCAAACGCCACTTCATTCCGAACACAGGCAGTGGTCAGTGGACACAACTCTCTCATTTTGGGCAGTGGCCCCACGAGACACTAGGGTTGTGAGGCTTGCCCGCCACGCTCTGGCGAGGTTTGCCGAGTCTGGCGAGGCGGGTTGTCACCCTGGAGAAGCTGGGATTCGTCGTTCAGTGCTTCCGGCTGCAGCGGGGAAGTGCGAAAGGGTTCCGCCAAACCATTATGGACGCCAGTTGCGCCAGACACAGAATTGCGAGAGAGCTGCGGCTGGGTCGGAATGGCCGACAGCTGGAAGCGCCATCGCGCACCCTGGCTCTCAATTCCCCGTGCGCGCCGCTTACCCTGCTGCAGCCATAATCAGCACGATGCTCTATCTAACATACCGAATGGGAGCTACTTAGTAGCGTGTGGAGAGAGTATCACCTGAGACGGGGCGCGACGAAGGCGAGCTTTGCCCGGTGACAATGGCGACGAGCAACTAGCTGCGGGTTCAGCGTCGGGTGGTACTCTCAGTGGTGCCTGCCGTGGGAGCATATCGAGAGTACGAGATGTTTCATGCCTGACGTAAGACTCGCGCCGGTGGCGCTGTGAGCGGCGCTGAAATGCTGCTGCAGGCCAGCGATCAGACTCGGAGCTGCTACTCGTGGTGGTGACGGACTCGCTCTCGTCTTCGTCCTCGTCCTCATCCTTGCCATCACCCAGATCTTTGCTGTCGTTCTTTTCTGCTTGCCCGTTCGCACCAGTTCTCCAGACGCTTGCCGACCCATCCGCACCGAAATCCTGCAGAATGCCAGCAGCGGCCATAGTCGTGAAGGGTAAGCCGGCGATGTGATGCTGGTCTTTGGTCGGTTGCAGTGTCGTTGCTTGTCGGCGCCGCGACGGCGAGGAGGCAGATCGTCGGGGAGAAGAGCGAGGTGACGTCGGAGGGCTGCGGAGGTGCGCCCGAGCCTCCCGCCAGAGCGACGGGAGGACTATGCGCCCCATTGCGTTCACACCCACGCCAGCTTCGCCCCCTCCCAAGCTCCCACGCGTGGTCTTGGGATCAGGCGCGTCGGACGTGAAGTTTGCGGCTCGCTTCGGGCGGAGCGGGCGGGCGGCATCGCGGATGCGGAGCAGTGAGGCCTGCTCCACCAGGCGCTCCTGGGATGTGGCAGGCCCCGTGACGAGCGAGCCTGCTGCTAGTTCGGCAAGCAACTGCGCAGCTCGTCGATGCCCGCGCTTCTCCGCCAGCTCGTCGGGAGTCTGGCCAGCGAGATTGTTGGCGCACGTGTCGGCGCCAAGGTACGCAAGCAGCCTCACCACCTCTACATGGCCCTGACCTGCTGCAAGGTGCAGCGGCGTGTTGCCGCGTGCATCCCGTGCATCAAGCGAGGCCCCACAGTGCAGCGTTGTGTGAAGGCACGCCGCTGCCGCACCCCCCTCTGCGCTCCGCAAAAGTAGTTCATCAACTCCACTGGTTTGATTTGCCCCTGGATTCGACTGGTCCGTGATACAAAGTGCACTTGCAGGCGGGTGAAGCTCAGCGACACGTGCGGCGAGTGCAGCACGCATCTGCTTGGCGTACTGGTTGAGGATGAGCGAGAAGTTCCCCTCAGAACGAGCGCGGGGAAGAGGGGCCGGTGCGGGAGTCGTATCGAGTGCACGCACGTCCACTTCCATCAGCGCTGCATCGAGCAACGCCCCTACCGCGGCCTCCTCCCGCCGTGCCCGATACACCAGCTCTTTCACCACTTTCTGGCCGACGCGCCAAAGTTCGCGCGCAGCATGCTCCGCAGGGGCATCGCCCGGTTGGGCTGCGGCGGCGCTAAGACGCGTGAAGTTGCCAGCCTCACGAGCGCGCTTGAGTGCAAGTTCCTCTCGAACCTGGTTGGAATAGAGTAGCGCCTCTAGAGAAAGGAGGAGTGATACCCGACCAGGAAACATACATGCCATCGCCAGCAGCGAAACTGCATCCGATAGCTCCCCGCAAACCGATACCTCTGCCAGCGCTGCAACTGCACTAGTCGCCACAGCTGCCGGAAGGTGCCGCCGCCGATTCCGTGCATCCTCCTCCTCATCATCCTGTGCCCCGGGCACCATGGTCCGCCGTACCATTGCCTGGACAGTCTTTGAAATCGCCCTTGCGAGTTCGACGCCTGGCATCGCGACAGCCTGTGCGCCACCTGGACCGCGCCGCCAGCACGTCCACGCGTCGTGGTTGCTCACGAGTGGCGCGGACATGTTGCAGCGGCCAAGGTCAGCGAGGACTGCTTCTCCACCCTCTTCAACAAGCTCAGATATGTTGGCTGCTGCCTCCGTGACTTTCCGCATTGAGTTGTCCCGCACCGGCGCGCAAAACAGTAACCCACAATGAGGCTGAATTCTCTTTCGTGCGTCCTCGAGCGTCGCAAGCAGGCCACGGAAGACGTGGTGTGATGCTTCGGTAGCTTCGTCCTCACTGACAAGTGCCATCAGCCGTTCCAATCGCCGGCACTGCCGCAGTAGGGAATCCACCTCCGGGCGGTACTCGACCTCTGCTTCCTCAGCCACCTCTCGCAGCTTTCTGACAGCCTCAAGCACTACGCGCTTGTCCAACACCATTGCCTCTCCCTGAAAGACTTTCCTTTCCTCCTCAGCTTCGTCTTCGCTGCTTTCTGAGGTCTCTGACTCCTCACTTTCCCAGACCAAATCCGGTTCCGAGTCCTGATCACTGTCCTCGCCGTCGTCCTCCCCGCCGACGCACCCTAGCAGATTCAGCACACCCTTCTCGGAAGTCGCGAGCTTGTGCACCACCGAGTAAAGTCGCACTGTCACCGAAACCTTGTTCGCAGCCATGGCCTGCGTGCGGGGCTCGGCGCGCTCCCACAAGTGCTGAACGCGACGCACAACACGCTGGGCGCGCACGTAGACTGCCTCCAGCACGGCACGCTGAAACCATAAACCATTTCGGCGCTCCGAACCCTCGCAGTCGCCCTCAGCCTCTTCCCCCGCATCCTCCGTGTCGAGATCGCGCTCGTCAGGAAGCAGATAGTCGGAAGCCAGCCGCGGGAGCCAGTCCACTGGCTGCGCCCCTGCACCAGGAAACCGCGCCTCACTCTCATCAGTTCTGATCCTGTACTCATGTGGATCGCTCTCACTGTTAACAGACTGCCAATCACAGGTTTCATGGCGTTTTATGACCACTGTAAGCAGCATGAGTCAACGTAGTGGACCGGAGAGGACAAAGCTGCAGGGTTGGAACTAGGCTGTGTGATAGGGTGGGGTGAGCACTACGCACCAGCCATGTCATCGTCCGAGTCTATGTCATCCAATTCCGACACTTCCACTTTCTCACCATTGAGAAAGTTGATCACGACGCCACGCTTGAGCCCCGCGCCGCCGCGCAGCTGCAGCTGCGACCATCGCTCATGTGGGGACGTCCCGCATCCCCGCGAGGTTACCGCGTCACTGCGTGACCGTGCTTGAATACCAGCGTGGAACTGTGACGGACCGCAAAGGCAGACAGTCGCAGCTTTGTCGTCCTGTGATGTCTTGCACGTGGGCACCCATAACACTGCGGCTGCCAGAAGCAGCCCAATCCAGCTACCCGTGCCTCGTCCCTCCCACGCGGCCCATACCCCACTCCCCCATCGAAACCGCAATACATGTGGGCACAAAGCACAGCACTGCAAATGCCGCGGCATTTGTGCCATTCTTCTCGCTGGAAGCCTCCCAGCTTTGCCAGCTGCTGCCTCTGCGGATCCCAGTGCAGCCCGTCTCGCAACTCCAGGCCGCAGGCCCCCGGTGACCCGCACCTGCTTCATCCGCTCACCGACTGCTCATACACTGCTTCCGGCAAAAATGGGCTGGACCCACAGTCTGCGGTCCATCCTGTTCCTGTCACGGCCCACTCTTCGCGCTTCACAGGTCACCGTCCTGTGGAGCTCTCGTCAGATCGATTTTTTCAGATCGAAACGTGGCGACTGTCTTGAAAATGCTTTTTGAAGTTACTTTACAATTCCTTTTCATTAGCGCCTCCTCTTCCCAGGGTCGGATCAGCGAACCCGGCCCACGCTCCTGAGCTCTGCACGAGCGAGACATCCTCTTTCACACTGATTGAAACGAGCTGACTTTTAGAGTCGACGACCCCTTGCGCACTTGGCAACACGAGTCGCTCATTGGGGTAAATGGAGACGCCTGACCAAGTTGTGCAAGGGATGGGCCGCAAGGCCTTGGCGGGCCGTGCGTTGGTCTGGTGTCTGTTACTGTGCTACGCAACCGTAGCAGAGAGTTTTTTGTCATATGTGGCCCCGTTTCTGAAAGGTGCGTAGCCACACATCACTCATGACTTGCAAGTGACGAGGAAGAAACAAGTTAATGCTCCATGCTTTGCTTGTGCAGGCGCATCCATCACTGGAAAATCTATCGCGAATGCTCCATTTTTCAGCCTGGGTCTCAAACCAGTGTCGGTACGTGTGCCGGTGTTTGCCACGCTGCGAATGGGCGTGATGGACGACGAAGGGCCTTTGGTGAGCGGACAGGGTCCCAAATCTGGAAAGGATGCCGCGGCGGATGGGTTGAGTG
>Ga0115567_10000824_pt1 | contig 30774 bp, 27 predicted proteins | sample COGITO_mtgs_1204_2_FD_88679 | JGI IMG/M metagenome (GOLD analysis project Ga0115567, IMG submission 88679) | Pelagic marine microbial communities from North Sea - COGITO_mtgs_120412 | ecosystem: Environmental > Aquatic > Marine > Epipelagic | place: Germany:Helgoland, sampling site Kabeltonne...
ATAGGCTCTCGGAAAAAATCTGTTCGTGCTCGAGGTAAAACTGTTCCACGGCTGCATTCCAGCTGTCGAGCTGACCGTCAATCACTAAGCTTAACTCGCTGTCACTTGCAAAATTATTATTATGACGATCGAGCAGATCTACAGTTTTTTGGCGAGTGTCAATCATGTGACCGTGATGATTCGCTGACGACACAGCATGAACACAAAGCCCGTCTGGGCTGATCACCGTGTGCTGACCCAGCCATTTTAAGCCAGGGTCTGATGATAATTGTGAATCTTGACACAAGTAATGATAAGAAGAAAAGAAAGCACTTGGCATACCAGTGGCAACAGATTCCATACAGCGACGCAACAAACTGGGATGAAACACAGGCGCAAAACTCACGAGCATTGACTCAGGGCGTTGTTGCATTGCTGTTTGCCATTCGTGAGCCATGTAGCCATCAACATACTGGTTTGGAAAAAATCGTTGCCATTCAGGATGACCTGCGATTTGAAATTGGGTTTTTGTATCAAGCTGCTGACAAAAATCGATAATTTGCAAATTGTGGACTGCGTTGGCAATTAACTCCAATCTGCGCACCAACACCACCACATCATAGTCTGAAGACTGGGCGCTAGCCACCAATAAGCGACGCATTACTGACAACCAAATATCGGTTTTGAGCACACCTGTTAATGCTGGTGTCATTTGCTGATCAAGCAACCCTTTGATAAAATAGGCTTGTGGTAACCATGCTAATAGACGACGCAAGTGCAAGTCCTCGCAAATAAACAAAGCGCTAGAGGGCTCGGCCGTGTGGTCCTGAGACCAGTTGGTCACTTGGCGTGGCTTGCTTTGAATCTGTGCAACTGTATTTTGCCGAAAGCCGTCAATCACCTGCGCTGGATCAAAATCAAGCCCTGTGTGTCGCAATGGCCCAAGCTGCACGTTTTGCAGACCAAGCCAGCGTCCCCACTGTAGACTTTTTTCATCTTGAACATATCGAGTAATAGAACTTGAATCACAGGCTCTTTGATCAAAATAACGCATAACTTGGCCAGGCTTGTACTCAGCCTCGAAAATGACGAGTTCACAGTCTAAGAAACCGAGCACTGTGGAGAGCACAATGCCTTGTCGTTCAAAATCAGCCACGAAATCTTGAGCACACAGCAATGCCGTAAGCTCTAAACTGTCGATCCACCGAGTCCACTCCCCCAAGTCCACTCTAAATCGGCGAAAACTCATTTCGAAAGGTGTGGTTGGCTCTTGTGTTGGCAAGTACCCGACCGTTAAGGTCGTTGAACTAGTAGCATTGTGCGCGTACATTAAGCCTTCTAAAGGCATTTTTTCAGAATACACAATAAGTTTTTGATCAATTTTGGTCGGCGCTGGTTCGCTAAAATGGTCATCGGCGCTAAGCTGCATTAGCAATTCGTTGGTTCTTGAAAGTTTTATAAACTCGCTTAAACAACGATCCTGCACTAATCTTGGCACCTCTGGTGCTATAGTGATTTCACACGATTCCACTGGTAACATGTCAAAATAAGGGCGTACTTGAATACCGACAAAGAGCTCAACTTGTTTTGCGAATTCCTCCGGATCACTTACGGCCGCCTCTAGTTGAAAGTATTTAATGCTGAGGTGAGTTTGAATGTGCAGCATAAGCTGCTCGTTGGTGTATTGCAGTTGAACGTGTAAAAATTGCATAGATCCCTCTTTTTAGTCGATCCCTGCGCTGGCAATAATAGCGGCGCTCAAATTCTCTACTTTAAATCTAGCCTAATTTGTACTTTTTTGCCGAGGCTTGACAAAATAGAGTCGCCTTTCAATAATGGCAAGTATTATTGTGTTTTTTTGTCCACATTAAGACTGAGTTCGTTTATTATTTAGACCAAGACCTTAAAGAGCGTTAACACTCTCCAGTACGTTCCCATTTGTATAACAAGTTGCTAAAGCTATAAAGGCAAGTAACAAAAAAATCGAGGTTTACCATGACACACCCATTTTATGAGCAAGCAACAACTGAGCAAGATGCCTTACTTGGACACACTATTCCTGATTTTATAGTGGAGGGTACAAATAATTTTGAGATTCACTTTGAGAAGCTTCGAGGCTATCAAGTGATTATCTTCTTTTATCCGCAGAATCATTTGCCTGGCGTCACTCAGCTTGTTAAAGATTTAAAAGCCCAATACAACGCGTTTAAAGCGATTAAGACATGTATTTTTGGCGTAACGAACGAAGCCATAGCAGCCAACCAGACTTTTAAGGACAACCTAGACTTGCCCTTTCAACTTATAGCGGATACAGATCACCAGCTAGCACAGTGGTTTGATACTGAAACGCCAGCAAACATGAACACTCAGTCCAAGCCTATTCTTGAGCCAAGCTCCATTCTTATTAACGAGCACGGCAAAATCTGTAAAACCTGGCGCGCGCCCGAAATAAAAGGCCATGTTAATGAATTAATTGAAGCAGCTCACAAGCTTTCTCAGGGGCTTCATGACACATCTAGCGCTGAAAAAGAGTCTAACCAAATAGATCTTGAAGATGATGCACCTTTTAAGACGCCGGTTATTCCTTTCACTAAGGAGCAAGAGAAGCTTACTGAAGATTTAAAGGACCTTTTTGAGGCTTAATCCAGCACTCCGCCTGAGCTGCCCCCTGAATGCGTGGGCCAGGCGTTCCATAGGGCTTTCACTAAAGTTGCCAGGGGTATAGCAAAAAACACGCCCCAAGTGCCCCAAAGCCCACCAAATACTAATACAGCCGTCACAATTGAAACCGGGTGTAAATTCACAGCCTCCGAAAACAATAATGGCACCAAAATATTACCATCAACTGCTTGAATAATGGCGTACACCACCATGACCGTCGCTAAATCGGAGGTCCAGCCTAACTGAAAATAAGCTACAACAAATATAGGAATAGTGGCTAATGCCGCGCCAATAAATGGAATTAAGACCGATAACCCCACCATGAGCGACAGCAAGGCTGCGTATTTTAAGCCTAAAAATGCCAGTGCGATATACGTCACCGAGCCAACAATGAAAATCTCAAATGCCTTGCCACGAACGTAATTTGCCATTTGTCGATTCATTTCAGACCACACTTGATTCATGATAGGTCGTTTATTTGGCAAAAGCTTAGTCACTGCTGCTGTCAGCTGATCTCGATCTTTTAGCAAGAAAAACACTAAAACTGGCACCAGCACTAAGAAAATCATCAGGCCAATGATGTCCGGCAAACTGTGAAATGACAAAGAAATGAGCAATCGCCCCCACTCGCCAATTTTAACTTGCATAGCGTCGGACAACTCTTTCGCTTGAGCTACAGAAAAATAATCTGGATAGGTATTGGCAAGATTGGACAAGCCTTCTTGGGCTTTACGAAGCCAGACTGGTAGCTGATCATCAATAAGTCCAATGGCTTGTGACCAAGCTAATGGCAGCAGTAAAAATAAGCACGCACAGATTAAACCAATAAAAAAAACAAAAACCATAGACACAGCCGCAATATGGGGCATGCGCCAGGCTTTAAACTGTGCAACCATACCCTGCATTAAATAAGCCAAAATAATTGCCACAAACAAGGGTGTGAGCAGCGAACCTAAGAAAAAAACGACAGCAATAACGCAAAGGCCAGTGAACACAAGGTAGGTTGATTCTTCATTGGAAAAATAGCGATAATACCAGCGCTCAATAACTTCTTTCACTTCAAATTACCTCTACTACAGACGACCGTGAATTCTGTTTTATTTTTTTCTATAGCCATGTGCCACATATCTTGCTGAGCTAAATATAATGGTAAATCTCGTGCCGCGCCAGGATCATCAAACACAAAACTGACTTGATTTTGATCCTTAGTCATGACTAAATATTGCTTTATCTTTAATAAGGTTAGAGGACATTGAGTACCTCGCAAGTCAATCATAAAATAAGACCTTTTCACTGAGGTAGATGGACAACATCACCAGCACGATCACAAAACTTTGTTTACACTTAATTCAATAAGCGATAAACCTCGACCACAAACCTCCATAATCTGAAGTATTGAGAGGATCAAAATTGGCTATTGTACAATATCAATTTAAAAATTCGAGCAAAAAATTTAAACTCACCAGCATTAGTTTAACCGTTATGGCTGGGCTGTTGCTTGGTCTTGTACTACCTCAAGCAGGGCATTCCGACACGGCTGAAAGCTTACCACTCATGGGTGATCCTGTGTCAGCAATTATATCGCCGGCCGATGAAATTATTCTTGGCCGAGCCTATTTGCGCGCACTTCGCAGTCAAATGCCTATTATTTTGGACCCGGCGCTGAATAACTATGTTGAGCAATTAATAACTCGTATAATTGCCGCCAGTGAAGGCGAATTACCACCAGTGCAGCTGGCAATGATCAACTCAAGTGCTATTAATGCTTTTGCCGTCCCTGGTGGCATCCTTGGCATTAACGCCGGTTTATTGTTATACACAACCACCGAAGCCGAACTTGCCGCAGTACTTGCTCACGAGCTTGCTCACTTAAGCCAACGCCATTATGCTCGTGGTATTGAGCATCGAGAAAAAACAAAGTGGGCAACGTATGCCGGTCTACTTGCAAGCGTTGCACTTTTGGCAACTACAGATTCAAGCACCGGCATAGCGAGCATTTTGGCCACTCAAGCAGCAACTATTGATGCCAATTTGCAATTTAGCCGGCAAAATGAGCGAGAAGCAGACCGAGTAGGTATGGAATCCTTGTATAATGCTCAATTTGATCCACGAGCGATGCCAGCTTTTTTCAGTCGATTACTCGCGTCGAAACAATTTTCTGGCACTAATGAATATGAATTTTTGAACACTCACCCAGTCACCCAATCTCGAATTTCAGACTCACAAGCAAGAGCTGATCAGCTCACAACGCAAATTATGCCACTACAACAATCAACTTTATTTCAATTTATGCAAGCCAGAATTAAAGCAGCCTATGCGTCGACTCCCCAAGAGGCTATCAGTCAATACAGAACCAAACTTAAAAATAAAAAGCACAATTTAATCAATCGCTATGGATTAGCTAGAGCTTATATTCGCAATCAACAATTTGAAAAAGCCTTGGACACTATTTTAAATCAAGGCAAATACACTGCCGATAGCTTACAACTAGATGCGCAAACCGAGCTTCAGTTCGGCTTAGTTGAAATTGAAATTTACTTAGAGCAAGAAGAATTTACCGCCGCAAAAACTGTAATTGAAAGACTACAAGATAAATACCCCAGCTCTGAGCCACTGGAATACTATCGAGCAAAAAGCCATCTTGGTTTACAGCAAGATCAGCACGCCGCTGATATATTAAATGACTTACTCAGAAACGATCCTGAAAACTTACTGTACTTACGAAACTTACTGACTGCAGAGCGAAATCTCTACGACCAAACAAAAACCCTTTTAACTCAAGCTCGTATTAGTTTTGCTCACGGTCAATATAGTCAAGCAAAACAACATTATCGACAAGCGTTAGATTCAGTGTCAGCCAACAATTTATCTTTACAAGCCAAAATCAAGCAGGAAATTATCGATATCAACACATTAGAGCGTCGACTTCAAAAATTTAGTGGCTAAGCTTTGTTGGTTGGTAAAATTGACGTCAATACGCCAGGCTGCTAATTTATCACATCAGTTTCAATTAATTGAGGTGCATATGATTCGTCAACATTCTTTTTCAGCATTACAACCAGGGCCTCATCTCGTATTATTAGGGGCAGTTCATGGCAATGAAACCTCGGGCACTCAAGGGCTTAATCAATTGATCGATCAGTTTGATCAGCAGATTTTAAAACTGGTTAAAGGTCAAGTGAGTATTATTCCAATTTGCAATCCAGAAGCCTATGCTCGCCAGCAACGTTTTCATGAGCGAAACCTTAACCGTGAGCTCTACGAAAAGGAAAATCCAACGGCCTATGAAGATTTTATTAATCCTATTTTATGCAAACTGTTAAAATCTGCTGATGTATTGCTCGATTTGCATTCTTATATGTCCCCTGGCGGTCCGTTTGTATTTTTAGGCACCAGCTCAACTGCAGAAATCGACTATGGACGGCACCTTGGTATCGATCAAATCGTCTATGGCTGGACCGAGGCATTTGGTAAAACAACGCAAGACCCGCGCAAAAATATGGGCACAACTGAATTCGCACGAGCAAATGGAGCTATTGCAGCCACAGTCGAAACTGGTCAACATGATAATGTAGATGGACCCACCATTGCGTATCGTACCGCCATCGCGGCATTAAGCTACTTCGGCATGATAAATTCGCCAGCGCTTGTGCCTCAGCAACAGTCTTTTGTGCAGATGCAACTGACGTTTTATAAAGAAAAAGCTGGCGTATTGGCAAAAACTTGGCAACATTATGATTCAGTCAGCAAGGGGCAAGTTTTGGCAAGCTATAATGATGGCAGTCTCCTGGAAGCGCCGGAAGACGGCTGCATTATTTTACCTAAATCACATGCCGTAATCGGTGATGAGTGGTTTTTCTTTGGTAAAATGACACACTGCCCGCTAGCAAGTTAATTCGTTGACGGGCTGACAACAGCTTAGCAACTACATTAATTATTTAAGGGTTTAATCATGGCATTCTCTTCCATTTTCCGCACATTTTGTATAGGGCTTGGTTTTATTGGGCTTTCAGGTTGTTCTTTATTGGGAATACGCACAGCGCCGGCACCAGATTTCACTGTAGTCAAAAAAGACGGCGATACTGAGCTACGCCGATACAAATCTATGGTAGTGGCCTATGTAGACGTCAAAGGTAACTATAAAGATGCAGGTCAAACTGCCTTTAAACCATTGTTCGATTACATCTCTGGTGCCAACAAAGAACAAAGTAAAATTCCTATGACCGCACCTGTGTTAGCCGCTGAAAACTTAACGTCTGACGACGAAAGTGAGCTTGAAGAAGGCACTTCTATTCCCATGACCGCCCCCGTTGTTGGCCAGGAAACTAGCACTGGTTGGCAGTATCATTTTGTGCTGCCGTCGGCCTTGACTTTAGACAGTGCCCCCCAACCGACAAACGCTCAAGTTCAGCTAAAATCAATTCCAGAACGCTACATGGCAGTTATCGAATATGCTGGCCTGCAAAGCGAGGGCAAACGATATAAAAAAACTGCAGCTTTACTAGATTGGCTTGAAACAAGCCAACTTTCTGTAATATCCACGCCGCTAATCGCAACCTATGATCCACCGTGGACTATCCCCTTCTTACGTCATAATGAAATTATGATAGAAGTTGATTATGCTGGTGAAGAATAAAAACATTCACTAGCCACATTTATTTAAGCAATTTGTTGGATAACATTATGATAAAAAAACAACTCTTTTGGATTTTAACGACGCTGCTATTAAGCATTTCATCCTTCGGATTGGCAGAAACTAGCCAAAAAAATCAACCTACCTTTGAAATTGCAACCTTTGCAGGCGGCTGTTTTTGGTGCACAGAAGCAGATCTTGAAAAAGCGCCTGGCGTAGTCACGGCAATTTCCGGATTTGCAGGCGGCAATGTGAAGAACCCGACTTATGAGCAGGTGTCAGGTGGTGGTACTGGGCATATTGAGGTAGTTCAAGTGACTTATGATCCAGCGCTTATTAAATACACTGAGCTACTTGAGTATTTTTGGCGAAATATAGACCCCACCGATGGTGAAGGTCAATTTGTCGATCGTGGCGCTCAATATAGACCCGCTATATTTTTTCACAACCAACAACAAAAAATTCAAGCTCAAGCTGGATTAGACATCTTGGCAAAAAAATTCGATAAGCCCATAAAAGTAGAACTGATCAAATACACTGCTTTTTATCCAGCTGAAGAATACCATCAAGATTATTATAAAAAGAGTACTTTAAAATACAAATATTACCGACTGCGCTCTGGCCGAGATGATTTCATTGAAAAGCATTGGGATTCTGCCCCTGCTCACTCTGAAAAATTTAAAAAACCATCGAAAGAGCAATTAAAAAACCAGCTTTCCAAAATTGAATACGGCGTAACGCAAGACGACGATACCGAAGAGCCTTTTAAAAACCCGTACTGGGATAATAAAAAACAAGGTATTTATGTGGACATCGTCAGTAAAGAGCCATTATTTTCTTCTACCGATAAATTTAAATCTGGTACTGGCTGGCCAAGTTTTACGCGACCTATTCACGCCAATGCTTTAAAGGAACAACGAGACTTTTCCTTAATTTTACCTCGAATGGAAGTTCGAAGCATTCTAGCCGACTCTCATCTAGGCCATGTTTTTGAAGATGGACCAGCGCCCACTGGCTTGCGTTATTGTGTTAACTCAGCAGCACTTAAGTTTATTGCCAAAGAAGATCTTGAAAAAGAAGGCTATGGTCATTACCTGTCGCTTTTTAAGGAGTAGTTAGTCGCTGGCGCGAAATGGCTGTGCCTATACTTTGCGGCTGGACCGAGCAATAACTACACCTGAGACAAACCCCCAAAAATGCGCAGCCCAAGACACGAACGGCTGCTGCAGTAGATGATCAATAGAGAATAATGAAATAATGGCGCCGCCATACAATACAGCACACAGGCCGCAAATAAGAATATTATGAAGATTAGGCTTATAAAAAGCCAATGCGACTAAAAACCCCATGAGCGCAAAGACAATACCAGACGCTCCGATCACTACCCCACTGGTGCCAAATATCCAAGTGCCAATGCCTGCACCCAAACCGCCCATGATCATCACTGTTAAAATCGCTCGATTCGACAAGCCAATGCCTGCGACAGCAGGCAGTACCAGTAAAGGTAAGCTATTAGCAACAAGGTGATTTAAATCTGCATGCACAAATGGTGATGCCAAGATCCCTAAAAGCCCGTCCAATCGCCGCGGCCTAATACCAAGCCGCCAAAATTCCAAACCCGGCACTACAGCGTCAACAATAAAAACGCACCATAAAATAATGACAAACGCGGTGGCTGGCGACAACCTGAATACAGACATAAACCTAAGTCCTAATAAGATGATTGATCATGAGTGAGCTTTAAAATAGCCTCCATTGGATTGTCAGTCATGTGCAGAATTTCCAATAAAACCACAAACATGTCCGCTGAAAAAAGACCTTTGCTGACTTTATTGCGTAAGTTCGATGCTGTTAATACAATGCCCTTGTCCGCAAGAGCGATCACTAAGTCATCATACTTGACGTCTTGTAAGACCATGCAAGATCGAATATATCTTGAAATAGCTGACTTATATGCGGTCAGTATTTTTTTATTCTCAAGACTATCGTGTTCATTCATCTTATAATTCTCCTTGCATTTTAGATGCATCGAAACGTCTAATGAGTACTCATTGACTATAGCGTGGGCCAAATGATCGATCTAAAGTAATGCCCTTTAATTAAATGAGTGAATAGACTCAAAGTTTATAACATTTTAATTGACAAAAGTATCTTATATGATACTTTTGTATAAGAGACATCGGTTTTTGATCCACAATTTTAAATTAACTTAATAACGAACTATGAAGGACAAAACACTATGAGCTGGACTCAAGAATCTATGAAAAAAATAGCCGATGCGCAAGCAAACTGGGTGGTTGAAGTTGAAGGCAACTGTCTGAGTATTTCTAACGATGAAGGCATTGATGCATTTTTATACGTTGGTGAGCAGCAACTTATTGTTGAGGCGCCTTTATTCGCTCAGTCAAGCGTTAAAAATGTGCAAGCTTTAAACGATTTAATTTTACGTACTCATCAATTGCAACCACTGACCACTATTGGTATTAAAAACATTGCAAACCAAGATTACTACATTGCTTTCGGTGCTTTATCAGCCGCAAGCCATGATGACGTCATCATTGAAGAAGTCAACACACTATTTGCCAATATCGGTGATTTTCTTGAACTTTACGCCGAACACTTAACTATGGAGACAGTATAATGAGCTTAAAAAAACTTTGGACCGCATTAAAAGGTGGCAGTAATGAAGTTATGGAAACTATGGCTGACAGCCAATCTATCCGCATTATGGATCAAGAAATGAGAGAAGCAAAAGAAGAACTTATCGCCTGTGATCACAATTTAACTAAAATTATGGCTAAGCGTAAACTCACAGAGAATAAAGTACGGGCACTCGAAGCAGACATTGAAACTTATACAACACACGCTCTTGCTGCATCAGAAAAAAGCGATGATACTTTAGCGCTCGAATGCGCCGAAAAAGTAGCTGAAGTTGAAAACATGCTTGAGGTTGAAAAAGGTATTCTCGACGGTTTTTTAAGTTCAGAAAAAAGCTTAAAATCAAACATCGCCAAAGCAAAAACCAATGTAAGGCGTATGGAGCAGCAAATCGACCAAATAAAAGCCACTGAATCTGTGCAAAAGGCTCAAGTCGCGGTTTCCACTCGCCATGTTGGCGCCAATTCAAAAGTGAAAACGGCTTTAGGCAGCCTGGAGCGTATTAAAGCCAAGCAGCAAGAACGAGCTGCAGAACTTGAAGCAGCCGATGAACTTGCAGCGGATGAATCTGGCTCAGATTTAGACGCTAAACTTAAATCTGCTGGTATCGTACCAAGCGGCAGTGCCAATGGAAAAGATAAATTGGCGCAAATTCTTGCCAAGAAAAACGGCAATTAACTGATTATCTGGGGGCTAGTATGTTTTCTTCACTTTTCGGTTCTAAAAAGCTCGGTTTTAAAAAAGCCAGCACAGTGCAGCCCACTGGACCCTCAATTATGGGTTTAAGAGTTGGCTGTAGCTTTGAGCTTGATCCATTAATGCTGAAGCTGTTTGAAAGCCAACTTGTGATCGAGCAAGCAGCTCAAACGCAAATTATACAAGCCGCAGGTCGAGTGGAATTAGACGACACCACCATTTTTCGCTTTTACACTGACGATGAGGCCTTCTTGCAGGTAGTTGCTCAAGGTGGTACAGATGATACTCATGTGATTGATGTCAAGTTATACCATTACTATGACACTCTTGATATTAGTGCAGATAGGGATTGGGACGCTCTACTCAACACTAAAATTGGCGTGGCTCACTACGAATTATCAGGCTACGGCTATGATCGAGTCTGGCAAAGCTTAAGCGATTATCACAAGCCTGTGCACATGCGTGAATCCACCTATGACATTTATGGCGCTTCGAGTTTTACCGACCAATTTACTATGCTATTTGAACGGCCAGTGACAGAGTCGCTTATGGAATCCTTACTCTTATCCGCTGAAGAAACGCTAAATCCTGCCGGTGGACTTAGCCGCTGCTTTGTCATCAGTACCGGCGTGGATCTAAGCCCTAGTCAAATCACCATTCACGGCTAAGGAGTGCACCTTTAATTCTCTAGTTCATGTTAAACTTGAGCCAAAATACATTTAACTGGAGGATTCACTTGTGGAACAGTCATTAATTACCAGTATCGGCCACTTCAGTCTGTACTTTTTTGGCTCATTAATTACCCTTTTTATCTTTAAAGTAATATATTGCTTTATTACTCCATATGATGAGTGGAAACTGATCAAAGAGGATAAAAATACCGCAGCCGCCATAGGCCTGGGCGGCGCAATTCTAGGTTTTTCACTCGCACTCAGTGGTGCTATTAAAAACTCAGTTTCTTTTATTGATTTTTTAACCTGGGCTATTATTGCCCTACTCGCTCAAGTACTTGCATTCACTCTAGTGCGATTTTTTCTTCTGAAAAAACTAGTGCAACGAATTGAACAAGGGGAATTGAGCGCCGCTATTATACTCGCCTCAATCAACGCCGCTGTTGGATTATTAAACGCAGCTTGTATGACCTATTAATTGGGAGGTATAAAAATGAAACGCTCTCAATCACTTAATTTAAACCGCATGCGTAAAAACAGTGGCAGCCGTCAACTGGTGAAAGTGACTGTCAAACCATTAGCATTAGCAGCACTTGCAGCGCTTGTTGGATGCAGTCAAAAAGAAGAAGCTGTACTGGTCAATTCGGTTGAAGACTGCCTGGCAACGACGGATTTTACTGAAGATCAATGCAATACAGCGTATCAGCAAGCTGTAGATGAAGCTAATCGAACCGCGCCCAAATATCAAGACGCTGCCACTTGCGAGCAAGAGTTTGGTCCTAACCAATGTCAACGCAGTAGCTCCGGGTTTTTTATGCCGTTCATGGCAGGTTATTTAATGAGCTCCGCACTGGATTTTAACCGAAATCGTTACAACCCAGTGTATAACTATCAAGGGAATGGCCGCTATAACGGGCAAGTGATGACTTCAGATGGCAAAGCTTTAGGTCGCATAGGTGACAAACGCTTGAACGTCTCTCGTGACACCCTGACTAAACCAATGCCAACAGTACGACGCACCGTCTCACGAGGTGGGTTCGGCTCACAAGCTGCTGCTAAATCGAATTGGGGAAGCTCTAGTCGTCGAGGTGGTTGGGGTGGCTAATGCTGCGCCTTGAAATAGCCCCTAGACCGAACTGGCAAGCACTAGCTCAAGAGTTTGGTTTTCAATTTCACACCATGTACGGCCAAACCTATTGGGATGAATCTGCTTATTACAGATTTACGCTTGAGCAGATCGAACGAGATTTAGAAGCGCCAACAGAAGAAATTCATCAAATGTGCTTGGAAGTTGTGAGCCGCGTTGTACAAGATGAGGCCCTACTTCACCAATGCGCTATTCCTCAAGCTTTTTGGCAGTATATCCAAGACTCATTTCAAAAAAGTGATCCAAGTTTATATTCGCGACTGGATTTTGCCTACGATGGTAAAAACCCCGCTAAGCTACTCGAAAATAATGCAGATACACCCACTAGTGTTTACGAAACTGGTTTTTGGCAATGGTTATGGCTGGAAACGCAAGTGGATAAGTACCAACTGCCCAGACAATCCGATCAGTTTAATAGCTTACAAGAAAAACTAATAGCGCGGTTTCATGCATTAAAACAGCAAGTCAGTTCTAGACTGCATTTTGCCTGCTGCCAAGACAGTATTGAAGATCGAGGCACAGTGCAATATTTACAAGACTGTGCAGAAGAGGCAGGCATTGACTGCGACTTTGTGTTTATTGAAGACATTGGCATGAGTGAAGATGGTCTGTTGACGGACACTCTTGATATGCCTATTTATTGGCTCTTTAAACTGTACCCCTGGGAGTTTATTTTTCAAGACGAATACGGCCAGTTTCTACCACAACAAGCTTGTGTATTTGTAGAACCACCTTGGAAAGCCATTGTCTCCAATAAAGCCTTACTGCCCCTACTCTGGCAGATGTACCCAAATCATCCCAATTTACTGCCAAGCTTTTTTGAAAAAGACTTAGCACAGGCTAGCACCATTCAAACCCTGGTCAAGAAACCTTTTTTTTCTCGAGAAGGCGCTAATATTTCCATATTCAATCAAAATGAAGCCCATGGTCAAAAACCAGCACCGTCTCACACAACCGTAAAATCAACAGACGGACCCTATGGCGAAGAAGGCTTTATTTATCAGGCCTATCACCCCTTGCCAAAATTTGGCAAACACCACACTTTAATTGGCAGCTGGTTAGTGGATGGCCAAGCGGCTGGCATTTCTATTCGAGAAGATACGTCTCTCATTACCCAGGATATGAGTCGCTATCTGCCTCATATCATTATTTAAATATGCACCTTCCAGGCCAGTTTATTGATAGTCATTGTCACCTTGATTTACTGACGCAAAGCGCTCATGATCACATTTTACAAAGCGCTAAAAGAGCTGGCGTCAGCTCAATGATCATTCCAGGTCTTACGCCGCAGCAATGGCCAATCATTGCTGCGTTAAGCGAACGGTATTCGCTTTTCTTTACTGTGGGCCTACACCCTTGGTGGTTACAACCCTATCTCATCACAAATGCCTATTTGAAGCATGGCTTTGCTCTACTGCAAGATCAACTTGTTTCCTGGCTACAACACCCTCGATGCGTTGGTATTGGAGAATGTGGTCTTGATGGTGTTATCGCCACTGACTTGACAATACAATCTCAATGTCTTGTGGCCCATCTTGAAGTCGCCAACCAGTATCAAAAGCCTATTGTTTTACATTCTCGAAAAACTGATCATCTATTACTGCAAGCCTTAAAACAACAGCCACTCTCCACACCCGGAGTACTGCATGCCTTTACCGGCCATGTAGCTACAGCCGAGCAGTGTATCAAAGCCAAGCTACTGCTGGGGATTGGCGGGACTATCACCTACCCTCGGGCCAGAAAAACCCGTAATACAGTACAATTAATAGGGTTAGAACATCTCGTTTTAGAAACAGACAGCCCAGACATGCCTTTGCATGGTTTTCAAGGCCAAGTAAACCACCCAAGCCAATTACCAGCTGTCGCCCATTGCTTGGCAACACTTCGCCAAACAAGCCTGGCGCAAGTCGCCCTCACCACCCGCCAATCAACCCTCAACCTTTTTAACTTGTCCTCGTTCTTGAAGTGATGATATTCTGAGCGACTTAGTTGAGATTACAGCCAAGTTAACAAGCGTGAGCCTATGAAAAAAACACATCAAGCACCATCAATCACTGCATTTTCGCCGGACACATTCAAGGCTAATTTCCCCATTTTTTCCAAAAAAACCAATCGCGATTTGATTTATTTTGATAATGCCGCAACCACTCAAACACCAAAATGTGTGATCCGTGCAATCAGTCATTTTTATGAAAACAACAATGCCAATGCTCATCGAGCAAGCCATCGTTTAGGCAGAGCTGCAACAGATATTCACGAAGATGTACGGCAACTATTAGCACAGACAATCAACGCCGATGGGCAGGATATAATCTTCTGTAAAGGTGCCACTGAGGGCTTAAATTTAATTGCCTACAGCTTGGAACATGTGTGCCAAGCTGGTGATATAATTTTGCTGTCTCACGCGGAACACCATGCTAATCTTGTGCCTTGGCAAGCGCTGGCTAAACGACAAAACATGCAGATCCAATTTGTGCCGGACATCCTCAAAGATGGCCGACCAACAGGCATACCTGACATAGCAGCTGTACCTGGTTTACTTTGTGAAAAAACCAAAATTGTGGCCTTAACCCTTGCCTCTAATGTGCTTGGTATACGCCTGCCCTTGGAATCCGTGGCCAAACAAATCAAACAAGGCTCCCGCTATTTTGTCGTAGACGCAGCTCAAGCTTTTGCTCACCAGTCTCTTGATTGCCAAGCCCTTGGCTGTGATTTTTTAGTGGCATCTGCTCATAAGCGCTATGGTCCTTTTGGCGTGGGTTTTGTCTATGGTAAAACCGAACTGCTGAACACCTTACCACCTTGGCAGTTTGGCGGCGAGATGGTGCAACAGGTTTTTTCTCACACAGCTTCCTATGCCAAAGCACCACAACGATTTGAAGCTGGTACAAGCGCACTGGCGGACATCGCAGGTTTTGGTGCTAGTTTACGATTTTTACAACAACAAGACCAAGTTGCTATGGCTGCACACGAACAAAGTCTTATTCGCTCTCTTTATGAAGCATTAGGTTTAATACCAGAGCTCCGTTTATTTGGGCAAGTTGAACACAATTTGGGAATCTGTACTTTTAGTCTAAATGATAATAAGCATAACAACACTAGCCCGTTTGACCTAGCTCATTGGCTTGACGAACACAATATTGCAGTGCGTGCAGGTCAGCATTGTGCTCAGCCACTGTATCAACAGCTTCATTCGCAATACGGTGTGCGTATCTCCGTCGCCGCTTACAACACACAAGAGGATTGTCAACGCACTGTACAAGCAATTCTAGACTGGTTTGAACTCAATTCAAAAACCAAACCATCCTTTACGACTCAAAAAAATACCCAACTTCAGCCGAAACAGCAAAACACTCATCAACCATTAACCGAACAGCATCTTAATTTAATAGCCCAAATTAATGCCAGCCAATCCTGGCGCGCACGCTATCAATTGATATTCAAGCTTGGCAAGCTGATGCCGACACTCGAATTATTACGTCAAGATCACTATCAAGTTGACGGTTGCGAAACACGCACCTGGGTTGGACATAGCCAGCAAGGCGACCAGCATCTTTTCCAAATCGACAGTGATAGTGCTTTGATCAAAGGTCTTGGCGCTCTATTACTGTCTTGGTTTTCAAACAAAACGCAAGCCGATATTGTAGACACAAACTGGCATGACAAGGCCGCTGATATTGGCCTTACAGCTTACTTATCACAATCAAGACAAAATGGATTTAACGCTATTGCGCAAGCCATGCTTGCTTACGTTGACACGGCCCTTAAAGCACGACTTAAACCGTAAGGTATTTTTTATGGATTGCATTTTACCAAACAGCCCACTCAACGCTGGGCCTATTTCAAGACTTTTTAAAGACGTTGGCCTCACGGATTTTCACCAAGCTTGTGATTATATTTGGAAACTGCCCTACGGTAGAACTCAACAGCCTGGCGATTTTCAATCTGTATTAAGCGAAGGCCAAGGCACTTGTAGCTCAAAACATGGCCTATTAAAGCAGCTCAGTGATGAACTTGATCTTGCAATTGAACTGGTTGTGGGTATTTATGCCATGAATGAAGCAAACACACCAGGCGTCGGCGGAGTACTTTCGAAAACCTCCTTTAGTTCAATCCCCGAAGCGCATTGCTATTTAAAATGTAATAACGCGCCAGTTGATTTAACCAGATTCCCCAATACACCGATACCACTTGCTGATTTTTACCAAGAACATAACCTTACAGCGCAACAACTTGCAGACCGCAAAAACCAACTGCATCTTGATTTTTTAAAGGCAATGTTTGGCGATCAAGCTAAAGAGGTCTGGGCAATTCGAGAGCAATGTATTGCGGCGTTAGCAGCAAACACTCTAAGCTCTATAGACAATTTTAATCAAACCAACAAGCTGGTGACAACCTCCGGTACTGTACCGGAGGCTCAACTAAAGCAACTGGGCGGTTTAGGGTACAAAGCCGTGATTAATCTACTACCGCCAAGCCATACACTTGCAATTCCAAATGAGCAACAGTTGGTCGAAGCACAAGGCCTTGCCTATATGTCTATCGCTGTGGATTTTGCAAAACCCACACTTGAAGATTTTGAGCAATTTGCTCATGCTGTTACAGCGCATGCTCATCATAGAACCCATATTCATTGCGCGGCAAATTACAGAGCAAGTGCCTTTTATGCTGTATATGCCGTGCGACAAGGTGTTTGGACTTTCGAACAAGCACAAGGGTTTATTCTCAGTATTTGGCCAATAGATGAGTATCCGCAATGGGTGGACTTTGTAAACCAAGTGGTAGCACAAGATGCGGCATGGCTGCAGAGTGTTTACAGCTGAGTTTAAATTAATCGCTTTTTAAAATGGAACGCATCTCTTCACAGACAGGTTCGCCCACTATCTTGGCTATATTTTGCCAAACAGGATCTATTTGTGGATCAAAAATTTTCGATTTCTGCTGCATTGAATAGTGCGCAACGTCTTCATTGGTCATAGAATCAGTTTTTAACTGATCTGGATTATCGACTAAGCTAAGCCAATGGTCCAAGTAGGTTTGAACATGGTCTTTACTCACTGTATCAAAGCTTGCTTGGGTGGCTCGTTTAGCGATCATGCTTGGTGACATTATATCCAGTTGTTGTTGTGAAAGATGGGCTGGCTCCAGCTCTTGGTTGTCGTTAGCGGATTGCAAACAATTGGAAAGTGGTTCATAAACACATTTGGCATAGTCTTGGTGATTGTCTAAAGGCACTTTCGGTAGCATGTCTAAATGAAAAGCAAAATTTGGCCCAGTTTTTACAGCATCGAGGGTAAAATGTGGCACTAAGCTTTGCGGCTCTGTAAATATAAACAACATATGAGAATCAATGTTTAGAGTGGGCATTGGTGAGAATGTCATAGAGATTGTCACCATTTTTTTATCATCACTGTTAAAAACTTGACAATGCCCAACCGGTTCGCCAGTGCTGATATGGTTTAAAACCATACGGGGCTTGCCATCGTTCAATTGTTCCACTAAATCAAGCCTCTCAACTAGACAATTTTGTAACCGATCATGAAGCTGTTGAGCTGAAATTGCCGTCGTCTGTTTGTCAAAAAGTAAGGAGTTGAATGCAGATGCTGGTGCAGCGTCACCATAACTAGACGCTTGCAATTGTCGGTCTGAAGCAGATCTCAATGAGCATTTTACAGGCGAATAGCGATCAAATTTTGCCGAAAAAATACTTTGTAGTTTTTCTACTGGTTGTATAAAAAACATTGGTCTTTTTGGGTCAATAGACTCGATAACTCGACGATCTTCTTCAACTATTTTTTTAACAGAGCGTTGCAAAGCCATATCTAACACTGGCTTTAGCAATGTAGCTATGGGTTTAGGCAAAGCTGTACTGGAAAAGTTTTGATAAAAATTAGTTTGCATACGACATTTTTCATCAGTCATCGGGGTTACTCTATTCACAATTGCGACTTTAAGATCTCCGAAACTAATTCGAGTCATAATTGTATCAGGCAGAATAAAATCGTTATTCACCTGAATAGTGTCTGCATTAAAACGTTGTTTAAAAGACGAGTTATCACCAGGCACATACGTGTAATTAACATGCCAATGGTTATCGTTGCCAGCTACTTTCTCCGGACCAATTTGGGCAATCGGTAAACTTTGTTGTGCATTGCCAAAAGAATGCACATAAGGCGTGTGCAATAGATCAAGTGAATTGGCCAAAACAACTTTTGCCGTTTGAGCAAATTCACTGGTCAACTCAACAACGGCGTAACTAGGATCAAGGCTTTCTGGCTCCATATATGGCTCGGTTGTACTGTTTAACTGTTCATCGCCAAGCTTGACTGGTGCAGTGTGCAAAAAAAGTTGGCCATTTTTTTCAAGGGTTTTATAGGCATTCAAATGATAAGCTGATAAATCCTTAATTGGCCCATGTGGGTTTTCAATCATGCGACCAGTTTCACCGGAAAAACCAATAGCATGATACGGACAAGTAATTTTACATGAAAGCGAGCCATCATCTGATAGTGATGCTTGGCCTAAGCTTAAAGATGCACCCTGGTGTGAGCATGCATCATCGATTGCATAAAACGTATCCGCTTGTCGCCACACTGCATATTTTTTATTGTCTATCTGAACTTGTTGAGGTTTGCCATCGTTAAAATTTTTAGCTGGCGCAACGTGTCGCCAATGGAATCGATGATTAGAGCAATCATTTGTAGATGTCATAGCACTGCGCGCAAATGTAGCTCTAGCGGTGCCACTGTACGCTGGCATAACACTTAACTTTGCGCGGTCTAGTGTTGTCTGTCTTGACGAAAATAAAGTAGGGTTTACTCCACAATTACGCTGCATTTGGACATGAATGGGCAACATCAAAACCTCCCTGTTTGGTTTTTATAATAACGTATTGGATACTCTTGTTTTAAAACGACGGTAGCATAGCATTTAATTGCTCGCCACAAGGTATCGCTGTTAAATTGCGCTATTTTCAAGAATCTTTAAAGGTGAAGGCCCCTCGCAATCCAATGAGGTTGCCAAACGGCTCTTTAAATTGACACATGCCTAACCCGTTTTCGATGGCAATTGGGCCGCGGTATAAAACCGCGCCTAGCTGCTGCAATCTATCAATGCCTAAAGCAAGATCCTCCACCGCCCAATAAACCACAGTACCAGCAAGCCCCGCGCTGACCTTCTCGTCCCCTGGTACAATTTCGAGTAGAAAACCATCAACATCCAAGGCTGTGAAATCAAAAGCAGCGTGATAGATTTGTTTGGCATTGGGGAACACTGATGTATACCAAGCTAGAGCTGCTGGTACATCTGGGGCATGAATTAATAAAGCAACTGGTTTCATCAAGTGCTTCTTCTGTTTTTTAAAAGCTCGACCCAGGCAGGGCTTTTTGATCAATTGAGTGCTGCATCCCGTAATCAATTACATTTAATCAACCCCAAGTGCTTTAAAAACAGCATCAACAGGATCAGCATAGAAGCTTGTTTGGAATTTAGTAAACAACTCGGCCGGTATTGTTGAAATATCTGCAGCGCTGCTCATAGGTAAAGCAACTTTTTTAGCGCCAGCATCAAAACCAACTTGCAAACATTCAGCCAAGCTAGCCACAGGCGTGACCGAACCACCTAAACTCATATCACCAAGCACCACCATTTGGCTTTGTAATGGCTTGCCAAGCAAACCTGAAGCAAAGACCACCAAGCTTGATAATGCTAACTGGGTTAAAGGGCCAGTATTTTGCAATTCAACCGTATGCAAATGAAAATCGTGTTCGCTAACCTTGCTGCCACCACAAATTCTTGATGCATTAGCTTTAAAAAAATCAAAAGCAATTTTGACTTGCTCTTTAGCAGCACTCGAATTCCATAAACCAGAAGTAGCGAGTTTGCCAGAGCCTTTTGTCACCTGTAATTCTAATCGATATAATCCAGGCATGCCTTTATTACTCAGGCCAATAGTATGTAAGACACCAGGTTTACTAGGCCCCTCAGGAATCAAGCCACCACCACCCTGCTCTTTGACCGAAACAAAGTGCTCTTCAAGAGTTTCGTTGTCGATGTAACTAAAATGCACATCGTAAAACTCCATGCCACCAATCTTTTTGAGCTGCTCTTTTACCCGGCGTCGAACTTGTAATGCATACTCCAAACACTGACGAACATCTTCTTTTCCAAAATGACCATGGGGAAATAGCAACTTCATTAATCCAGAAACAGTTTTACGCACAGCGATTACATCACGCTGATTTAAATTATTGCCCATTTTAAAATAGCGATCGATAGCATCAGCAAAGCTACGTTTGCGCATTTCACGATAAAACTCAGCCAAGTAATCGACAATTAAGCCATAGCGATTGGTAAAAAAATCAGGTCGCATTTTTGGGATTTCCCAACCAGGAATATAGGCATGAAAACGATCGAAAAAAGCTGAATCAATCATCGGCTCTGGAAATGGAGCCAGTAAGTGGCTGGTTTTAACCAAAGATTCCACGCTTTGATTAATATTACCCACAAAGACCATAGAAGCTGAAGCTTCCATTTGTTCACGACCACGAGCGAATGAGCCGGATGCCATGTAATCTTTCATGATTTGCACGCCATCTTTGTCCTTAAATGAAATACCTGCAACTTCATCAAAGGCTACTAAATCCCACAGCCCGACTAAGCCAATGCGTCTAGAGCTCATGTTATAAAATAAGTTAGCAACTGTTGTTTGACCACCAGAAACAAGGATACTGTTTGGCGAGCATTCTTTATAAATATGACTTTTACCGGTACCACGGGGGCCTAGCTCACAAACGTTGTAATTATTTTCAACAAAAGGAATCATGCGAGCTAGAATATGCCACTGAACATCAACAGTCAGTGCTGCAGGCTCCATGCCGACCGAGCGAATTAAACACTCCCGCCATTGATCCGTGGTTAAAGCGGTTCGTCCTCGGAATAGTTCATCCATGTCCATATTTGGCATTTGAATAGGTTTAAGTAAAGTGACACTATAAGGTGAGCCCTTTTGACCTTCATCAAAGTAATAACTTAATGTGGCAATGACCCAAATACCACCAACTAATAGTTTTTCATACTCTTTGACAATACTAGAAGAGATTTCAGCATCTTTAATACCTAGATTACTAAAAAAAGCTTCGTATTTATCGGTTCGTTCATTGAGCTTAACCGTGACGCGATCGATCACTTTATAAGTACCGCGCTCTTTGACCAAAGATTTTACTTTTTCTGCTTCATCGGGCCTAACATAATTTTCCGCCAAAATAGTTTTAACGTTACTTAATCCTTGCTTTATGACCTCATCATCATCGGAGGCACAATACATGCCCAACAAATACTCAAGCACATATACAGGCACGTTCGCGCCTTCTTTGATAAGTTTAGTCAAATCTTTCCGGACAACTTTACCTGCAAAATTCTCATTTAACAGCTGGTCTAATTCTTTCTCGTTAATAAATTCCATACTTTATACACTCTAGTGGCAACTCATACTTTAATAAGCTCGACAAAACTCAAAGCACTAAAAGAAGTCATCGGTAAATGCCAAATCAATAGTCACTTTATAACGCTCAATTTCTGTATCGAGATCTTTATCCTTTAGCACTAAAAAATAGTCATTTTTCCGGTTAAAACCAGTCCCTGCAAGTGATAAGCGCACTTGCTTGACCCGTTCGCTCACCGAATCAGTTGTACAATCAAAAGTAATGGTTTCTTCACTTGAAATTTTACTTTCAGCTTCATAAAGTGCCACTGACAGTGTAATTGGCGTTGCCAATTGACTCACGGCTTCAGTTTGCATCAGATCAAATTTCTGAATATTGTTAACCATCTTCAAAGTTGATTTTGGTGAAATAACACCAACTTTATGCTGAGTGCGTTTTTTAGCTTTTTCACCACGCAGCTGCTTAATAGTTAATACAGGCACGACAATTTCTTGTGGCATGGCTCCCCCATGGACAAAACGAGAGCCGCCTACAAAATGAAAACGGTTGGCGCCCTTGGGTATCCAAAAATCTGTATCGGAAGCTGTGCCAGCTGTTTTTGTTGTTGAGCCAGTCCAGGCCTCGGTGGTTTCAGGCAAATTAAAACCAAGCAAATACCGTTTTTTACTTTTCAAAGTATTCGTTGGCTTCTCAACCAGTGAGGCGCGATCAGAATCCTCAAGCTTACTTTGTTGAAATAGAAAACCGTGATCAGCTGTAATTAAAATCCGTGATGTATTAAAGTACAGGAGTATTTTACGGCCTAATTCAGTCAATTCGGCAATAGCGTGTTCCACCGCCATAAAAGTTTCTGACTCTGTTGCCGCACTATCACCACGAGCATCTACCACATTATGATAAACGTATATTAAATAATGATCTTTTAAGGCTTCGCGGCCTTCATCCCGTGACCAACCTTTGACTGTTTCTGCCGTTACAGCCAAACCACCATGCGCCGCTAAAATCTTACTTCTTGCTGCAGTACCCTTGCTTGACTTACCATCGACAAACACATCATCTGAGCCATTTTTATGGGTAGCGCTTGTTCTATATTCCAAGCTTTCATGCGGCAAAAGTGACGCCATCCCCAAAGTTGTATAACTTGGCAACACGCCTAATTGTGACGACAGCACCGCCTCTGAATAGCGTTTATCATTGATACGATCACGCAGCTCAACCGCTGCCTCATAACGAAACGCATCGCTGATAATAACCACCACACGCCGTTTAGGTTCAGTGGTGATTAATGGCTGAACAGATGCTCGAAAAAAATGCTGCTGATTTGATTTATCAGGTATACACCATTGTTGTAAACGTTGCTCTGCTTCGACCCGATCACCCCAGTTTTTAGCCAAATGATCGATATACCAAGCGGCGTAGCAAGTCTCAACTTTATCATCGAGTGTTTTTAAAATATCCACATGGGCACGCTGAGAAGCCGCGCAATAGTGTCGATAGGATTGATCAAAACCATACAGCTCATTTTCGTAGGCTTTATAGATCGCCTCGCAGGATTCAAAATGAAAACCACCATCATATTTAAGCCGTAAGCTAAACAGCTCAATTGCAGCCTGTAAAGCTGTATAAACAGTGCGGTATTTTTGACGAATAGCGTCATCTTGGTGTTTGGAAGCCCAATAGCCATCAAGCCGAGTTGCAATTAATATTCGACAATGTTCAAGCTCAATCTCTGAAGCCTCTGGCAATGCTCCAGCAAGATCAACTATTATTTTTTGCTCAACAACCTCAAAAGTAAACACTTCACTGAGCTGACTCATGCCAGCTGCAGCTGTAGCGTCGTTCGCCTCTGAATAATAAGCCTCAATTTGATTTATTTTTTGCTTGATACTCAATGCGTCGCTCACCCAGCCTGAGATAACATCAAAGGCCTGGTAATACTTCGAACTATCTCGCCAGCGTGACAGCAGCGTATAAGCAGTCGCACTAGCGCTGGCAGTGGGCATGACAATACCTTGCGCCCATTCAGGCACATCACCAAGGCTTTCACAAAAGCCAGTAATTAAGAATCGAATTAAAAAATGACCAAGTTTAAACTGCAATTGCTGCTGTCCATCGTCAGAAGTTCTATAGCCAATGCTGGTGTGTAAAGCCTCAAGCAATGCTGGAATTAATTCATACTTTTCGAGCTCAGAAACAGAGGCAGGATTAGCCTCTAAGCCCAGGTCACCCATTACACACTCTTGTGCAAGTGCAAAAATAATATGAGCCAAATCGTCATTTTGCGATTTAACCACAACAGCAATCATAGCCATGTCCAGATCGGATCCATTAAAATCAGGCTTAACCAAACGTTGTAATGCATTCAACCTAACTTTACTGGCAAGAAAGCCATGCCGCTTTGCTAAATGTTCTCGTAAACTTTGCTGCTGCAAACCCAACTCATTCAAAATAATAGAGAAACGATCAGCGTAAAAACAGCGGGAATAAAGCTTGATATCCACCAACCAGTCTTTTTCAAGATCAGGCTCCACAAAGGGGAAATACAATAAGTATTGACCAGCTGTGTCTTCCAGCTCTAATTTAAGCTTTACACCCAAGGCGGACTCATTTGCCATGTTGAAAACATGTACGCCAGCTATTTCCATGGCCGACAATTCATCAAGAAAAGATTGCTCAGGATCATACCAGAACACAATGCGGTGCTTTTCCGTTATAAAAGCTTGCTCTAAGCCTTGTTGAAGTTGTTTTAAATTCATTGTTACCTATTTAAACCTTTTGCAGTACAACCCAATGCCCAGCGCGATTTGAACCAACACGCTCAATCAATTTTTTAGATTTCAGAGTATCAAGGTGATACTTCACATTTCGAACCGTCTCCCCGCCCAAAGCTGCTGCAATTTGCTTTTGTGTCAATGAGGGAGTCTGAGTTAAAATAGCTAATATTTCTTTTTGGGTGTCATTTATTTTTGGGACAGTCTTTGAGACAGTGTTTGGGACAGTGTTTGGGACAGTGTCACTTGGCTTATGCCAAAGCAATTGCACCAATGTAAAGAGATAAGGCTCATGAAAATCTGTAATTTCAAGTAGATGCCCCAAGGAAGTCCAGCCTTGTCAAATTTTGGCTACGCCCGAACCAGCTCGTTCGCCAAGTCCTAATAATAAGAACATAGAGTGGAGGATTCGATTGCGGCAATCGCTCTCGCCACCCTCGAGAGCAATCTCTGGTGGAATACGCATAAGACCCGGATTTCGGAACTCAAAGCCTTTTGATGATTTTACAATTTTTACCGAAGCGCGGTCTGTATAATCAGCATGCACACCAGCTATTTCCATGGCCGACAATTCATCAAGAAATGATTGCTCAGGATCATACCAGAACACAAAAGGGTGCTTTTCCGTTATAAAAGCCTGCTCTAAGCCTTGTTGAAGTTGTTTTAAATACATTGCTATAACTCGTTTCTACTTCAATTGTTTACATTATTATTTAACTAAGCCTTTAGCTATTAGTCGCTAGCATTAATTTGACTAATCTTCTGGTTAGTCAATATCGATCCAACAACAGAAGAATAGTAAGAAAGCGAGCGAGCTTAGCTCATTAATTAAACACCAACTTTTAGCGGAGATATAAGCAGATCCCAAAAATATTCTGATACCCCCTCATGAGTCAAAAGAATGTCACCATCCATGCGCCACATACTCATAATAGATTTAAACCCCAACAAAGTACCATCCGAATCTACAATGACATGACCATTATATGAATTTTTCGTGACACCATCACTGCTATACATAATTCCCCCTGAAGAATATGAGGCTGTCAAAACCCATATACCACACTTGGCTTTTATAGAACCACCAATATATATTTCAACGATAAATGATCTTGAATCGATATTATCCATCCTATAGGATATTTCTGAATTTCTTTTTTCTAATTCAACTAAGGAGTTTTTAATAAACTTGGATATGAATTGAAAACCATCAGCACAAAAATTAGCTTTATCTAAATCTGTGTAGGCTTTTTTAATTGCAAGATTACTTGAACGTGGTGTTAATTTCGTAATTAAAGAATTATTAGTTTTAATATCTTTAACTGGATAATCATCAATACTTGAATTGCTCGCAATATTTTTTTTTGACATCAAGCTATCAACCGCAGCATCGATTGAAAGGCTCACTTCAAAAAATCCAGTATTGTAATCAGGATAATCGGTGATAGGTTTTCCATCCTTTGTTGCTGCTTGAAGCTTACCGAAAGGTAGTTTTTTCCAATTGCATGGCCGTAATATTATTGGTATGACTACAGCCTGACCTTGATCATGCCTTTCAAGAGCAGTCTGCATTTCAATCTCATAGCAATAATCTGAACTAATAAAACTAGCACTAATAAGTAATAGAATTATATCGGCAGTGGCAAAATTTGAATCTATATTCCCTTTCCAGTCAGTTCCGACTTGAATTCTTCTATCGTGCCAGGTTGCTATTTTACTAGAACGCTTTAACGGGCTTAAATGCTTCTCAAGTTCGTCCCTCAAATTTTCATCATCATGAGAGTAAGAAAACACTAATGTAAACATAATTATCCTTTTTTAATAGGGCGATATAATGGTTGCTTGGAAACTATCATTTATTTAAACTATGGGTCAGTTTCCAACCTAGCAATCGAATTTAAATATCTACACAACTTAAAGATTCCCAACCACGACCTGAACCACTGTTTGTAAATCTTGTTTAAAACAATTAAAAGATGGCATGTCTATTTTCGTAATATCAATGGTGTGTGAATGCAACAACTCGTTAATATCCAAACGACCTGATTTATTGTTTAAAGAACTTTCAAACTGTGATTTGAGTGAATGCGCTGCCTTATCATTACCAGAACTTGCCTCTAATAACGCACAATGCTGGTAAGGGTTTTCTTTCGTGGCACAAAGTATCCAAGCCTCTGATTTAGGTTTTGGCACCATAGCTACACCAGTTTGAAAATCTTCGGACTTAAACCCTGTATTTACAGAGTTGTACTTATCTTGCCAAAGCCCTCGGCCTGCTGAAGCCGTTCCATCTGCATCACGAAAGAGTATCGCAATTACAACATCATTTATTTCTTCACTCATTTTTTTTGCAGCTAAAGCTAGGGCTCTTGCGTTTTCATAAAAATATTTGGTTTCCGCTGGTTTCTTTTTACCTTTTAAGGCCATGGCTTTTCGGCTTGATTTGGCTCGATGAGCGGCTAAGTAGCCTTCAGACACGTAAGTAACTCGCTCCGTCTCAAGGTGAGACATTTCAAAGCCTTGGAACATTTCAACAAGCTGATCAATAACGATCGCCATTGGCCCTGCTTGAAACTGCAAACGATCACATAACAGCTGTCCAGCTGATTGACATGCGCCAATGTCACTTAAGCCTTCTCCACTCAGCAGTAAATACACTCTAGCCCCCTACTGATTCAAGGCTGGCAATCTCTTGGTATAATTGCGTCATATCAGTATCAATAAAAGCTTCACCTGGGCCCATAAACTCAAGCTTTTTAGCCATCGATGGAATATCAAACAGCCGTACACTTCGGGTAAAGCCTTCTGTTGTTTTATACAAATACAAAACGCCTTTTTTGGCAATTTCATCTTCCATAAAATTAAGAATCATCGGGCTATGAGTTGTTACCATCACTTGGTCATTCGAATTGACTAATTGATTGATCAAGTATTCAATTAACTCTGGATTAATACCATTTTCAATTTCATCAAAAAGTAAAAATGCATCGCCAATCTTAAGCTGTAGTAATATCGCCATCAGCCGCAGCATGCCATCATTAATATGGCGTGCATTAGACACAAGTGGTTTAGCACCAAAGTGCTCGATAATCTCCAACTGCTTCCAACCGGATTTAAGTGATTTGGTTTTAATCGTATTCAGCTGAGGATAAATAGCCGATAATTCTTTTTGCAATACCGCTTGAGATTGAATACCAGATTCATGAATAAGTGCCGATAGTTTTTCACCACCTAAACCAAGTTTGCCTTCCGCCGATCGACTTCGGCTGCGCAACAGTTCTGGGCTAATCAAATCTAAGGAACGAATTTTAAGGATTATAGATTTGACTATTTTTAAGGTTTGCCCTTGATAGCTTTCTTTTAATTGAGAAAGAATTGAGCCTTGGTACTGAAAAACAATTTCATGCCGAGCTGTCCCAACTGAATAATGACCATCGTCAACAGCTAATATTTTCTCGTCATTTTCTGTTATGGATTCTTTAGTGCACATAAGTAAGCTTCTGTTAAAGCTACCGCGCCACTCAACTTTCTTTTTATTAATTTCAAAAGTCATAGCAAATTCAATATTGCTTTTTTTAGTCAGCTTTGAATTAAGATCAGCACTTTTCCAATGCCGATGATCTAACCAGCTCTGCACCTCGCCTTCCATTAATTGAGAGATAAAGTCCAAAGCTTGCAGCACTGTCGACTTTCCTGCACCGTTCAAACCAACTAAACAATTAAATTGCGCCAGTTCAAGTTTAAAATTCACCAGGGATTTAAAGTTATCAATCCAGATTGATTTAATCATATAATTATCTCCGGCTTTTGCCCCGTAACTGCTTTTACTTCTGCCAATAAATCACCAAACTTACCGTAATTCACTTTGACGCCATCGTCTAAGTCAATGCTTATTCTTTGGTCGGCATAATGGCGTAGCTTTTCATCAAATTCACTCAGTTCAGCTTGTTGTTTGTGTAAAGTAGCGACTTCTTTTTCAATGCGTTTAATTTCGGCAGCTGAGTCACTGGCATCTTTATCACCGGTCAGCTTTTGTTCGTAAGCTGCCATTTTTGACATAAGTGGAATAACATATTCTGTGCGCATGCGCGATAATGTCCCTTCGTTGTAACGATGCAAATACACCAGGCATTCAAAAGCCTTCTGCTTACCAGATGAAAAGAGCCAGTAAATCGGGCGTTTTTTATAGGTTTTGAGGTGGTCTTTGAAGAATTGGGTGGAGAGATAGCGGCGAATAGTGTCCAATGCAGATTCGGATTGCCCTTTTTTAGCAAGGGGTTTAATCGCATGTAAGCAAAGGGATTCAGCGACAAAATCGAGATTTTCCTGCAGGTGATCTTCACTCCAAACTGTTTTGACGAATTCACGAAAACGATTGGTGGCATCGTCAGGAAACCATTCTTGATCGGTTAAAGGGATAATACCGTCATCGTCTGCAGGGAAGGTTTTGTAAGCGCCTTCGGTGACGAGATCTGAAAAGCCTTCGTTTTTGGCGTGGGCGTAGACGAGGCTTTCGCGGTCGAGGGAGTAACGGCCCATCATACAGCCGAGGGAATATGAAATAAAATCAGTGAATGCTTCACTTTTAAAGCGCTCTTTAGCATTTTTTAAGTCACAGTAGACAAACTGGAAATTTGAATTAATTGAAACTTCATAAATTTTAATTTTTGATTCTAAGACATGACTCAATCCGTAATCCACTATAAGACATTTATTTATGCTCTCTTCAAGCATCCTAAGCTCAAAAACCTTAGCATCACAAAACTTACTGTACAAATCAAAGGCATCGCTAACAAGCTTATCAGAAGCTCGGTTAGTAATTATTTTATCTTGAATAAAACAATTACTAACCTCATATAAATCAAAATCTAATCTTGAAATATGTATTGACCTTAAAACTAATTCACTGACATACTTTAGATTTTTAAAAATAATAGGCAGCCGTCCAAGATTGGTAATTCTAAAATCTAACGTAGGAGATAGTGCTTTTAATAAATAAGAACTTACTTTTGAGTTCAATAAACCTGCTAGAAAAAACAATGTTTCTTTATCCTTGGAAAAAAATGACGGTGCCGTTGAATCAAATGAAAAACCCTCTGGATAAAAACGCATTGCAACCGAGCCAGAACTAATTCGACTCCAAGAAACAGATGGCTGAAAGAAATAACCCTCTCCCCTAATAGTCGAACTACCATGCGCCTTCACATCAACGCCGTTATTTTGCCAATTCATAATATAATCTTGATTTCCATACCATCTTCTAAATCCACCTCCTTTGTTATGTCTCACCCATTTTTTTCTGTTTTTAGATACATCTTGCTTGTTAAAAATTTCTCCGCTATGCACCTCCCACCAATACCTAAGAAATTTTTCATTATCCCCTGTTGAAATCCCCTCTCTAATAGTTGCGACACTTGAAAAGTCTCTATTTTTCTGAAATAAACTATACATTTGTTGTAAAACCCAATACGCAATCGGGCTCCCCGGAATTTTTTTAAAATCATCTGGCTTAGCTTCATAAAACCAGCCACAATCATGATTAGAAATAGCCTCAAGAGTCTTTGGTCCTTGGTTAATAGCACCTTTAAAATCAGAAAGTCGAACATAGGAACCTGTATAATCTGCAATATGCCCTTTAGTTAAGGTAAAGGTACAAATAGGCACTGTCGCGCCATCAAAACCTGAATATTCTAATTGCACTAAAGTTGAAATAATTTCATCATCAATAAGCTTGCTGCGTAACTTTTCATAACTGGAGATAAACATCCAAACAAATGGCGTCATAAAACCGAGTTGGCCATTTTGCTTTGTGAGTTGTAGGTTTCGAACAATAAATACTGAAAATAAGTCTTTTTCGTAGCCTAAAAATTGTTCTTTAAGTGCTTTTTTCACAACTGGAGTTTGATATTTACCACCCATATAAGGCGGGTTCGCCACAACCGCATCATACTGCTGCGCCAACACCGCCCCCTGCTGCACAAAAGGCATCAACTCTTTCGCTGCTACACTTTGAATCGAATCCTCGGCACTTGCCAACGCCCTTAATATCACCAACAATTCTTGCAATAAAGCGAAATCCTCTTGAGGTATTTGAATTAACGAGCCAAAGGTTTTC
>Ga0115567_10000828_pt1 | contig 30747 bp, 18 predicted proteins | sample COGITO_mtgs_1204_2_FD_88679 | JGI IMG/M metagenome (GOLD analysis project Ga0115567, IMG submission 88679) | Pelagic marine microbial communities from North Sea - COGITO_mtgs_120412 | ecosystem: Environmental > Aquatic > Marine > Epipelagic | place: Germany:Helgoland, sampling site Kabeltonne...
GTTTAGTCACAAAATTTTGATATTCTTGGCTAATGCCAGCAAGCTGCGAAGTGTTGCCAACAGTGACAACAGATTTACCATCGGCATCAGGCAAGCGCATAATTGACTCTACTTTCACGAGTCCTTTGGTAGTGGCAATAAAAACCTGAGCACGCTGTTTATTCAAATGGTAAGCCTACGTTAGTGAAATTTAAATTTAGTTGGCGTGAGTAGCTAAGCAAACTGAGCACGCGGTATATACGCTTACACAGTGAAACACTCCCTAGCTCAAATATAAATGACTTTCTGGCGTAACAATAGCGCTAAATGCTTTATTGTTTCTAGCAACAATAGCTTGCGCCTGGTTGTTAAGCGCCACGCCAAGAGAAATGACATACAGTTGATCTTGATATAGGCAATGTAAAAATACGCCCCTTTCTTGCTGCTCTGGTGCTACCTTAATAATAGACACTATTACATTCGCATTTGCTTGCCCCTGCGCCGCCTGTGTCACTTTCAAGGTAAAACCTTCCCCCTTTCTTTCCAATGAAAAGATATTATTCTTTACACTACTTGCAGCGGCTTGTGCAGGGCTATGCATAAATGTATAACTCGCCAGTACTTGTTGATACCACTTTACATATTTTAAGGACGTGTTTACGTCGCGAAGGGTCTGTTTGCTGCGCTCTGAATTTGGCTCAACAATCGCATTTACAACAGCCTGCATGCTTAGAACAGAGTTTACTTCGTTGGTATCGCTATCATCTAACGAGAGTAATCGTTGCAACTGCTTATTGATGATAAATGCGCGCTGCGTCATATCCATATTACCTTGGGTGTTTTTCACTTTATTCTCCGTTTTCATCGCCACTTTGGTCGCTGTCACTTTCATAGGGAATTTTGCTATATAGCGTAGTAAATTCACTAATGAATATGAGACGGTCAGCGTCAAAATTTTCTTGGCTATCTTGTACGTGTTTGTTAATTTGCTTAACTAGCTGTTTTATCAGTTTATTGAGGTCAAACAATAATTCACCGCAACGTAAATAATCATCACTTTTCAGCAAAGTTGCCGGTGTAAATCCTTGCCGATTTATCTGTTTAAGCGCCAGTTGGCTCTGTTTAATTAAGGTATTAATATAAGGATACGAAAGCTGCCACTGTGCAACTAGTTGCTTATTAATCACTTTACCCTCGCCTATAGCATTTTCAATTAATGCAGCAAAGTCTTTTGCGTGAGCCTCACAAGAAGGCAGTTGCGGCATCAGCTTGACCAAAACTAAACAAGCATGGCTAGGCATACTCGGCTGTATAACAGACGACAAGAGTTGACTAATTGCAAACAAAGACTGCTGGTTGTTTGCCATCAACCGCACGCATTGATGCTTAACGTGCTGGTAATTGTACTCACATAAATGCTGATAATGTTGAGTACTTGTGGCCATACTATCTTTAACGCGAGCCATTTGAATAATTTGATGCTGAACCTTGGCGAATACCTGCAAGCGTAACCAAGTGCGGGACAACGGCAATAAATATTGAGAATATTGAGCGTACAGCTCGAAAAATTCAACTTGTTGCTTATTGAGTGCTTTTGGACTCTCCATTAATTCAGTGATTGGTAGACTAATCTGCAGACAAAATTGACTGGCTGATTCGAAATGTAAAATGCTTTCTTGATCATCGTACAATTCTGACTTAGGTTCTGAGTCACGTAAAATCGCCTCTTCAAGTGAATCATCGCGATTGTCTGCGTGTTTCACACCTAAACTTGTATTTACCGTATCGAGTGCAGTTAAGTATGACAAAGTGTCTTTTACTACACTTGAATATTTTCCATATCCTTCTAAGCTACTATGCTGTTGCCAAAACCTGAGCACACCATCATCATTTATTAGTTTAGCTGAGTCGCCGTTGTACCAATTATGAATAAGCCTAAAGCGCTGCTGTAATTTGGCGGGTGGCAAGTGTTCAGACAAATAATCGTATATTTGTTTTTGCAAAAAACTGGAAAAATCGCGGATGGCATTGTGCCCTTTGCCATGCAAGCTTGCTTCCATCTTTGCTAACAAATCGGGCACAATACAAATTAGCCACTCCATAAAGCATGCCAAAATATTTGCTCGGCTGGCACTAATATTAAAACTATGATCGTATATTCGCAGGCTTAGCCCCAAGGCTTTGTCTTTTTTGCTGGCATCTTTCAGTTGATTTAAATCGCTATTGATATTTACCGAAATTGCTTGCTGCCCAGAACCATTAGCCGGTGTACAAAGATTTGAGAAATATTTGTTAAAGTGTTGAGGCCACTGGCATTGCTCAATCCAATAATAGTTAAGAAGTCCAGTTTGAATTGTATTGCCGCTAGCGCTGTTAGTATTCGCTAAAATTATCGCCCAGTTAAGATGCGAAAATTCGTAGCAAAGATTACCGTAGTGCCTGCACACAATATGTTGAGCTAGTAAATCTACTGTTTTTGCAGCATATTTATGTCGACCTTCACTACAAATTACTTCCCGTAGCATGTCAAATTCAGCAATAAGCCCATCACTTACACCATAAGAAACAATGGATGTTTCTACTTGCCCCTTATAAATGTTCACTGTGCGTTATCTATAGAGGTAGAAGGTACAAAGGGTCCTTGAGGGTAGGCAATATTTATACTGTCGTAGGGCGTCAATTGAATACTTATTGTTGAATACGTTATTGAACATGGAAAAATTAGCGGCACCTCACCCAGTAGCGGCATAGAATCTACGCGCAGCTCGTGCTCACTATTCGAAGATAACAACGGCCGTATACTCGCCTTGTTGCCCAGTTTAATAATACACAATGGTTGCCATAACGCATCATTGTTTTGTTTTGTGTCTTCATTAAGCCCCTCTAAAGGCGTCATTTTATTAAGCGATTTTTTTTCATTAGCTGCATTTTTAATGGGCAACTCGTTAATTTCGAAAACGCCAATTTTTTGCGTGTTTTTATGTAACGCTAAGCAGCATTCATCATACAAACTCACTAATCGAGTCCTTTGCGCCAGCGCATTATCGGGCCATACGCGGTTTAATTCTTGCTTGTCTAGCATGGTCATTACCTGCATATCCATTGACATTTCTAAGACTGATTCATTAGGTTTAAGAATGACGTTTAGCGTCGATGATAGAAATGGAGTACTGCCGCCTATATTTACGGTGTCGTCTTTGTTTAGCTTAATGGGCTGATGGGGCGTCAAGGGTTTATGATTTAAAAAAGTGCCATTTTTGCTATCGCTATCTACTAAATAAAATCCATCTTTTTGACGTTTAATAAAGCATTGCTGCCCTACTCTAGATACCGATTTATGATTAATATAAAACACACTATCTTGGGTACTAATCCATGCAAGGTCGTTATTATTGGGGCGCCGGCCTATGTGGATGGTTTCATTTTGACACAGCAGCAAGCTTTGCGGATCGCTTGAACATGTAACCACGAGCGCTTTTTCGCTAGCGCCAAACTCCTTATTGATTTGCTTGATCAACTTCTTGATGGCTTGAGCCTGTTTCTTAAGGGCGCTTTCCTGCTCGGCAACTGCCGCTGCCTGATATAACTGCTTTAAGGCCTTTATGGCTTGCTTTTGCCGATAGTTATTCATTGCCTTTGCGAGTTTATTTCTGATCCACTGTTCGCTCTGAGATAACGACTCTTCGCTTAAGGCCAAGGTCTCGATTGCTTTTATCAGTTTATTTGCTTGCGGGTTAGCGGTGTTAGCATGCAGTGACTTTGACACAAAAAGCTTAGCGGTATGCACATCTCCAGCATCAAAATAGAGCTGTGCTTGCTGTCCTAACTGTGCAGACTCGTGTTGCAGTCGAGTCCAATACGAGGCCCTAGACGCCCATTTTTTCTCAAGCCCGTACAACATAAATGAACCTTTTTCATATGTGTTCAGCCACCTATCCGCATTTCGCTTTTTGTCACACTCTTTAAGCTCATTCTCTAGATACTGTCGCCGTATGTACAAAGTAACTAGGACTACCAGTCCCAAGCTCAGAAGCACAACAGTGATTAGCGAAGGTATGTATGGATTGCCGCTGCGCAAAACAATAAATTGCATGCCCTTAGTTTCTTGCTGAGAAAAATGTATTGTGGTGTTAATTCCTTTATCTTTGAAGTAAGCGAGCAATAGTTGTTTAAGCTGGCTGGCGTTTAACGATGTAGATAATTGATACAGGTTATTAGTAATGGCAAAGTATTGGTCAAAGAACAAATATTCTACATTCGACTCACTAAGCCTTAGCTGAGTATTGCCGCTGTTTGCCAATATCCGCGTGGTTAATCCGTTAAGCTCTTCAAATAAAAACTTTTCAAATGAGACGACGAATTCATTTTGTGGCTGAAGTTCTGCTAAACGCGATTCAATAAGCTTACCAAGGTCTTGACCGAGTGCGACTAAATTCAGGTCACTAAATACATCAAGTAAGGCTAAGCTGTCTGAGAATTGTATTTTATAGGAAAGTGGGTCGAGCAATCTAACGTAAACATTCGGGTCTGCTTCACCGCCAAACGAATATAAAGCGAGTAGATGTACCTGTGGTGCTTTTGCGCGCACACTTTTCATTAACGTCGCGATGTCTTTTTTGCCGCACAAATATAGGTGGCAGTTTGGAAATACGCTTTGCTTGTCAATCAGGGTTTCTAAGCTCATCGTAAGACTCGATGTTAATCCGGTCTCTAAGTGGCGGTAACTCGGCGGCACTGACGCGGAGCTTTGTTGATTAGTTTCGCCAAATGCAGATTCAGGTACAAGCAACAATTGCCAATCTCGTGCATGAGCTTGATTTGTAAAAAACAATAGAGCAATGCTGGCAGCACAGCACCACGTTATTTTAAAACCTGAATAATGATAAAAATATGATGCGCTATTCATTCAACAATTCTACTAATCTAAAACCTGTTGTGGGTGTTTTTGCCGTTTTTAACAATTGCGTGATAGGTTGATTTTTCAAATCTGACTGCTTACTTAGCCAAGAACCTCCGGCTACAATAGCTTGGTCGCATCTATCAATAGTGTGTGCGTCTAAAGATTGTTGCTGCCAACAACTGCTTAACCACTCTTGAGCATTGCCGTAAACATGAAATAAGCCACTTTCATCGGCGTTTAAAGCTTTCACTGGCATAGTACCATTAGCATATTGCCTGACAAGTGGGTGGGAGCAGTCTTTGCAGTGTGCAAGGGCTTTATTACCGTTAAAAGCGTTAGCAGATTGACTGAATGTTTGCCATTGGGAATAGCTAGGCAATGAAAATGAGCTATCGGTTTGCCTGTTTATCCAGGGTATAAATTGCTGCGTTATTTCATACCAACTAAGATTAACTTTTGGAAACTCGCCTATATCGTTAAGGGAGTATGAGGGCGTTGTTGAAAATTGTTTAGTTTGCCCGCAAGCCCCGTCTTTTATGCATAAATCGTATAAGGCATTTGTGACTTCGGTCGACATTACTCTTACGTTCGGCAATTGCTTAACGACAAGCCAATCAACATAAACACTGTGCTTTTCTCGTTTCGACTCGACGACAAAATGATAAGTGCCCGTCAACTCAGAAGTTTGTTTGTCGAAAAAGTCAGGGATATTATCCGTTCCATCGGTGTTAGAGCTTACTTCATTTTCCTTCACGGGGCTTGCAGATTTAGGGTCTTCCAGTCCTAAACCGGACTTGTTTTGTACAAACTCTTTATCATCTACCACGACCTTGCTGCTAGAATGCCCAAACACAGAAGGTTTCGACGATACTTCGCTATCCGCTTTATCGTTTTGTGCGATTTGCGTCCAATAAAGCAGCACCAAAGCAATTGCTAGAATAGGCAATAAAAATCGACCTCTCAAGTAATTAGCTCCTTTGCTCACTTGAAAGTGTTTATCGAGTAATGTCTTAGCAATAACAGGTGAGTCTGGCCTTGATGCCCTGCCCACTTGCAGCATTTGTTGGTATTTCGTTAAGCTAATATTTCCCTGCGACTTCTTTAACAATATTTGTATATAGTTAATCCAGCCGAACCAAGCCGATAAGTTGTGCTGCTCGGTTAACTCTCTTTCGCATTGACTTATAACTTGTTGTAAGCCAAATTGTTGTTCTTTTAGTAGGTCTTTGTTTATATTCTGGTTAGCATTGGCGGATTTTAATTGATAGCTTGCCATTAGCCGAGCTTGCTCATCTGAAGACACCCAACCTTCGCTTAATAATATTGTGTTAATTTCTTGCTGTAACTGGCTTAATTTAGGAAAAGTTTCAATTGCTTCGGCGTGAATAGTCTGATTATCGTGAGGCGTTTTTAAGCATTGTTGAATGTGATCGACACAACTATTGCATGAGGGCCGAGCTTGTATATCGCTAGCGAGCAAATCACTCATAATCTCAATTGCCCAAGCTGGCGCAATTTCTTGTAAATGTTTGTATAAAAATCTTTTGTTAATGTCAATATTGTTGCTGTTTGACTGAATCTCGTAAGGCGTTTTGCCCACAAGCATACGAAACCATAATGCCCCTACAGAGTAAATATCACTTGCTTCGCTAATAAGTCTTGGCTTAGACGCATAGACACCTTGTTCGGGACTTGCATATTCTGGCGTTAGCCGAGCGCGCTTTAACTGATGCTCTTGTGCTTGGTCAACGTTGCCGTGAAATCGTTTGAACAAAGGGCTGTCATTAATTACGCTGGCATTGTCGAAATCTGCCAAAGCAAGATTATTCGACTCGTCTAAGTATATATTTTGAGGTTTAATATCTAAATGAACAACGTTGAGGCTGTGCAGTGGTTGAAGTGCTAAAAGCAGTTGCTTAATAAAGCCTAAACTAGTCAAAAAGCTTATTTTTTGGCTATGTAGTGCTAACAGTTCGTTTAACGTTTGTGGATAGTACGGCATAAGCATAAAAGGCTGTTGGTCGATAAAACCCAGTTGCATAACATTAATAATATGAGGGTGTTGCGCAAACTCTAATAACAGATTAGCTTGATCAACAAATTGCTTAAGTGCAGGCGCGTCCAGCTCACCAACAAAGAGTTTTAATACGAGTTGTTTGTGCAAACCCGGAGAACTTACAAGATAAACTTGGCTGTTTTGCGTGCTAGCAATCAGCCTTATAACCTTGTATTGGTCAATAGTTTGACCACCTTCATATGTGTCTATTGCTGCCATTACTTATTTTGCCAACTATCTAGTGCAATGGCGTCAATAGTAAGCCATTATTTGTTCAAAATACCATAGTGGCATTTCATGCAGGTTTTGCACCAACAATTAGGTATATTCAAAGGCACAGCGACACAAAGCAATTTGATAAATGAAAGCGATGTGGAGGCGTTTTAGTTTTTCATATGCAAAAATTCTTGTTCCCACGTTTCCACAAGGGATTTTTTTATGTTTGATGGCTCAATGCGTCGCTCAGCGTTCAAGCTTAACGCTTGTGGAGACTGACTTTCGGTCGTAAAAGTAGGCGACCTATGCACGGTTATTTTGCGCAGTATATTATGCATTCTTAAGTCTTGTAGTCGGGCTTTAAGTTGAGCCGGTTCTATTCTTTTGTGGTCTCTGTCACTTTCTTCCGCCAATAATAGGGCACGCATGTCATTTTGCATTATCTGTAAATCAGCGAGGAAAAGTAAATCGGTACTCGTTGAAGGATTGGTGATGTGCTGCGCTGTGGAAGTGGAGTGCTCACTCCTAAGGTAACTAAAAAGCATAAGCATAACCCATAACAGACAGCCCAAAATTGTTAGTTGGATAAGTAGCTTATGTTTTTTAGTACGCTTGCGCTGACAGACTTTTGGAATTGTCATTTGTCCTAATTGCGAAGCGTTATTTTGCGCTGACTCGCTTGCGGTATCACTTTGAACCTTGCAGTAGCTAGTTTGCTTAAGTGCCTGTGAATTATGAGAACCTTTCGTATTGTTATTCACCGTAGTCCACGCTAGATAGATGTGCACTACGATTAGCGCTGTTTAACGTTTCTTTATTAAGCGCGCGTTGCCATTTTTCGTCTAAGGTGGTCAATCGCAAAGTTTTGCCACTAAATTGAGTTTGGATAGTGACAAGTTGATTGAACGGAATTTGGGGGTCTACAGCAACGACGATGTTCTGCTGATTGATGACGTCATTTATATTGACAAGCTGCTGCTGCGTATCAAAAAATTGTCCTCCCCAATAAAGCAGAATAAGATCATCTACCTTCGCAGGTGTTTTGCTTTTACTAGCAGATTTTTGGGGATCTTGAATAGATAAATTGATTTGATTTGTTGTGTCTACCGCTAACGTTTTATTGCTAGCTGAAGTTTGCGAAATATTATCGACCTTCGCGGGAAGTGTCAGTGACATAAGCGCAATGATTAATAAAGCGAAAAACGCCATCGACAAACCCAAAGCAACTTCAGTCATGGCTTGCGTAGAGGTATCATGTACCGCGATTATGTCATTGTTGTATTGCATTGGTTTTGCCTGTTGAATCTGCTTTCTAAGAAGAGATATGAAACGCTTAGGCTGACTTTTTGATAACTTAAGATTTTAATAGTTTACGGTGTCGTGATAGCATTTTTTTAAAAGCGCCAATTTTCTCGCTACGGACAACCACCAAAACAGCTAAACAAAGCAACTTGCAGTTATCATGTTTACGCCACGCCTTATCAGTATTACACCTACATGAGAATGACCTAAAAAGCAGATTGCCTATAGGTGAGGATTGCTAGAAGCGTAGTCTTTACAAAGCAAGAATATTGTCTTTACTGTCACGGTCGATGTAGCGGATGAAAGGATCCACGCCTACATAAGCAGGAACAATATTTATATTTTTTTCATCTTTTACCGCGTCAATATTAATAGTAAGTTCGTTTTCTCCATCAGACAATTTATGCTTTTGCCGATACAAAATTTGTGTATCTAGATCAAAATCATTTGGGTCATCGCTAAACACAACAATATCAACCCAATCACTAAAAGGCACCTTTTCTTCATTCCCGTCGCCATCGGCAATGTATCGTGATACATCTACATTCAGCTTAATTTGAGAGCGCTCTGGTAGCCATTGAGCGGCTTCCAGTCTAATATCATAAAGCGTTATTTCTGAGAACTGCTGCTGGATAAACGCGTAGTCTTTTTCTTGTGAAACCTGCTTTATGGCCTCAAGTAAGTCTAAAGTTGTTGCCCGGCGTGTTTCAGAAAACCTAAACTTTTCAATCAGCCCTTTCAAGGCCCGATTTAATGGAGCAAAGCCAATTCTATCGGCAATCGCCAACATCACCACCGAGCCTTTACGATAGTGTATGTACTGCTGATTTTCAGCCCGCATAAAGGGCATCTCTTCAAGATATTCTGTAGACCGACCTTTTAAATAAGCATCTAGCTCATAGCTTAGAAATTTACGTAGTTTTACCTCGCCGTACTGCTTCAACATGACTTGCAATGCCGCATATTGCGATAATGACTCTGATAAAATAGCACTACCCTGAACGTTTGCCGCATCAAGTTGATGACCAAACCATTGATGCGCGACTTCGTGCGCCGTAACGTAATAAACAGGATCGATTTCGTCGGCGTCTCGTAAATCGGTAATAAAGCCTATTTGTTCAGAGTAAGGAACCGTATTAGCAAAACTTTGAGCAAATCGGCGATAGCCAGGAAACTCTATTATACGCAACTGCCTATGTTGATATGGGCCAAAAGCATTGGTAAAAAAATCAAGCGAGTCTTTGCTTGCTTGGATCATTCTGTCAATATTCCAAGCGTGATCCTTATGATAATAAACCGCTATTTCAACGCCATTATATACTTCAGTTTTAACCTTTAATTCTGCCGACATAATGTTATAAAAGTTAATCATAGGCGTATCCATTTCATACACGAAATAATTGCGCTTGCCTTCGCTGTAATAGTCGACTAAATATCCTGGCGCGATAGCAGTTTGATTTTCGCTAGTTGACACAGTCGCTTTAAAATCAATCATCCCGATATGTTTGCCGAAAAAACTCTCGTTATATCGACTTTCATCTTCTAGTTTGTAGGCCCGTTGGGGCGGTGGCAAATCCTGCTTGCGTCTTTCATGTTGGTCGCTTAAGTAATAGCCGCGATTGACACCGAAGGTGGGTAGTAAGGAAAAGTTATCGATAAACGTACCGTTTTTGACCAATGCGACGTCTTCATCTTTATCTTTAAAACCTCTATGTTGGCGAATGACGGTTATTTTAATGTCAACGCTCTCCCCTGAAAGTAAAGGCTTTTCAAACGACATCCATGCAGATTTAAAATCGGCATTGTAATCAGTAATAATAGCCCCTTCTATTTCAATCGTGCTGTAGTTAGGGTAATTGACCAAAAAGCGCGTGATAGCAAGGTTAGTTTTGTTGGTTAGGGTTAAATTGGCTATCGCTTCTATTTTTCGCAACTCAGGAAAAATAGCCACGTCTATATCTACCGCTGTAGTGCTTGGAATGGGATCATCTAGGAATTGGGCAAAACTATGCTCGTATCGAGCTTGTGAATCTTTAATTTCATCGCTCGACATATATTGGTTAGTCACCTTGGTATTGTAGTGAATAAGCGTGCCTACGCTAATAAACACCACTGTGCCTATAACAACGGCTGTTTGCCCTCTTTTTCCAAGCCCATAGCCTATGTTTGCAATGCGTGATTTCAAGCTTGTTTCTGGGCCTCGTTGCCACAGCGCAAAACTAAAGGCAGATAAAACCAGCGCGAACGCTCCCCAATACAACATGTAGTAGTGTTGGGTCAACATAGCCCAACCGTAACCATTCATGTCCGAGTAGAGCATTGAAGGCGAAGCGCTATAGTTAAACATATTGTGTTCAATACCTAATTGATTAAAGGCAAGTGACACAAAAAAATAGCCTACAAAAATAAGCATGCCCACGTATTTATTTGGACTCAATACCTGAATAAAAAAGGCCAGTACCACCAACATTATCCAAGGCAAAGCGGTAAAGTATAAGAGGCTGACGAGGTACTGAGACAGGTCAATATTGATAAACCCCCTACTGACCTGATTAGCCACCGTTGCCACAACGCCCACCAGCAGCAATAGCAGAATCACCACGCACACAGCCAGTAGCTTAGACATCCAAAACGTAAAATTCTGTACCGGCATACTGTCGACAATATCGCCAATGCCGGTGCTGCGCTCTCGCCATACTACCTCTGCTGTGTAAAAGGTTATGACAATTATTAATGACAGTGAAAATGCGTTTTGGATCAAGAGAATCATGTACTGGGTTAAAGGCCAATTGTTTGCCCCATAAAACCCTGCAGGATCCACAAACTCAGTTATAACAAGCACAGCACCTATTAGCATTAACACGATGAAGCCGGGACTGAGCATTACTTGCTTGATTTCAAATGCGACTCGGGTGGTAAATTGTTTAAGGTCAGCGCCAGATGTATATTTATGACCAATGTCATTATCCATGGGCGGTGAGTATATCAAGCCAGCTTTCTTTTTCTTATCGTTTTTGCGGGCGATGCTAAGCGGCGAGAAAAGTTTGCCTAGACCGAACAACATGATACTGCCTAGCAAAATCCATAGCATTCTGTTATAAAAAATATTGCCTTCCAAGCCAATTATATCCACATTCTTTTGACTGGGTGTCCAATAGCGCGTGACATCGAAAAATGCACGAATCCCAAAAGGGTCGGTGATTGCCAACATATCTCGTTGTTGAGGTTCTGCAAACATAGCGCCCGAAGCGCCGTAAATCACAAATAATCCAAGCGCAAATAAATACACCGCCATCATGCTTCGAAAGCGTAACGCGGCTGCATAAAAGATAGCTGAAAGCACAAAAACGGTGGGCACTGTAAAAAGAGTGTACGGTATCAAATAAGCGTAAAAGCTAAACGGCCCCACGCGCTCGGCATCTAACCACGGCATTAAGCTGCCTATGAATAAGCCTAAAGGAACCATTAGCATCACAGCCAACACCACTAAGTAAGCACCTAAAAATCGGCCTAGTTGATATTGGAAAGCTTTGATAGGTTTCGTGTAAAGAATTTCGCTCATTAACACCGTGTCATTTCTGATGGCAGTATTGGCAACAAAGTTAACGACTAAGAACATGCCGAAAAAACCAAGGATTAACATGGTCTGCGCGATGGTAAACGGACTGTTGAAATTAACGTTACCACCGCCGCCTATTTGCACATTTTCGATGGTAATTGATAAATAAGGGAGTAGGAAAAATATAAGACAAGTAACAATAAATGAGGGTTGACGCACAAAATATCGCCACTCAAACGCAAGCATACTGAAAATCATATCGGTAATTCCCTAGGCTTGTTTAGCGTCAAATGAGTCAGTATCGCTCAACGATTTTTCCTGATTAACAGACGCAGAGCGCTGTCGCTTCAATACATCGAAATAAGCGTCTTCTAAAGTAGCGGGAGCCGATTCAAAGCCTAGTGGCGCCTCGTCGGCTTTAACATGAAGTACAGTGCGCCCAGCAAACAAGCGTTTCGAGATAACATCAAACTTTTTCTCTATGCTCTCTATTTCTTCAGGTAATATAGTTTTGCGCCATATTTTACCCGCCAGTTTGTTAGTTACTTCAATAGGATTACCTTGCAGTAATATTTTGCCGTTACCTAAAATAGCCATATCGGGACAAAGCTCAGATACGTCATCAACAATATGGGTCGACAATATAATGACTTTATCTTTACCTAAACTCACTAGGAGGTTATGAAATCGGTTGCGCTCTTCGGGGTCGAGTCCTGCGGTGGGCTCGTCTACGATTAGCAAGTCAGGATCACCTAGCAAAGCCTGCGCAATGCCGAAGCGTTGACGCATACCGCCGGAGAAAGAACTAACGGCTGCCCTGCGGTGAGCAAACAGATTTGTATGAGCGAGTAAGCCTTCTATCGCTTCGTGGCGTTCACCCTTTGCTGTTATACCTTTTAAAATAGCCAAATGGTCGAGTAACTCGTATGCGCTAATGCGCGGATATACCCCGAACTCTTGTGGTAAGTAGCCTAATCTTCTACGCAATTCGTCAGCTTGATTGACCACGTCGATATTATCGAACTGAATCTCTCCTTCATCGGGCTGCTGTAGCGTGGCGATGGTGCGCATAAGCGAAGATTTTCCTGCTCCATTTGGACCCAATAAACCAAATAATCCTTTTGCAATGTTCAAGTTAACGCCATCAAGCGCCTTCACGCCGTTTGAGTAGGTTTTATTGATGTTGGTAATGGTTAGCATATGGGAATCCGCAAAATAGTTAAATGTGTATTGGGTTAATGACTCATCCAATAAAGCATCCACCTAATGTAGCAATGGTAGGCTGCAAATAAAAGATTTACGGTATAAGAATTGTTTCGAAATGTGTGCGTAAAGAACCCTAATAAGCATGGCTTGCTAATCGGTCATTTCGCCGCGTAAATCTACGGCCATTTTTTCGCGAATATCACTGAGCGAAAAATTAGGTTTACTGAGTAAATAATGCAGTTTTGCCAATGCGGCTTCAGGGGTAATATCTTTGCCGGAAATAACCCCTGTTTCTGCTACATACTTTCCGTTTGCGTAACCAGACATATCGACCCGTCCACGCATACACTGAGTGCAATTTACTACCACAATGCCTTGTTTAGTAGCCTGTTCAATTTGTGATAACAACTGTGGATTTTGTGGCGCATTTCCTACCCCATAGCTGAGCAGTATTAGTGCATTTACTGGCTGTTGTATAATGTTGGTGAGCACTTTGCTGCTTATACCGGGGTAAAGAATTAGCATACCAATTGGCTGACTTTTAATGTCGCTCACGACTAAATCACCTGGCTCCTTTTTTAAGGGAGGGATCCTGTGGTTCACCTCAATATGTATACCTGCGTTAATTAAATGCGGAAAATTAGGTGAGTCAAACGCATCAAAACCGTCGGCATCGACCTTACGAACTCTATTGCCTCGAAAAAGTCTATTGTTGAAGAATAGCGTGACCTCTTTAATCGGGTAGTTTGCCGCGATAAAAAGCGCATTTAAAAGGTTTGCTTGACCGTCTGAACGTAATTGTGCCAACGGTATTTGTGAACCTGTGACAATGACCGGTTTTTGCAAACCTTCTAACATAAACGACAAAGCTGAGCTTGTATATGCCATGGTGTCGGTACCATGTAATATGATGAAACCATCGTATTGTCCATAGTTAGTGGCAATGTCTAATGCAATACTTTGCCAGTCGCTAGGTACCATATCGCTTGAGTCAAGCAAGGTATCGTATTCATGAATAGTGAATAGAGGCATCTCGTCACGATGAAACTCAGGCATTTTTGCCAGCGTTTCTGTCAAATAACCGGCAGCAGGAATAAAGCCTTTACTTGAGGGTTTCATACCAATGGTGCCGCCAGTGTAAGCAACATAAATATGCTTTCTTTGACTCATGTTTTATCCATTCAGTTAAATAATAAGTGCTACAGCTGCTTTGTCTACAATGTTGCTTTGTTTTATCCTACAAACCACATAAATAAGCTTATATCTAGAATCACTTAACCAATATACATCAATTGCATAGCCTGAAGACTTTCTTGTTCATTTGCTTGAATTGGTCCAAGACTAACCCATTTTGCCAACACAAGTTCGGTATCCAAATCGCCATCACCTTGCAGCTTTGAAGCCATCAATTTGAGTTGTAAGTCTTGTCTAATAGCTTTGTCACCAACTGGAACATCATTAAACGCAATGTCGAATAAAATGGCTGCAACTTGCGTAAGTGCAATTCTATTTAAGCCTTCAAGAAGTGAAATTGATGGAATCTGTGCATTCACCCACGATTTGTAGCGTCCTAGCAAATCTTCATATTGATCTGGAAAGTTGTGCGAATCGTCGTTTTTTGCATCGTCGTTTTTTGCATCGTAGCTTTCAGAATCATAGCTTTTAGCCTCATAGCTACGCAAAAAAGCGAACAAGTTCGACAAAGCCGATTCATCTCTCACTCTATTTAATTGCTTAAGGGACGCTTCATGTGCATCTTCCATTTTGCGTAGTTTTTGCTGTAGGCGCTTTTGGGTGGCTTCGTCCGACTCTTGAACTTTTACCAGAATGTCGTTGTGCGCTTGTTCGTAAAATTGTAGGTCAGCAATAGAAGACGCTGCTTTAATTTCCTTTACAATATTATTTATGTCGGCATCAAGTTCATTGAGTTGTTGTTGCTGAGCACTTTTCTTAGTATCGATATTTTGGTGATAACGCTCAAACAATGCGTCATTAGCTTGTCTAAAATCGTGCCAAAGTTTGTCGTCTACTGCTTTGCCTGCAAAACCGACTTCCTTCCATTTTTGCTGCAAGGTTTTCGCTTTATCAACCGCTTCGGATAAAAGTTCGTCACCCGTGCTTTCTTCACCTAACTTGAGCAGTTGTTTAATCAAAGTCTGTTTCTGCTCAGCATGAAGGCTCTGTTCTTTCGAAATAACAAAACTAAGGGGTTTGAAGATTTTCGTAAACTCTCGCCTTAACTTGTTAACCTTTGCTTTATCTATTTCGCCCAGTTTGTTGAATCGCGCTTTTAGTGCAGACATTTTAGCGCTAAGTTCAGACGCTGTCATTTCAGCATTTAAGCCTTTCGCTTCTTCAATAAGTCCTAAGGCTTTATGATAATTCTCTTCCCGCTGCCTTTCTAATGCTGCAAAAAAAGCCCGGCATGGTACAAACGCTTTTTCGATATAAGCATCGAAAGCTCTATTGTGTGCCTCGTCTTCTTGCGTATGGAGTTGGCCTAAGCTACTCCATTCTTGTCTAAGTTGCTTAACTTGTTGAGTGCGTTCATACGGATCTTCAAACTCACTTTCGGCTAGCTGCTGCGCTTTTTCCAACATGGCAGGCTTACGTGGTTGGGCAATATACGATTGCCAATCTTGAAGCTTATTAACCTCCACTTCGGTTTGTTCAAACGCTTTTTGTAACCTTGAATGTGCATGTTCACCTATGTTTTCGTACATTTTTTTTGCATGAAAAAAAGTTGACATCGCCGCCTTGAACTTACCGTCTTTAATCATACGATTGACGGTTTTCAATTTCGCATCGCATTTGTTTTCAAGATCTTTAAATTGTTGCCCAAACTGTCTGGCTAACTTGTTCGCATTTGCTAAGGTTTTAGAGAAGGCGCTTATTGTGCTTGCCGGCAATAAACCATTGGCATCTTTTTTGAGCTGTTCAAACGCTCCTTTCTGTGCCGTAAGTTGAAGCCTTAGTTCTGCCAACTCTTGCTGAGTAATTTTACGTGGCACTTCTTCACTTGCAAAATTTGTTGTCAATGCGCTTAATTCAAGCTCAATATTACTCCCCTTTTGTGCGAACTCTACAACATCGTAGACTTGCAACAGGCTTGTTTGCATATTGGCAATTTGAGAAGTCAGTTGCTTGATTTTTGCATTGTGAGCTTGAGTTTGTGCTTTAGCACTTACTTCAAGTAGCTCTTCACTAGCATCTACAAGCGCTGAAGTCAGTATTTTTACTTCTGCATCTATATTGCTATTGATGTTTTCGTTGTTCTCAGACACACCTGAAATTAAGTCAATTTGTGTTTGCACTTGCGTGCAGCGCTCTTGAATATTGCTTAAGTCACTGCTGGTTTGTTTTAAGAGCAACTGTGCATTATGACCTTCTTCCAGCTTCGCCAATTTCTGCTGAATATCGACTTTAAGACTTAAATATTTATCAGTCATTGTTGCTTTAGTTAATTCATCTAAGCAATTAAACTGAGTTTTAAGCTGCTCAAACTCACTGCTTAACTGTTTAAACTGCAACGATAAGTATTCAAAATCCTGAGCCCCCCGTAAGGCTAGCAAACGCGAGTTAATCATTGTCATTTGCTGTTTAATCTTATTAGGTTTTTGAGCGAGTTCGGCTATTGAATCGAGCTTATTATTAATTAGTAAACTAATAGATTCGTCTTTTACATGTTTTGCCAGTCTATTAAGTGTCTTTGCGTCAGTGGTATTATTGATAATAGCAAGTTGTTGCTCAGGCAAAGCAAACTCTTGGAAAAAGCGTCTCGTGTGAGCGTTATTATTTAACAGCAGCAAAACATCTACGGCTAAGGGTTGCTGCTGTAATCTGTTGCTAGTAAATAGCATTTGTTCTAACAATGCTTTATTTTTACTTTCCTTGACGAATGTCAAAAACATTTTTTCTGAGACTTTTGTGGCGTCTTCTAATTGACTTAAGCACACTTGCTGCGCATGCTTTTTGATTCGCACAGAGGCCGAAGTATCAGCCGACTGCATCCATAGTACAAAAGAATCAAGTTTGGTCAGCGCCGCTAACGACACTGTTTCACTAACATCGTTAAAGGCTAACTCGTGTAAAATACCTATATCTTTTTCAGCATCTTTATTGAGCGTTTCAATACTAGCAATTCGTTTTTCGGGGTCACTGCTTTTATATTTTGGAGAAAATAACTGACTAAAAATCATCCTGTTTAAACCGCGCTATATTTGTTTCGTTAGATTGTGCTTGTTTAAGCTCTTGTTGTAGCTGTTGTCTAGTTTTTTGAACGATTTCACCATTTTTGCCCACCGTCATATGTTGTTCTGACTGTTCAAATTTGGCTTGATACATAAGAACCGCTTGTAGCACTGTATCGCGTTGCTCGCTTGATAAAGGTCTACCATCAAGCCATTTACCCGTTTCTATCGCTTGCTTTAACTTGCTATATACGTCATCAGACATTGCTGCTAATAACTGTTCAACTTGCATGAAATGTCCTCTTGTTAATCAAGCAGATTTGATTATATCTAGGGATGCAGAATCTAAATGAGACAGGTCTTAGCGTCGTTTAACTAAGGCGATACGGACTCTGTTAACTGCATACCAGATAAAACCAATGGTGGTCACGGCAATTGCCGCGTTGTACATCATAATTCCGTTCTGGCCCGCCGGAAAATCACCTAAAAATACAAAATAGCAACCGATAATGAATAACAAAATCGAAATCATTGATTGAGTTTGAATTTTTCGTATCTTTTCGTAGCGCTGTAGAGATAGTTTGCGCTGAATATCTTCAGCACTAGCATCGCCAAATTCATATTGACAATGCGAACAAATTTTTGCCTTGTCTGAAATAGTTTTATTACAGGCTGGACAACTGATAATAGCCATACAAGTCTCTCGTTAATTCATTTATTAATATAACGGGTAAAGTATTCAAAATAAACTCAGCACCTAAAAATTACAAGAATTCAATACTGAGTTTATGTCGTTTTAGTCCTTTAATTCCCTATTTTGGATTTACTTTCTCCCAATACTTTGCAACCGACTCTTTCATTTCTTTACGCAGCATCAAAATACCAAATAAGTTAGGTAATGTCATTACCACTATAGCCACCGCTGACAGCGTCCAAACCAGTGTGGTATCTGATACCGCCGCCCATAAAAATCCGAAAACATAAACCACTCTATAAGGCATCACCGAAGCCGGACCCAGCAAGTAGGTCATCGCTCGGTCACCGTAATACGACCATGCAATTGCGGTCGAGAACGCAAATAGCAACAATCCAATAGAGACAATATACTGCCCGTAATTTCCAAAATAACCTTTAGTAAACGCCAGCGTAGTGAGCGTAGCAGAATGGATCAAAGATTTTCCGTGAACCAGAATATTATTGCGTTTTATGGTGCCGTCTTCAATTTTTAATGTGCCGGTGAATAAATCTTCAATAGAGCCCACATGATAGGTCACATCCTCTGCAAACGAGCGCGCGTTAATAAGGGTATAACCTCCGGTAACAGCAACCCCGTTTACAACCGATATTTCGCCGTTGAAAGCTTCAACAGTAGTGCCTTCAATTTTGTTTAAATATTGATAAACGTTAGTCGTGTCGGCTTCTTCATCTTGCGACAAAGTGCCTGAGGCGAAAAACATGTCAGATCGTTCAAACTCGTTTTCGTGCTTCTCACTCCACACGCCTGAGCTTAGAATAACCAAGCCGGTAATAGTACAAATGATAATAGTATCGATAAAAGGTTCTAAAATTGACACCATCCCCTCAGAAACAGGCTCTTCAGTTTTTGCTGCCGCATGAGCAATAGGCGCTGAACCTTGTCCGGCTTCATTTGAAAATAAGCCCCTGTTCACACCTCGGTTAAATGCGTATGCGAAGGTGGCGCCCAAAAAGCCACCTGCTGCCGCTGAACCAGTAAAGGCATCAGTAAAAATAGATAAAAACGCTGGACCTACATTTTCTATATTAGCGAAAATAACCGCAAAGGCACCTATTAAATAAATAACGGCCATTAAGGGAACGACTTTCGACGTTACAGCGGCTATGCGGGTAATGCCACCCAATATAACTAAACCAAGCAACACAGCTAGCACGCTGCCGACAATCCAAGGCTCAAAACCAAAGGTGGCTTCCATGGTGATAGCAATACTATTACTTTGCGGTAAATTACCGGTACCAAATGAACTGATAACTGTTGCTATCGCGAAGATAACCGCTAACCACTTCATATTTAAGCGTTTGTCCATGTAATACATGGGCCCTCCCGACATAGTGCCATCAGGAGTTTTTTCTCTATATTTGTGCGATAAGGTTACTTCAACGAACTTTGTTGTCATTCCGAAAAATGCAGTTGCCCACATCCAAAATAACGCGGCCGGACCTCCTAAGAAAATAGCCAGCGCAACGCCACCAATATTGCCTGTACCTACCGTCCCCGATAAGGCTGTGGTTAGCGACTGAAAGTGAGTAGTGTCGCCCGGAGCGTCTTTTTTATCTAGCTTACCTGTGACTACTTTCCATGCGTGTTTAAAATAACGTATTTGCGGAAACTTAAGGTAAATAGTAAAAAAAGCACCTGTTCCTAACAATACATACGGAAACCAGCTCGCCGATCCTAAAAAGCTATCGAGTAATTTAAAAAAATCGTGTAATACATCCACTTTATTGTTCCTTGTTATTGTTAGCGTACTATTTTAATGCTTTTATGATATTCGTATTTATTGAAAGAAATATTATCTTCTTTACGTAACCGCTATTACTCATTTGCCTGTAATTTTTGAGCAACTGCACGAAGCGCAACTAATACATCTTCGCCTAAACGTTGGCAGCGAGGTATTGACCAACCGAAGCTAGGATCGGGTAAATTTGCGTTGTCTTTAAAAGGCATCTCCAAGGTATATGCCATACACTTAAATTTATTGCCAACCGCATTACAAGCAACCGTTAAGTTCGCCTTGCCAGGCTCATCTTTGTCATAACCGAAAGTATCTTGGAATTCTGGTGTAATAGCCATTAATGATTGCTTAAATGTGTCTTCAAGCATTTTAATATGTTCACTGTAGTTTGGATTTCCTTCAGCGCCAGCCACAAAATTATAGGACAATGCCTCATCGCCATGCACGTCTAGATATATGTCCACGCCCGTTTCCTGCATTTTGTTTAATACATGAAAAACTTCCGGACTTTTTTCTAAGCTTGGGGACTGCCATTCCCTATTTAAATTTGTGCCTACGGCATTGGTTCTAAGATGCCCTCGAGCACTGCCATCAGGGTTCATATTGGGCATTATGTAGAAGGTATTATTTTGTAGTAGTGACTTGGCGACTCCGTCGTCTGCATCTAGTAATCGGTGCAAAAGGCCTTCTATTAGCCACTGAGCCATCGTCTCACCCGGATGCTGACGCGCTGTTATCCAAATCTTATTTTTTACTCTAACCTTCTTATCTTCCTCGGCTACTTGCTGGTCGTCTCCCACAATCAGTAGGTTTAGCTCGCGGCCATCAAGGGTTAGCCCTAGTAACTCGTGCCGACAATCAAAGCTCATTTGTGCACTGGCTATAAGGTCGAGGTGACGTTCATAGCTGTAAGGGGCAAAGTAGGCAAAATAAACGCTGTCATATTCCGGCGTAAACTCAATAATTAACTGCTCGCCTGTAAAGCTAGTATCTACCCGAAACCACGTTTCGCGATCATAGGAGGCCACTGCTTGATAATCTTTCCAACCTTGTGGATAAGCTGACTCTGCTAAATTGTTTATATGCAGTTTATATTCTACAAATGGAACTGCGTGTAGCTTAAAATGAAACCATTGGTAGAAATCTGATTGATGATCTTTATTTATCGCGAGCTGAATATTAGTAGGCGAATCCAATTCAAGTACTTGAATGTTGCCACTATCAAACTGACTGGTAACGAACATAGGCTGATTTACTTATTTTTATTATTATTTAAGCTTATGTTAGCAAAATATTGAGAATTGCAAAACATCAAATATCAAAAAGCTTTGTCGCTTGAGTAAACACAGGCTTTTACAAGCAGTATGCATCCGAATTAGCTTGCGCGAAAACCAAATTGGGCTAAGTGCCCTAACTTTGGGCTGAAGATATCATCAAGAAGATCTGTTGATAATATCTTCAGCAACAAACTACCGCTTTCCTCTCATGCTATTCATGACACGCCTTTATTAATGTGTTGGATATTCAGTCATGCGCTAAAGTTTATGGCAATGTAGGTACTGCCAAACCTGCCATATCAGCAACAACCTGCATAACCTGACAACTATAGCCAAACTCATTGTCGTACCACACATACAAAGTTGCTCTATTGCTAGCTACAATTGTTGCTTGGGAATCAACAATAGCGGCGGCGCGAGTGCCCACCAAATCGGTAGAAACGATTTCGGTAGAGGCAGTATAATCAATTTGATTCTGCAAGCTACTAAACAACGAAGTGTCGCGTAAATACTTATTAATGCTCTGTTTATCGGTAGCTGTTTGCAGTTGCAGGTTCAATATCGCCATGGAAACATTAGGCGTGGGGACTCTAATAGCATTACCTGTAAGTTTCCCCTCTAATTTAGGATAGGCTTTCGATACAGCTTCGGCGGCGCCAGTTTCGGTAATAACCATATTTAATGATGCTGCGCGGCCTCGGCGCTCTGCTTTATGATAATTGTCTATTAGATTCTGATCGTTAGTAAAAGAATGTACCGTTTCAACGTGACCATTATCTATTCCGTATTCTTCATCTAAAGCCATTAGCACAGGCGTAATTGCATTTGTTGTGCAGCTTGCTGCCGACAATATCGTGTCAGTTGCAAGGATATCGGCATGATTTACGCCATGGACGATATTTTTAATGCCGGTTTTGCCGGGAGCGGTTAACAATACTTTTGCTGCACCTTTAGCCTGTAGATGCTGAGACAAGCCTTCTTTATCTCGCCACATGCCGGTGTTGTCGACCACAATTGCGTTACTAATGCCATATTGAGTATAGTCAACTTCGCTTGGGTGATTAGCGTAAATTACCTGAATAAATGAGCCATTTGCTTTAATTGCGTTACGTTCAATGTCTACGGTTATGCTGCCATTGAACGGGCCGTGCACTGAATCGCGACGAAGCAAGCTTGCGCGCTTTTCCAAATCGCCCTTTTTGCCACCTCGTACAACAATCGCTTTAAGTCGCAGTTTGTTAGCTTTACCCTGCCTTTCAATCATTAATCTTGCTAATAAACGCCCTATTCGACCAAAACCATAAAGTACAACATCTCTTGGTTCATGCTTGTCTTCTTTGTCTGCTACAGAACTCAACTTCGAGCGTGTATAAGTGGCCACATCTAGCTTGTTATCACTACTCAAGCCTGGTTCGTTGCCGCTGAGATCACTGCCGCCATTTTTATAATGATAATCAAAAGCAAGCTTGCCTATATCTATTTGGCAAGGAGCCAACTGCATCTGGCTAACCACTTCAAGAATTGACCAACTCTCTCTGAGTCTTAATTTGACGCCTTCAAATTGTCTTACACGCTTGTGTGCTTTTATTAAGTCTATAACACTTGCGTTTAAGAGCGATCTCCCATACACCAAAATCTCAACCGCATTGTTACGATACAAACGGCCAACTATGGGCAACATTTGCTCAGCAAACTCTTGTCGTTCTTGCCAACTCGATTGTAATACTTGTTCAAACTGCTGATTCATGGTGTTTCGCCTTAGCTTTTCTAAATTGAAGTTTGGAAGTTGCGAGCATTCTAAGCAAAGACCGCCTTAATGCCAAATTGGTGAAAACTTTCAGCTATTGCGAAATAATAGGTAAAAACAGGATTAGTTTTGTAATTCGTTGACAATATCTAAAGTATTTGTAGCGCTTATTAACAAAGCGCTACAAAGAAAGGTTGGTTTATCGTTTAATTAAGAATAATTGGTAATAAAATTACATAAAATAAATATAGTTAAGCGCAATTCGAGATAGTTAATCGGTGCAGAGCATCTCCATGAGTTCTCAAATACAATTATTTAGCGGTTTTCTTATACACCCGCATTGAATACGCCTGCATATTAAACACAGGTTCAATGGTCAATTTGCAATAGTTTTCTACGTTTGATTCGCTGGTGTTTAGCAAGCACTGCCAATTTCCGTCACTTTGTAAAATAGGCAAAGTAAACTCCCTGTCTTTATCTAGACTATTAATACAAAATAACCACTCTTGAATTTCTACCACAGAATCATTTCCTGCCCCCCCTACTACATGAAGTGCAAAGCAATGGTGTTCGTGGTTGACCCAATCAATATCAGACTTATGACTGCCGTCGCGGCGATACCAATTGGCTGCTGTTACATTTTGTTTATTGTCATAATTGTCATCGGCAAAATTCATTTGCTGTAATAAGGGATTAGTATTTCGCAAATGGATAACATATTTACAAAAGTCAAAAAAAGACTGTTTCCGGACATCTAAAGTCCAGTCATACCAATTAATGCTGTTGTCTTGACAATAAGCATTGTTATTACCATTTTGAGTTCGACTTATTTCATCACCCCCTAATACGTGAGGAGTACCTTGGCTCAGTATTAGCGTAGCAAACAGGTTACGCTTTTGTTGCTCTCGCAAATCTAAAATAGCAATATCGTCAGTAGGTCCCTCAACACCGTAGTTACGTGTTAAGTTATGATTGTGCCCGTCTCTGTTTTCTTCTAAATTTGCGTCATTATGTTTTTGTTCATAGCTCACAATATCGTGCAGGGTAAATCCATCATGATAAGTAACATTATTTACACTGGAATGCATTGGGCGCACGTTTTTACGAAAAACATCGCGCGATCCTAATAAACGCGTTGCAAACTCACCTTTGAGACCTTTGTCACCACGCCAAAACCCACGCACAACATCTCTATACTTATCGTTGACTTCTAACCAATAGTCAGGAAATTGTCCTAATTGATAACCCCCAGGCCCAATATCCCAAGGTTCAGCTAACATCACCGCGTTTTTCAGAACCGGGTCTTGTTTTAGGATTTTAAAGAATGTTGCTTGGCTCTTAAATTCGTGAACTTCTCTGCCTAATATACTGGCTAAATCAAACCTAAAACCGCTTACACCCATTTTACTAACCCAATACCGTAAGGCGTCAATCAGCAAATTAGTAATGTAGGTATCTGATACTTTTAAGGTATTGCCACAACCGGAGTAATTCATGTATTGCGGCGTATCTGACTCGTCATTTTGCTCCATTAGATAAGTATGAGACTCACACAAACCTCTAAAGCTAATGACAGGACCGTCGTATCCGCTCTCACAAGTATGGTTAAACACTACGTCTAAGATAACCTCAATGCCTGCGTCTCGATAACTTTGGATCATTTCTTTACATTCTAAGCGTGCATCTTCTACTGCATACCTAGGTTCGGCAGCAAAAAAATTGATAGGGTTATAACCCCAGTAATTGGTTAAGCCTTTATCTGTAGCGAAGGGTTCAGGCATAAAAGCCATAAGTGGCAGAAATTGCACGCTGCTTACGCCTAGTGCTTTTAAGTGAGCAATTACGGCCGGATGGCATGCTCCCAAATAAGTTCCTTTGATAGCGTCGGGAACGTCAGGATGACTCGCTGTTAGCCCCTTAATATGTGTTTCGTATATAATCCGTTTTTCTGGTCTGAGCCCCATTGGTTTCAATGGTTTGCTTTTTGATTTGACAATTTGCGCCTTCGGGATTAACGCATGTGAGTCGCCCTCGTACAGCTCTGCTTGCCAATTAAGTGGCCTGTTTAGTGCTTTTGCGTAAGGGTCAATCAGTAGTTTAGTGACTGCTGAATCAGGATGGGTTGCTCGATGCGTTTTAGGACGTATACGGATACCATATAAATGTTCTTGGGTAACGTTAGTAATTAAGCCAAACCATTTAGACTGGCTTCTCTCCTGCAGCGCTATTTGCGCTAAAAGTTGTTCCTGATCATCAAACAAACAAATGAAAACTTCCTCCGCGTCGGGAGCATAAACAGCGAAATTACAGCCTTTACTACTAATAGTTGCGCCAAACTGGTGTAAATGTCCCGGAATTAATTCGAATTGAGGTACCTGAACGGTATGTGTACTGTTTTGAATAAGAGACTGCTGACTCATTATTATTTTATACTCTTTATATTTATTAGTTTTATGCTAAATGTTGTTTCCTAAATTTTCCTTTACTTTGAAACTTTAAGGAATAATGTTGCCAGCGGAGGCACACTAATATCAATACTATTTTTTAAATCTTGCGCAACGATTTTTTCACTAACGAACGTTTTTTTCAGCTTATAATTACTGCCGCCAAATTTAGCATCGTCAGTGTTAAGCAACAGTTTATATTTGCCCGCGAACGGCACGCCAACTCGAAAGTGCTGATATACTGAGGGCGTAAAGTTTGCCACCACAATCACCGCTTCATTTTCGTTACCGTTGAATCTAGCAAATGAAAATATTGATTGCTCGGCGTTGTGTAAATCTATCCATTTAAACCCAGTATGCTCGTGGTCCAAAGCATGTAAGCATGACTCACTGGTATACATGTGATTGAGTGCTTTATAAAGCTCATTGACACCTCGGTGAGGGTTCTTTTTGTCTGTTTTAGCACCTAAGGTAGGCCAATCTAGCGATATATCGTGATTCCATTCAGCATATTGCGCTATTTCGTTCCCCATAAACTGTAGTTTTTTGCCTGGGTGGCCAAACATAAATCCGTAATAGGCACGCAGGTTTGCAAACTTTTGCCACATATCACCTGGCATTTTTTGTAACATAGACCCTTTTCCATGCACAACTTCATCGTGTGAAATCGGTAAAATAAAGTTCTCGTCGTAGGCATACACCATCGAAAAACTCAATTCACCATGATGGTAGCGCCGGTAAGCTGGATCCTTTGCAATGTAGTGCAATGAATCGTGCATCCAACCCATATTCCATTTAAAGCCGAAACCAAGACCTCCTGCAGAAACGGGCTTGGAAACACCAGCAAAGGAAGTCGATTCTTCGGCAATTGTGATTGCTTGAGGGAATTTTTCATACACAGCGCTATTCATCCATTGAAGCAAACTGATTGCTTCATAGTTATGATTGCCACCATCTACATTAGGCACCCACTCACCATCGTTACGCGAATAATCTAAGTAAAGCATAGAGGCGACTGCATCAACGCGTATACCGTCTATCTTAAATTTGTCGAACCAATATAAGGCATTAGCCACTAAAAATTGACGCACAGTGTCTTTACCAAAATCATAAATGCACGAGTTCCAATCGGGATGCCATCCTTTGCGTGGGTCTTCATATTCGTATACGTGTGTACCGTCGAATCTTGCGGGGCCGTGCCCATCTTCGGGGAAGTGAGCGGGCACCCAATCAACAATTACGCCTAAATTTTTCTGATGGCAGGTGTCGACAAAAAATTTAAACTCGTCGGGACTGCCAAAACGGCTAGTAGGCGCGAACAATCCTACGGGCTGATAGCCCCACGAACCGTCAAAGGGAAACTCTGAAACAGGTAATACTTCAATGTGGGTATAGCCCATGTCTGTTACGTAATTTACTAAGTCGCGAGCAAGCTCTTTGTAACTCAAATAGTTTTGGTTTTCACTCTCTGGACGTTTCCACGAACCAAGATGCACTTCATATATGCTCATTGGCGCTTTATATGGATCTGTTTTAGCTTCGTGCCATGCGCTGTCTTGCCATTCGTAAGCATTGTGATCGTAAACCACCGAACAATGAGAAGGATATTGATGTTGACTAAAGCCGAGCGGATCTGACTTATCAGGAAGCTGATTGCCATGTCCATCTTTCAGTGAATACTTATACAGTGCTCCCGCTTCTAGGCCTGGCACAAATAATACCCAATACCCCATGTCGGTTTTTTGCATGGGATGATTACGTCTATCCCAAAAATTAAGGTCGCCTATTAGCGATACGGCATTGGCATTAGGTGCAAAAACGGTGAAGCGCACGCCATCAACACCGTTATCAGAGCGCATTAATTGCGCACCCGCTTGTTGGTATAAATTTTCAGGTGCATGATCAATAAAATGCACAGCACTGTATGCTAAGTCTGTAAATTGATAGGGGTCTGTATAAACATATTCGCCGTCTTTCGTTTGCGCAACCACTTCATACAAGGTTGCCTGGGCCTTCTTACCAGTCAAATTAACGCTAAAAAGCCCCGCGTCAGACTTATCTAGACTTGCAATTTTCTTTTTACTTTTAGCGTCTCTAATAGAAATAGACTCTGCTTGAGGAAACCACACTTTTACCGTCGCCTTCTTACCTTCTACAATCCAGCCGAGTTGGGCAAATGGGTGTGGACATTGACAGTGAATAAGTTGTTGCTCAAAGTCCATTTAAAGACCCCTTCTTATTAGGTTGCATTTGGCATAAAAGATTAGCATCAATTACGTATAGTACTAGTAGTTTATTGTTTTATTTTTTCAATACTCAAATCTACGTACTTATATTTTACTGGCTTTTTTTCGTCGCTCACTTAATTGTTGGGTCAAGATGTGCACTTCTTTCTTTTCGAATATAGTTTCTAAATTGTGACTAAGCTTGCGTCGCCAATTAGGATATTCGTTGTACGTACCCGGAATATTAACAGGTTTATCCATGTGCAACCAATCTTCTAGTTGCAAAGAAAGTAGTGCACTTGAACCGCTCGCCATATGGGTTTGCATGCCAAAATTCAGCTCGTTAGTCATACCAACTTGGTGCACGTCATGACTGATTGAATCGCTAATAGAATGATGTCCGTGCAATGTGTTTAAAATATGCTGCTTGTTTTCGTGGCGCGTATTATACAAGGTTTTTAGCACGTCGACGTCGGGATACAAACCAACCTCTTTACCCAAAGATAAATCATCGCAATGCCAAAAACCAATAAGGGTTGGCATATCATGTGTTGTAAGCGTTGACATGGACTGCTGGGGATAATGAGACGGTGAATAAAACCCGCCATCTTCTGCTTGCTCAAAGAAAAACACCTTGTAAGAATACATGCCGTTGGCATGCAGTTTGTCGCGAATAGAGTCAGGCACCGTACCAAGGTCTTCACCAATCACTAAGCTTTTATGACGAACACTTTCAAGTGCTAAAATAGCGAGTAAATCATCAACTGGATAATTGACATATGCACCGTCGCGAGCGTCATCATCTTTATGCACCCACCACAATCGAAGTAATGCCATAACATGGTCAATTCTAAGTGCTCCTGATGCGTGCATATTGGCCGCAAACAAATCAACAATAGGCTGATATTGCTGCTCGAGTAGCACGCTAGGGTCCATTGGAGGAAGGCCCCACTTTTGGCCCAATGGGCCTAAAATGTCTGGGGGAGCGCCTACGCTGACATCAGTGCAATACAGGTCTTTGTTTCCCCAAATTTCTGCACCTCCATCGCTCACACCCACCGCTAAGTCGCGATAAAGGCCTATTTCCATCCCGGCGTCTTTAGCGGCTTTACTTGCAGCTTCAAATTGCAAAGACGCTTGCCATTGTAAAAACAAGTAAAAATCGACTAAGGTTTGTTCTTTTTTCGCAAATGCAACCACGGCTGGTAAATCTGCCGATTGGTACTCTTGGGGAAATGCTGGCCATCCCCAGTAGTCTTTACCCTCTTTTTTCAAAGTTGTCTGTAAAGCTTCAAATACAGCCAAGGTTTTTAGGCTTTCGCCACCCTCTTTAACAAAGTGTTTGAATGCATCGCGCTGGGCCGTCTTTTTGCGCAAGTGCTTTTTACTAAATGCTTCGAAAACTAACATAAGCACCGAATGCTTCAACGTGCCAACACCCTCATAATCAACAAAATCAGGAGCACGCAAGGTGACTAGCGTTTCTTCAACCTTGTGTTGCTGCATCCACTCTTGAACCGGCTGGGCTTCAAAGCCGTCGATAATAGCTGGATCAATGTACAAATAGTTTAACCATCTACGTGAGCTTGGTCCGTATGGGCTGCATACATTTGGTGTAGCGGGATACAAAGCATGAATTGGATTTAACCCAATGAAGTCTGCGCCCAAATTCGCCGACGCTTTCACTAAATAAGTTAAGTCTGTAAAGTCTCCGACACCCCAGTTGCGTTCGCTCCGCAAACAATAAAGCTGCACACTTAAGCCCCACACTTTTTTGCCATTTGCAATTGACTTAGGAATAAAACAAGCTTTCGGAGCAATAATAAAACGGCTGTCGGCGATTATTTTTTGGCCAACTAGCAATTGTAAATTATGGTAACCCAAAGACTTCGTCTTACCTGAATAAATAGCGCGTGTATATGCTTTGGGAATTGTGAAACTGTATTCTTGCCACTCAAGACCGTCAATTTCTTGTGAAGCAACTAGTTGGGTTTCTACTGGTAGAAATTTGCAAAGTACCTTCTTGCCTGATTCAAGCGTAAACTTAAGTGTATGATTTTTAGCAGCATTATCAATTGAAGTCCTAAAATTAAGTACGATCGCATCACCTACTCTCACGACTTTAACTGGTGCTAAGGGACGTAACCAATATTCAGCGGCTTCGGCCTCTAGCTGTGAGGTAAGCACTGCTTCATCGTCAATTTGATAGCCCATTGCTTGTAATAGTTTATTCTGGCTTTCCCGTTTAATGCGCGCAGGCTTACCCCATGCGTCTACAAAACTTGAGCCAATCCCTCTTTGCTCAATCAAATAGTCAACTAGTTGTGTCATTGTCTCTGAGTCCTGAGTGTAGTTAGCTTACAAAATATTTTATTTGACCACTGGTCAATAAGCCAACTTTTATTGTTATGACGGTAATATGCTAGTGTCGCATTATTCATCAAGTTTACAAATTTCGAAATTGAATACGAATGCATAAAATCCATTAACGATTAATCTATGTAATAAAACAACATATAATAATATTCTTTTGCTTTATAGCAAAATTTTGTGCATAATTTTCGTAATATAATTACATAAAGATTTAGAGGATCGTATGACAATTAAACTAGGTATAAATGGCTTTGGTAGAATTGGCCGTTTAGTAATGCGCGCTGCCGCTGCCCGCGACGATATTGAAGTAGTAGCAATAAACGACTTGTTAGATATAGATTACATTGCTTACATGTTGAAATATGATTCAACTCATGGTCGTTTTAACGGCAGTGTTGAGGTTTCAGTCAGCAACTTAGTGGTCAATGGTAAAACCGTCCGGGTAACAAGTGAGCGTGATCCAAGCGACTTAGCATGGAACGATGTGGCAGTAGACGTAGTGGTAGATGCGACTGGTTTATTTTTGACACAAGAAACAGGTCAAAAACACATTGATGCGGGCGCTAAAAAGGTAGTTATGTCAGCGCCAAGTAAAGACCACACGCCCATGTTTGTAATGGGCGTTAATCACAGTGATTATGCGGGTGAAACTATCGTGTCAAACGCGTCGTGTACAACTAATTGCCTTGGACCTATTGCTAAGGTGTTAAACGACAACTTTGGCATCGTCGATGGTCTTATGACCACTGTGCATGCAACCACCGCCACGCAAAAAACCGTA
>Ga0115567_10000830_pt1 | contig 30628 bp, 32 predicted proteins | sample COGITO_mtgs_1204_2_FD_88679 | JGI IMG/M metagenome (GOLD analysis project Ga0115567, IMG submission 88679) | Pelagic marine microbial communities from North Sea - COGITO_mtgs_120412 | ecosystem: Environmental > Aquatic > Marine > Epipelagic | place: Germany:Helgoland, sampling site Kabeltonne...
CAGAACCTTCACCTCCAGAAGTAAAAAACCAAGGCTGTCTTTGGTGTTCCCACATCGCTGCCATAAGCTTATTTGGATTTTCGGGATCCATAACAAGATCTGCGGCACCTGTTTTATCATTTATAAAAAGAATTTTTTCCCAAGATTTCCCGCCATCTACCGTTTTATAAACACCCCGTTCAGGATGTGCGCCCCAAGGCGATCCTATAGCAGCTACATAAACAATATCTGGGTTTTTTGGGTCTATAACAATACGATGTATGTGTCGCGTTTTTTCAAGCCCCATTAATTGCCAAGTCCTTCCGGCGTTTATAGATTTATAAATTCCGAAACCACCATTTAAGCTGTTTCTAGGATTACCTTCACCAGTTCCTGCCCAAATAATAGACGGATTAGATTGCTGAATTTTAACAGCACCAATAGATGCAGTAGCTTCGTTATTGAAAATGGGATTCCATTTCACGCCACCACTTTCAGATTTCCAAATTCCGCCAGAAGCGGTACCTACATACATTACATCGGGATCATCTGTTACCACATCGATCGATGTAACACGCCCGGACATTCCTGCCGGACCAATATTTCTGGGATGTACGTCCTTTAATATATCTAATGAAATATCTTGGGCAAATAGGGTAGAAAAGGTAAAATTAAAAAGTATAAACAGGAATATATTTTTCATTTTGGCTGGTTTGTTCAATTTCGATTTCAATATAGAAAAAATCGTCTGAGTATTAAATTTAAATTATCGTTTTTCGTTCTATTTTCGAATTATTTCAATGTATCTTATTATAACTTTTGTTTAACAAATAACACTTAGACTTTAAACGTAAAAACTGTAATTTTATCTATGGAAAAAAATAGACTACGATCTGGCTTTGTTTTTACGAAACATACGCCCAAAAGTCAGTCGCCATTTGAAAAACTTCTCGATGTTTTTCAGGAATTGATTACACATACTTCTGGCGATTTTGATGAAGCAATGGATTGGCTGAAGCAATTGGACAAAGAGTATAATCTTACTTCTGAAGATTATACGATGGAGGATTTTATTCAAGAGTTAAAAGATAAAGGATACATTAGGGAAGAAATCCAACCGGATGGAAAAGGCGGCGTTTTAATAACCGAAAAAACAGAGCGCGCCATTAGAAAACGCGCATTAGAACAGATTTTCGGAAAATTAAAGAAAAGCGGTTCTGGAAACCATAAAACAAAACATACGGGAAGAGGCGATGAACACGCTGGAGAATACCGTGATTATCAATTTGGTGATCGATTGGAGCAGATCTCGATGACCGAAAGTTTTAAGAACGCACAAGTAAATCACGGTATCGATGGATTTAAGCTTTCTGAAAATGATCTCGTGGTAGAAGAAACTACATTCAACGCACAGATGAGTACCGTTTTGATGATCGATATTAGCCACAGTATGATTCTTTACGGTGAAGATAGGATTACGCCTGCAAAAAAAGTAGCAATGGCACTTTCTGAATTAATCACAACGCGCTACCCTAAAGATACACTAGATATTTTGGTATTTGGAAACGATGCTTGGCCCATAAAAATCAAGGATTTACCTTACTTAAATGTTGGACCTTATCACACAAACACTGTTGCAGGTTTACAATTGGCGATGGATATGTTACGTAGAAAGCGTAATACGAATAAACAGATCTTTATGATTACAGATGGTAAGCCAAGTTGCCTTAAATTGCCAGATGGCAGATATTATAAAAATAGTAACGGTCTAGATCCTTATATTGTAGATAAATGTTATTCAATGGCCTCGCAGGCACGCAAGTTGCACATACCCATAACAACGTTTATGATTGCAGATGATCCATATCTACAGCAGTTTGTAGACCACTTTACGGAAGCAAATCAAGGCAAAGCATTTTACACGGGTCTTCAAGGTCTTGGAGAAATGATCTTTACCGATTATGAAACGAACCGAAGAAAAAGAATAAAATAAGAAAGAGAAAATAGATATATGAATATTAAAGAAATTAAAACATTCGGTGAACTTAAAGAAGCCGATTTTAGATACAAGCCCATAAAGGAAGAATTAAGACAGAACCTACTTCAAAAAATGATGAAGAAGGAAACAACTTTTGAAGGGATACACGGTTATGAATTTAGCGTAATACCAGAATTGGAACGCGCCATACTCTCAAAACATAACATCAATCTTTTAGGCCTTCGTGGTCAAGCAAAAACGCGTTTGGCAAGACAAATGGTTCAGTTACTAGACGAATTTGTTCCTGTTGTTGAAGGTAGCGAGATCAATGATGATCCTTTTCAACCAATTTCGAGATACGCAAAAGAGTTGTTGCAAGAAAAAAGGGACGATACACCCATAAGTTGGTTGCACCGCGATGAAAGATTTTCAGAAAAATTGGCTACTCCAGATGTAACGGTTGCCGATATTATTGGTGACGTAGATCCAATAAAGGCAGCGAACCTTAAATTGACGTATGCAGATGATCGCGTTATTCACTTCGGAATGATTCCGCGTGCGAACCGAAGTATTTTTGTTATCAACGAGCTTCCAGATCTACAAGCGAGAATACAAGTCGCACTCTTTAATATATTACAAGAAGGTGACATACAGATTAGAGGCTTTAAGCTGAGGTTGCCTTTGGATATTCAATTTGTATTTACTGCAAATCCTGAAGATTATACTAATAGAGGCAGTATCGTAACTCCGTTGAAAGACAGAATAGGCTCACAGATATTAACGCACTATCCAGACGATTTAGAAATCGCACGTACGATTACCGAACAGGAAACAGCAGAAGCTTCTGCAGAGAAAGCGAATATATATGTGCCAGAACTTGCTAAAGATATTTTAGAGCAGATAAGCTTTGAAGCGCGCGAAAGTGAATTCGTTGATGCTAAAAGTGGTGTGAGCGCCCGTTTGAGCATTACAGCATATCAAAACCTTTTAAGTACTGCGGAAAGAAGGTCACTTATAAATGGTGACAAAGAAACTACAGTGCGACTAAGTGATTTTACGGGAATAATACCCGCCATAACCGGGAAGATAGAACTTGTGTATGAAGGTGAACAAGAAGGTGCGGCAGAAGTTGCACAACAGCTGATCGCCGATGCGGTTAAAACCGAGTTTTTAAAGTATTTCCCTAAAATTGAAAAACTTCAAAGAGCAGGAGATATAGATCCTTACGCAGAATTGGTAGCCTGGTTTTTTGAAGAAAGCAATTTTGAATTATTGGATTCTCTAAACGATGCCGATTATAGGCAAAAACTCAATGAAATTGAACCTTTGAATTCACTACTTAATGAATATGTGAAAGATGTTGCTGAAAATGACAAACCGTTTTACAAGGAATTTATTCTTTGGGCACTTGTCGAAATGGGGAAATTAAGTAAATATAACCTAAGTGACGGTTTTCAATTTAAAGATGTTTACGGAAGCTATATTAGCGGATTGTAAATTTATCTAGACAAAAACAAAAAACCGGCCAATTGGCCGGTTTTTAAGTTGATAAATTTTTTTTATTGTTTTGGAATTTCCAGCTGCTGTCCTGGATGTATCATATCAGGATTATCAAGAACATCCTTATTCGCTTCAAAAATTGCATTATATTTTCCAGAATCACCATAATAGTGTTTTGCAATTTTACCAAGGGTTTCTCCTTTTTCTACGGTATGTCTTGCATAAACAGTAGTGTCTGCAACACTTATATCTGCTTGAACATCACTCGGATTTTCACCGCCAACTCTTTTTATCTCATCCCACATAAGGTCTTTTTGATACTGGTTGTTTGCAATGCCTTTTATTTTTAATGTGTTGCCTTCTACCTTTACTTCACTTTGTTGGATTTTCAATTTGTCTCCAAGATTGAGCACGCTTTGATATTTTGCCTTTACCATAATTTAATTGATTTAGATTAATTTTTAATAAAGGTATAGAAATTTAAGGTGAGTATTTATTAGATTAAGAACGTTTCGACACTCATTTTAAACACTTTATGAGAATTTAACATAAGCTGTAATAATATTCATTTTTTTAACTAAAAATTAATTTCAATTATTAGAAAATTATCAAACAATAAATTACATTTGACCCCAAACAAAAAATCAACAACGATATGAATTTTAAAACAATGTTTCTGTCATTAGCCTTAGTAGGTATGGTATTTACTTCTTGCGATGACAACAAGAAAAAAGAAGAAGAAGCTGCCAAACAAGAGCAGATGAGAATGGAAGAAGAGGCTCAAATGAAAATGGAAGAAGATCAAGCCATGCAAAAAGCCGAATTCGAACAAAATACTATTGCTGCTAAAGCTATGGGTAACGAAACGTATTCTACTTTGGTTACTGCACTTAAACAAGCTGGTTTAGCTGAAACGTTTATGGGTGAAGGCGAGTATACAGTATTTGCTCCAACAAATGACGCATTTGCCGCTGTTCCTAAAGCTAGCATGGATATGCTAATGATGGAAGACAATAAGCCTATGCTTCAAAACATTTTAAAATATCACGTAGTTGCTGGCGAGTACAACGCTGCTGATGTTATGAAAGCTATTGAAGATAACAATAATGCATACCAAGTAACTACTTTACAAGGTGAGAACCTTATATTATCTGTAAAGGATGGTAAAGTAATGATTAAAGATGCAAAAGGTAACACTGCAACTGTAGTTGATGCTGATATGGATGCTTCAAATGGAGTAATTCACGGTATTGATAAAGTTTTAATGCCAAAAGCATAATTCTTTATTCTAAGAATTATAAAAACCCCGATAATTTCGGGGTTTTTCTATTTATATAGTTTAGTGATTTAAGTAGCCGAATTTTTTAAGATCTTCTTGATCTTTTACAGCAATACTCCTTCCTTTTTTTAATACAATATTTCTATCCGTTACATTTAGTACATCTTCATAATAATGGTCTGTCAATATAATACCTTTACTTTTTCTTATTTTCTGAAAGTATTCCTTGATGGCATCCTTGTGCAAAGGTTCAATCATAGAAAAAGGCTCGTCTAGCATCAAGAATTTTGAATCCAAATTTCCTATTAGTATAACTTCAAGATATCGTAGTTCGCCAAGTGACAACGTCCCGATCGTTCTTGCCGCGATTTTAGCGATAAAAGCATCGTAAAATACATTATCCTGCTTTTCTTCCTTTGGAAACATTAAAGGTATTACATCTCGTACCTTGATGCTTTTTGGTAAAAATGAATCTTGTGGAAGGTAAGAAACATAACTTTCTGTAAGATTATCAGCCGGATTGATTCCTATATCATTAATACTATAACTTATTGCATCTGCTTTAAGTATTCCAAAGATAAGTTTTAGTAAAGTAGACTTTCCGCTTCCGTTTCTTCCAAAAATACCTAATATATCTCCAGTTGAACATTCCAATTCAACATGTGCTAACACGACTTTTTTTCCGAAGCTTTTTTTAGCGGTATAGAGTTTAAAGTTGTCCAGTTATAATAGTGTATAAAGTAAAGATTATTAAACATATAGGTATTCCTAAAATTGCATTTATGGCAAATGAAATCTTGGCCAATTTTTTCTTTGAGATTCCTAAATTATAATATAAATAGTATTCATCTTTTTTAAAAGAATTAAAACCAGCAAAACCCATTGCCAAACCAAAAGTTATATATAGCATATAACCTAGAAAAATTCCGCAGAAAGCCATTAAAATTAATCCGGTTGCTAAAACAAAAGGAAAAATATCTTTATAGAATTGCCAGTATGGACGTAGCGACATAGTTAGACGTTAGCTATTTTTTTGAAAAGATAAGGAAAAATAGTATTGCATATAAAAAGGCACCATTTAATGCATTTTCAAGAAAGCAGACTTAACGCTGCTTGAGGATACTCTAATAGAAAAGAAAATAAGGTGCCCGTTTTTAATTTCGGTTTTATTGTTTGAGGAGAAATGCGATTTTGTTTTCTAAAAATAAACAATTTCAATTAGAATAATATTATTTTTTGTTATAAATAGCTCATTTATAGATAAAAGGAATCTTTTTATTCGAATATTTAGTAGTTTAAAAAAATCGACGGTTCCTTTTTCATTATCGAATTAATCTATATATTGGGCTCAACTAACAATTACTATGGAAGATAAAATAAAATACGAATTAGAATTTCCCATACAGGTTTCTCCTACACTTTTATACCAATACATTTCTACGCCATCTGGGTTATCTGAGTGGTATGCGGACAATGTAAATTCAAGAGGCGAATTTTACACTTTTATCTGGGAAGGAAGCGAGGAAAAGGCAATATTGCTTAGCAAAAAAAGCCCAGAACGAATTAAATTCCGTTGGACTCATGATGAGGATACCGAATATTATTTTGAGCTACGCATACAGGTAGATGAAATTACCAAGGATGTATCACTTATGATAACTGACTATGCCGAAGATGATGAGGTTGAAGAAGGTAAAATGTTATGGGAAAATATGATTTCTGAACTAAAACAGGTATTGGGTTCTTCTTAATAACCCTTAAGAATATAGTATCTTAGCCGTCTCAAAAAAGAGACGGCTTTTTTATGATTAATTTTAACGGACAACTTTCAGAAAAAAATAATTTTTACATTACTCCAGAAAATAGAGGATTATCTTTTGGTGATGCGGTTTTTGAGACTATGCGAGTTTCCGCAGGCAAGATTTATTTTTGGGAAGATCATTATTTTAGGCTAATGGCGGCGATGCGTATTATGCGTATGGAAATACCTATGGATTTTACGCCAGAATTTCTTCAGGATGAAATATTAAAGATGGTTGAAGATCATAACAAAACAAAGACTTTTAGGGTCAAACTTTTGGTGTGGCGTAGCGATGGTGGAAAATATACACCAACATCAAGTAATGTTTCGTACGTTATAACTTTGGAGAAATTAGACTCATCATTCTATGTCATCGATGAAAAACCCTATGAAATTGAACTTTTTAAAGATTTTTTTCTTAATTCTGGTCTATTGTCCACATTGAAGACAAACAATAAAGCTATCAATGTCTTGGGCAGTATATACGCTAAAGAGAATGGTTATCAAAACTGCTTGTTGCTAAACGAAAAGAAGCAGGTTGTAGATGCCTTAAATGGTAATATTTTTCTAGTAAACGGTTATAAAATAAAAACGCCACCGCTACAGGATGGTGCTTTAAATGGAATTATAAGAAAACAATTAATAGCCATTTTAGCTACGATGCCAGATTATCTACTGGATGAAACGTCGGTTTCGCCATTTGAACTGCAAAAGGCAGATGAGATTTTTATTACCAACGTAATTACAGGAATTCAGCCAGTTACCAAATATCGTAAAAAGGAATTTAAAAGTGATTTTGCAAAACAGGTAATAGGTAAACTTAACGCAAAGGCGCGCTTAGGCTAGTTATAGTTAGGGTTTTCTGGAGCGTTGGACCATAAAACATAGTCGCCACCAAATTCGATCATTTTTTCTTTCCACAAATTGTCGTAGGAAGTACTTATGATATCGTTTTTGTATTTATTGGGAACTACCACCCAACTATTTACTGAAAGTTCTTTTTCCAATTGATCGGTTTCCCAACCCGAATATCCCAAAAAGAAACGGATCTGGGTTTCGTTAAGTTTGTCCATTTTAAGAAGTTCCAAGATAGCCGCAAAATCGCCTCCCCAATAAATACCGTGAGATATTTCAACGCTATTCGGAATTATTTCAGGAATGGTATGTATAAAATAAAGGTTGTCCTGTTCTACGGGCCCGCCGTTATAGACCTTTAGGTTTGAAGATACTTCGGGCACAAAATCTTTTAGCTTATATTCCAACGGTTTATTAAGGATAAAACCTACGGAACCATTTTCATTATATTCGGCCAATAGCACGACCGAACGATTGAAGGAAACGTCTCCGATAATCGAAGGTTCTGCTACTAAAAGAAGTCCTTTTTTAGGTTGAAGTGTGGTCATACACAGCTATATTATTTATTAAATCTAATCAAATATTTTCTAAAAAACAAGACCTTACAGAACATACTATTTATTGATAACGAAAAAAACCCTCTCCAAAATATTGGAAAGGGTCTTATAAAAAGTTGAAATTGGTTAGTTTACGCTACTCTGTAGCTCAGAACCTGCCTTAAATTTCACTACTTGTTTAGCAGCGATCTTAATGGTTTTTCCTGTTTGTGGATTTCTACCTTCTCTTGCAGCTCTTTTAGAAACTGACCAAGAACCGAATCCTACTAAAGATACTCTATTACCCTTTTTAAGGGCACCTTGTACATTATCCAAGAAAGATTCCAATGCTTTTTTAGCAGCTGCTTTTGTAACTCCAGCGTCTTCTGCCATTGCGTCGATTAAATCTGATTTGTTCATAGTTTAGTTTTTGAATTAAATATTGGTTAAACTTCGATTAATTGCTCTACAAATTTAAACCGATTATCGGTTCATGCAAGGAATGGCGGGCGAAATCGCGTTTTTTGTTGATAACTTTGGGAGTTTGTTAATAAACTGAACTTGTTTTCTTAAATTTTTAACGAAATCAATAGCAGTAAGGCTTTACGTGAATTTAGAACCTTCAGAAAAACTGAAACCGTTTAAAAGTGATTTTGTGTCCATTTTTCTTTTTCCGGGAAGTTGGATTTCCTCAATACAGAGATAGCCGTTTTTAACAGCTACTTTTAGTTCCGTTTTGCTGGTAATTATTTTTCCGAGAGAATCATTATGTGGTTCCTTTTGAAAGTTTGCCCTATATATTTTCGCTTTTTGACTTTGGCCATCCATTTCAAGCATCGTCCAAGCTACAGGATAGGGTGAAAGTCCGCGAATAAATCGATCGATAGCGCAAGGATCCCATGTCCAATCGATTTGTGTATTCTCGTTAGTTAATTTGGGAGCTTCCTTTAGAATGCCAATTTCTTCTTGTGCAACGGGCTTAGCAGCGTCCTTTTGTATTAGCTGGACAGTTTCCAATACGAGTTCACTACCATTTGCCATTAATATATCGTGCAGCGTTCCCACCGTTTCTTTTTCAGAAATCGAAACCGCTTTATTTTTTATAATTGCACCTGTATCAATTTTTTCATCAATAAAAAATGTTGTGACTCCTGTTTTTGCCTCACCATTGATTATCGCCCAATTGATTGGTGCCGCTCCACGATAATTTGGTAGGAGGGAAGCGTGAAGATTGAAGGTGCCATATTCGGGTATTTGCCAAACCTGTTTTGGAAGCATTCTAAAAGCAACAACTATTTGCAAGTTTGCATCAAGCGCTTTTAGCTCACTTAGAAAAATTTCATCTTTTAAATTGGTTGGCTGAAGAATTTTTAAACCTTCATTTAATGCATACTCCTTAACCGCAGAAGCAGAAACTTTTCTTCCTCGTCCAGATTGTCTATCTGGCGCTGTGATAACCCCAACGATATTTTGTTTTTCTTCTATCAATTTTTTAAGTACGCCAACGGCAAAATCCGGTGTGCCCATAAATACGATTCTAAGATCTCTCATTATATAAGGTAATATTGATTTTTATTGTTAAACCCGATTTTTTTTGCATCGAGCATAAGTTGAATGGTGTGCAATATTTTTACTTCAGGAAAAATGCTTATTTCACAGAGCTCGCGAGATGTCATTTCTTGTTCTTCAAGATTGATGAGGATCGTGGTTGCTATTTGTTTGATTTCAGCTTTGGTAACTTGGCTATTTTGGTTTGAACAGACCGAACATATCCCGCACGGTTTTGCATTGCTTTCTCCAAAGTATGTTACCAATTGGATACTTTTGCAAAGTTTATCATTTTCTATAAACTTTAATACAGCATTTACCTGACTTTCTTTTTTTTGATTTAATCTAAGCAGGTCTTTAGCAATAGGATTTATGGTGCGATCGTCTTCGCGTGGAACTAAAAATGTGATAGCGGCATCTGTTATTCGCAAATTGAGGGAAATAATCTTATCTTTTTCCATTTTTTCAAGCACCGCAATTATTCTTTGTAGCGTCTGTCCCGTCTTATTGGCGATAAGATCCAGATTAATACCTGTTGGTGTTTCAAAAATACCCCCATAAAGTCTTAAAATCGTTTTGCCTATTACTGAAAATATTAAATCAGTTTCAAAATATTGCAATGTCTTTTCAGAAGAAACTAAAAACTGCATAATCGATTTCCGGCCAAATTCAGTAGAAAGCTGGATTATCCCAATCCTGTCTAAAGCGTTTAAACCATTATATGCCAATAGTGTATTGAGCTTGTAAGTTTGGCAAAATTCAGAAAAATTAAAGTTATGCTCGGCAAATTCCCCTTCACCATAAGGTATCTGAAAGTAATTGTTGAGGGTCTTGTATAGGGATTTGAGATAGGTAGGTGTTGCAAGCGCATCGATAAATTGTTTTTTTACAAGCGTTTTGTCATAATCACCATATAATAATACAGCTTGAGCATAAGCGCCATCACGACCGGCTCGTCCAGCTTCCTGAAAATAGCTCTCCAAACTTTCGGGTATTTGAATATGTATTACAAACCTTACATTTGGCTGGTCTATACCCATACCAAATGCGTTGGTAGCAACCATTGTAGAAACTTTGCCTAATCTCCATTGTTTCAATTTTTCATTTTTGTCTTTTCGAGACATTCCGCCGTGATAGAAAGTGCTGGAAATCCCTAGAATATTTAAATGTCCTGCAGTTTCTACAGCATTTTTGCGACTTCTTACATAGATTATGGCCGAGCCTGTATTTCGTTTCAAAAGTTGTTCGACCCTATATAATTTATCCTCTTCTCTTAAGGTTTGGTAGGAAAGATTTGCTCTAACAAATGAATTTTGGAAAATTGCTGGAAGTTCAAGTCTTAATTCTGCAATTGTATCCTGTAAAACTTCCGGTGTGGCCGTAGCGGTAAGTGCGATAAACGGCGCCATTGGTTTTAATTCTCGTAAAACTGTAATATTTTTGTAAGCCGGTCTAAAGTCGTTGCCCCATTGCGAGATGCAATGCGCCTCATCTATCGCGATCAGGTTAACTGGCATTTGTTTGATTGCCTGTTGTACCATTTCCTGCTGTAAGCGTTCTGGAGAAAGATATAAAAATTTATAATTGCCGTAGATCGCATTATCTAATAGTGTACGGATTTCATCAAAAGATGTTCCACCTGTTAATGAAAGTGCTTTTATGCCTTTGTTTTTTAGAGCGTCCACTTGATCTGTCATTAAAGCGACCAAAGGCGAAACTACGATACAGATTCCTGGAAGTACCAAAGCGGGAACTTGAAAACAGAGCGATTTTCCGCCACCTGTTGGCAATAGCGCGACCGTGTCTCTTCCGTTTAGTACAGACTCCATTATATCCTCCTGCAACGGTTTGAACTGCTCGTAGCCCCAAATTTCCTTAATAACCTGCGCTGGTGTTTTCAGGTAGTAATATTTAAATGGTTAAGTATAAAAGCTGTTCTATTCTCTATGGTTTCTTTTGGTACTTCGGTAACGATATAGCCATAATCGATATATGTCTTTTTTAGGAAGCCGTAGATTAATAATGCTTGCTCAAAAGTTTCATAACGCTCACTATCTGCAGCATAGATTTGTTCCCAAGGCGGAAGTAGGAATACCGAATCATAACGATTTTTAATACATACTTCATCAAAATTTTCGGGATACTCTTCTTTTATATAATGAAGATATGCTGTAACGTCTGGTAGTCCACGATCATAGAAAAGATAATGGGATTCATAATCTTCCGCTTGTTGGAATTGAGATACTCTTCCTTCTAATAATTTTTGGCTAAAAAGTATAGGATCTTTCAAAAACAATTGATCGATACCTTCATGTTTTGCTTTTTTTATTATTTCGCGAGACACTTCTGGCAAACAATCAAATCCGCTTTTTTTAAGATGGTTTATCAGGGTTGTTTTACCGCTTGCTGGACCACCGATTATAACTATCCGATTTGTTTTCAATCCTTTTTTTATACAAAGTACGTAAATAAATATGGAAAGCATCATGTATATTTACAGGCGAATCTAAAAATATGAATTATGAATGATGATAAGAAGGAAGACGCGTTCTACGAAAGATTAAAAGAACAATTGGCCGGAGATACAGTGTGGCCTGCAGAATATCTTTACAAATTTATAGTGCCTTCAGATTTGGAAAAGATTGCAGAAATAAATGCGGCCTTTGACGGAATGGAAGCAAAGATTAAAACACGCGACAGCTCGAAGGGGACCTATACAAGTATTTCCGTTAGGGTAATGATGGATTCTCCTGAAACCGTAATTGAAAAATATCGCGAAGTTTCTAAGGTGGAAGGTGTAATTTCCCTCTAAAATTCGTATTTTGCCACACATAATTACTTCAGAAGTACAAATTACTTTCCTTAAAATTTTAGATTTTGATCGACGCAATAGAATATAATACAGAACGTCCCCAATTGATTATTCCAGAATACGGACGACACATACAAAAAATGGTAGATTACGCCATATCTCTTGAAGATGAAGAAAAGAGAAATAAAGTAGCAAAAGGTATTATTGCGGTTATGGGCAATATGAATCCGCACTTGAGAGATGTACCAGATTTTCAGCATAAACTTTGGGATCAATTGTTTATAATTTCAGACTTTAAACTGGATGTTGACTCACCTTATGGCAAACCTTCGCGTGAGGAATTGATGGAACGTCCACAACCGTTACCTTATCCTCAGAATTTTCCTAAATATCGCTTTTATGGTAATAACATCAAGCAAATGATTGATGTTGCCAGAGAATGGGAAGAAGGGCCAAAAAAAGAAGGTTTGATATTAACGATCGCAAACCACATGAAAAAATGTTTTCTCAATTGGAACAAGGATACGGTGGATGACGATGTTATCTTCAAACATCTTTTTGAACTTTCTGAAGGAGAAATAAACCTTAAGGAAAGCGATGAAGATTTGAGCAATGCTCAGGCTCTTCTTAAAAATAAAAACCGATATAACTCGAATTCTTCTACAAGCAATACAAAGAAACCTTATAAGAGTAATAATCGAAGCCGAAAGAGATACTAATCTGCTTAGAACGAATTAAATGGGAACTTTTCAAATTGAAGGTGGACATAAGCTAAAAGGCGAGATCCATCCGCAAGGCGCTAAAAATGAAGCGCTACAAATACTTTGTGCAGTTTTAATGACTTCAGAAGAAGTTATTATCGAGAATATACCAGATATTGTCGATGTTAATAAGTTGATAGGTATTCTTAAAAATTTAGGAGTTAAGATTAAGAAGATCGGAAAAGGAAAATTCTCTTTTCAAGCAGATGAACTTGATCTCGATTATCTGGAATCTGCTCTTTTTAAGGAAGAAGGCGGTTCGCTTCGCGGTTCGATTATGATCGTTGGCCCACTTTTAGGAAGGTTTGGTAAAGGTTATATTCCACGTCCTGGTGGCGACAAGATCGGTAGGAGAAGACTCGATACCCATTTTGAAGGATTTATAAAACTAGGAGCGAAATTTAGATATAATAAAGAAGAGCGTTTTTATGGTGTCGAGGCACCCAATGGTCTTAAAGGTACATATATGTTGCTTGACCAAGCTTCTGTAACAGGAACTGCGAATATTGTTCTGGCGGCTGTTTTAGCTAAAGGTAAAACCACTATTTACAACGCAGCTTGTGAACCTTACTTACAGCAACTTTGTAAAATGCTTAATTCAATGGGCGCCAAGATAACGGGCGTAGGATCTAATCTTTTATATATTGAAGGAGTTGATATACTTGGCGGATGTACACATCGGGTTCTTCCAGATATGGTTGAAATTGGAAGTTGGATCGGTCTTGCCGCAATTACTCAGAGCGAGTTGACTATTAAAAATGTAAGCTGGGAAAATTTAGGATTGATACCAGATACTTTTAGAAAATTAGGTATCACCTTGGAGAAAAAAGGGGATGATATATATATCCCATCACAGGAAGAATATGAGATACAAGGCTATATCGATGGATCTATACTTACAGTAGCAGATGCTCCTTGGCCAGGTTTTACGCCAGATTTATTGAGCATTGTTCTAGTTGTTTGTACACAGGCAAAGGGAAGTGTGTTGATACATCAAAAGATGTTCGAGAGTCGTTTGTTCTTTGTCGATAAGCTTATAGACATGGGCGCAAAGATTATCCTTTGCGATCCTCACCGTGCAACTGTAATAGGCCACAATTTTAAATCTACACTTAAGGCAAGTGTAATGGTTTCTCCAGACATTCGTGCAGGAATATCATTATTGATCGCAGCACTTTCTGCTAAAGGCACTAGTTTGATCCACAATATTGAACAGATCGATCGCGGTTATGAAAATATCGATGAACGTTTACGTGCAATAGGCGCAAAGATTACTCGTATAGAATAATATTTAAAAATTTGTAATAGAAAAAGCCTGACTTATAAAGTCAGGCTTTTTCATTTTTGTACAAACAAATAATTATCTTTTTTTATTTATCTCGTCCTGTAGCTTGCGTCTTAGTTTTTGTTCTTTTTCTAAATGTTTTTGCCTAACTACTTCTAACTCCATTTCGGTTTCTGCGAGTTTTAAATTTGCTGTTTTTATAATTGTGTGACTTTTCGAAAAGCGATATACAAAAAAGCCTAAAAATGCTAGAAGTATAACTATTATGGACCACATTATTATGTTGTAAGTGTTTTTCTCTGTGACAACGCCCATAACCTCGATACCATTTTCTCTTTCCTTGGCAAATTTCAACTCTTCTTTTGTGGTAGTAAGTTCAGTCTCTAATGAGGCAATTCTGTTTTTTCTATCGCCGGTTTCCTTTGAAGTACTATTTATTTGTTTTTCCAGTGCAGCAACCGTATCCAACACATTTTTTTTTAGACGATCTATTTTAGTCTCTTTTATAACCTTATAATCTTGATAGTTGTTAGATTCGCTTACAACCTCGGTAAATTGTCCCTCTAAGGTATTGTCAGGAACTTTTATTTCAGTTTCTTGAGCAGATACAGAAATAGTAATAAAAAAAAGGGATAAAAGGGATAATTGCTTTAATGTCATTTTCAAAAGTTTGGTTTGTTATGGAACAATAACATTACAAAAAAAGAAAAATTGTTTGAAACCCGCAATTTTATTGAAGTTTAAATTTTTAATCTCTTTATTTTGTGCAGAAATCCAAAGCTCCTGATGGACATTTTCTAATCTGCGCGATTATTAGGTCGGTCTCCGCGTTATCAAGATTGATCCAAGGAATTACCGTGGTTCTAAATACTTCAGATAAACCTTTCGCACAATTTTCTGCGTGAATACATTTTTTAGGTTCAAAAGTTACAATAATTTCGCCATTGGAGAATTCGTCTTCGTAGGTGTCCATAGTTTACATTTTAGGGGGAATATGTAAATCAGTTGGTTTGTTATCGTAAATATATGTATTTAATCGATAAAAAATTATATTTTAGAATTTTTTTTAATAAATTTTTAAGAAATAGCTTCTTTGTAAGTTTTTAAGCAACGTTCGCGCGCTTCTTTATGATCTACTATCTTTTCTGGGTATGTATTTGTATCATATTCCTTTACCCAGTCTTTAATATATTCCTTATGCTTATCGAATTTTTCGATTTGCGTAGTTGGATTAAATATCCTAAAATACGGAGCTGCATCAACGCCACTTCCAGCAGCCCATTGCCAATTGCCTACATTGCTAGACATTTCATAATCAAAAAGTTTTTCAGCGAAATATGCTTCGCCCCAACGCCAATCGATTAAAAGATGCTTGCATAAAAAACTAGCTACGACCATACGAACACGATTGTGCATATAACCGCTTTTATTTAACTGCCGCATTCCTGCATCTACTAAAGGATAACCAGTTTCGCCATTCTGCCATTTTTCAAACTCTCCTTCATCATTCCGCCATTTAATGCGGTCGTATTTTTTTCGGAAAGCATTATCTACTGTTTCTGGGAAATGCCATAGAATCTGCATAAAAAATTCGCGCCAAATAAGCTCGTTCCAAAATGTCTCATTCTTTTCAGAAATAGCTTTTTTAACCATTTTGCGTATGCTTACGGTTCCAAATCGTAAATGTGGTCCTAGTCGTGATGTTCCTTCAGCAGCAGGAAAATTACGTGTATTCTCATATTCTTCAATTTTAGTTGGCGTAACGTCATAATCTGGAACCTTTAGTGAGGTCGTTTTAAAACCCATATCACTTAGGGATAAATTAGGTAACCTACTGTTTTTATATAGATTGTCTATACTTTCTGAAGTATAGTAGATTTTAAGGTGGCTTTCTGCATCAAATATTTCTTTCCATTTATTTTTATAAGGAGTGTAAACCACATATGGATCGCCGTCGTTTTTTACAACTTCATCCTTTTCAAATATTACTTGATCTTTATACGTATAAAAACCTATTTCTTTTTCTGAAAGAATTTTTTCAATACCCTTATCACGTTTCTTGGCATAAGGCTCATAGTCGTGGTTTGTTATTACATTCTGAACGTTGTATTCTTCAATAATTTGTTCAAAAATAGTTTCTGGCTTTCCGTAGAAAATTGCCAAACTACTTCCATTTTGATGAAGCTCGTTCCTCATTTTCTGAAGATTTTCAAAAATAAAGGTTACGCGCGCATCATCTTCTGGTAACTCTTCTAATATTTCACTATCAAAAATAAAAATAGGCATAACCGGAAATTTACCGTGTAGTGCCTTGTAAAAACCAACGTTGTCATCCAATCGAAGATCTCTTCTAAACCAAAATAAATTTACTTTTTCTGCCAAATCAGTTCAAATTTAAAGTTGACATTCCACCGTCGACTCCCAAAATCTGTCCGGTAATCCACGAGGCTTTATCACTTAATAAAAACACAGCCGTTGCAGCAATATCTTCTGACGTTCCAACACGTTTTAGAGGATGTCGCTCTCCCAATTTTTCTTTCTTTTCATCGCTAGATAACAATTTTTCTGCTAAAGGTGTATCGGTTAAAGATGGTGCGATTACATTGACCCGAAAGTTTGGTGCATATTCTGCAGCCAAAGCTTTTGCAAATCCTTCAATAGCTCCTTTTGCAGCTGCAACACTAGTGTGAAATGGCATTCCTACCTTTACCGCAACTGTGCTGAAAAATACCAGGCTAGCATTATCTGCGGCTTTTAATTTTGGAAGTACGCCGTGAACGCATTTTACAAGACCTATAAAATTAATTTCAAGATCTTCCTGAAACATTTTGGGTTTCAACATTTTAAAGGGTTTCAGGTTTATACTTCCCGGAAGATATACCAAACCGTGTATTTTATCTGGTAAATCGAGATCATCTATAGTATCAGTAAGCACATCAAATTTTTGATGATTTATTTCTTCTGATAGTCCTTCTTTGGTTCTTGATGCTACATAAACATTATGGTCTTCACTTAATTGTGCAACAATGGCTTTGCCGATTCCGTGTGAGCCACCGATAAGTACTATATTTTTTTTCATAATTTTAATATTTTCCGAAGAGTTCTTCAAGTTTATTCTTTCTATACTCAAAAATCTCGTTAAGTTTGGGTTTTACCAAGATTGGATGTGCCAATTGGCCAAGCCATCCCAAAGGTAGTTTGTAGTGAACGATGTCTTCCATTTCTACGCCACCATCAATTTCCTTTACAAAATGTTTATGGTGCCAAAGTGAATATGGACCAAAGCGTTGTTCATCAACAAAATATTCGTTTTCTAAAACTTGGGTGATTTCTGTAACCCAACGAGTTTTTATGTTTAAAATGGGTGTTACTATATATTCTATGATTTGGCCTGCATACATTGGTCTATCCAAAATAGATTCTATTTTGAAACCCATATAATCTGGTGTAATAATCTTTAAGTTTTTTGGGTCGGAAAGAAATTGCCAAGCTTTTTGTTTTGAAATGGGAAGTTTTTGTGTGGTTCTAAGCGTGTAAAGCTTCATTTAAAGTTTTTTTATTTGAAAGTTACTTTCTTCTGAAATGTAATTTTTGGTTGATTCGAACCAAACGGTATGTTTCGAAGTCGATGCGTCTTTTTGTAAATACGCGCATAAATAGATTCATTATTAAATTTCTCATAGCTCAAACGGTTTTATGTAAAAATAAAACTGTTTGATATAATTACGGAATCATTAAACAAAAGATTAACAGTCTTCTTTGCAGCAATTTTCTGTTTTTACCAATTTACAGCTCAAAACAGCAAGCAAACATCCAATTACAGGTGCAAAAATATAGATCCATAAAGATTGAAGATTACCAGATACCAATGCTGGTGCTATAGATCTTGCAGGATTCATTGAAGCTCCAGTAATTGGCCCTGCAAACATAGCTTCTAATAATACCATGGCGCCAATTGCAATGCCGGCGATAATACCAATTTCTTTGGAACCTGTAGAGACGTTAATGATTACGACCATTAAAAAGAAAGAAAGTACTATTTCAAAAACAAAAACCTTTATTTCACTAAGTTGTGGTAATGTTGCACCCAAGAATTCATTATCGGGAAATAGAAATAGCAAAAGTCCGCTCGCAGCGATTGCGCCAACTAGTTGAGCTAAAATGTAAATAGGGACCTCGCGCCAATCAAATTTTTTGGCAAAAGCAAAAGCAATGGTTACTGCAGGATTTAGGTGTGCCCCACTAATGTCACCAAAAGCATAAATCATTCCCATTACAATGAGCCCGAAAGTTATTGCGATACCTACATGAGTAACCGTACCGTTTGTAAATTCGTTAATTACAATTGCGCCAGTACCGCAAAAAACCAATCCGAACGTACCAATCACCTCAGCGAAATATCTTTTCATATTGTAAAGGTATGATTCTTATACTTATATTATTTAAGCTTTTGTTAACAATAAAAAGTAGTGGCTGTTGTACCTTCGTAAAAACACTAAATTAAATTAAAATTACATGAAAAAATTAATCTTATTTGTTTGTGCCTTAACACTTTCACTTCAAGTTGAAGCGCAAATTGAAACCCCACAACCTAGCCCTTTTCAAAAGGTAGAACAAAAAGTGGGTCTTACTGATGTTACCCTTGAATATTCAAGACCAGCAATGAGAGGTAGAACTATTTTTGGTGGTTTAGTTCCTTACGGCCAAGTTTGGAGAACCGGTGCAAATGCAAATACAAAAATTACTTTTAGCGATGATGTAGAAATTAGTGGCAAAACTTTAAAAGCTGGAACTTATGCTATTTATACAAAGCCGAATAAGAATAGCTGGGATGTAATGTTCTATAACGATGCTAGCAATTGGGGAACTCCAGAAAAATGGGACGATAGTAAAGTTGCAGCTACAGCTACTGTAGATGTTACAGAAATGCCTATGGATGTTGAAACTTTTACAATGACGTTCGATGATCTTTCAAACGGCGGAGCCAATTTGGGTATACTTTGGGAAAATATGTATGTTGCCGTGCCATTTAAGGTAAGTACAGATAAAATGGTCACAGCTAGCATCAATAGAGTTATGAACGGCCCAACGGCGAACGACTATTACGCTTCGGCGGTTTATTATCTTGAAGCTGATAAGGATATGAACCAAGCTAAAACTTGGATCGATAAAGCAATTGATATGAGTAAAGAACCTGCATTTTGGCAATACAGACAAAAATCTTTAATCTACGCAAAATCTGGAGATAAAAAAGAAGCTATTGCAGCAGCTAAAATGTCTATGGAATTAGCCAAGGAAAAAGGAAATATGGATTATGTAGCTTTAAATGAAAAGTCTTTGAAAGAATGGGGCGCAATGTAATATAAGCGCAAAACATTTATTAAAACGCTTCAGAATTTCTGGGGCGTTTTTTTATTGCTTAAACTTTTCCTTTAATTTTATAAAGACCGCTTTTTGAGCTTCGGTTAAGTCATCTGCTGTAAAGATTGAAATTCCTTTGGCTCCCTTTTCCTTTGCTAACAATATAGCTTTTTCAAGATCCTCAGGTTCTCGCAATGCCGGCGAATAAAGTCCCGAAAAAATTGGAAAATCCACATCACTCACACCTTGTTCGGTAGCGAAACCAATCCACGCAATATTTTCCCTATAGAAATTTTGATAGAGCATTGGATAAGCTGCATCAAGATTCCAATCGTTCCAAGCTTGACGAACCATTTGGCGTGCCATTTCTGGAAACGGAAAAACCGCAGCCGTTATCTTTTGATTTTTCGCATGTGCGATTTCTGCAAGTTCGTTTACTAAAGATGTTACAGCATTCAATCTATATTGGCGCCATTCTGTACTTAATTCGGGATGTTCAAATTCTATTGGATCTTTTCCGAAGATATCTTTAAAACCAGCTCTTGCGATTGGGTGATAGCCATAATCGTATTCGGGCATTTCATGATCTTGAACCAAACCATACTTTGGTTGCAAGTCGGCTCCTAAAATTACATCCACATAACGTACATAATCCAAATGTATGGATGCAAGACCTTCAATTTCGGCAAGTTCTCGCACGTTATTCTTAATATATTCACGAGCTTCAGGATGAAAGGGACTCAGCCATTGATAATAATCTACGTAAGCCCGATATTCAAGACTATTTTGCCCTTTTCGGTTTACGGCATACCATTCTGGATGTTTGTTAGCTATGGTATCGTTTGGGCGGTTTAAAGTCCACATCCAAGCGTGAACTTTTATGCCTTTGTTTTTTGCGAGCGGAATAATTTTTTTAAGCTGTGCTGCATCGGCTTGAATGAGCACTTCTGTAATTCCCAATTCTCTATAATTTGCAAATCGCGATTGCCATTTTTTCGCATCAAATTCTTTATCAGAATGTGCCCAAGTCGCAAATGTAAAAGGTTCTTTCTCAACCCTATTTTTATCTTGCCCAAAAATGTTTGAAAAGCTTGCAGTTATAAAAAAGCTGAAGAGGATTATTTTAATAGTATTTCTCATTGCATGATTTTTAGATAACCACTTTCATTAATCATTATTATTGAATCGGTTTTGGGAATTTTTAAAACATATTCAAATCCGAAATTAGTTTTGTTGTAAGTTGCTTTCAGATTTTTTTCTTCTGAATAAACTATATTAAATTCTTGTTTGTAGCCTAAGTCTTTCTTTAATAAATCTTGAAGTGAACCGAATTTTGTTTTTCGGAATAGGGCATAAGCGACTTGTTGAAAAAGTATCATTTTGTTTTCTGAAAAAACAACATTTTGAGAAGAAGTGTTTTCGGTAAACTGAAGGATTCCCCATTTTTCGGGCTCGTGCATATTGATAACTTTTTGATTGCTCCAAACCCAATTATATTCAGGTTTTAAGGTGCCATCTTTTTTACGAGCTTTATAATATTTTTCGTTTTTGACATTATAATCCCATTGTACCCTAGAAAAATTGATACGCCATAGTTCGCCTTCTTTTGGTAAATTTCTTGGTTTGTCTTTTAAATCCATCAAAGCATCTAATGGAATCGCCATTTCAACGTTCCAACTTTTGTCAATATCTGTTGCATTGTTTATGGTGCCGTTATAACTTACAGCAGATTTAAGATTATCTAAATTCCATTGATTGTTGGCTTTGCCGCCATCACGATACGGTTTGTCCAATAAAAGATCCCAAACTGTATTTAATGCGTTTACTTCTATTTCTGCGTAGTTTTGAGTTTTTCCGGAAGGAGAAATAAAAACCTCAAAATCGTTATTGTAGAAAATTACGGTATCGCGTTGCTTGAGGTTTCCCCAAATATGCGGTTCTTCCAATACTGCGAAGATATATAGGAATTTTTCATCCCAAAGCATTTTAAACCTTGTTTCGAACTTTGGCTTTTTTATACCCTCAATGTCTATAAAATCTTCAGAAAAAGGGACAGTGCTCCAAGATTTTTCAGAAGCTAAACCATCAATAGCCATTTTTTCAAAAGTTCTGGCAGCTTTGTATTTTTTAGGGTTAACAATTTCAGAAGTAACATCAACTAAATCCATATTCTGCGCACAAATAATATTGACAAATACAAATATTAATAGCGTTGCGAGATTTTTCATTCAACAAGTATAAAAATGAAATATTAATTTAAAAGAATAAATTTTTTAAATTAATTTGATTTAACTTTTTCTTTTTCTGGCATTACAACCTGTAATATGGTGGCTATTCCCATTACCAATGCACAACCAACCAGATTGAGCCATAAATAAGGCATAAGATCGATCCACCAAACATAGATAATAACTACCTGAGTTATAAGTGCAGCGATAAAGGTTGCACGACTTTTTACGAATTTTATAAAAAATGCAAGCAGAAATATACCAAGCACGTTTCCGTAGAAAATAGAACCTATTATATTTACCAATTGTATGAGGTTATCAAATAAATTGGCAGTACAAGCTACCAAAATTGCCATAACACCCCATAAAAGTGTAAACCAGCGTGAAGCACTCAAATAATGCCTATCACTTTTTCCGTGGACATTTCTTTTATAAAGATCGATTGTGGTGGTAGATCCTAGTGCGTTAAGTTCAGAAGCGGTGCTAGACATTGCTGCGCTTAAAATTACTGCCAGTAAGAGGCCAATAATTCCTGTTGGGAGATTGTTTAAGATAAAGTGGATAAAAACATAATCCTTATCGTTTGTTTCGGCTTCAGGATTCGCTTTTGTGATGATTTCACGCGATTGTTCTCTAAGATCATCTTCTTGGTTGTTTAAACTTGCTATTTCAGCTAAAAGTGGTTTTCTAATTTCATCATCTTCAGATTGTGCGTAGGCAATCTGTTTGCTTGTAATCTGTTTTTCAAGCCCTCTTTTTTGAACTTCAAGCTCGTTATATTGTTGCGCATATTCAGATTTCATTACATCCTTAACCGCTGCTGGATTAAAATGTAATGGCGAACTATTGAACTGATAGAAAACAAAAACCATCACACCAACAAGAAGAATAAAAAACTGCATTGGCACTTTTAGTAACCCGTTAAAAATAAGGCCCATTTGGCTCTGCTTTACGCTTTTACCCGATAGATAGCGCTGCACTTGGCTTTGATCTGTCCCAAAATATGATAATGCTAAAAATGTTCCGCCTATAATTCCGCTCCAAAAAGTATAACGGTTATCAAAATCGAAAGAAAAGTCTAGGATATCTAATTTCCCATTCGCTCCTGCAATTTCGAGAGCTTTTGTAAATGAAATATCTAACGGTAAGTAATTCAAAATGAGTAGAAATGCGAATAACATACCTGCGAAAATGATGGCCATTTGCTGTTTTTGGGTAACATTTACCGCTTTGGTGCCACCACTAACTGTGTAGATTATAACAAGGACGCCTATAAGTATGTTCAAGTAAATAAGATTCCAACCCAAAACAGCGGAAAGTATAATTGCTGGCGCAAAAATGGTTATTCCAGCGGCAAGCCCGCGTTGAATTAAAAATAAAATTGCGGTTAAAGTACGTGTCTTCAGGTCGAAGCGACCTTCAAGATATTCATATGCCGTGAAAACTTTCAATCTGTGGTAAATAGGTATAAAAACCAAACAGATAACAACCATTGCTATTGGCAAACCAAAATAGAATTGTACAAATCCCATTCCGTCGTGAAAAGCTTGTCCTGGCGTTGAAAGAAAAGTAATCGCGCTGGCTTGTGTAGCCATTACGCTCAAACCTACGGTCCACCAACGAGCTGTATTACCGCCTTTTAAATAATCGGTTACATTTTTGTTGCCACGTGATTTATAGGTGCCATAAAGCACAATAAAAGCAAGTGTTGAAATTAAGATGATCCAATCTATCTGCTGCATATTATGTGTAAGATTGCATTAACAAATAGAACAATACAATATAAGCTGCGTTGAAAATTAATACCACCGTATATTTCCACTTCCAGACAAATTTTTGTTTTTCTTCGGCCATAATTATCTATTTACCTAAAGAGAGTATGTTTGCGAAAAGCCTATAAGCTCCAGCGACTCCTGCAGGAAGTTCCCTAAAAAAGCTAAGTCCAGTATATACGTAATAGCCTTTTCCGAATTTTGCAACTAACAACGATCCTTTGGTTTGAGGTTCGTCCTTATCTGCTATTCCCAAAATCGGGGTGAATTCTTTCGCCCAACTATCTGGAAAATACAATCCACGTTCTTGCACCCAATTTTCAAAATCTGCTTCTGTAATTTTATTGGGTTGATTTAAGATAGGATGGTCTTTTGCCAATAACGTTACTACGGCATTTTCATCTGTTACACGATCTCGTGAAACAGATAAGGAATAAGGTGCTAAATTTTCGGTAACCAAACCTCGGTTCGTATTGTATTGCACGATTAATGTTCCGCCATCTTCAACATATTTATTGAGTTGAGTTTGTTTAAAAGTGAGTTCTGGAACTGTATTGTAGGCGCGTATTCCAATAACTATTGCATCAAAAGCTTTCAAATTTTCAGAAGTTAATGTCGAAGGATCAATTGTAGTTACTTTATATCCAATCTGTTTTAAACTTTCAGGTATCGCATCGCCAGCACCGTTTATATAACCTATATTCTGACCTTTTTTAGCGATTTTAATATGTGCAATCTTCGCTTGTGATGGCAATAAAACGCTTTGATAAGGGATATGCTCATAATCAATTTTTGCCAATTCGCTATCGTAAAAAGAGTCGCCAACGGTTACCAGTGATTTTAAATAACCTTCACTTTGCTCTTTTGGTGGAGAAACGGTAAAAATAACAGTTTTGGTCTGTCCTTTTCTATCTAAGTTAAATGTTTGTTGTGCAGGTGAAACTTTCCAACCTTTTGGAGTCTGAAGTGTAACAAAACCGCTTATAGTATCTTTTCCTGCTGTTACAATTACTGGTATCTGTCGTGATGCTTCTTCAGGAAATACCAAGACCTTATCTGTAATACTAGATGTAACTTCGGGTAAAACTTCTAAAGGTCTATATACTTCACCTTTAACTGGATCATTAAATTTATAAATAATATTTTTTGTAAACGGAATGGTCAAGTCGCCAAATTTTAAATTGAATATTATTTTTTGACTTGCAGGTGTTTCTGGCAAACCAATTAGACTTTCAGGTGCTGCGTACATACCCAAAGTACCTTCTTTATTTAACCAGTAAGGAGTTGTATAACGTGGATTGGTTAAGCCAGATCCTAAATTAATTTTAAAGCTTTTTGCTTCATTTGGCTGAAGTATTTCGTTTGTATTTTGAATAATTTTGCTCTCTGAATTTTCTATGAAAATAAATGTTACTGCGGAATTTCCTCTATTTATAGCTTCGACATTTACAGAATAATTTTGCTGTGGATTTACAGCATTTTCTTCTGAAGCAGCTTCAAGAAAAATTCCGCCGCAATCCAAAATAAGCTGTTTTAGCTGTTGCATTTTTATTTCTTTCCAATGTGCATCCTTTAAATTTTCGACCAAAGGATAAACTTTCAAAAGTGCTGGAAGGTTTTCAGAAGGATTTATAAAATTGAAGTTTTTTTCCAAAGAATTCAGAATAGAACCAATTTCTTTTCCGCCTTCAAGTCTAGACCAAGTTGTATTTATACCAGAAAATAAATCTGATTTATCTTCGGGGAAATCACCTTTAAGAAATTCAATATATTCGGTTTCCTTACCACGCGAACCTGTACTGCCAAATCCTTGTGATTTATGCATACTTCTGCTCAGCGATGCAATTTCGCCATTAGAAAGACCTAAGGTTGGAAAATAATTTCCAGTTTCAAATTCAACAAGATTTGTTTTATCTGCTTCCTCAAATTTTTCTCTGCTGCCATAAAACCACCAAGAGGTATTAAAAAATAATCGTTTGGGTTGCCACGTACCAAAAGTTTTTGCAGAGGAAGAAAATTTATCGCTATTGCTAACAATATCGAATGCTTCAAAACTTAACATAGCCGAAGAAGTATGATGGCCGTGCGTGCTTCCAGGACTGCGATGTTCAAAGCGGTTTATAATTACATCTGGTTTAAATCTTCGAATTACACGAACCACATCGCTTAGAACTTCATCTTTATTCCAAATTTCTAAAGTTTCGTCTGGATGTTTAGAGTATCCAAAATCGTTCGCCCTAGTAAAAAATTGTTGACCGCCATCTATTTTCCTAGCTGCTAAAAGTTCTTGCGTTCTAATAACGCCAAGCAATTCACGAATTTCAGGACCAACAAGGTTTTGTCCACCATCACCACGCGTTAAAGATAAATATGCTGTTTGCGCCTTTATATCGTTGGAAAGATAAGAGATAAGTCTCGTATTTTCATCGTCTGGATGTGCTGCGATATAAAGAACAGATCCTATAAAATTTAATTTTTGTAAATTATTATATATCTGTGAGCTTGTAGGTTTTAAAGGCTGTTGCGACCAAACATTTGTAAAAATTAAAAGTAGAATTGGAAGGATAGATAACCTAATGCGCATAAATTTTTTTTTTGGAATTTTCTAAATTTTCCCAAAGATACCAAAATATGAACGACCAATGTTATGCTTTAATCAATCTGTTGCGTGATCTTTTAATTGGTCTTTCTCTTCCTCTTCGTGAAGGTACATTGGGATATCGTCTGGCTTAATAACCGTTATACCTTTCAAGAACGTCATACTGTTTGGGTATGTTACTATTTCGTGCTCATTTGTACGAATAATCAAGTGGAATGTTCTAATATCTTCTATAATGCCTTCGTTGGGAAACTCCTTATCGTGGATCTTGATGTAATCTCCTATTTTATAAGGAAAGGTAAAGAACATTATTATTCCGCTTGTTATATTACTTAAAATTGACCATTGCGCAAAAAATCCAATCCCAATAACCGCAAATACTGAAGAAAGTACAAGTCCTAAATCTTTAACCTCCACACCCCAAATTAGGATAAGTCCTAGAATGGTGAGAAAAATATTTGCGAAATCTATATACTTAACAATAAGCCTTGTTCTGTGTTCTACACGTTCAAATCTTTTAGCAACTCTTTTGGTTATCCTAACTAAAACCCATCGAATGATTATAAGGCCAAAGATTACAATAAGTGATTTAAGAATTTGGTTGGTGTCGTATGTCATTAAGTCCAGATCCATAATCTATTTAATTTTTAGTGAATCTCGCAAATAAGCAAATTTTTCACTGTTTTGTTGCCAATAAGCTGTTTTTAATGTTTTTATTTTAATGGCCGTCGTTTTTAAACGAAGTGTATCGCTTGTATTTGTTGATCCATTTGTTTCTTCCCATTTTTCAATATCGAAAGGAAATTTACTTTTAAAATAAAGAGTAAGCTCTCTTTCTAAAACAGGATAATTGATAGTATATATACTAATGGAATCGCCTTGTTTGAGACTAACACTAGCTTCGTAAGCAGTTGTTGGTTTATGCCGAAGGCGAAGATATTCAAAAGAAGGAATTATATTAATATCGCCTGTAGGCAATTCTGCAGGATTTATACGTAATAGATTCCATAGCTCATCTTCGAGCCAGTTTTTCTCAAGTGTCTTGCTCTCATCTGCTTCGCCCTGAAAATAAGAATGTGAAATAAATTCAAACTCCTTTCTATTATTGAGCTGCATATAAACTTGGCCGCACCATTCTTGTACGGAATTACTAATTTTAAGTGCGTGGGATTTTTTATAAATAGGATTAAAAACACTTGTCATTATGGAATATGGATAAATACCAGTATTAAATTTTTTTACAAGGTTCAATTTTAAAACTGTGGTATTATCTTCTGAAAATTCATTTGCCTTAACCTGTACTTCAGGTAAAAAATCTTCAGTAACGAAAATAGTTACTGCGCTGCCTTCTCGAATTTCCCCATAACGTTCCTGTGATAATTGATAGCTGGTAATTTCTGCCGTTCCATCAAACCAATACGCCTTAAATTCTTGATTTAGTTCGCGAGTTTCACTTTCGTCAAGACTCATTTCTGAAGAATTTTCTATCGTTTCATCAATTTTTGAATCAGGATTTTGGCAGCTTATACATAAAAAGCTTAGTAAAAGGAATGGTATAAAAATTTTGTTATTAATTATCATTATTTTCTTCAGAATAAATAAAATTGATGTTTTTAAGATTTGTCTTCAGCAATTTCGAGCAACGATTTATAAACAAGCCTTGTAGGCAAGCCCATAACGTTAAAATAGCAGCCTTCTATACGCTCGATACCAATATAACCAATCCATTCTTGAATGCCGTAACTTCCAGCCTTATCAAATGGGCGATAGTTTTGAAGATAATAATCTATTTCATCTTTTGAAAGTTTTTTGAACCAAACCTTTGTAATATCGTGAACGGTTTTCTGAAAGTCCTTGCCCGTAAAACATACAGATGTTATTACTTCATGAAAATCATCGCTTAGTTTTAGAAGCATCTTTTGAGCATCTAAAACATCTTTAGGTTTACCAATCGCTTCGCCATCCTTCCAAACAATAGTATCACTGGTTATAAGAATATCATTTTCTGAAAGATGATCGAACGCTGAAGCTTTTAGCTTTGCTAGATAATCTGTTATTTCATGGCCAGATAATGTATCCTTCGGAAAGATCTCTTCAACTTCTTTTACATCAATGGTAAAATCGAGGTCAAGTTCTTTAAAGAAATTCTGTCTTCTTGGTGAGCCGGAAGCTAATATAACATTGAAATTTTTAAGTTTTTGTTTAAGCATTTATGATTGGTGTTTTGTAATTTTCAATTTATCGTTTTTATATTCTATTGTATAATGAGCTTCATTGATTTCTAAATTTGCTGAAAAAGACGAACTGTAGGCCATTTCATTAGTTGGAAACCATCGCTTTTTTTGGTTATCTATCAAGATAATCAATCCTTCTTCATTCCCTAAAGCATTAAAACTTTCTGTTTTTGTTCCGAAGTTTGTTAAACCTAATTCCGAAGTTAGAATAGTTCTGTTTGCTTCGAAATTAGTTGTTGCTAAACCTATTTCTGATACATTTAGAAGACTTTCAGAAGAAAAAGATATTGTTGTCGAATTTTTAAGATTTTTCCGTGCTATAAATTCTACGATATTCTTATCTGCATCATAAAAGTATATCGATTGGGCGTTCCAAGCTGGAAAATCAATAATTTCAAAACTGTCGTTTTTTAGAACTTTAGTTCTTTCTTTGAGCCACACCAAAGCTTCTTCTATCATATTAGCTGGAATATCTATCGCAAAATGATATGGTTTGGCATTATTATCTAAAACAAAGGTGATTTGTGAATTATTTAAATAAACTGTAAAATCTTGTTTGTTAGATGTTACAGAAAGACCTAAAACAGAATTGTAGAAACTTTTTTGAGCTTCTATATTTTGGCTATTTAGGATGATTTTATTTAATCGCATCTAATCGATCAGTTTATAGAATGGTAAATTGATATAGAGCCAATGAAGCAATTCCTGTAACCATAATAACTTTTAACCACAATGATAGAAATGCAAAATCATCAGTTTTCTCCGCCGAATAAATCTTAATTAAAAAATAGATTAATGGAGCAACTATTAAAAAAAGAAAATAAAGAACAAGCCATTGCTTTGTGAAAAGATATTCATAAATATACCAAACAATGGCGCCTATTAAAGCGATTACAGCTACAAAAACAATTTTTGAAGTCCTCTTTCTTCCCAAAGCAATTGCGAGCGAATTTTTACCACCATTTTTATCGCCATTAATATCTTGAAGATCCTTTACAATTTCTCTTATAAGATTGATAAAAAAGGCGAAAACAGAATAATCAAAAAGTATGCTAAATATGGTTGCTTGTATCGCCCTGTTTTGTGGTGTTATAGCTGGTAACAAATCGTAAAGACCAACTATCAAAATACTGAAACCCACCAAGAATGATATTAGAATATTACCAACCAATAAATAAGACTTTAAATAAGATGCATATAAATAGAGTAGTGCAGCAATGCCGATAAATATCACAGCAAAACCTGGTCTACCAATTATATTAGAAAGATAAAAACCTATCAAAACACCCAAACCCGTAAAAATTAAATAGAGAATATTGGCAGTTTTTGCGGTAATTTTTTTACCAATCAAAACTTTTTTTGGCATGTTTATTCTGTCTATCTCAACATCAAAAAGGTCGTTGATTATATTACCTCCAGCTGCTATACAAATCGTAGCGAGAACCAAGAGAAAAAAACCAAAGTGGTTTAAAGTAATTGCAATACCAAACGGCTCAAAAAGTCCAAACCGTACCAAACATTGAACCAAGGCGATTATCGCTAAATTTTGAAAACGGACGAGTTTTAGATACTTCAAATGTTTGTAGGAATTTATTTTTAATTAATATAATACCAGTTAGTTACATTGTTTTATTAAACTAAAAGTTTAATACATTTTTTTAATCGTATTTCGCGCTAGAATTACCGGTGTTTATCCATTTATCCTGGACTTTTAGCACTTGTTCTATTACATCGCGCACGCAACCTTCACCACCTTTTCGGTGCGAAACATATTTTGAAATGGCTTTAATTTCTGGCACTGCGTCTTGCGGGCAACAAGGCAAACCGACTTCTTTCATAACCTCAAGATCTGGAATATCATCGCCCATATAAAGCAGGTTTTCGAACTTCAGGTTTTTCTCTTTGCAATATTCTTTCAAATTATCCAATTTTTGGTGTGTACCAAGATGTATATCTGTGATGCCCAATCCTTTTAATCTAAGTCTAACACCTTCATTGCTTCCGCCAGAAATTACACAAATATTAAAACCTTGATCCATTGCGGTTTTTAGTGCGAAACCATCTTTAGTGTGCATTGTGCGGTACATTTCACCTTCAGTA